>OMGS01000048.1_pt1 | contig 111994 bp, 102 predicted proteins | sample 1646081 | NCBI WGS metagenome assembly OMGS01 (sample SAMN05578591, study PRJEB25193) | human gut metagenome | biome: Human Microbiome; feature: human-associated habitat; material: feces | host: Homo sapiens | place: USA:Birmingham | reverse complement strand
AGATGTGCGGACGTGACTGGAGTTCAGACGTGTGCTCTTCCGATCTAAATGAGGAATATACAAAACTCATTTTGAGCCTTTTTTTTGTGTATATACCCGTTCTACTACCGTAGTTTCCCGCAAAAAAGGGTGCAAAAACAGGCTTTTAGGTGCCTTTTGGAGCGAGGGAGTGAGAAAATGCGCGAGAATTTTAAACCCATTTTACACTATGGCTACTGTTAGTATCTATTATGACCAGCGCTACAAAAGCGCATCAGGTAAATACCCGCTCTATTACCGGGTTAACCTGCCAAGACGTAAGAATTTCGTTATCAACACTGGCCTGACCATCCCGCCCGAATGGTGGGACGGCTACGAAATCATAAAAGCTCCCCAGCGAGAGAAGATGAACCGCGCTTTGCGCAGAGGTCTCAACAATATAGAGGATGCTTTGCTTGAGGTGCAACTGACCCACGGCCTCAACGGGAAAGCCGCAGACATCAAAGCGCGCATTATCGCCCACATGAACGGGGTCGAATACGTCGCCCCGGAAGATAAACAAATGACATTCGACGCTTTTTACACCGAATACGTGGATCGGATCACACACCCCGGCACAAAAGCAATTTATCAACTCACCCATGCCCGTATGGGATGGTTTGCGGAAAAGACGGGCAAAACTGACGGCTGGCGATTTGAAGACATTACAATCGAATGGCTCAAAAAGTTTGAGCATTTTTTGCGGACGAAACACCTCGACGAACACGGCAAGCCGATCATAGGGGTCAAAGCGATAGCCACCAACACAATCGCAATCAGTATGCGAAATATCCGCGCTGTCGTGAATGCGGCCATCGACGATGAACTGACTACCCTCTACCCTTTCCGAAAGTTCAAGATCAAGCACGAAGAAACGGCGAAACGGTCGCTTACCGTCGAAGAACTTCGCACGCTGCGGGACTACCCCTGCGAGCCGCACCAAGAGAAGTACCGCGACATCTTCATGCTTATGGTATACCTGATCGGCATAAACTCGGTGGATCTATTTTCACTCAAAGAAATCCGAAACGGCAGAATCGAATACCGGCGTTCCAAAACCGGACACATGTTTTCAATCAAGGTCGAACCCGAAGCGCAGGCGATCATCGACAAATACAGGGGTAAGAATTACCTGCTCGATGTCCTCGACACATACGGCAACTATAAAGACTTCACCCATCGGATGAACGAGAACCTGCGTAAAATCGGGACTGTCGAGCGCAAAGGCCGCGGAGGGAAAAAACACAGGAATCCGTTATTTCCCAAACTCTCCACCTACTGGGCACGGCACACGTGGGCAACGCTGGCCGCAGAACTCGACATACCAGATGAAACAATTTCCCTTGGCATGGGACATTCAACCGGGAACCCGGTAACAAATATTTATATCAACCGCAATCAGAAAAAGGTGGATGCCGCAAATCGGAAAGTAATCACCTTTTTATAAAAAGTCGGTATGAACAAAAATAAAAAATGCATAAGAATATTTTTGAAAAAACAAATAATTGCTACTTTTGTAAAAATACCCAACATGGCAGAAGCAGACAACAACAACGTTGAAGTAAATGAAAGCAAAGACGATTCGCAAGGTCGTCGTGAGAGTACTCGCAGTCTTATTGCATTAATTTATGTAGCATGCTTTTTTGGAGCTATTCTCTTTGTATTTGGCATTGGTCTTTTGTTTAATTACACCCCCGACGATTATAAAGATTTATTAGTCGCTGTATCAGGTATACTTTCCGGCCCTCTTGGCTTTATTGTTGGATATTACTTTAAAGCCTCAAAAGAATAAATACATGAATACATATATCATAATATATTCGTTGGATAATTCCAATGAAGATTACAGTAAAATAAGTAAATATATTAAAAGTTATCCTACATGGGCTAAAATTTTTGCTCGGACTTGGTTTATTGCGAGTAATGATAATCCTTCCGACATTAGAGATGGCCTTTCTAAAGCAGTAAATGGGAAAGGTGAAATTATAGTAATAAAGATATCAAATAGCTCTTGGGCGTCATATAAAATTGACAAAAAAATTACAACTTGGCTTAAGGAAAACTTATGACATTTTAATGCTAGCAAAATTCCTCGCCATTGGTGAGGGATTTTGCTATCTGAAATATTTGTCCTTGAGTGCGACCAGCTTGTCCCAATAAGTGACTATCAGTCCGTCCATGTGGTAGTGGTATTCCCCTGCATAGTCGGGCACGCCTCCAAGCTGATTTGCCGACCTCTCGGTGTAAAAGTGATAGTAATTCGCCACCCGGCAGAAAAGGCAATGCCGCGGGTAAAAGCCGCCGATGAAAGGCGGACAAGGAAAGAACATCCGAGGATGAGCCGTCGACATCGGAACCGCTGAGATCGGAGCCGACAAGGGAAGGGCATCCGAGGAAGAGCAGTCGAGATCGGAACCGCCGAGGTAAGAGCCGACAAGGAAAGGGACAACCGAGAAAAAAACAGCCGCCGACGGACGGCGGCCCCTTTTTCAGGAAGGGATATGCGTCAAAGCCGGTGATAGTGGCAATAGAGCAACCCGCCGTCGTCGCCGTGCAGGTGCATACCGCCGCCGAGGCAATAGCGGAACATCTTGCAGGAGGCGCATTCGCCGCGCCGCGCCCACTCGCGGTTGCGGAAGGGTTCGAAGCGGTTTTGCCACACATCCCAGAACCGATCGCGGTAGATATTGCCCTGGTTGAAATTGGCACGGATCGACGTGCAGCCCGAAATGGCGCCGTCGACGCGGATTGAGGCGACGGAAACGCCCGCGGCGCACTGGTAGAAATGGTCGCGCACCTCGGTTTCATACCCGCCGAGGAAGCCTTCGCAGGCATAGCTGACGTCGATGCGCCCCTCACGGCGGGTCTGCCGGATAAACTCCAGCATCGCACGAAACTGTTCGTCGGTCATGCGCAGCGACGGGTCGTCCTTGGCACGGCCCATGGGGAAGATCGAGAAGAGCCGCCAGTGTTTCAGGCCCTCGGCGACGAGCATCCCGCAAAAATCGCCGAGCCTGGGCACCATCGCCCCCGTGACGCAGGTCACCACGTCGCAGGCGAGCGACGGCTCGCGGACGATCATGCGCAGGGCGCCGAGCGCCCGTTCGTAACTGAGGGGGTTGCAGCGGATATAGTTGTGCTCGCGTTCGAAGCCGTCGAGGCTCACCGAGACCGTACGCAGCCCCGCATCGAGCAGGCTGCGGAAACGGGATTCGGTCAGCCCCAGCCCGTTGGTCACCATGCCCCACGCATAGCCGCGGCGGGTGACCTCCGCCCCGGCGCGTTCGAGGTCGGGGCGTACCAGCACCTCGCCGCCCGAAAAGATGATGAGCATCTGCGCAGGGTCGACATGGGGCGTAACCTCCTCGTCGAGCACCTTCAGGAAATCTTCGAGCGGCATGTCCCGCACACCGGGATCCACGCGGCAATCGCTGCCGCAGTGGCGGCACGAGAGGTTGCAGCGCAACGTACATTCCCAGAAGAGCGTATCGAGCCTGTGCTCGGCGACAGTCGAGGAGTAAAGGTCGGAAAAAATATTGAGGGCCAGACGCTTGCGCAGCCCCAGGCGGCGACGGGACATGGGTTACTTCCCCCCTTCGGGAGCCTTCTTGCCCTTCGTGTCCATATAGGGCGTGTCGTCGGCGGGTTTCTCGGCTACGGGGTCGAGCTGCTCGTCTTCGGCAGGGCCGACCGCCGACTCCTTGAGAGGCACGCCGATCGTTTTCTGTCCGGGAGGGCGAACCCCGTACATCACCATCACGCGCGGGGGTGCAACCGAATCCCTGACTTCGGGCGCACCGGCTTCCTGTTGCTGTTCGCCCTCGCCCTTGGCGGGCGCATTCTTGACCGTGGAACAGGCTGCCGAGAATCCCAGCAGGGTCGCAAGTGCGAGTTTCAGTTTTTTGTTCATATTGCGTCGACGTTAAAAACAATCTTCAGGACAAAGATAAAAATTTTCTGCCAAAGATGAAAAAACATGCCAAAAAGTTTTGAAAGCCAATGTTTTTTATTTTACTTTGCCAAGTACAAACTTTTTAATTTACATTTTTATGACAGGCAAGGTTAAATGGTTCGATAGCAAAAAAGGCTACGGATTCATTACGGGAGAGAACGGCAAGGAAATCTTCGTTCATTTCTCGGGTATCGTGACGGACGGTTTCAAGTCGCTCAACGAAGGGCAGGCAGTCGAATTCGAAGTCGGCAGCGGTGCCAAAGGCGAGCAGGCTGTGAACGTAACCGTGGTTGAATAACCCGGCGTCCTCCAAATTCAGGGAATAAGAGCTGTATTTACTCAATATATCCAAGCACTGAATTTTATGTAATTTACGGTGTCCGGAATTCCGGACACCGTTTTTCTTTGCGGGGCGCAGCCTGTGCGACGGGCGGCCGCAGGCCCATCACTCCCCTGCCGGAAGGATATGCCCGGTGAAATTGAGGTAATGGCTGCGCCTGTTGAGATCTTTATTGATCCGGACAAAGCACTTGTTCGAACCCTTATACAGCGTCACGATCACCTCCCGGTTCTGCGCGTTTTGGGGGCCGACGATCAAAAGCCGGTACTGCAGGTCTCCGCTGCGCTTGCGTTTGAGCAACGTCATTTCGGCAGCATCGTCCTCGATGTTCAGGGTGCGCCACGTACTGCGGGGAAAAAGGTTGGGCGACAGCCGGATGACGGCATGCGTCCCCTGCATGGAAATGTAACTGTCCGGAGATTGTTTCACCGGGATTTTATCGCCCGGCAGGTAAAATTCATCCCCTTTGATCACGAACATGCGGGCATCGAGCGCCCGGAGCGCCTGCTCGTGCAGGGCGGCCGAGGCGGCGTCCCCGTCAACGGATCGGGGTTCGGGGGCAGAGGCCGATTTGGTTGCCGCACAGCCGGTCAACACCAGCGCCAGCACCAGGGTGGCGGAATACGAAAATTTCGATAAGGTTCTCATGGCTATACAATCACGGTGTTTACATTGTGGTATTTCGGGAAAAGGACAGTCGTCAGGGGATTTCTGTTGGAATTAAGATTTCAAAACAGGAACTTTTTTATGGCAACATTTTTTAGCAAGACATGTTTATTATAAAGCCTGCGCTTTATTTTATTCACAATATAATAAATAAAATTACATCCTGCAAGAGGGCGGGCATTTTTTTGCCCGTTTGAAAAATAAATCGTAATTTTGGGCGGCAATTTAGGTTAATTCAGGTTCAAACATAAAAACCCAATCACAATCATGAAAGAAGCAATCGCAATTCTGACTGGCGGCGGCCCCGCACCCGGTATGAACACCGTGGTAGGCAGCGTCGCAAAGACTTTCCTCCGCAAAGGTTACCGCGTAATCGGCCTGCACGAGGGCTACACGGGGCTCTTCAACCCGTCGCCCCGCATGGTGGACATCGACTACCTCATGGCCGACGGCATCTTCAACCAGGGAGGTTCGTTCCTGCAGATGAGCCGTTTCAAGCCCAAGGATTCGGATTTCGAAAACAACTTCAACCTCAAGTTCTTCACCGACAACAACGTCAAACTGCTCGTGACGGTCGGCGGCGACGACACGGCATCGACCGCGAACCGCATCGCCAAGTTCTTGGAGGCCAAGAAATACCCCATCGCAAACATTCACGTGCCCAAGACCATCGACAACGACCTGCCGCTGCCCAAAGGCACGCCGACGTTCGGTTACGAGTCGGCCAAGGACAAGGGTGCCGTCATCGCACGCGCCGTCTACGTGGACGCCCGCACGAGCGGCAACTGGTTCGTACTGGCTGCCATGGGCCGCAGTGCCGGCCACCTGGCATTCGGCATCGGCGAGGCCTGCCACTACCCGATGATCGTCATCCCCGAGATGTTCGACAAGACGGAAATCACGGTCGAAAAGATCGTGAACCTCGTCATCTCGTCGATCATCAAGCGTAAGATCATGGGCATGGACTACGGCGCCGCCGTCATCTCGGAAGGCGTATTCCACGCGCTGAGCGACGAAGAGATCCGCAAAAGCGGCATCCATTTCACCTATGACGAGCACGGGCACCCCGAGCTGGGCAAGGTGTCGAAGGCGCACATCTTCAACGAGATGATCGAGAAAAAGCTCAAGGAGATCGGCCTCAAAGTCAAGAGCCGCCCCGTGGAGCTGGGTTACGAGATCCGCTGCCAGACCCCGATCGCATACGACCTGACGTACTGCTCGGAACTGGGTATCGGCGTACACAAGCTCTTTGCCGAGGGCAAGACCGGATGCATGGTATACGTGGATTCGGAAGGCAATGTCAACCCGCTCTACCTGAAAGACCTGCAGGATCCGACGACGGGCAAGATACCGCCCCGTCTGGTGGACATCAAGTCGGACAAGTTCTCGTCGGTGGTGGACAACATCATCAACGCCATCACGCCTGCGGACTACGAAGCTGCGAAGCAGTATGTCTCAAACCCCGAGGAATACGATTTCCACAAGATTCTGAACTGGAAATAATCCCGCGCAGGGAGATTTTGAAAATCCCCGGAGGCTATCGCCTCCGGGGATTTTGCTTTGCAGCAGGCAGCGGGGAGCAGCTGCGGGAAGCGGAAGGAGAAGCGGCAGTGGGAAGCGGAAACCGGCAGGCTATTTATCAGTTCCGATCCAAGTCCATTTATGCCAGATATATTCCAACGGCCCCTGTTTGTGCCTCCCCAGCCACCATTTGCAGAACCGCACCTGCAGCAGGAACACCAGAATCCCGACCAACAGGCTGGCCGTATATCCGCACCGAGGGGCAAGATAGAGGCCGAACGGGAAATAGACGAAGGCCCCGATGACGGATTGGGAGAGGTAGTTCGTAAGGCTCATCCTGCCGTAGAAGCGCAGGCCGGCAACGGCGGCACTGAACTTCCTGCGTTGGTAAAGCAGGATGAACGAAGCGACCAAGACCAGCGTAAAAGCCAGCTTCTGCCACATGTCGAGCGCCGTTCCGGCTGTCTGCCCGACGACTGCACCGTTGTCCATGACAAGCTCTCTGAGCGTATACAAAGGGGCGAAGGCAATGGCGGAGACGATCAGCGTTTTCACCCAGAAGCGGAGGTTCTTTTCGGTGGCGGCGAACAACTGTTTCCTGCCGATATAGAAACCCAGGAGGAACAACCCGGCAGTCTGGACGAAACGCCCGGCGTTTACCGCCCACAACAGGCTGGCCTTCTGCCCCAATGTGACATTGCCCAGGATGAAATCCCCGAAATTCCCGGCTTTCGTGTATTCGGCCACTCGGGCATACAGTTCACCGACCCCCAGGTCGGGCAGCCGGTGGGCCGGATCCAGCAGGGCGGCTACGCAGTGGTACCATTCGACAGGCTGCAACAGGAAAACGACGGCGGCGGCGAGGATAGCCCCGTCGCTCCAGTTGCGCGTAAAAAACAGGACGAGCCCCGCGATGACGAACAGCAGCAGGACATCCCCGGCCGGGAAAAAAGCCGCGTTCAGGGTTGCGAAACCTGCCAGCAGTACCAGCCGCCACAGGAAACGACAGCCGAAGTCCCCGCCCCGCCGCTTCAGGTTGTGGCTTTGAATATAGAACGTAAATCCGAACAGGAGGGCGAAAATCGCATAGGCCTTTCCGGCAAACAGGGTAAAGCCGACGTTGAATACCCCTTGATCCAATGTATTCAGCCAGCCCGGGGAATCGGCAGGATAGACCGGGAAGATAAAATGCTCCAGGTTGTGAACCAAGACAATAGCCATAACGGCAAAACCCCGTAAGGCATCCACGGCCTCTATGCGCGGATTCTTGCCGATGAGTTGTTCCGATGAATTATTCATATATTATTTACAATTTGTCCGAGCCTTTTGTGCCGCAGGAGGAACCGCGTCAGAAAAGCGTCGGTTCGGTCAGCGCGACTCCGGCACGCTGCGGGTGGAGGTTCACGAATTCCAGGCCCCGGCGCAGGGCGCGGAAAACCGTATGGCGCGTGCCGCCGGGCGAACCGTCGTACCAGGCGACGAGCAGCGAGGCATGGTCGACGAGGTAGTTGTTGCGCACGGCATAGCACCCAGCATGGTAGACCGGTGACAGGACGACGGCATCGTCGGCCGAGGCCATCGCAGCGCGGTAACGTACGCGGTCGGCATGGGAGAAGCGCGCCTCCTGCCCGCCGAAGGGCACTACGGCGACGAGCCGCAGCCCGGGGAGGGAATCGCGCAGTTCGAGTACCGCCTCGGCGGCCGCCAGGTCGAAGCCTACGGCCATGCCGCAGAGGAACGTCCTGAAGCCATGGGCATGAAGTCCGCGGATCGCGGCGGCAAGTGCCGCGGAAGCCTCGCCGCAATAGGTACGGTGGCCCGTGAAAGCCACGGTTGTGCAGGGATCGGGAATCATGTTCCCAAAGGTAACAATTTGGCGCGGACTTTGCAACTCGAAGGGCTGAATCAAATAAACACCAATAACTATGAAAAACACAGGAATCGTCATCGTATCGCTCGTGGGCGGCTTGATTATCGGATCGGCCCTCACGATGCTCTTCACGCCCCAGTCGGGTGCAGAACTCCGCAAACAAATCAAAGACCTGATCGGCGACGAAGTCGACAAGGTACGCGAAAAGGTGGACGAAGTGCGCGGCAAAGTCGAGGAGGCACGCTGCAAATGCGACGAAAAGTAAACTTCGCCCGGGCGACGCCTCATGGGAACGGATAACAGAAAAACTTCGGGCGGCTCCTTCGTCGCGGCGCTGGTCTTCTTCGTGATGACGGCCTCGATCGCCATCTTCCTGCTGCTTACGGCGCTGGTCGAGTGGCTGTCTGTGGTGACGGGCTCCTTCATCCTTTCGTCGCTCATCGTCGGGGGATTCTTCGCCGTGCTCGCAGCAGTGATCTACCTGCTCGCGATACGCGAGGGCGTGGAGCGCATCCGCGACCAGGTCGAAACAGTCTACGACGTGGCACGTGCCGCCAAGGAGGGGTACGAGTGGCTCACAGACAAGTTTTTACTGCTTATGAAGCTGCGCGAAATGCGTAAATGAAAAGGGCGGCACGTGAATGCCGCCCTTTTCGCATATATTGCAATACCTAATACTATTTGCCGAAATAACGCTTGTAAAGGCCTTCGAAACCTTTGCCGTGGCGGGCTTCGTCCTTGGCCATTTCATGTACGGTGTCGTGCACGGCGTCGAGGTTCTGCTCCTTGGCCATGCGTGCCAGGCGCATCTTGTCCTCGCAGGCGCCGCTCTCGGCGTTCATGCGCTTGTAGAGGTTGGTCTTGGTGTCCCAGACCACCTCGCCGATCAGTTCGGCGAACTTCGAGGCGTGCTCGGCCTCTTCCCATGCGTAACGCTTGTATGCCTCGGCGATCTCGGGATACCCTTCGCGGTCGGCCTGGCGGCTCATCGCAAGGTACATGCCCACCTCGGTGCACTCGCCCATAAAGTGGTTCTGGAGACCTTCCCAAAGCTCCTTGCTGGCGCCCTTGCCGTCACCGATGACATGCTCGGTCACAAATTCGAGGTTGCCCTCCTGCTCCACGACCTCGACGAATTTCTCCTTGCCAACTTTACACATCGGGCACTGGTCGGGTGCCTCGGGGCCTTCGTGAATGTAACCGCATACGGTACAACGCCATTTCTTTGCCATAATCGTAATAATGTTTGAGTGTTAGTTTTTCTGTTTGTGCAGTGCAAAGGTAACGATTAGGCACAAAATCCGGATAAAATCACGATTGTCTTTTTTTATAGGGCGATAAGCAACGCTTATAGCGGATGCAATGTGCACGCGCGCGGAAAGAGGCGGGAACGGCAGAGGAAGGACAGCAGAAAAAGAAACAGCAGAGAGAAGAACGGGGAAGAGAGGATAGGGCGGAACGGAAACGACAGAGAGAGGAATTGACGGAGAGGGACGGCAAAGAAGGACGGCAGAGAAGGACGGCAGAGAGGACGGCGGAGAGAGCCGGCGGAGAGGGACGGCAAAAAGAGCCGACGGAGAGGGACGGTGGAGAGGACGACAGAAAGGGACGGTGGAGAGGACGACAGAAAGGGACGGCGGAGAGGGCGGAGAGGACGTATATGGCGGGACGGGCACCGGGAACGGGGCGCCCTACCCTCTCCGGTCGATAACCTCTTCGATATAGGGCACGTCGGTGGAATCCTTCACCAGCACGCGCTTGTCGCTGTCCAGCAGGTAGAGCGACGGAATGGCCGTCAGGTCGTAGGTACCGTTTTCGCGGACGAGGCAGCCGGCATCGTAGGCGTTGATCCAGGTCGCAGGGATATGGTCACGGTAATTCCGCCACTCGGTGAGGTCTTCGTCGGGATAAAGCGCCAGTATTTTGAGGCGGCCGCGCTCGATCATCTCCGAAAGCATGGGCGAGCCGGAGATCTGCTCGCGCAGCTGCTTGCACATCCCACAGCCGGGGTTGTTGATGAACAGCAGCGTATATTCGGCCTTCACGCCGTAGAGCGTACCCGTGGCGCCCGAGGCGAGCGTATAGCGGAAATCGTTGGCACGCTGCCCGAGGCGGTTCTGCGACGCCATAGCGAGGTCGTAGGCCGGCCCGATGCGTTCGTATTCGTCGTAGTAGGGGCTCGCCAGCACGGCCTGCATTACAGGGATATAGAATTCGTCGTTGCGCAGCGGGGAATTGGGGTCGTGGATCACCTGTTGGGCGAGCATCGTGAAGTAGTCGAGCATCGGGCGCGAGGCGGAGGCGCGGCGCATGAGCGAATCCATCGGCGCGGCGTCAGCCGGACGGTCGGAGATCAGGGCCACCCACCGGGCATAGGCCTCGACCATCTGTGCGGTATCGGCCTCGCGGACGAACAGGGTATCGGCGAAATCGAAGCGGTCCCAATAGTGCCAGCGCAGGTAGTCGCGCTGCTCTTCGGGCGAGAGGCGCGCCGGCGCGATCGCCGGGAGGAATACGCGAGGCTGCGGCACGCTGGCCGTCTGCTGCTGCTGTGAACGGCGTCCGCCGCAGGAGGCGGCGAAGAGGGCCAGGGCCAGGATTAACGCGGTGCGGTACATAGGCGTAAAGTTTATGTGCAAATATAGTTTTTTTCGGCAACACTGCCGCTATCGCCCGGACAAAATGAGCCTGCCGGGCAGATTTGCACGGTAGTTGCAACCTCAATGAGCGTTAAAACCAATTTCAATCAAACCGAATTATGGATGTAAAGAAAACTACCACAAGCACAGGGTTCAAATTGAGTGTCATGACACTCGCGATTATGAACGTGACTGCCGTAGTAAGTCTGCGCGGCCTCCCCGCCGAGGCCGTCTACGGACTTTCATCGGCATTCTACTATCTGTTTGCCGCCATCGTCTTCCTCATCCCGACGGCCATGGTCGCCGCGGAGCTGGCCGCGATGTTCTCCACCAAACAGGGCGGTGTATTCCGCTGGGTCGGTGAGGCGTACGGCGCCCGCACGGGGTTCCTGGCCATCTGGCTGCAATGGATCGAGTCGACGATCTGGTACCCCACCGTACTGACGTTCGGTGCCGTGTCGATCGCCTTCATCGGCATGAACGACGCGCACGACGCGACGCTGGCCTCGAACAAGGTCTTCACGCTCTGCATGGTGCTGGCAATCTACTGGATCGCCACCTTCATCGCGCTCAAGGGCCTGGGATGGGTCGGCAAGATCAGCAAATGGGGCGGTATGATCGGTACGATCATTCCCGCTGGCCTGCTGATCCTGCTGGGCATCATCTACATTTCGACCGGCGGACACAACCACATGGACATGTCGCAGGGTTTCTTCCCCGACCTGTCGAAATTCGACAACCTGGTGCTGGCCAGCAGTATCTTCCTGTTCTATGCGGGTATGGAGATGATGGGTATACACGTCATGGACGTGAAGAACCCGTCGCGGAACTACCCCAAGGCCATCATCATCGGTTCGCTCGTAACGGTCTGCATCTTCGTGCTGGGTACTTTCTCGCTGGGCTTCATCATCCCGGCCAAGGACATCAGCCTCACGCAGTCGCTGCTGGTGGGCTTCGACAACTATTTCCACTACCTGCACATGTCGTGGGCGGGCCCGATCATCGCCATCGCCCTGATGTTCGGCGTGCTGGCCGGCGTGCTGACCTGGGTGGCCGGCCCTTCGAAGGGTATCTTCGCCGTGGGTAAGGCGGGTTACCTGCCCCCGTTCTTCCAGAAGACCAACAAGAACGGCGTACAGAAGAATATCCTGCTCATCCAGGGCTGCGTCGTGACGCTGCTGGCGCTGCTGTTCGTCGTGATGCCCTCGGTGCAGTCGTTCTACCAGATACTTTCGCAGCTGACCGTACTGCTGTACCTGATCATGTACATGCTGATGTTCTCGGCGGCGATCGTGCTGCGCTACAAGATGAAGAACACCGACCGCCCATTCCGCCTGGGCAAGGGCAACGGCCTGATGTGGTTCCTGGGCTGTCTGGGTTTCTGCGGAGCCCTGCTGGCCTTCGTCCTGAGCTTCGTACCGCCCAGCCAGATCTCGACCGGCAGCAACACCGTTTGGTTCTCGGTGCTCATCATCGGTTGCGTGGTAGTCGTGGGCGCCCCGTTCGTGATCTACGCCATGCGCAAACCGTCGTGGAAAGACCCCGAGGCCGCGGCCGACTTCGCCCCGTTCCACTGGGAGCAGCAGCCCGTCGTAGCGGCTCCGGTACATACCAACGATCCCGGACCGATGGCGAAACCTTCGGATACGGAACTTCACAACAAATAAATCGGTAAATATATCAGACAATGATCCAGAAAATCGACAACGCAACGGTTCGCGAGGCCGTACAGCAGGCCTACGAGCGCTGCAAGAACGAAACGGGCGGCAAGAACGCCGACTATATCCCCTACCTGGCCAACGTACCGTCGACCCTCTTCGGCATCGCGGCCTGCCTGCCCGACGGGGAGGTGATCGCCGTGGGCGACACCGATTACAAATTCGGCATCGAATCGGTATCGAAAGTCCCGACGGCCATCCTGGCGATGAACCAGTACAGCGCACAGGAGGTGCTGACGAAGATCGGCGCCGATGCGACGGGGCTGCCTTTCAATTCGATCATGGCGATCCTGCTCGAAAACGACCATCCCTCGACGCCGCTGGTGAATGCCGGGGCGATCAGCGCCTGCTCGATGGTGCAGCCCGTAGGCGACAGCGACGGCAAATGGAAGGCGATCACCGGATTCATCGAAGGGCTCGCAGGCTCGCAGGTCGAGGTGATCGACGAGTTGTACAAGTCGGAGACGGCGACCAACTTCAACAACAAGTCGATCGCATGGCTGCTGAAGAATTACAACCGCATCTACGACGACCCGGACATGGCGCTGGACATCTACACGCGCCAGTGTTCGATCGGCGTGACGGCCAAGCAGCTCGCCACGATGGCGGCGACGATCGCCAACGGAGGCAAGAACCCCGTGACCAAACAACAGGTCTTCAAGCCCGAGCTGTCGCCCAAAATCGCCTCAATGATGGCGACCGTGGGTTTCTACGAGCACACGGGCGACTGGCTCTTCACGACGGGGCTCCCGGCCAAGACGGGCGTGGGCGGCGGCATCATGGGCGTCGTCCCGGGCGTGATGGGCGTAGCGGCCTTCGCCCCGCCGCTCGACGAGGCCGGCAACTCGGTCAAGGCACAGAAGGCGCTGGCCTACATCGCCGGGCACCTCAACCTCAATATTTTCGGCACCACGCGCTGCGTGATGGCCGAGAAGGAAGCGGCGCAGGCGTAGACCTGCGACGGCAACTGGGCAAAAGGCCTGCGCACGTCATGCGCAGGCCTTTTCCATTGCGGGATGCACCGGGAGGCAAAAACAGGGAGGGGGCGAAAAAAAACGGGTACGGCCGGACGAACAATAGTGACGCTGTTCAGGGGAGAAGAATTCATCGCCCGAACCGTACCCGGAGGCGGCATACGACCTGCGGCCTGCGAAAAAAAAGCAAGGGCGCAGGTGCAAACTCCCCCACTGGTCTCGCGAACCGTTTCTGGAAGTTGCCCTTACGCCCAAGCCGTCCCGGCACGAGGCCGGGACATAGCAAGGGTTTCAGACAAATTTACGCCAGAAGAACCTGTCATATAACATGACAGTCGCGAGTTCGTGGGGCATAAAGGTTGTCTTAACCTTATGGTATGTCGTTACGGCGATGCCGTATTATTCTGCAAAGTTAGCATAATTTCTGTAATTGGAATTTCTGTTTGCTTTCACAAAGATAGTAAAAAAACTATTCTGTCCAAACAGACAGAGCAGAAAATTAGATTGATCCTTTCATTTGTACAAATGAAGCAGACGAAACCAAAACGAACGGACGAAAAATTGGCTCAATATGTCATTTCACGAATGAAACAGTTGCGCCGCGATCATAATTATTCGCAGGAATACGTTATAGAAAATACCGGTCTGGATATTTTCCATTTTGAAAGCGGATCAAAATTCCCCACACTTGTCTCACTGACAATACTCTGCCGTTTCTACGGCATCAGTCTCCGTGAATTCTTCGGTGAAAGCGACTACCCTGTCGAATAATCCGGACATGCGAATTTATTTTATAAGACTCACAGGGGGGGGGCAATGGAACAAAAAAAACAACGCCGCGACGAAGAATTGCTTCAAAAAATCATTCTGCGGGTGAAGGAACTAAGGCGCTTGCACGACCACCAATCGCAGGAGGAGTTGGCCGAAGCGACCGGGTTGGGAATTGCACAACTCGAATCCGGCAAGAATTTCCCGAATCTGACGACTATAACAATTATTTGCAAGTTTTACAACATTACACTCGACGAATTTTTCGCACCGCTCAATTACCCGCCGAAAGATAAATAAGAATCCGAAAACCTTCGGATCGTACCGGATACGTCCCGGGTTTAGGCCGGATGACCGAATACCATAAAAAACGAGAGCAGGTTCGACCCGTGGGTCGAACCTGCTCTGGTATTGTACGCGCCACGCCCCTCGCAGGCAGACACCGCAGACAGAAACCGCAAGCAGACACCGCCGGGATGCACGACAAGCCGGGGCGGGGCACGGGATCAATCGAAGAGCCGCAATGCCCTGACAGCATCGGCATTGCCCTTTTCGGCCGCGGCGGCGATCCAGCGGCGGGCTTCCGTTTTGTCGGCATCCACGCCATGCCCCATATAATAACATACGCCGAGGTTATACTGGGCGCCCGCATGATCCTGTTCGGCAGCCCGCCGGAACCAGGATGCCGCTTCGGCACAATCCACTCCGACACCCCGTCCCTCAATATAGCAGACCCCGAGATTGTATTGTCCGTCGGCATCGCCCTGCAAAGCGGCCATGCGGTACCACTTCACCGCCGCGGCGTAATCCCGGACAACACCGAACCCGTTCGCATAACAGACCCCGAGGTTGTATTGGGCGCAGCCATCGTTCTGTGCAGCAGCCTTTCGGAGCCATACGACCGCCTGCGCATAATCCCGGCCTACACCCTGGCCCGAAAAATAACAATTGCCCAAAGCTCGCTGGGCGTCGGGATCGCCCTGCTCCGCAGCCCGGCGGTAACAGGCAACGGCCTGCGTGAAATCCTGCGGCAAACCCCACCCCTTCTCGTAACAGAGCCCTAAATTGTAATAGGCGGCAGGAACATCGTGGCCGGCAGCCTGCCGGAAGCATTTCAGCGCCTCGGCATGGTTTTGCTCCACACCCCAGCCATGGAGAAAACAAACACCGGCATTGGAAACAGCTACCGGATCGCCCGATTCGGCGGCGGCACGGTAATCGTCGAAGGACTGTGCGTACAAACCGGCGGAAAGCAACAGCGAAACAAGCAGGGAAAAAAGAGTTTTCATAGGACGCAATGTAATTATTACACGGTGCAAATTAAAAAAATCCGGGCGATTCGATTCGTCACCCGGATTTTTTCCAACAGGAATGCGGTTCACCTCCCCTATTCGCCCGCCCGGAACAGCGCGACGTCTTCGAGCGTGGAGTTCATGACGTAGGTATAGGCCTCCGAGATCTTACCCTCGGCAAGTTTGCAGAAGATTTTCGCCGAATCGACATACTCCTCCGACTCGCCGGCCTGACGGGCCAGCAGGTAGGTGATGATGATATGGCCGGCGGTTTCGACCAGACGGCGTGCGTGGAAATCCTTGAAGCCGCAAAGTTCCTTGTCCCCGGCTTCGACATGGGCGGTCATTTCCGAGAACTTCGCGGTCAGCTCCTTCAGCTTCGCAACGACGGGCTGCATGGGCTGGCTGTATTCGGCGGCGGCGTAACGCTCGATCTGCTCCATGAAGGTGCCCTTGGTCACGGCGTTGATCGCCGCCACAACCTGCAGCTGCGAGGTACCCTCGTAGATATTCATGATACGTGCGTCGCGGTAGAGGCGCTCGCAGGGATAGTCCTTCATGAAGCCCGAACCGCCGTGGATCTGGATGGCGTCGTAAGCCTGCTGGTTGGCGTACTCCGACGAGAAGAGCTTGACGAGCGGCGTGAAGCCGTCGGCCAGGCGGTTGTAGAACTTCATCTCCTGGCGTTCGTCGCCTTCGAGCGGACGCTCGTGCGCAATATGGCCGTACTGCTTGTAGACCTCGACGAAGCGCGTCGTCTCGTACAACAGCGCACGGACACCCTGCAACTTGGCCTTCATGTTGGAGAGCATCTCCGCAACGGCCGCGAAGCGGATGATCGGCTTGCCGAACTGCTCGCGCTCCTGGGCGTATTTCAGCGCCTCGCGGTAGGCGGCTTCGCACAAGCCCACCGACTGCGCACCGATACCCAGGCGGGCGGCGTTCATCAGCGACATCACGTATTTGATAAGGCCCATCTTGCGGTCGCCGACCAGCTGCGCGGGGGCGTTGGTGAAGACCAGCTCGCACGTCGGAGAGCCCTTGATACCCATTTTGTTCTCGATACGGCGCACCTTCACGCCGCCGTCGCGCTTGTCATAGACGAGCATCGACAGCCCGCGGGCGTCGGTGGTACCCTCTTCGGTACGCGCCAACACGAGCGAAACGTCGCCGTCGCCGTTGGTGATGAAGCGCTTGACGCCGTTCAGCAGCCAGGTCTGCTTCTCCTCGGACCACGTAGCCTTGAGCATCACGGCGCCCAGGTCGGAACCCGCATCCGGTTCGGTGAGATCCATGGCGCAGGTAGCGCCCGCGGAAACCCACGGCAGGTATTTGGCCTTGAGCTCCTCCGAGGCGAACTCGTTGAGCGTCTCGGCACAGTCCTGCAAACCCCAGATGTTCTCGAAGCCGGCATCGGCGCGGGCGACCATCTCGTTTGCCATCACGAAGCAGACCAGCGGGAAGTTCAGGCCGTCGTACTTGCGGGGCAGCGTAAGGCCGCTCAGGCCCGCGTCGACGATGGCCTTCATGTTCTGAACCGTGCCCGCAGCGTACTCCACGTGGTCGTTCACGACGCGGGGGCCTTCGTGATCCACGCCCTCGGCATTCGGAGCGATGACCTCGCCGCAGACTTCACCGGCGATCTCCAGCACGCGGCGGTAGGAGTCCATGGCGTCTTCGAAATCCTGCGGCGCGAAATCGTAGAGGTCTTTCTCGGCGAAGCCGCGCTCTTTCAGCTCCACGATCTTGCGCATCATCGGATGCTGGAGGTGGAACTGCAAATCCTTATTGTCTGAAAAGAAATTAGCCATTACTTCGAATTTTGTTTGTAGTACTTAATCATCTTGGGGATCACCTCGTTGACGTCGCCCGTGATGGCGTAGTCGGCAATCTTGTTGATCGGGGCTTCGGGGTCGGTGTTGATTGAAATGACCATGGCCGAGCCGTCCATGCCAGCCGTATGCTGGATCTGCCCCGAGATACCGCAGGCGATGTAGAGTTTGGGGCGTACCGTCACACCGGTCTGACCCACCTGGCGCGCATGGTCTGCGAACCCGGCGTCGACGGCTGCGCGGCTCGCGCCCACCTCGGCACCCAGCACGTCGGCCAGCTCGAACACCAGGTCGAAGTTCTCCTTCGAACCCATGCCGTAGCCGCCCGCGACGATGACGCCGGCACCCTTGATGTCGATCTTGCTCTCGGCAATCTCACGGTCGATGATCTTCACCGCGAGGTCTGCGTCCTTCACGAATTTCTGCCACTGGATCTTCTTCACCTCGCCGGCACCCGGCTTGGCGGCATATTCGCGGCGCATGACGCCTTCGCGGACGGTGGCCATCTGCGGACGGTTGTCGGGGTTGACGATCGTGGCGATGATGTTGCCGCCGAAGGCGGGGCGGATCTGGTAGAGCAGGTCTTTGTACTCCCTGCCGCTCTTGGCGTCCTTATGGTCGCCGATCACCAGCTGCGTACAGTCGGCCGTAAGGCCGCTGTAAAGCGCCGACGACACGCGCGGCGCGAAATCGCGGCCGTTGCACGTCGCGCCGAACAGCACGATCTGGGGTTTCTCCTGCTCGATCAGGCCGCACATGACGGCCGTATGGGGCAGCGTACGGAACGGTGCGAACACCTTGTCGTCGGCGATCCATACGGTATCGGCGCCGTATTTGGCGAGCTCGTGCTCGATGCCGGCGAGGTTCTCGCCCAGCACCACGGCTTCGAGTTTCACGCCCAGCGTCGTGGCCAGTTCGCGGCCCTTGGTCATCAGTTCGAGGCACACCTCGGCGGCCTTGCCGCCCTCGTTCTCGATATATACGAATATGTTGTTCATCTCCTATGCACGTATTAACCGAGCGTGTGGCTCGCGATAAGTTCGACCATCAGTGAATTGATATCCTCGTCGGCAGCAGTGAGCTTCTTGGCCTCCTTGGCCTGGAAAACCACGTTCTCGATCTTCTTGACCTTCGTGGGCGAACCCTGAAGGCCGAGCTGCTGCGGGTCGGGATCGACGTCGGCGGCAGCCCACTCGACGATCTGCAGGTAGGGCTTGGCGGCGGCGCGCCGTGCGGCTTCCGATTCGGGCGCCGCGGCGATTTCAGACCCCGAGAGGGCGAATTTGTAGGTCATCACGCGCTTGGCGTTGCGCGGACGGCACTCGGGAGCCGAGGCGTTGACCGTAATGACAGCCGGGACGGGGCACTCGACGACTTCGGTGCCGCAGTTCAGGCGGCGCCGGATAACCAGCGTGCTGTCCTTGATGTCGAGGATCTCTTCGGCATAGGTAACCTGCGGCAGGCCGAGTTTCTCAGCCACCTGGGGGCCGACCTGCGCCGTATCGCCGTCGATGGCCTGGCGGCCGGCGAAAATGATGTCGGGCCGGATCTTTTTCAGGGCGCACGACAAGGCGTACGACGTGGCGAGCGTGTCCGAACCGGCGAATTCGCGGCCGGAGAGCAGGTAACCGCCGTCGGCGCCGCGGAACATCGCGTCGCGGATGATGTCGGCGGCACGCTGGGGCCCCATCGTCAGGATATGAACCGTCGAAGCGTCGGTGCGGTCTTTAAGCGCGAGCGCCATTTCGAGCGCATTGAGATCTTCGGGATTGAAGATGGCCGGCAGCGCCGCGCGGTTGACCGTCCCTTCGGGGGTCATCGCATCCTTACCCACGTTGCGGGTATCAGGCACCTGCTTTGCCAATACAACAATTTTCAGCTGTTTTTTCATAGTAGGTATTTATGGTTAATAGCTATCTTACGATGGTTTCGCCGCGGTCGGGGCCGACGGAGATGATCTTCACCGGAACACCCGTCTCGCGTTCGATGAACTCGACATAGGCCTTGAACTCCGCGGGGAAGTCCTCGTAGCGGGTGAAGGCGCGCAGGTCGCACTTCCACCCCGGGAACTCGCGGTAGACGGGTTTCAGGTCGTCGCCGACCTCATAGGGGAAATACGACGTACGTTTGCCGCCGATCTCGTATTCGGTGGCGACGCGGATGGTCTCGAAATCGTTCATGACGTCGGACTTCATCATGATGAGCTGCGTCACGCCGTTAATCATGATCGAATACCTGAGCGCCACCATGTCGAGCCATCCGCAACGGCGCTCGCGCCCCGTGACGGCTCCGTACTCATGACCGATGTCGCGCAGCCGGGCACCCGTTTCGTCGAACAGCTCCGTGGGGAACGGGCCGCTGCCGACGCGTGTGCAGTAGGCCTTGAAGATACCGTAGACCTCGCCGATGCGGTTCGGGGCGATGCCCAGCCCGATGCAGGCGCCGGCGCAGACGGTATTCGACGAGGTGACGAACGGATAGGAACCGAAATCCACGTCGAGCAGTGTTCCCTGCGCGCCTTCGGCCAGGATGCTCTTGTCCGCGGCGAGGCACTCGTTGACGAAATACTCGCTGTCGATGATGTTGAAACGACGCAGGTACTCGACCGCCGCAAACCACTTCTGTTCCAACTCGGTGATGTCGTACTCGCAGGCCAGGCTGCGCAGGATCTTCTCGTGGCGAGCCTTGGCGCGGGCGTATATCTTTTCGAAATCGGCGCTCAGCACATCGCCCACGCGCATGCCGTTGCGGCTGACCTTGTCGGTATAGGTCGGGCCGATGCCCTTGCCGGTGGTGCCGATCCTGGCGCTGCCCTTGGCCGCCTCGTACGCAGCATCGAGGATGCGGTGCGTGGGCAGGATCAGGTGGGCCTTCTTTGAAATGCAGAGCTGCCGGGTGAGGTCGTGGCCGCTGGCCGCGAGCGCTTCGGCCTCTTCACGGAAAAGGACGGCGTCGATCACCACACCGTTACCGATGATATTGGTCTTACCGCCCTGGAATATGCCCGAAGGGATCGAGCGGAGCACGTATTTCTCGCCGTTGAATTCCAATGTATGACCGGCATTGGGGCCGCCCTGGAAGCGGGCTACGACCTGGTAGCCAGGCGTCAGCACATCCACAACTTTTCCCTTGCCCTCGTCACCCCATTGCAGGCCGAGGATAACGTCAACTTTTTTCATTGTATCCGGTAATATTTATGGCGCAAAAGACATTTTTTGCACCCAAAGGTAAGAATTATTATCCGAAATACCCAACCCGCGGCGGCGACTTTTCAACAATGTATCAGAAATAAGCGTGCCGCAAACCCGCTGCGGAAGGCAAAAGACAACGCCGGGAACGGCAGGAAACGGACGCGGCAACCGACGGGAAGCGACGCGGGCAGCCAACGGGGAACAATGCGGGCTGCCAGCGGGGAAGCGACGCGGGGAGGCAGCGGGGAACGACGCGGGCAGGCGGCGGGGAAGCGACGCGGGGAGCCTGCGGGGAACAATGCGGGTAGGCGGCGGGGAACGGACACGGGCAGCCAGCGGGGAAGCGACGCGGGGAACCTGCGGGGAACAATGCGGGCAGGCGGCGGGAAACGGACACGGACAGCCAGCAGGAAACGGACGCGGGCAGCCAGCGGAAAACGATGCGGGGGGGGGCAGGAAACGGAGGCTCCGGTCAGCGGACGACCACCTCGGTCGGCCCGTTATAATCGACGCCCTGCGAGCCGAGGCGATAGACGGTCGTAAGGAAAGGGTTGTCGCGCGTGTCGGCCTGCAACTGCCCCGAGCAGGGGGTCAGGTCGAGCGTCACCAGCAGGTTGCCGCGGCAATCGAGCTGGCGCAGGGAAGAGTTGGATTTCAGGTCGAGGCGTGCGAGCAGGTTCCCGGCACAATCGAGCACCGCCAGTCCGCGCAGGCCGTCGATGTCGAGCGACGTGATTTCGTTGTCGCCGCAATCGAGCTTTTGCAGGTCGGGGCATTTGCGCAGGTCGAGCCGCGTGAGGTTATTGCCGCTGCAATCGAGCTCGCGCAGGCGGGAAAACTCGCCGATCTCCCACATCGCGGAGATGTTGCGGCCGGAGCAATCCATCACCAGGACGCGCTGCGCCTCGTAGCGCGAAATGCGTCCGTCGTGATCCAAATCGAACATTCCGAGACAGAATTGCTCGAAGGCGGGGTCTGTGAATGTAATATAAATACGCTTGTTCTTATCATCCTGCTCGTTCTCAGCAAGGCCGCAGGCCGTGAACAGCAGCAGAGCGAGGGCAGGGATAAAGCGCAGCATGGCCGGATCAGATATTCACGTCGTCGTCGGAGTCGCCGCCGCCGTCATCGGAATTGGCGTCGTCCTGGATTTCGTCGGCGCCCTTGATTTCGTCGTCGTAGTAATCCCTGTCGTCCTCCTCCTGCGCATTGTCGTCGATCTTCACGTCGATCTTCACCATATAGGCGATCTCGTCGGTATCGAACGGCACGGCATAGAAAAAATCGCCGTTGGGTTTGTCCACGCGCATCATCGCTTCGGTGAACCCCAGCGGGTATTTTTCCTTTACGGCATCCTGCAGTTCGGGAGTCAGGTTGTGAAAGCTCGTTACGATATGTTTCTTCGTCGTATTCTGTTTAGCCATAGTAATGCTTGGAAATTTTCTGCAATTATAAGCAAAATTTACATATCGCACCACATCCGTAATTTTTTTTTGCATTTTTTTTGAATTTGCAGGATGTTATAAACAAAATACGTACCTTTACGCAGGTTATACTTATATTATGATACGCGAGAAAATCGAAGAGCTGCGGCGGCAGCTCGAGTACCATAACTTCAGATATTACGTCGAAAACGCCCCCGAGATCTCCGACTTCGAATTCGACACGATGATGCGCGAATTGCAGGATCTGGAACGGGCGCACCCCGAACTGTCCGACCCCAATTCGCCCTCGGTGCGTGTCGGAAGCGACATCACGTCGGAGTTCCGGAGCGTAAAGCACCGGTTCCCGATGCTTTCGCTCGGCAACACCTATTCGCTCGACGAACTGCATGAATTCATCGCCCGTATCGAAAAGGAGGCCGGGCCGACGGAGTTCGTCTGCGAACTGAAATTCGACGGCACGGCCATATCGCTCACCTACGAGGACGGGCGGCTGCTGCGTGCCGTGACGCGCGGCGACGGCACGCAGGGCGACGACGTGACGGCCAACGTACGTACGGTGCGCACGGTTCCCCTGCGCCTGAGGGGCGACGACTGGCCGCCCTACTTCGAAATACGGGGCGAGATCCTGATGCCCTACGCCTCGTTCGACAAAATCAACGCCGAGCGCGAGGCGGCCGGGGAGACGCTCTTCGCAAACCCGCGCAACGCCGCGGCGGGGACGCTCAAGCAGCAGGCGTCGTCGGTGGTCGCACGCCGCGGCTTGGACTGCACGCTCTACCAGTTGGCGGGCGACGACCTGCCCTTCACGAACCACTGGGAAAGCCTGCAGAAAGCCCGCGAGTGGGGATTCAAAGTCTCGGACGCGGCGCGCATATGCCGCACTGCGGAGCAGATCGACGCCTACATCGCCCACTGGGACGAGGGGCGCCATGCCCTGCCCTTCCCGACCGACGGCGTGGTGATCAAGGTCAACGACTTCGCCGTAAGGCGGCAGCTGGGATTCACGGCCAAGGCCCCGAAATGGGCCGTGGCCTACAAGTTCAAGGCCGAGCAGGCGCTCACGCGGCTGGACAGCGTGTCGTTCCAGGTGGGACGCACGGGGACCATAACGCCTGTGGCGAACCTCGAACCGGTGCTGCTGGCCGGGACGACCGTGCGGCGTGCGACGCTGCACAACGCCGAGCAGATGGCCCTGCTGGACATCCGCCCGGGCGACATGGTATACGTCGAGAAGGGCGGCGAGATCATCCCCAAGATCACGGGGGTAGACCTCTCGCAGCGGCCTGCGGACAGCAAACCGTTCGAATACATCACCGTATGCCCCGAATGCGGCACGCCGCTGGTGCGCTACGAGGGCGAGGCGAAGCACTACTGCCCCAACCAGGGGGGATGCCCGCCGCAGATCGTCGGGCGCATCATCCATTTCATCCGCCGCAAGGCGATGGACATCGAGGGGCTGGGCGAGGAGACCGTGGAACTGCTCTATGAGAACGGGCTGGTGCACGACGTGGCCGACCTCTACGACCTGAAGGCCGGACAGCTGGCGGAATTGCCGCGGCTGGGCGAAAAGTCGGCCGACAACATCATACGCAGCATCCGCGGATCGGTCGAGGTGCCGTTCCGCCGCGTGCTGTTCGGACTCGGCATCCGCTTCGTGGGCGAAACGACGGCCAAATACCTGGCTGAGCATTTCCGCTCGCTCGACGCCGTGATGCGGGCCACGCGCGAGGAGCTGACCCAGGCCGACGAGGTGGGCGGGCGCATCGCCGACGCGATCATCGAGTATTTCGCCGACGAGCAGAACCACGCCATCATCCGCCGCCTGCGTGCCGCGGGGCTGAAGTTCGAGGAGGAGGCGCGGGAGCTGGCGTCGGAGTCGCTCGCAGGCCGCAGTTTCGTGGTGTCGGGCAAGTTCTCGCGCAGCCGCGACGAAATGAAGGAGCTGATCGAAATGCACGGGGGCAGGAACCTCGCGGCCGTATCGGCCAACGTCGATTACATCGTGGCGGGCGACAACATGGGCCCGGCGAAGCTCAGGAAAGCCGAGAAGCTGGGCGTGAAGATCATTTCCGAAGAGGAGTTCATCGCCATGGTCGGCGGGCAGCAAGCCCCGGCGGCAAACGGGACGGAAGCCGACGGCGCAACAACGGCAAATAACGGCGGCAGGAACAATGGCGCCCCGGCCGCGGCGAGAAAGGCCGGGCCGGAAGGCGACGGAGCAATGCCCCATAGCGCCGGACGTAAAACCCCGGAGCCGGCAGCGACAGCCGATGATGCGGGTGCGCCGGGAAAAGGCACGGTGGACAAGCCTGAAAAAGACACCGCGGGAAAGCCGGGGGAAAACACGGCGGACAAGCCTGAAAAAGACGCCGCGGGAAAGCCGGGGAAAGGCGCGGCCGACAAGCCTGAAAAAGACGCCGCGGGAAAGCCGGGGAAAGGCGCGGCCGACAAACCTGAAAAAGACGCCGCGGGAAAGCCGGGGAAAAGCGAGCCGGAGACAGCGGGCCGGGGAAAACAGGTGAAACCCTCCGGGAAGAAGGGGGCGGAAGCGGCCGCGACGGAAGGCGGGGACGGCGAACCCGTCCAACAAGGCGAGTTGTTCTGAGCCCCGCGGAAAAGGAATACGCATAAAAAACTACATAATGCCAAACAGAATCATATGATACGACACAAGCTCTGCGGCGTGGGGGCCGCCATGATAACCCCCTTTACACCCGAAGGAAAAGTCGACTATCAGGCGCTGGCACGCATGATCGACTATGTGATCGAAGGCGGCGTGGACTACATCGTGGCGCTGGGCACCACGGCCGAGACGCCGACGCTCTACATGCCCGAACGCGCCGTGATAGCCATGTTCATCACCAACCACATCGCGGGACGCGTACCGCTGGTAATGGGCTGCGGCGGCAACTCGACGTCGGAGGTACTGGATCAGCTGCGCGAATTCGACCTGCGGGGCGCCGACGCCATCCTGAGCGTTACGCCCTACTACAACAAGCCCTCGCAGGAGGGCTTGTACCAGCATTTCCGCACCGTGTCGGAGCACTCGCCGCTGCCGGTGATCCTCTACAACATCCCGGGACGCTCGGGCGTCAACATGACGGCCGAGACGACGCTGCGACTGGCTCGCGGGATGAAGAACGTGATCGGCATCAAGGAGGCATCGGGCGACATCGAACAGATGCAGCACATCCTCGACCGGCGCCCCGAAGGGTTCATCGTGCTGTCGGGCGACGACGGCATGACGCTCGAGCTGATGCGCCGCGGCGGCGACGGCGTGATCTCGGTGGCCGCGAACGCTTTTCCCAAGCGGTTCATGGAGTGTGTGAACTACGCCAAGGCCGGGGAGTTCGACCGTGCGGAAAAGGCATACGAATGCCTCGACGAAGCGGTGCACGCCCTGTTCGAAGAGGGCAACCCCGTGGGGGTGAAGTGCGCACTGGCCGAAATGGGCATAATCGGCCCGACGATGCGGCTGCCGCTCGTCGAAGGTTCGGAGGCGCTGCGCGAAAAGTTCCGCAAACTGATCGCGGAATACGATTTGCGCTGATTTGAGCGTTAGTGCCTAAAATACGAATATGAAAAATTTACTGCTGACATTGCTCCTGCTCCCGGCGCTGGCCGCGGCGAAAGTCCCCGTCGAGGAGGACATCGTCGCCAAGACGTCCGACCCCGATTCGCCGTTCTACTACACATCGCTGATGATGCGCTACAACGCGGGCGACGAGACGCTCACCGACGAGGATTACCACTACCTCTACTACGGCTACGCCCACCAGGAGAGCTACAAACCGATGGAGGCGAACCCCGACCTGGACAAGCTGCTGATGCTGGCATCGGGGCTCGATCCCGACAACCCGCTGGCCGAAACGCTCGACGCGATGCTCTACGTGGGCGAAGATGCGCTCGCCCGCGACCCGTTCAGCCCCAAGATCCTGAACCTGATGGCCTATGCCCACGGGGCGCTGGGCAACAAGCTGCAGGAGAAGATGTATTACAACAAGGTGAAGGGGGTGCTCCGCGCGATCGAGGATTCGGGAGATGCCCTCACGCAGAAGACCCCGCGCCATATCCTGATGTTCGACCATGCGCTCGACGTGATGGCATCGGAGGGTTACACCTACGGCAAGAGCCGCATCATCAGCCGTACGGTGGAATTCATCCCCTTCACGGCGCCCCGGATGGTCGGCGACAAGAAACGCAAAGGGCTCTATTACGACTTCGGCCGCGTATACTGGAACAAGCCCGAAGGATATACCTATAAACGTGACCGCACATGGCAATTCAACAACCTAAAACCCCGTACCTACAAATAATCCGGCGCACGCTGAGCCTGCTGCTGGCAGTGGCGCTGCTCGCCGGGTGCGAAAAAACAGAGGAACGCGCAGGGCTGACCACGACGCAAGACGAAGTGGTATTGCGCAGCACGGCGGGTTCGGAAGCGGCATTCACAGTGTCGTCGACCGAAGCGTGGTCGCTCACCACGGAGGGAAGCGGCTTCGACGTCTCCCCTACCCAAGGCGGCCGCGGGGAGACGACGGTAACGGTGAGGGCGCAGGACGACAATACGACGACCCGGCGAAAGGCGCTGGGCAGCATGGCGCTGCGCCTGTCGTCGGGGAAGGCCGAGGCCACGGTCACCGTAGTGCAGAGCCCGACCGTCGTACCCCAGACGGTCGTCATGTACCTGCCGTGGTCGGGGAACCTGTACACGCATTTCCTCCAGAACATCGAGGACGTGAAGAAAGCCGTGGCAGGAAACATCCTGCATGACAGCCGCCTGCTGCTGTTCCTACAAACGAGCACGACGAAAGGTACGCTCAGTGAGCTGTACTACGACAACGGAGAGTGCCGCGAAACGGAGCTGCGCACGTACGAAGACCTCAACGTGACGCAGGCCGAGACCATCACCGGGATTTTCGACTACATCAAGCAGACCGCACCCGCCGAACGCTACGGCATCACGATCGGGTCGCACGGCATGGCGTGGATCCCCGCATCGGGCTCGGGCCGGAGCGCTGCCGACGCGAAGGCCGGCACGGAACCGACGGCGACAACCGTCCCCGAGAAATGGCACTGGGAATACGTTTCGCCCGACGGGCAGTTCACCCGCTGGTTCGGCGACGGCGGTTCGCGGTGTACCAACACGACGACCTTCGCCGAGGCGATAACGGCCGCAGGAATCCGGTTCGAATACATCCTCTTCGACGACTGTTTCATGTCGTCGATCGAGGTGGCGTACGACCTACGCAAAATCACCAGACACCTGATCGCCTCGCCCTGCGAGGTGATGGCCTACGGTTATCCTTACGACCTGGTGATGCCCTACCTGTTCACCGACGGCGGCACGGGATACGACCTGGACGGCGTATGCCGGAGTTTCTACGAATTCTACGAGCAATACGAGGCCCCGAACTATAACTGCGGGGCGATCGCCGTGACGGTATGCGACCAGGTGGATAAGATGGCAGAAGTCATGCGCCTCATCAACAATGCATCGCCCGCGTATATCCCCGACCCGGAGAAACCGTTGCAGCAATATGAGTACCTCTACGCCCCGACGCGGTTCTACGACCTGGCGGATTACGTCTACCAACTGTGCGACGACACCGCCCTGCTAAAGGAATTCGACGAACAGCTCGCGCGCACCGTCCCCGAACGCTACCGGCTGCATACGGAGTATTTCTATTCGGGCGGCAAGAGGCCGCTCACGACCTATTCGGGCATTTCGACCAGCGCGCCGAGCACGAGCGGGATCGTGGTGAACAACATCCAAAACACGGGCTGGTACAAGGCGACGCACTGACAAGGCGGCAGGCAGCATTTGCCCGGCAGCATGGCGGCCTGGAGACAGCGGCCGACGGGTGCAGCTGGCATAGCGGCAACAGGCACGGCGGCAACAGGCACGGCGGCAACAGGCACGGCGGCAACAGGCACGGTCCGTCACCATACGCTCCCGCCGCGCGGGTGCCGTGGTTTTCCGGGCGCACCGGAATCGCCGCCATACCGCAGGAATGCGGGGACATCCCGCAACCACCCGGATATGCCGGGATTATCGCTGTTAAAACAGAAGGAGGCTCCCTTGACAGGAGCCTCCTTCTGATTGTACCCTTATCCCTCCGGACAAAGACCGGATGCAGGGACTTATTCGTACTGGCCGGACTTGAGCCGTTCGACCTCCTCGCGGGAGAGGAAACGCCAGGCTCCGCGCTTGAGGTTCTTCTTGGTCAGGCCGGCGTAGTAGACCCGGTCGAGCTTGGTGACCGTGTAGCCCAGGAATTCGAAAATACGGCGCACGATACGGTTGCGGCCGGAGTGTATCTCGATGCCGATCTCCTGTTTGTTCTCCTTGACATAGGAAATTTCGTCGGCGAAGATTTCGCCGTCTTCGAGCGTGATGCCCTCGGCGATGCGATCCATATCGGCACGCGCCAGGGGCTTGTCGAGCGTCACCTGGTAGATTTTCTTTTTCAGGTACGAGGGGTGCGTGAGCTGCTTCGTAAGGTCGCCGTCGTTGGTGAAAAGCAGCAACCCGAGGCTGTTCTTGTCCAGACGGCCTACGGGGTAGATGCGCTCCGTGCAGGCACCTTCGACCAGATCCATGACGGTCTTGCCGGCATGGGGGTCGTCGAGCGACGTGACATAACCCTTGGGCTTGTTGAGCACGAGGTAGACCTTCTTCTCGCCCTGCACGCGGCTGTCGTTGAATTTCACCTCGTCGGTGGGAAGCACCTTGGTGCCCAGCTGGGTGACGATCTGGCCGTTGACCGTGACCAGGCCCGCGGTGATGAAATCGTCGGCCTCGCGGCGCGAGCAGAGGCCCGACTGCGCGAGAAAACGGTTCAGGCGCATTTCGCCGACCTGCTTTTCGGGCGTGAATTTCGGGTAGGACGCCGGTTTGTCGTCGTGCTTCCTCGGCCCCGGCTTATAGGGTTTGTCACCGAATTTACGGTCGCCGTATTTCTTATCCCCGAACTTGCGTTCGCCGTAGGCGGGCTTGTCGCCATACTGGCGGCGCGGTTTGTCGCCGTCGCGGTGTTCGTAACGGGGCTTGTCGCCGAATTTGCGTTCACCGTAGGCGGGCTTGTCGCCGTACTGGCGGCGCGGTTTGTCGCCGTCGCGGTGCTCGTAGCGGGGTTTATCGCCGAAACTACGTTCGCCGTAAGCAGGCTTGTCACCGTACTGGCGGCGCGGTTTGTCGCCGTCGCGGTGCTCATAGCGGGGTTTGTCGCCGTACTTGTGCTCGCCATAGGCGGGCTTGTCACCGTACTGGCGGCGCGGTTTGTCGCCGTCGCGGTGCTCGTAACGGGGTTTATCGCCGGACTTACGCTCGCCGTAAGCCGGTTTGTCGCCGAACTGGCGGCGCGGTTTGTCGAATGCAGGGCGGTTGTCCGCCGTGAAATGGGGATTGTAGGAGGCCCGCTCACGGGGCCCCTCGCTGGACGGTTGCTCCGAATCGGCAGCATCACGCTGTAAACGCGGGCGACGCTCGACACGCTCCGCCGTAGCAGTCACGGTACGCTGGCGCTTGTCGCGTCCGAAACGCGAAAGTACCGTGGTCGAGTCGTTTTTGTTGTCTTTCATACGTATTTGAATGAGTTTGTGGGGCAAAGGTAATCCATTTTTCCGGATTACGGCATATTGCAGACCCGATTTGGCGATAAAAGACAGGGGCCGTTACAAATTCGCCGCTTTTGCCTTATCTTTGCACCCGTAAACGACGTCCGGCAGGGGTTGCCGGACATCCCCGCCCCGCACCTATGAACATGAACCGCGAAATACTGCGCATCGCGCTCCCGAATATCGTTTCGAACATCACCGTGCCGCTGATGGGAATCGTGTCGACGGCCATCGCCGGGCACTGGGGCGCGGATTCGGCGGCGACTATCGGCGCACTGGCCATCGGGGTGTCGATCTTCAACTTCATCTACTGGAACTGCTCGTTCGTGCGCATGGGAACCAGCGGACTCACGGCACAGGCGTTCGGCGCAGGGAATTTCCACGAATGCACCAACATGCTCGTAAGGGCGATGGTCGTGGCGGCAGGCATGGGATTGCTGATGCTCGCCCTGCAATACCCGCTGGGCGAGCTGGCTCTGTGGGGACTGAACGGCAACGAAATGACGCGCGAATATTTCTACGCCCGCATCTGGGCCGTACCGGCGGGCATCCTCCTGTTCGGGTTCAACGGCTGGTTCACGGGTATGCAGAATGCCATGATACCGATGTTCACGGCTATTTCGGTCAACGCGGTGCATGTCTTGTGCAGCCTTTGGTTCGCCTTCGGCATGGACATGGGGATCGTCGGCATCGCCTACGCCTCGGTGATCGCACAGTGGACGGGCGTGGGACTTTCGCTGCTGCTGCTCATGCTGCGCTACCGCAAGGTGCTGACGGGCATCGACTGGGCCGAGGTATTCGACATGAAACCGCTCAAAACCTTCTTCATCGTCAACCGCGACATCATGCTGCGTACGCTCTGCATCGTGGCGGTCTACACCTTCTTCACGGGGGCTTCGGCCCGCATGGAAGACCCGGTGCTGCTGGCCGTGAACACCCTGCTGTTGCAGCTCTTCACGCTCTTCTCGTACATGAACGACGGCTTCGCATATGCCGCCGAAGCGCTGACCGGACGGTTCATCGGCGCCCGGGACGTAAAGGCGCTGCGCGACTGCCTGCGGCGCTGCATCGCATGGGGCACGGCCGTGTCGGTACTGTTCGTGGGAATCTACATCGTCTGGTGGCGCGACCTGGTGGGGCTGTTCATCGACGATTCGGCCGCAAACGCCGCGACGATCGTGGAGGTCGCCGGACGGTATATCGTATGGATCATCCTGATCCCCGTAGCCAGCGCCATGCCCTTCATCATGGACGGCATCATGGTGGGCGCCACGCAGACGCGCGTCATGCGCAACTCGATGTTCTGGGCTACGGCAGCCTATTTCGGCATCTTCTATATCGGGCATACGCTCATAGGCAACAACGCCCTGTGGCTCGCCTTCACGCTGTACATGTTCCTGCGCGGCGTGCTGCAATACTTCATGACGCACAGCCTGCGGACAATCTACCGCAAAGCCGGCGCATAAGGAAGAGGCGGTGAATCCCCGGGCAGGGAGAGGCCGGAACGGCCCGGGAGAGGCAACGTCCGGAAGCTGGAAGGTTTCCTGCGATAACAGGCCGCATATCCGGGGAAAATCACTAAATTAGCGGAACGGAACCCAAAAAAGCCCGCCATGATCTTATCCGAAAACGCACTCTATATCAAATATATCCGACTGAAAGAGGCCGGAGATTTGCCGCACGAATACCCCTATACGGTGCCCGCGCTGGCGGGGTTCAGCGGATTGCGGTTCCGCCGCCCGGTGACGTTCATCGTGGGCGAGAACGGCATGGGCAAATCGACGCTGCTGGAAGCCATCGCCGTAAAAGCGGGATTCAATGCCGAGGGCGGGTCGAAGAACTTTCGGTTCGCAACGCGCGAGACTCATTCCCCGCTATACGGGAACCTCGTGCTCGGACGCGGGTTGCAGCCGCGCGACGGCTATTTCCTGCGTGCCGAGAGTTTCTACAACGTCGCCACCGAGATCGACCAGATAGCCGACGGCATACACCGCTATTACGGCGACAAGTCGCTCCACAGGCAATCGCACGGCGAAAGCTTCCTGAGCCTGCTCTAACACAGGCTCCGCGGGAACGGGCTCTATATCTTCGACGAGCCCGAGGCCGCCCTCTCGCCGTCGCGGCAGATGTATATGCTGTGCCGGATAAAACAACTCGTGGAAAGCGGATCGCAGTTCATCGTCAGCACCCACTCGCCTATCGTCATGGCCTACCCCGGCGCCGACATCTACGAGATCGCGGACAACGGACTGCAACTCACCGAACTGGAGCAGACGCCGCATTACCTGCTGATGAAACGCTTTTGCCTCGACCACGAAGGGATGCTCCGGCAGTTGGGCTTCGACATCCGGAAACCTTGAAGCGCGGGTCGCGCCACAGGCAGAATGCCCGGAGATCGGCACAACAGCACAGGCATTTCGCACGGATGCCGCACAGGATTTCTTGCACGGATATCTTGCACGAGTATCTTGCACGGATATTACCCTACGAATTCGACGGCACGGACATCACGACAGGCGCATCGGCGCATGAAAAATCCCGGCTCCGAAATGCGGAGCCGGGATTCCTGTAAGCGCAGGGCGGCAGCGCCGCCCCCGCAGGGGATTATTCTTCGCCTTTGGCTTCTTTGAGCAGGGTGTTGTACTTGTTGTACTTGTCCATCATGCCCTCCTCGTCGCGCAGGCGGAAGCAGATCGACTTGAGGAAGTCGAGCGTATTGACGTCGTCCTTTTTCAGCTCGTATGCCTTTTCGAACCAGGGCACGGCATCCATATAGACGGCATTCACCTCCTTCAGGTCGGTATCGTAGGCAGTCTGGCTGCTATACTGCTTCTCGTTCATCACCTTGTTCATCTCGTCGGCCTTGATCGTGTAGAACACGCCCAGGTAATAGTTGCCTTCGAACAGGTCGGGCTTCAGCTCCACGACCTTCTTGAACGATGCGATGCTCTCGTCGTAGTTTTTCAGCGCATAGAAGATACGGCCGCGGCCGAACCAGAGGTCTACGTTCTCGGGGTTGTCGGCAATGGCCGAGTCGATCAGCGTTACCAGGTCGGCAGGGTCGCCCACGCCCTCTTCGGAGGTGTAGAGCTGCATCAGGCCGTCGAGGATACGCTCGTTCTTCGGGAATTTCCCGATACCCGTGATCAGGGCGTCCTTGGCCAGCATGACATTGTCCTGGCTGACGTTCTTCAGGCCGTAGTAGCAGTGGAAGAGGTAGTAGTAGATGTTACCCTCCTCGTCGGTATACCCCAGGTCGATCGCTTTCTTGAGGTACTCGGCACCCTGTCCGAACGACGAGGGGTGCGCCGAACCGTCCACCGTGCGCAGGTAACCGGCATAGTAAAGCAGCGCGGGGTCTGCGGCTGCGCCGTAAGCGGGGCTCGACTGCGCCTGGAAAGCCGTGGCATAGGCGTCGGCGGCTGCAACGTACTCGCCCGTGTCGATGCCCGTATTACCGACCTGCGAACAGAAATCGCTGATCTGCTGCAACCCGTCCTTCGCCTTCGCAGCGCTCTTGGGGTCGATCTCGTAAGCCTTGTTGTAAGCCTCGATGGCCATGGCAGGGGCCTCTTTCAGCACCCAGTCGGTCTGCGTCCAGGTAACTACCTTGCCGTCCTTGATATAGGCGATGAAATAGGGGTATTCCCACGCTTCGTAGGGAACGTTGAGAAGCGTCACCTGCTTGGTGGCCGAAGGTTCGCCCACGGCCAGCTTCAGCATCGCGGCGTCCATGTTGACGAAGAGGCTCTTGGTCGGTTCCACGGCAGCCTCGTACAATGCTTTGCCACGGTTGATCCACGTGGAGGCCTTCGCGTTCTTCTTCGCGTCGGCGATGTCGGCGTCGCTCTTCTCGATCTTGGAGAGGAGCCCGCTCTTGTTGACTTTCTGCGCCTGAACAGCGGGGATTGCCATGAGCAGGGCAGCGAAAGCCGTCAAAAATGTTTTCTTCATAACAAATTTAATTTAAAGTTTTTCAAATTCATTTCATCTATTCCTCCGCCGGCTGTCCTGCATCGGGTGTTGCGTCCCCGGCACCGGTAGCCTCTGCGGACTGTACTTCTTCTTCATCGCCGGCAGCAGGCACGGCCATCACCGAGGCAATGGCATCGCCGTCACGCAGGTTGATGATACGCACGCCCTGCGTAGCACGACCCGCCAGGCGGATCTGCGACACGGCCGTACGTATGGTAAGTCCCGAACGGTTGATAATCATCAGGTCGTTGTCGTCCGTAACGGCCTGTATGGAGATAAGTTTGCCGGTTTTCTCCGTCACGTTGATCGTCTTCACACCCTTACCGCCGCGGTTGGTGATGCGGTACTCGTCGAGGTCGGTACGCTTGCCGTAACCGTTTTCGCTCAGCACCAGTACGTCCTGCGTCGAATCGGGTTCCACACAGATCATGCCGATCACCTCGTCGGACTCCTCGATCGAGATGCCGCGCACACCGGCGCCGACACGCCCGATCGGGCGCACCGTCGACTCGTTGAAGCGGATGGCCTTGCCTTCGCGGGCCGCAATCATCACTTCGGCATTGCCGCTGGTGAGCTTGGCCTCGATCAGCTGGTCGCCCTCGCGGATGACGATGGCGTTCACACCGTTCTGGCGCGGGCGCGAGTAGGCTTCGAGCTTCGTCTTCTTGATCGTACCGTCCTTGGTACACATGATGATGAAGTTGTTGTTCACATACTCGGCGTCGTTCAGGCGCTTGACGTTGATATAGGCGCGAACCTTGTCGTCGGGTTCGATCTGGATGACGTTCTGGATGGCGCGTCCCTTCGAGGAGCGTGCGCCTTCGGGGATCTCGTAGACCTTGAGCCAGTAGCAGCGCCCCTTCTCGGTGAAGAAGAGCATCGTATTGTGCATCGAAGCCACGTAGATGTGCTCGATGAAGTCCTCGTCGCGCGTAGCACTGCCCTTGGCGCCGACGCCGCCGCGGTTCTGCGTGCGGTATTCGGCCAGCGGGGTGCGCTTGATGTAGCCCATGTGCGAGATGGTGATGACCATGTCGTCGTCGGCATAGAAATCCTCGGGGTTGAACTCCTCGGAGGCATAGACGATCTCCGAACGGCGCTCGTCGCCGTATTTTTCCTTGATTTCGAGCAGCTCGTCCTTGATGATCTGCATTTGCAGGCCGACGTCGGCGAGCACCTCCTTGAGGTGGGCGATGGTTTTGGTCAGCTCGTCGCGCTCGGCGGTGAGCTTGCCGTATTCGAGCCCCGTCAGGGCACGCAGGCGCATCTCGATGATGGCCGAAGCCTGGAGGTCGCTCAGCTCGAAACGCTCGATCATGGCCTGCTTGGCCAGGTCGGGGGTCTGCGACGAACGGATGATGTGCACGATCTCGTCGATGTTATCCTGCGCGATCAGGAGGCCCAGCACGATGTGCAGCCGCTCCTCGGCCTTGCGCAGGTCGAAGCGCGCACGGCGCACCACCACGTCGTGGCGGTGGTTGACGAAGTGCTTGACCAGGTCGCGCATCGGCAGCAGCTGCGGACGGCCGTTCACCAGCGCGATGTTGTTCACCGCGAACGAAGTCTGGAGCGGAGAGTTCTTGAAAAGCGTATTGAGCACGACGCTCGCCACGGCGTCGTGTTTGAGGATGATGATGATGCGCAAGCCGTTGCGGTCGGACTCGTCGTTGATGTAGGAGATGCCGTCGATCTTCTTTTCGTTGATCATGTCGGCGATCTTCTTGATCATCTCGGCCTTGTTGATCATGTAGGGGATTTCGGTGATGACGATGCACTCGCGACCGCTGGGGGTATGCTCGATGTCGGTCTTGGCACGCATCATGACGCGGCCGCGGCCCGTAAGCATGGCCTCCCGAACACCCTCGTAGCCGTAGATGATACCGCCCGTGGGGAAATCGGGGCCCTTGATATACTGGAGCATCTCCTCGCCCGTGATTTCGGGGTTGTCGATATAGGCGCAGCAGGCGTCGACCACTTCGCAGAGGTTATGCGGGGCCATGTTGGTGGCCATACCTACGGCGATACCGCTGGCGCCGTTGACGATCAGCAGCGGGATCTTCGTGGGCAGCACCGTGGGTTCGGGGATCGTATCGTCGAAGTTGAGCGTCCAGTCGACGGTCTCCTTGTCGATGTCGGCCATCACCTCGTCGGTGATCTTCTTCATGCGGGCCTCGGTGTAACGCATGGCAGCCGGCGAGTCGCCGTCCATCGAACCGAAGTTACCCTGGCCGTCGACCAGCGGGTAGCGCATCGACCACTCCTGTGCCAGACGCACCATCGCGTCGTAGACCGACGAGTCGCCGTGGGGGTGGAACTTACCGAGCACGTCGCCGACGATACGCGCCGACTTACGGGTCGGTTTGTCGGAGTAGAGGTTGAGCTCCGCGCTCATATCGTAGAGGATACGGCGGTGCACGGGCTTCATGCCGTCGCGCACGTCGGGAAGCGCACGCGACACGATGACCGACATCGAATAGTCGATGTACGCCGATTTCATCTGCTCTTCGATATTGATAGGAATGATACGTCCTGTCAAACCTGCATTCTTTTCTTCTTCAGTTAGCATCTTATCTCTTTAAAATTACAGTCTTTTAACGAACAAAAATACGATTTATTTCCGATCTGAGCAACTTTAAGCCCATAAATATCGCATCCGGGCGGAAGATTTCCGGGACAACGCCCCGTTTTTGCCCCTTTTCCGGCGATCTGACGGCCTCAAAAAAAATTCCCGGCAGACTGACGGCATCCGCTTGCGCGTTCCGGATCGTTTCACTACCTTTGCGGCCTCTATTTCCCGAACATGGCACAGATAAACACACCCAAGGAAGTACTTGCGCTGGCTCAGAAGTCGGCAACGGGCAAAATGCAACTCCCGGCGGGCAAGACCCTCCTGCTGGCATTCCTGGCCGGCGCATACATCGCCATGGGCGGACTCTTCTCGCTGATGGCGGGGTTCGGGTTCCCCGGGGCGGCCGAAGCGCCCGGGTTGCAGCGCCTGCTCTCGGGGCTGGTATTCCCGCTGGGACTCATCCTGGTGGTATTCGCCGGGGCGGAGCTCTTCACGGGCAACAACGCCGTGCTCGTACCCGGGGCGCTGGGCCGCAGGTACGGATGGGGCAAGGTGCTGCGCAACTGGGGGCTGGTATACGCGGGGAATTTCATCGGGGCGACCTTCTTCGCCTATTTCCTGGTGGTGCTGCCCGGCGTACTCTCGTCGGAGCTGTGGCGCGAAGCGGCCTGCAACGTGGCGCAGGCCAAGGTCTCGATGCCGTGGCTGACGGTATTCCTGCGCGGCGTGGGCGCCAACTGGCTGGTATGCCTCGCGGTATGGCTCGGGCTGAGTACCGACGACGCGGCAGGCCGTATGATGGGGTTGTTTTTCCCGGTCATGTGCTTCGTGGTGATCGGCTACGAGCACTGCATCGCCAACATGTTCTTCATCCCGCTGGGGATGATGCTGGGCGCCCCGGTGACGGCGGCGGACATGGTCGCCGCAAACCTGGTTCCCGCCACGCTCGGGAACATCGCGGGCGGCGGCATCTTCGTCGGCGGGCTCTACTGGTACCTCAACCGGAAATAGGGGTCAATCCGCCAGCCGGAGCCACAACCGCCCGTGGCGGAAATCGAAGACCACCCGGAAGGCGGAGAAGAATTTTACGCCGAGGAAACCGTCGCCGGGGAGTTTCATCGGTTTGTCGAGCACCACGACAGGCAGCCCGCAGAAGGGGTAGCGCCCCATGAAAGTGGCTACGGCGGGCATCAGCACCCGCAGGGTCATCCCGCCCGGCGTCCGGCCTTCCACCAGATCGACAGGGGCACGCGACACGAATTTCCCGACCGCAGGCTTGAATGCGAAGAGTGCCAGCAGGTTGGCGTTGCCCAGATCGACGACCAGCCGCATCGGCATCGCACGGCTGCGTCCCCGGACATCGGACAAGCGCACCGTATCCGCAACCCAAAACATCCCCGATTGCCCGTCGGCCACCAGTTCGTAGGCCTCCCACCCGTCGCCGGGTTGCGGCAGGCTCCCGGATGAGAGCGGACGGAAAATGCCGCGGCGGACATCGAGCTCGAAAATACCGGGCGCAGCCACGCTGTCGGTCGTGAAGGTATGGAGCGGGTAGAGCAGGTCGCAGGGCTTGCGTCGCCGCAGATCGACGACATAGCTCTCGCACAAACTGCGCGTATCCCCCACCCTGACCCCCGGTGCCAGTTTATAGCGGGCCGAATAGTCCGTGCCGCCGGCCATGCGGAAACGCACGGGACGTTCGAGTTCGACGGGTTCGAAAAGCCCGGGGTGCGACCAGACCAGCGCGCTGTCGACCAGCGGAAAATAGACGCCCGATTCGAGAAACACCCGCACCGGTATGGAATCCCCTACGAAAGACGCCGCATAGAGCAGATCGCGCTCGGAGGTAAGCTCCCATGCCGTGCCGGAAGGCAGCTGCCCGCCTGTCGGCGACGGGTCTTCCGGCGCCGCAGCCAGCGTCGCCGCGGGGATGGCGACGGACAACAGCAGCATGATCGGCCGGCGGAACATGGTCAGCGGAAGTCGATGAATTCGTACCCGGCGTAGTTATCCTTCGCAAAGGCCTTGAGCGGCGTTTCGAGGGGCTTGATGCCCAGCACCGAAACCTGCACCTGCTCGCCGTCGTAATCGTAGCGGAGCGACACGGGACGCATCGCGGCGGTATCGACCGTAAGGACGATATTGCCCGCCGAGGAGGTATTCCCCGGCGCAGGGGTCAGACGCACCACGGCACGCCCCTCCTGCTCGCCGACGAGCGAGGCCGCATATTCGCTGCCGAGGAAATCGAAAGCATGGACGGGGTTATTGAGGATATTGCGGCTGTCGGTGTCGACCACGTCGATCGTCACCTCGCGGCGGCGGTTGTCCACCTCGTAGCGCACGGCTCCGTCGCAGTAAACCTCGGCATCGCCCAGCACGAGGTAATAACCTTCCCCCTCGACGGCATAGCGCCCGCGCGTGACGTATTCGTCCGAGCGCACCTCGAACGACACCCCGTAGGCACCCAGTGCCCGGAAGCCGTCACGAACCCCGGCAAGTATCCCGGCGGCACGGTCGGCGGCCGGAGGCAACGGGCCGGCCCCCTGCGTCGCACCGGTGGCAGCGGCCGAAGCCGCGGAACCGGAGGAGGAACCGAAAACGGAATCCGTAGCGGAACCGGAAGAGAAACCCGCCGCGGAACCGGAGGTGAAAGCGGCGTAAATAACGGGCGACCCATGGAAGCCAAAGAGCGCATGGAAGCCCGGGGCGGGATCAGCCTGAAAACCGGAGGCCGAGGCGTCGCGGCAGGCAAAAGCCGAGGCAGAGGCGGGAACCGCCGGGAAATCAGAGGCGGCCGCAAATCCGCAAGCAGCCGACACATCCGCGGCGACGGGGAGTGCGGCGACGGGGAGTGCGGCGACGGGGAGTGCGGCGACGCATTGCATCGCGGAAAGCAGCAACAGGAGGGACAGGAGTCGTTTCATGGCAGCATCAGAATAGGCCCAGCTCCTGCAACTTGGCTTCGAGCGAGGGCATGTCATGGAAAAGGATGTCGCGCGGCTTGGCTCCCTGCTGGCGGCCGACGATGCCGGCACGTTCGAGCTGCATCATGATGCGCCCGGCACGGTTGAAGCCCACCTCGTAGTTGCGCTGGATCATCGAGGTCGAGATATTGCCGCCCGAAACGGCGTCGCGGGCGATCTCGGCGAAGAGCGAATCATATTTCACGGGGGCGGAGTCCTCGCTGCCCATACTCCCCGAAGAATCGCCCGTATCGGGCGTATAGTCGGGCAGCGAATAGGCCGAGGTATAGCCCTGCTGCTTCGATATATACTCGACGATGCGTTCGACCTCCTTGGTTTCGACCAGCGCGCACTGGATACGGGTCAGTTCCCCGTCCTTCGAGAAGAGCATGTCGCCGCGGCCGATGAGCTGGTTGGCCCCCGGCTGGTCGATGATCGTACGCGAGTCGATCATCTGCATCACGCGGAAGGCGATACGCGCGGGGAAATTGGCCTTGATACCGCCCGTGATGACCTTCACGTCGGGGCGCTGCGTGGCGATGATCAGGTGGATGCCGACGGCACGCGCCTTCTGCGCGAGGCGCATGACGGGCCCCTCGACCTCGCGGGCGGTCATGATCAGGTCGGCGAACTCGTCGACCACCACGACGATATAGGGCAGGTAGCGGTGCCCGTTGAGCGGGCTGAGCCGCCGGGCGGTGAATTTCTCGTTGTACTCGGCGATATTGCGCGCCCCGGCTTTCTTGCAGAGTTCCAGGCGGCTGTCCATCTCCGTGCAGAGCGAATTGAGCGTGTAGACCGCCTTCTTGGGGTCGGTGATGATGGCATCGTCCTCGGACTCCATCTTGGCGAGGAAGTGGCGCTCGATCTTGGCATAGAGCGAGAACTCGACCATCTTGGGGTCGATCATCACGAACTTGAGCTGCGCGGGGTGCTTGCGGTAGAGCAGCGAGGTGATGATGGCGTTCAGCCCCACGGACTTACCCTGTCCCGTGGCGCCCGCCACCAGCAGGTGCGGCATCTTGGCCAGGTCGAACACGTAATTCTCGTTCTGGATCGTACGGCCGATCACCACCGGGAGCTCGGCCTTCGACTCCTGGAAACGCAGCGAACGCACGGCGGAGTACATCGACACCACCTGCTTGTCGCGGTTGGGCACCTCGATGCCGATGGTTCCCTTGCCGGGGATAGGGGCGATGATGCGGATACCCAGCGCCTTGAGGCTCTGGGCGATGTCGTTTTCGAGCCCCTGGATCTTCGAGATCTTGACGCCCTGCGCCTGCACGATCTCATAGAGCGTCACGGTGGGGCCGACCGTGGCCTTGATACGCTGGATGGGGATGCCGAAATTGCGGAGCGTATCCTCGATCTTGGTCTTGTTCTCGAAAATCTCCTCGTCGCTCACTTCCGAGTCGGAAACATAGTCTTCGAGCAACGTCACGGGCGGCTTGTGGTAGTTCACGAGGTCTTTCAGCGGGTCGTAGCTCTCGGTCGGGATCGCCTTTTCATCGACCAGGCGGGCTTCGTTGGCCTCGACGGTCACGACGACGCCCCCGGCAGGGACGGGTATCTCGGTAAACGGCCCGTCGGGGAGCGGCTCCCCGGATACAGGAGCGGCAGCGGAGGGCATCCCGGCAACAGAGGGCATCCCGGCAACAGAGGGCATCCCGGCAGCCAGGGCCGGTGTCCCGACGGGGTCTTCCCCGCCCAGGGATAATTCGGTGAAAGGTTCGTCGGACACGGGCGCAGCAGGCCGGACAGCAGTGCCGGCGGCAGGACGCACCGCGGGGCGTTCCAGCTCGACAAGCCCGCTGGGACCGATCACCAGCCGGCCTTCGGGGCGCGACAGGTCGACCTCGGTAAACTCGCCGTCGTCATCGGATGCGGCGGCCTCTGCCGCCTGCGGGGTTTCGGGCACAATGGGCATGCCATCGGGGCCCAGTTCCACGAACGGATCGTCGTCCGCATCGCGGCGGGCGGCCTGCGGGGTGGCGGGAGTCCCGGCGGCAGCAGGCCCGGGAGTACGTACGGCGCGGGGCATTTCCGGCACCGGACGCTGCACGGCCAGTTCGGGTTCGGGACGGCGCACGACCACCTCGGGCTCCGCCTTCGCGGCAGACTCCACGGCCGGAGTGTCGGCCGACCGCTTAGCAGGCCTCTCTCCGGGATTCCCGACGGATTCCGCGGCTACGGCAGCCGCATCCCCGGCGGCATCGGACGGTTGCCCGTGCGCGTGCACGACCTTATGTTTGACGATCTCGACGATCCTGCCACTCTTGTCGACCATGACGTTACCCGCACGGTTGACCTTGTTGATGAAATTGCGGTTGATGAATACCCCCGTAAGGATCCAGCAGCCCAGCAGCAGGATCAACGTCCCCAACACCCCGATATGCGTGCGCAGCAGCGCCGCGGTCTCGATGCCGAAGGCACCGCCCCACCCCGTCGAACTGCAAAGGCTCCACTTGTCCGAGAAGGCGAAGCCCAGCGTCAGCGAACTGAGGATCAGGACGAGGAAAAGCGAGAGGATCGAATGGTTGAACAGCAGCGGGCGCTGGCGGATGACGCGCACGCCGACGAGCAGCACCATCACCGGGATCAGGATGCCGGATACGCCGAACGAGTTGTCGACCAGCATGCGTCCCAGCCTGGCACCCGCCCAGCCGCAGAGGTTTCCGGGCTCGACGCCCAGCGTGGCACGTTCCTCGGGCGAGAGCAGCAGTCCGCTCTGGTCGGCCGACCAGGTGAAGAACGAGAACAGTACGGCCGAGGCGGCGAACAGCCCGATGAAAAGCAGCAGCAGGCCCGCGACCCAGCGTGCACTGTCGCTGTTGGAACGCTGGACTTTCTGCCGTCCGTTGGGGGATGAGGATGTATTTTTAGATGCCATCTGTGTTGCGCTTGATTTTTATCAAGCGAAGTTACGCATTTTTTTTGACATTTCGGAGCCGGCGCCGACTTTATTGAAACCGGAACCGTATCCGGCGGGCATAATTGCAAATAAATCGTTATCTTCGCACACGTTTCAGCAGGCTGCGGCCCGCATGGGAAGGCCGGCACTCCGCACGGCGCCCGCAAACACGCCACGCCTGCGCGACATTTAAGGATATATTGCGCACCCACTAAAAACCGAATGAAGAAAATGATCCGGAACACAGGACAGAAGGAACACATCGTATGGCTGGACGTCATCAGGCTGGCTGCCATACTGATGGTGATCGGGGTTCATTGCATCGACCCCTTCTACATTTCGCCAGCCATGCGGGGCATCCCCGAATATACGCACTGGGCGACCGTCTACGGTTCGCTGTTCCGCCCTTCGGTGCCGCTGTTCACGATGATGACGGGCTTACTGCTGCTGCCCGTGCGGCAACCGCTGGGGACATTCTACAAAAAACGTATTTTCAGGATCCTTTTCCCCGTGCTCATCTGGTCGGTACTCTACAACATGTTCCCCTGGTTCACGGGGGTGCTCGGGCTGCCGGAAAACATCATCGGGGATTTCTTCTGCTACACGCAGGGGCACGAATCGCAGGCGCTGGGCGACTCGCTCAAAGACGTGGCGATGATCCCGTTCCAGTTCAGCTTCAAGGAGAACCACATGTGGTACATGTATTTGCTGATAGGGCTCTACCTCTATATGCCGTTCTTCTCGGCATGGGTCGAAAAGGCGACCCGGAAAGAGATGCGGGCCTTCCTGGCGATCTGGTTCGTCTCGCTCTTCCTGCCCTACATGTCCGCATACATAGCCCCCTATTTCGGGGTCGGGTACCTGTTCGGCGAAAGCACCTGGAACGCATACGGGCTGTTCTACTATTTCGCGGGGTTCAACGGGTACCTGCTGCTGGGGCACTACATGAAGAAAGGCAACGATTGGAGCATGGCAAGGACACTTGCGACCAGCGTCATACTATTCGGAGCCGGATATTGCATCACCTACACCGGATTTGCCGCGGCAGCGGCCGACAGCATGTCGACGGAGGCGGACATGGAACTGTTCTTCACCTTCTGCAGCCCGAACGTGGCGATGATGACCGCGGCGGTATTCCTGCTGATGCAAAAAATCCGCATCCGGCGCCAAACCATCGTCAGGCTGCTCGCCAACATGACCAAATGCGGGTTCGGGATCTACATCGTGCACTATTTCCTGGTAGGGCCGTTCTTCCTGCTCATCGGCCCGTCGTCGCTGCCCATCCCGCTGCAAGTCCCCGTAATGGCAGTATGTATCTTCGCCGTCGCATGGGCATTTACGGCACTGGTATATAAATTATTGGGCAAAAAGGCCGCTTACATCATGGGATAGCCCGGCCGCGGGAGATATTCCAACGAGCCGGCGGGCTGCATCCTTTTCGGAGTGCAGCCCGCCGGCTCGTTGGAAGGCAGGTCAGACCGACGCCTGCGCCTTGCGTTCCAGACGGAGGCGGTAGGCCTCGTCGGCAAAGGTGCGGAACGTATATTCCGCACGGTGGGCGGGGTCGGCGCGCAGGCCGTAACGGTCGAGCAGCTGCACGACGCGGCGGGCGACGGCGGGCGACGGGTCGACGACCGTGACGCCGCGGCCCGCGAGGACACGTTCGAGGACGGGCAGCAGGAAAGGATAGTGCGTGCAGCCGAGCACGATCTGGTCGGCCCCGTGCTCCAGCATCTCCGCGACGGCGGCACGGACGGTGGCCTCGGCCTGGGGCGTCGCCTCCAGATCGTTTTCGACCAGTTCGACGAAGCCCCGGCCGGGTGCCGTGACGAGGTCTACGCCGTCGCCGTACCTGGCCGCCGTGCGGCGAAAGAGTTCGCCGTCGAGGCTCCGTTCGGTGGCCAGCACCCCCACTACCCCGCTGCGGGTCGCCAGGCAGGCGGGTTTCACGGCCGGCTCCATGCCCACGATCGGCATGGGGGCGTATTTCTCCCGCAAAAAGTCGATGGCGGCGGCCGTAGCGGTATTGCAGGCCACGACAACCAGCTTGCAGCCCTCTGCCACGAGGCTGGCGACGGCCTCGTCGGCAAGGCGTTCGACCTGCGGGCGGGGACGCGACCCATAGGGGCAGTTCTTACCGTCGCCCAGGTAGACGAGCGACTCCGCAGGGAGCGCACGGCGCACCTCGCGCCAGACGGTCAGCCCGCCCAGCCCCGAATCGAAAACACCGATGGGTGCGTTATTTGAAAGTTTATCCACGTCTTTCAGGAGTTGCAGAATATCATCGTCCGCGGCACGGCCGCGTCGTATCGTTCGCTGCGGTTTCCGCTACCCCGGGTACTCCCGGGGCGGAAGCCGCAGGGGATTCTCTAATTCAGGCCGAGCTGCCGCAGGATATGCTCCACGACCTGATCGTCGGACATCGCATCGCAGTCGACGACCAGCTGCGCCTGCGCATAGAAGGGTTCGCGCACGGCCATGTCCCCCTCCATGAACGCCACCAGCCCGGCATCGTCCAGCCCCCGCAGCCGGGGACGTTTCCGGCGCCCGTAAGGGCTCAGGCGGCTGGCGATCTGCGCCGCGCTGCGCCGCAGGAAGACGGTATGCCCCACGCCGTTCATGCGCTGCATGTTATCGCCCCACGTGGGGAGCCCCCCGCCCGTCGAGACCACCGTTTCGCCGCCTGCGGCGATCGCCCGTTCGAGCGCTTCGCGCTCCGCTTCGCGGAACCGTGCCTCGCCTTCATAACGGAAGACATCGGCCACGGAGGCTCCCGCCTGCTCCTCGACCAGCGCATCGGTATCCACGAAGCCGACGCCCAGCCTGCGCGCCAGCTTGCGCCCGAGGGTGCTCTTGCCGCATCCCATGTAACCGACCAAAAAGAGGGGTTTCATCGCCGGCAGGTCAAAACAGGTTCAGTTGTTCGGGGTCGATCACCTCGTCGGCATCGCCCCGGGCGCGTTCGATCTCGAACTCCACCCCGCCGGAAACAGCCGCAGCGTCGCCGGCACCGGCATCCGCCGCCCCGTCATCCGCCCCGCCGCCGGAGAGCAGGCCGTCGGGAATCTCCCCGGCATCGCCGTCGTCCGAAGGTTCGGGCTCGGGCGGCAGTTCGGGTTCGATGAAGCGCAGCGTAGCGACCTCGTAGGTCGTCAGGCGCTTGCCCTTGGCGCGGTGGCTCTTGACGCCGACGAATTCGTCGACGTCGACCTCGTCCGCGGGACGCGACGCATGCGCCCCCTTGTAGGTGATTTCGAGTTTGGCGCCCGTGCGTTCCGTCACGGCGACCAGGTCGGCCTGTCCGTCCTCGTCGAGGAAGAACTGCATCTTGTCGCTCATCTCGGCCGTGAAGCGCTTCATGTAATAGAACTGCTGCGAACGGTCGTAGTAGCAGACGCTGTAAACGCGGTCGGGCTCATAGCGGCTCACGCGCACGGTCTCGTCGGGGAAATGCTGCCCGAGGTCGTAACCCGTGATATAGTACTGGTTCTTCGACGTCCAGACGATGATCCGGTCGTCGCCCTTGAACTCGCCCAGCAGCTTGCCGCGGCCGTCGGCGTTCAGGCGGCGGACATCCTCGTCGAACCAGACGTTCTGGCCGCCGAGCGTCGAGGTGCCGCGCTCCTTGAGGACGATCTTATGGATGCCGTAGCGCGAGAAGAGGTTGCCCTGGCTCTGGCGCCCCTTGATGGCGAGGGTCGAGAAATCGAGGTCGACGATCACCTTCTTGAGACGCGGACGGGGCTTGAAGTAAACCTTCAGCACCTCGGCCTCACCATTCGGATTGACAGACATATAGAGTATCTCGCTCTTGGGCGTACCCTTGGTGATGTCGTACTCCTTGTCGCGCGTGATGGCCTTGATGGCGCAGCGCTTCATCATGATCGGGCCGTTCTTGCCGTCGCGGTACAGCACGTTGTAGATCGTGCGCTCGTCGTTGCGCTTGAAGACCCCGATGTAGTAGATGCCCTTCTCGAAGAAGGCCTTGTCGCTCACCTTGGTGATGACGTAGCGGCCGTCCTTCGTGAAGACGATCACGTCGTCGATGTCCGAGCAGTCGCATACGAATTCGGCGTCCTTCATCGACTTACCGATGCCGAAGAAGCCCTCGGCGCGGTCGACGTAGAGCTTGGCATTGGTCACGGCGACCTTCGTGGCCTCGATGTTGTCGAACTCACGCAGCTCGGTGCGGCGCTCCTTGCCCTTGCCGTACTTGTCGCGGATACGCTCGTAGTAGGCCACGGCGTACTCGGTGAGATGGTCAAGGTCGTACTGCGTGGCCTTGATGTCCTCTTCGATCTGACGGATCTCGTTGTCGGCCTTGTCGCTGTCGTAACGCGAGATGCGGATGAACTTCAGTTCCGTCAGGCGCTGCACGTCGGAGAGCGTGACCTCGCGGCGCAGCCGTTTCTTGAACGGTTCGAGCCCCTTGTCCACGGCGGCGTAGGCCTCTTCGCGGCTCTTGCAGCCCTCGATGAGCTGGTAGAGCTTGTTCTCGATGAAAATGCGTTCGAGCGACGCGGCATGCCAGGCTTCGTTCAGTTCGCCGAGCCGGATCTCCAGCTCGCGTCCCAGCAGCCACTTGGTATGCTCGGCCGAGCGGCGCAGGATTTCGCTCACGCCCAGGAAATGGGGTTTCTCCTCCCAGATGACGCAGGCGTTGGGAGAGATCGAAACCTCGCAGTCGGTGAAGGCGTAGAGGGCGTCGATGGTTTTGTCGCTCGACTCGTCGGGCGAAACCTGGATGATGATCTCGACCTTGTCGGCCGTATTGTCATCGACCTTCCTGATTTTGATCTTGCCCTTGTCGTTGGCCTTGATGATCGAATCCTTGATCGACTCGGTGGTCGTGGTATAGGGGATTTCGGTGATGGCGAGCGTGCGTTTGTCGATCTTCGAAATCTTGGCACGCACCTTCACCGCCCCGCCCCGCAGGCCGTCGTTATAGCGGCTCACATCGGCCATGCCGCCCGTCGGGAAGTCGGGATAAAGCTGGAATTCGCGCCCTTCGAGGTGTGCGATGCAGGCATTGATGAGCTCCAAGAAGTTGTGGGGCAGGATCTTCGACGCCAGACCCACGGCGATGCCGTCGGAGCCCTGCGCCAGCAGCAGCGGAAACTTGATAGGCAGCGTGACGGGTTCCTCCTTGCGGCCGTCGTAGGACAGCATCCACTCGGTGGTTTTCTTGTTGAAGACCACTTCGGAGGCGAACTTCGACAGGCGCGCCTCGATGTAACGCCCCGCGGCGGCCTCGTCGCCCGTGAGGATATTGCCCCAGTTACCCTGACAGTCGATCAGCAGGTCTTTCTGCCCCAGCTGCACCAGTGCGTCCTTGATCGACGCATCGCCGTGCGGGTGGTACTGCATGGTCTGTCCCACGATGTTGGCCACCTTGTTGTAGCGTCCGTCGTCGACGACCTTCATGGCGTGCAGGATACGCCGTTGCACGGGTTTGAGGCCGTCCTCGACATGGGGCACGGCGCGTTCGAGGATCACGTACGAAGCGTAGTCCAGGAACCAGTTCTTATACATGCCCGTCAGTTTGCGCACGCCCCCTTCGTCCTGCGTCAGGCGGTCGAACTTGCCCGCCCTGGCCGGGGCGTCGGCGGCAGGGGCCGCGTCGGCCGCATCGCCGGCGGTCTGAGGGGTCGGGGCCTCTTCGTTGAGCGGCTCGTCCCGCCCGATGGTATCTTTTTCTTCTGCCATATTGCTTAGTTGATTGCGAGATCCTGCTCGACGATGTCCTCCTCGATGCGCAGGTTGTCGATGATGAAGCCCTGCCGTTCGTAGGTGTTCTTGCCCATGTAGAACTCCAGCAGGTCGTGGATCGGGTCGTCCTTGGTGATGCGAACCTTGTCCAGGCGGATGTTCTCGCCGATGAATTCGCGGAACTCGTCGGGCGAAATCTCGCCGAGGCCCTTGAAGCGCGTGATCTCGGCATTGGCGCCGCAGCGTCCGACGGCCTTCTGCCGCTCCTCCTCGGAGTAGCAGTAAAACGTCTCCTTCTTGTTGCGGACGCGGAACAGGGGGGTTTGCAGCACGAACAGGTGCCCCTGGCGGATCACGTCGGGGAAGAACTGCAGGAAGAAGGTCATCATCAAAAGGCGGATGTGCATGCCGTCGACATCGGCATCGGTGGCGATGATCACCTTGTTATAGCGCAGGTTGTCCATCTCCTCCTCGATGTTGAGCGCAGCCTGCAAGAGGTTGAACTCCTCGTTCTCGTAGACCACCTTTTTGGTCAGCCCGTAGCAGTTGAGCGGCTTGCCGCGCAGCGAAAAGACAGCCTGCGTGCGCACGTCGCGGCTCTTGGTGATCGAACCCGAGGCCGAGTTGCCCTCGGTGATGAAGATCATCGACTGTTCGGCCAGCTCGTGCTTGTCGGTGCGGTGTATCTTGCAGTCGCGCAGTTTCTTGTTGTTGAGCGAAACCTTCTTGGCCGTCTCGCGCGCCTTCTTCTGGATGCCCGAAATGGCCTTGCGCTCCTTCTCGTTCTCGACGATCTTCCGCTGGAGCACCTGCGCCGTCTCGGAATGCTTGTGCAGGTAGTCGTCGAGGTGCTTGCCCAGGAAATCGACGACGAAATTGCGCATCGACACGCCCGGCTCGATCTCCTTGGAGCCGAGTTTGATCTTGGTCTGCGATTCGAAGACCGGGTCGGTGACCTTGACCGAAATGGCGGCGATGATCGACGTGCGGATGTCCGAAGGATCGTAGTCCTTGTGGTAGAACTCCTTGACGGTCTTGGCGATGGCCTCGCGGAAAGCCGCCTGGTGCGTACCGCCCTGCGAGGTGTACTGGCCGTTGACGAACGAGAAATAGCTCTCGCCGTAGCCCGTGCCGTGGGCGATGGCCACCTCGATGTCATCGCCCGAAAGGTGGATCGGCGCATAGAGCGGCTCTTCGGTCATGTTTTCGTTGAGCAGATCCAGCAGGCCGTTTTTCGAAACGTAGCTGTTGCCGTTGAAATTGAACGTCAGCCCCAGGTTCAGGTACGTATAGTTGCGCACCATCTGCTCGACGTATTCGAGGTTGTAGGCATACTCGCCGAAGACCTCCTCGTCGACGCGGAACGAGATAAAGGTGCCGTTTTTCTCGCGCACGCCGCTCTCCCACCTGTCGCTCACCTCGAGCCCCTTGGCGAAGGTCACCGTGCGGGCCTCGCCGTCGCGTACCGAACGGGCCGTGAACTCGCCGGAAAGCATGTTGACGGCCTTGACGCCGACGCCGTTCAGGCCGACGGTCTTCTTGAAGGCCGAGCCGCCGTACTTACCGCCGGTGTTCATCTCGCTGACGGCCGCCGCGAGCGATTTGAGGGGGATGCCGCGGCCGTAGTCGCGCACCGACACCACCTTGTCCTCGATCGAAATGTCGATCTGGCGGCCGGCCCCCATGATGAATTCGTCGACCGAATTGTCGACGACCTCCTTGATGAGGACGTAAATGCCGTCGTCGGCCTGGGTGCCGTCGCCCAGCTTGCCGATATACATGCCGGGGCGCAGACGGATATGCTCCCGCGGCGAAAGCGTAACGATGGCGTCGTCGCCGTAGCTGTCGTTAGGATTGGTATTGAGTAAATCTGCCATAGTCTATTTTCGGTTTCGGATCTGGGCAAGGGCCGCGCTCATGGCGTCGTGCACCTCCTCCATCAGCACGTGCGTCTCGGTCGAGACGACCTTTCCGGCCGGTACGGGGGGCAGCACGCGGATGGTGATGCGGTTGCCCCAGTTGAACATCGCGTTCTTGCGGATAAGCGTCTTGGTGCCGTCCAGCACCACGGGGAGTATCTCCACGCCCGCCTCCCGGGCCAGCGTGAAGGCGCCCGCCTTGAAGCGGTGTATCTCACCGTCTTTCGAACGCGTACCCTCGGGGAAGACGGCGACCGAAGCGCCGCGCGAGATCCACAGCTTGCCGTCGCGCACCATCTGCTCCAGCGCCTCGGAGGCGCGGCCGCGGTTGATACAGATGTCGCCGTGGAGGATAAGGTACTGCCCGAAGAAAGGCGTCTTGAAGACCTCGCGCTTGGAGACCCAGCGGAAATTGAGCGGGATGTAATAGAGCGTCGGGATGTCGATCACCGTATTGTGGTTCAGCACGATGACGTAGCTTTTCTTCCGGTCGACATGTTCGAGCCCCTCCACACGCTGCCGCCAGCGGGGCGGAATGGCGAAGAAGGTGCGCACCAGGATGCGTGACAGCTCGTGCACCACGCGGCGGCCCTTGTCGAAGGGATAGCACACGACCAGCGCCAGGGCCGACAGGATCATGAAGAAGGTGCACAGCAGCACCAGGAAGATATAATAAACCGCGCTTATCATAGTTTCAGCATTTTTTGCCGGGCATTCCCGCCCCGCCGTGCCTGCCCTGCTGCCGGATCGCGTCGGAAACGGCATGTCGGAGCGTTCGGAATCACATCGGGGGACAATGAGCCATAATAATTCAATCTGCAAATTTAGGAATTATTCGCGGGATTCCAGCCTCGCGGCGCACGATTTTTCAACAAAATTTCGACGACACCTATTTTATCGGGGACAGTCCTCCCCCGCTTTCCGCGACGCAGAAAGCGTACGCCGACAACTATCCAGAGGCGGAAGGCAGACGGCGGCACAGAGGCGGGGATGGGGGCGGAGGTGCGGGAAACGGATGCCGACGGCAACACAGAGGTGGGGATACTGGCAGAGGCACAGAGAGGAGTGCGGGCAACGGCACAGAGAGCAGCTACCGATGACGGCACGGAAAGGTGTGCGGGAGGGGTACGGAGAACGGATGCCGACGGCAACACAGAGGTGGGGATGCAGGCGGAGGCGCGGAGAGCGGATGCCGACGGCGGCACAGAGGCGTGGATAGTGGCGTGGATAGTGGCGTGGATAGTGGCGGGGGCACAAAGGCGGAATGCTGACGGGAGGGGGCGGGGCGCGGCAGCCGGCCGGCCGCCGCGGGTGATAGACAGCAAAGCGGGAGATTCCGTTTTGAATTTCCTGCCTTTTTTATAACTTTGCGCCATACATATTAGCGAAAGCTATTGTTTTTGGGTAGATAAAACGACCAATTTTAATGAAGCCAAGAAAACAGTAGTACTCCCGCGTCACGCGCGGGCTCTACCTGTTTGGCTTCGGGTGCTTGGTCGTACCCATCTACCGACAGAGGGGAGTCCGCGTTTTTTCATGCATGAACGGCCGCCCCTCCCCCGGTAAAGGATAATTTTTTCGTAAAATTTAGTACTATGCATTGCAAAGTATAAATATTTTTACATATCTTTGCCCCGTCAACTAAAATGCAGTGCAGATTACAAACAACGACAGAATAGTATGAAAAAACTTATCTTCCTCATCGTAATACTGGCGCTGGCCGCCGCAAACGCATTCGCAGCCCGCATCTATCCGGCCGAGGGCCGCGTGGTGGACGAACAGGGACAGGCCGTGGAGTACGCTACGGTCGTGCTGCTGAAAGGCAGCGACCAGGTGGCGGGCATGGCCACCGACGACACGGGCCGCTTCGTGCTGAAAGTGCCTTCGGGCGAGTATACCCTGTCGGTACAATACCTCGGGTTCGACCCCGTCGTGCGGCAGGTGCGGGTCGAGGAGAACAACGACCTGGGCGAGATCGTGATGAAAAGCTCGACGACCCGGATCGAAGGCGTGGTGGTCAAGGCGCAGCTGATCCGCCGCGAGGCAGACCGCTTCGTGGTCGACGTGGCCAACGCACCGGCGGCGATCGGCAAGGACGGCATCGAGCTGCTGGAACGCGCACCGGGCGTTTGGATCGACGACGAGAAGATCTCGATAAACGGCAAGTCGGGCTCGAAGGTCTATGTCAACGACCGCGAACTGCGCATGGAGCCCGAGCAGCTGCTCACCTACCTGCGCTCGCTGCGCGCCGAGGAGATCCAGAAGATCGAGGTCGTACCGACGACGGGCGCCGACTACGACGCCGATTCATCGGGCGGCATCATCAGGATCACGCTCCGCAAACGCCGCGAGAACGGGTTGGACGGGTCGCTGTCGATGCGCACCACACAGAACGCGCGCCACCATTTCTATACGCCGAGCGGCAACATCAACATCCACACGGGCCGCCTCGACCTCTACGCCTCGGCATGGGCCGACCTAGGCAGGGACACGGCCGTCTCGGACGAACACACCGATTACAGCACGGGCAATACGAACCTCACGTCCCATTCGGAAATCGCCGAACGCGACCGCAACTTCGGCGGCAGCATCGGCTCGGTATTCGAAATCAACCCCAAGCACAGCATCGGCGCCGAGTTCGAATACTGGCGCAACAACGAAAAGGGCCCGAACGACTCCTATACCGACTTCACGGACGCGGGTGCCGTAACCCGCACGGAAAGCCGCTACGGCATACACAACATCCGCGACAACTACTCGGCGACGTTCAATTACATCTACAAACTCGACACGCTCGGCTCGACACTCAAGCTGCTGGCCGATTATACGCGCCGCGCAACAAACGCCGACAACGACAATTTCAGCCGCATAACCTCCCCCGCGTCAGTCGTCGACTCGACCTACCGCGACAACTCGTCGAGCCTCTACGACATCACGACCGCCACGCTGGCCCTCGACAAGAAATTTTCGCCCCGCTGGTCGCTGCGCGCGGGCGCCAAGTTCACCTACAACGACATGCACAACGACGCGCTCTACGAATACGTGAAGGACGGCGCGTGGGTGCGCAACGACAACCAGAGCTTCACGATCAACTATACGGAGAACATCGCGGCGGCCTACGGCATCGCCTCGGCCAACCTCGGGCGCTGGAGCCTCGTGGCAGGGCTGAGGGGCGAATACACCCACACCCGGGGCAAGGGCGGCGACATCTCGCAGAACTACTTCAGCCTCTTCCCCAACGCGAACGTCTCCTATGCCCTGACCAAAGACGGGGCCTACTCGCTCATCGCCCAGTATGCCCGCACGATCGAGCGCCCGCGCTTCTGGAGCCTCAACCCGCAGCGGTTCCAGATCTCGGACTACACCTACCAGACGGGAAACCCCGAACTCGACCCGGCTTACAAGCAGGACATCAGCCTGACGCTGGTGCTCAAGCACAAGTACACCCTCACGGGCGGCATGACGATCCAGCGCGACGAGATACAGCAGACGATACGCCCCGACGCGGACGACCCGGCGCGCCTGTGCCTGGCGTGGACAAACTTCGACACGACGAAAAACTATTACCTCACGGCCAACGCACCGTTCCAGTTCACCAAATGGTGGACGATGAACCTCAACCTCACCTACATCCGGCAGGGGCAGCGCATCGACGAGCACAGCGCCGAAAAACATTACAACTTCTATTTCGTAAACAGCTCGACGACCTTCTCGCTGCCCGCGAAATTCTACATCGACCTGTCGTACCGGTTCCAGAGCCGCATGGACTTCGGCAACTGCTGGGTAAAACCGCTCCATTTCCTGAACGCCGGAATCAAGAAGCGTTTCGGCGACAAGTTCACCGCCTCGTTCTCGGTGCGCAACCTGATCGAGCGCCCGCAGCACATCGGCGCCCGCGGCGACGGGTTCGTGCGCATGGTCGACGTCAAACAGCAGTGGAACGACCGCAGCTTCACGATCGGGGTGACCTACAACTTCAAGTCGGGCAAAGCCTTCAAACGCAAAGCTGTCGAAGCGGGTTCGGCAGACGAGAAAAACCGCCTGTAAAGTTCCCGGGGCAGCACCGCAGAACACAGTCCGGATCGTGTGACCGAGAATGCAACAATCCGGAATGCAGCAACCCGAATCACGACATCCCGGAACGTACACAACTCCGCGGCACATAGCATCCCAACGTGCACAGCAGCACACAGCACCGCGGAACACACAGCCCGGATTGCGCGCACACCGCGGAACACAACCCGAAACGCAGCATCCTGAAACGCATCCCTCCCGGCCAGTCGGTCGGGAGGGATGCGTTTGGCCGTTTGCCAAAGGCCGGCAGGGAAGGGCAGACGGCAATGGCTAAACTCATTCCGAACGACATTCAAGCGTATGTATTTTCTTTTTCTATCTCAATACCTCCGTCGAACAAACAGATTTATTGCTCAATTCCAGTGAATCGTATATTAATATTTCTATCTTTGTGTATGCTATGTTCTTTGCAGCAAAGACAAATGTGAATCCCCATTTAAATTCTTTAATATTAGACAAAATTATTTTACCCAACACAGAAACCGACTTTGAAAAATAATAGAGGTAGTAAAGGTGGTTGGGCGCAATTCACAAATGTGCAAAATAAACTAATGAAAGATGAAACTCGAAGATCGAATAAAATTGTTGATACAACTTCTGAAAAGTAGAGGAATCCAATTTGAGAAAGGATTGACAAACGAGGAATTGATAACAGTCGAAGCAAATTTCGACATAACATTTCCACCGGATTTACAAACATTATTATGTTTGGAACTGCCTGTATCGAAAGGATTTGTCAATTGGAGAAAAGCACTTTCATCAAAAGAATACGAAGATGAAGTATTCGACAAATTGAATCGGCCGCTTGACGGAATGTTATTCGACATTGAGAATAATGCGTTTTGGGACGAGAATTGGGGTGAAAAACCTGAAATATTCGAACGGCAAAAAGAAATTGCGACAGAAAATTTCAAGAAATATCCGAAATTGATACCGATTTATTCTAATCGTTACATTCCGAGTAAGCCGCATGAGACAGGAAATCCCATCCTATCCGTACATCAAATGGACATTATTTATTATGGATTTGACTTAGCGACCTATTTTCGAAACGAATTTCATTTGAGACTGCCTGACAATTTTGAAATTCCACAAAGTCCGAAATATATTGAATTTTGGAGCGAGCATACAAGTTGAGAAACTACACCCAACTCGTACCTCTGAGGGCGGATGACGCAGGGCATTCGCCTTTTGCCGCCCGCATCAACTTTTGTTTCAGCGGACAGCGGACGTGCGCCGCTCTCCGCCCCGAAGCCAATCGCCGGCACGTTGGGCACAAGCCTGACAGCTCAAAATCAAAACGATAAAATGATATGAATTGGATAGAACAAAAGAACAAACTATTCGAAGAATTATAGCAGCCTCTTTTTGCCGAGCGCGGATGTAAGAAGAGAGGTGGGGAGTTTTATAAAGAAATCAAATCAAGGACAATTTAGCGATCGCTATGAAACTGAATTCGTCGGGACACCAAACGCATGCCCTACCTGGTGGTTTACGACAAGGATACGCACCGTACCGTATCGGGACTGGTCGGTATCACGTTCGGGGGGAAACGAGCCAGACAGGAACGGACTGTTCGCCACGGTAATGAACGGCCCGGTAGACGTAGCCGGGAACCGGATTACAGGTGTGCTCGACGAAGCCAGGTTATCCCCCGGCATGCAAGCGGCATTGTTCGGCCAACGGGAGGAAACCGGCTATGCCAATCCGGTGATCGTCACGTTGGATTTGATGCCCTGAGTTATTCGAGCGCACCCAGTTCGGGGTCTACGAAACCAATATTTCGGTTCCAGCCCAAGCCGACCCGGCTGAATTCCCCGCCCGGCTTTCGATGGCAGGCCAGAGCGCGGTGCGGTATATAAATTGCTGCATGATGGGAAAAAACACCTCGTCATGCAGCAATTCTATTATCTGGCAGTCCTGTTCGTAGCGGGCGGCATCGGCTCGGCGCTCATCGTCGCGGCCGACCTGCGTACGCGCCGGCAACCGATGCGCATTATGGAAAGCGTATGGGTACTCACCGCCCTCTGGGCGAGTTTTTTCGGGCTATGGGCCTATTACGCCTTCGGACGCGCCACGCGGCACATGCCCGTGCAAAACAACGGCACCGGAAAGCAGAAAGACTCCGCGAAAATCAGCGAGCCGGCAAAAGGCGGCGGCATCGGGGAAACCGGGAACGAGCGGCAGGTCGACAGCGCCGGGCAGAAGGTAGGAAACGAAAAGCCCGGAACGGACGAACGGGGTGGAAAAGACGGAGGCTCCGGACAGGATGCGGTAAACGGGAAGCCCGGAACGGACGGACGCAAAGACATGTCCGTAGCGGGAACGGATTTATGGAAGGTTTCGGAGCCGGAACGGGCCATGAACATGCCGGAACCGGGGATGCACGGGATGCAGATGGAGAACGGAACCACGACAGGAGCGGACGGGGCGGAAGATATGCCCGGAATGAAAGGGACGGCGCTCAAAGCGGGCATGGCAGATGAGGCGGGCATACCGGACATGGCAAGCGGAGCGAGCATGCCGGGAATGGCAGACGGGACGGACATGCCCGGGATGACAAACGGGACGAAGATGTCCGGGACGGCCGGGCCCCGGGGTATGGAAGGCATGGACGGGATGGACGGGATGGACGGGATGAGTGATATGCCCGGAATGAAGGGGGCAGCGGACAAAGCGGATACGGCAAACGGGGCGGACATGCCGGGAATGGCAGACGGGACGAAGATGTCCGGGACGGCCGGGGCCCGGGGTATGGAAGGCATGGACGGGATGAGTGATATGCCCGGAATGAAGGGGCGGCCGCGGTGGCAGTCGGTCGTCTTGTCGACGCTCCACTGCGGGGCGGGGTGCACGCTGGCCGACATCGTCGGCGAATGGTTCCTCTTCTTCGTCCCGGTAGCCATAGGCGGAAGCATACTGGCTGGGACATGGGTCGTGGATTACCTCCTGGCCCTGGCATTCGGCATCGGGTTCCAGTACGCCGCGATCCGGGGCATGGAACGCACGCTCCCGCGCGGCGAAGCGATACGCCGTGCCGCCAAAGCCGACATACTCTCGCTCACGGCATGGCAGGCCGGCATGTACGGCTGGATGGCCGTGGCGATCTTCGCGCTCAACGGCGGTGAGGCAATGCCCCGCACCTCGTTCGTATTCTGGTTCTCGATGCAGGTCGCCATGGCATGCGGATTCCTCGTGGCGCTGCCCGTAAATATCCTCCTGATCCGGGCCGGTATAAAAAAAGGAATGTAGCCGCACCGCATCCCCGGCGGCCGGCCGTGAAATTTACGCGGCTTTGCCCGAAAACTCCGATTTAATCGTTACCTTTGCGCCGACAGCGGAAAAACCGCGACGAAACGTAATTTCAGGTATACACAGGAAAACTTTATGGAAACAAGCACCAATTACAGCAAGACAGCCGGCGTGCGCAGGGCTGACAAGTCCGAGAACACCACCCTGTTCCGCAACGTCTACCTATGGATGACGATGGCCCTCTTCATCACGGGCGCAACGGCCCTGACGGTCTCCGACTCGCCGACGCTGCTCAATGCCATCTTCGGCAGCAAAGTCGCATTCTTCGGCCTGATCATCGCCGAACTGGCGCTGGTCATCATCCTCTCGTCGTTCATCTTCCGCATGTCGTTCCTCACGGCAACGCTGATGTTCATCGCCTACTCGATCCTCAACGGCGCGACGCTGGCTTCGATCTTCCTGCTCTACACCGCATCGTCCATCGCATCGACCTTCTTCGTGACGGCCGGCACGTTCGGCGCCATGGCGCTGTTCGGGTATTTCACCAAACGCGACCTCTCGGGCATCGGGAACATGGGTTACATGGCGCTTATCGGCATCATCATCGCAACGGTGGTGCGCAGCGAAACGATGATGTGGGTGATAACCTACATCGGCGTGCTGGTGTTCGTCGCCCTCACGGCCTATGACACGCAGAAGATCAAGAAGATGGTGATGAACGCCGAGGTCGTGGACGAATCGACGCAGAAAATCGCACTGCTGGGATCGCTGACCCTCTACCTGGACTTCATCAACCTGTTCCTCTACCTGCTCCGGATTCTCGGAAGCCGCAAGTAGGCAGGCACCGACAACACAAAAGGGACGGGATACGCTGGCGCGTCCCGTCCCTTTGCTTTCTACCCCGGAGCCGGGCTAAAACTGCACCTGGGGTGCGGTTTCGGTACCTTCGGCAGCCTCGAAGTAGGGCTTCTGCCCGAACCCGAACAACTTGGCCACCAGGTTGGCCGGGAAGCGGCGCACGGCGACGTTGTAGGTCTTGGCCACCTCGTTGAACTCCTTGCGGGCCACTGAAATACGGTTCTCGGTGCCTTCGAGCTGCGCTTGCAGTTCGAGGAAATTCTGGTTGGCCTTCAGGTCGGGATAACTCTCCGACACGGCGATCAGGCGCCCCAGCGCCGAGCGCACCAGCGCCTGCGCCTGCTGGAACTCGGCGAGTTTCTCGGGCGTGAGGTCGTCGGCCGAAAGGTTGATCGAGGTGGCTTTCGCACGGGCCTCGGTTACGGCCTCGAAAGTCTGCGACTCGTGTGCGGCATAGCCCTTGACCGTGTTCACCAGGTTGGGAATCAGGTCGGCACGGCGCTGGTACTGCGTTTCGACATTCGACCATGCGGTCTTCAGCCCCTCCTCCTTATTGACAAATCCGTTGTACGTTGCGTAGAAGAAGATCACCACGACGGCGACGACTCCAATCCAAATCCATTTCTTCATAATATAAAGTGTTTTAAATTCATTCCAATCTTATCCCGTCGGGGCCGGGAAAACCATTCCGGCCGCCCGCAAAGCCAGCCTTTGTCCGGCAAACAGCCGCCCGGCACGCCCTGCGGCCTTTACCAGCGCGAGCCGGCACCGCCGCCACCGAACGAACCGCCGCCGAAACCACCGCCTCGCGACCCTCCGCCGAAGCCGCCGAAACCACGCCCCCCGATGATCGTGCCGCCGCCCGCGCCGCCGCCGAAATTGTCGTCGCGCAGGTTTTTGGCCTGTCGTTTGACCACGGCGCCGCAATTCGAGCAGACGTAGGTATATTCGACCAGCCGGTAGTTGGGCGTCACCTTCAGGATGTCGCTCGACTGCTGCCGGAGTGTCAGTTTATGGCATTTCGGGCAACGCTTGCGGGCGTAGTAACCCAGCAGGATCACGCCCATCGGCACTACGACGAACCCGGTGACGATCAGGAAAACCGCCCATGCGGGCAGCTCGTCGCCGCCCGTATCGGCACCGCCCAGATCCAGTTCGCTCCCCTCGAGCAGCTGCGACACGGCTTCGACCCCCTGCACCATGCCGAGGCTGTAATCGCCCTGGCGGAATGCCGGGAGCATGTATTTGAGCTGGATGCGCTTGCAGATCGCATCGGGCAGCACGCCCTCCAGCCCGCCGCCCGTGACGAAACGGATCTCGCGGCGGTCTTTGACCAGCAGGATGCCCAGCCCGTTGTCGTTGCGGGCCTGCCCCACGCCCCACGCGGAGAAGAGGTCGATGGCGAATTCGAAGACGTCGCCGCCCGCGATGTCGTCCACGGCGACCACGGCGACCTGGGCGACGGCCCGCTCGCGCAGCGCCGCGCACAAACGGTCGATATGCGCCACGGCCTCGTCCGAGAGTATCCCGTCGGGGTTCGAGACGTAACGCGTGCGGTCGGCGCGCTGGACATTGGGGATGTCTTCGACGCGGTAGGTTTCGGCCTGTGCCGCGAGGCACGGGACGAACAGCAGACAGAGGAGAAGGAAGCGTTTCATAATCATGGGCAAAAATAGGAAAAATTCCATAAAAGGAACGCGACCGCGCAGGGATTCGTGTTCCGCGGCGGATAAAAACGGTACGCCGGCCCCGAGCGGGCGTCCCGGGCCGGGTTTGCAGGCCGCAGCCGGGCATCGGGCGGGGAAGCAGCCAGGCATCGGGCGGGGATGCGGCCGCCGCACTCCGCGGCCGCAGGGGTCAGCGTGTCAGGATGCGGTAGCTCCACGGCGCCATGTCCTCCTCGACATGCCCGCGCAGTTCGCAGGCAACGCCCGTCATGGCATCGGTGTACATGCCGGCATAGATGCCCGTGTAATAATCGGCATGGATGGCGTAGGGCGAGAGGTTCATCACGGCGACGACGCGGTTGCCCTTCACTTCGCGCACGAAGGTCATCAGGCAATCCTCGGCGTTGTTGCGGATCTCGACCATCTCGCCGCCCGCCTCCCCGGCGGCGAGCGCAGGGTTGGCATGCCGGAGCCCCGCCAGGCGGCGGTAGAAATCCGTGAACGAATTGGCCGCATAGGAGGGGATCGGGTCGCGGTCGAAGAAGGCGAACGAATGGTCGTAGCCGATCTCCTGCCCGGTATAGACCAGCGGCAGGCCGCGCGGCACGACGAACGTGAAGGCGGCCATGATCTCGCGGGCGTCGCCCATGCGCGTGAACTCCGAGCCGTTCCACGAATTCTCGTCGTGGTTGGAGGTGAACACCAGGCGCATGGCGGACTGCGGGTAACGGTTACGGTCGGCATAAATGTAGTCGCGCAGGGCGGTCACGCGTACCTTCTGCTGCGCCACGTCGTTCATCAGGTGGTGCATCTCCCAGGCATAGCAGGCGTCGAAGGCACCCGCTTCGAAGAGGTAAGGCTCCTCGGCCTCGGCCAGCAGGAACAGGTCGGGGTTCACCTTCCGCAGGCGGCGGGCAGTTTCATTCCAGAACTCCACGGGCACGAGCATCGCCATGTCGCAGCGGAAACCGTCAACGGCGTGCCGGCGCACCCAGAACTCCATGGCGTCGGCCTCGGCCCGCCACACGTCGCGGTTCGCATAGTTGAGTTTGGCGGTGTCCGTCCAGTCCCAGGGCACGGCGGGTGCCCCCGCGGCATCGCGCTCATACCAGTCGGCAGGCTTCTCGCCGACCCAGCGGGCGTCGCGCGCCGTATGGTTGGCGACCCAGTCCAGCAGCACCTTCATGCCCAGGCGGTGCGCCTCGGCGACAAACGCATCGAAATCCCCCATCGTCCCCAGCCCGGGGTCGACGGCGCAATAGTCGCGGATCGAATAGTAAGAGCCCAGCGAGCCCTTGCGCCCCTCGGCGCCGATCGGATAGACGGGCATCAGCCACACGGCGTCGATGCCCATGTCGCGCAGGAAGCCGAGCTTCGCGGCGGCGGCCCTGAGGGTGCCTTCGCGCGTCAGCTGGCGCACGTTCATTTCATAGATTACAGCCTGGTAACTCCACTCGGGATGCAACATAATTTCCATATTTTAATGCGGAATCCGGATTCCGGGATGTCAAATGTACGCTTTTTTCCGGAAAAAATCCGGGCGGCGACCGAATCCGGTGCAATAGGGACAAAATAGCAAGGGGCACATGTAGGTTTATTTCACAAAAATTACTACCTTTGCGCACGATATAAAACGCCTTAGTAAAAATGAAGCATTACCGCCTCTTAGTCCCGGTCATCCTGGCCCTGCTGGTCTCGTCATGTGCCTCGCAGAAACGTGCCTGGTACCTGCAGGACGCGAACCCCTTTACGCCTGAACAAATCGCCGAAAGCGGCCAGATCCGGATCAAACCCCTCGACCGGCTGACGGTCGTGGTCAACAGCAAAGACCCCGAACTGGCAGTGCCGTTCAACTCATCGACCTCGCTGAGTTCCGTGACGGGAGTCGCCTCGTACAGCTCGGCGACCAACCAGTCGCTGCAAATCCGCACGGTGGACGAGAACGGCATGCTCGACATGCCCGTGATCGGGAAGATCGACTGCAAGGGAAAGACCCGCAGCGAACTGGCACAGGCCATCGCCGACAAGATCGTCGAGGGCGGGTATATCAACGACCCGTCGGTCAACGTGCAGTTCGCCGACATGAAGATTTCGGTCATCGGCGAAGTCGCCCGCCCGGGGCATTACGACGTCACGCGCGACAAGATCTCGATCTTCGACGCCCTGGCCATGGCCGGCGACCTAACGATCTACGGTATCCGTACGGACGTGGCCGTGGCCCGCGAAGTGAACGGCGTGCGCACGATCGAATACCTCGACCTCACGTCGAAAGACCTCTTCAACTCGCCGGCGTTCTACATCCAGCAGAACGACGTGATCTACGTCAAGCCCAATAAATATAAGGCACAGGCCGGTGAAATCAGCCAGAACCGCAACTTCTACCTCTCGCTCGTAGGTACGGCCATCTCCGTGGCGACGCTTATCATAACCTTAACCAAATAAGCCGGGCCATGACCGAATACAACAACCAGCAGCAACACCTGCAGAACGACGAGAACGAAAACGGCAGCGGCCTCACGCTGCACGACCTGTTACAGATGGTTCTGGCCAACTGGTACTGGTTCGCCTTGTCGGTGCTCATCTGCCTCGGCATGGCCTACTACTACCTGGCCAGCACCCCGAAGATATACAGCCGCACGGCCACCATCCTCGTAAAGGACAGCCGCAAGGGCGGCGACATGGAACTGGGCGCATTCAGCGACCTGGTAGGTTTCCAGAACCGCCGCAACGTCGACAACGAGGTTTACATCCTCCAGTCGCACAGGCTGATGTCCGAGGTGGTAAAGCGCCTCCACCTGACGGTCAACTACTCCGTACGGGACGGGCTGCGGACGCTCGACCTCTACGGCCGCTCGCCCATCGAAGTCGATTTCATCGACGACGACAACCAGCGCCTTTCGCTCGAGGTGACCGAGCTCGAGGACGGCCGGATCAAACTGGCGGACTTCGACGACAAGTACCTCACCAAGCAGGAGAAGCGCAGGGTCATCCGCGGCCAGTACGGCGATACGATCCCCACACCGCTGGGGCAGATGGTCGTACACAAGACGCCGTTCATGGACTCGACCTATGTGGACAGGCCCATCACCGTCACCAAGAGTTCGCCGATGGTCACGACGAACGCCTACCGCGCCACCGTGAAGAGCGACGTGGCCAACAAGCAGGCGTCGATCGTCACCATCTCGATGAACAGTTCCGTACCCAAGCGTGCCGAGGACGTGATCAACACGCTGATCGCCGTGTACGAAGAGGACGCCATCGCCGACAAGCGGCAGGTATCGGTCGTGACCAACGCCTTCATCAAGGAGCGTATGCTGGCCATCGGACGGGAACTGGGCGTCGTGGACAGCGAAATCGAGGGGATCAAGAAGAGCAACCAGATGATCGACATCACCTCGGAGGCTACCCGATCCATTACCGAGAGCAGCAAATTCAAGGTCGAAGGGCTTTCGATCGAAAACCAGATCAGCGTCGCCAACTACATCCGCGACTACCTCAACAACCCGACGCATGCGGGGGAACTGATCCCGATGGTCGCCTCGCTGACCAACAACGGGATCGTCGCCCAGATCACCGAATATAACGACGCCATCCTACGCCGCCAGAAACTGCTCGAAAACAGTTCGGAGCGCAGCCCCGTGATCCAGGACATGGACAACGTGCTGGCTGCCGTGCGCCGCTCGATCATCGCTTCGCTCAACTCGCACGTCTCGACGCTCGAAATACAGCTTACGAACATGCGCAAGGAGGAGGCGCTGGCCAACCACCGCATATCCACCATGCCGTCGCAGGAGAAAGTCCTGCTCGACATCATGCGCCAGCAGAAGATCAAGGAGGAGTTGTTCCTCTACCTGCTCAACAAGCAGGAGGAGACGCAGCTCAACTATGCCGTCGCCGAAAGCAATTCGCGTACGATCGACCAGGCATACGGCAGTCCCAGGCCCGTGTCGCCCCGTTCGATGATCATCCTGGGCATCAGCCTGCTGGCCGGCCTGGCGATCCCCTTCGGCATCATCTACCTGATCGGCATGCTCGACACGACCATCCGCGGCCGCAAGGACATCGAAGAGAACATCAGCGCCCCGTTCCTGGGGGACATCCCCTTCCTCGAAGGAGAGAACAAGGGCGGTATCGTCGTCCGGGAAACCGGACGCGACGCGTTGTCCGAGGCTTTCCGCATCCTGCGTTCGAACATGACCTTCATGAACGTATCGTCGGGCAAGGAAATCAAGTGCGTGCTCTTCACGTCGTCCGACCCCCATGCGGGTAAGACGTTCGTGGCGATGAACCTGGCGATGACGCTCGCCATGGCCGGGAAGCGGATCGTACTGATCGACCTCGACCTGCGCCGCCACGCGCTCTCCACGACGCTGGGCCGCAGCAACAGCAAGAAAGGCATCACGAGCTACCTGGCCGGGACGATCACCGACATCGGCGAACTGATCACGCCGATGGAGATACACAAAAACCTCGACGTGATCTGCGCCGGCATCCAGCCGCCCAACCCCACGGAGATGCTGCTTTCGGATCGCCTGGACAAGCTGGTCGCCGAGCTGCGGGAGAGCTACGACTATGTATTCATCGACAGCACCCCGGCCATGTCGGTAGCCGACGCGGTCATCACCGACCGGCTGGCAGACCTCTGTATCTATATCGTACGCGAAGGCGTGCTCGACCGCCGGCAGCTGCCCGACATCGAACGGCTTTACCGCGAGAAGAAATTCCGCAACATGTGCGTCGTACTCAACGGCACGCGCACCCGCCGCCACGGATACGGTTACGGATATGGCTACGGATATGGCTACGGGTACGGATACGGGTATGGATACGACGATTACAAGGAGACCAGCTACCGCAAGCGCCTGAAAATCTTCTTCAGCAAAATCGGACGTAAAATAAGGAACAAGAAATAAATGGCTATACGCAATGCATTGATCGCCGTCGATTTCGACGGGACGGTCGTGACACACGCATATCCCGAAATAGGCGACGACGCCGGGGCCGTACCCGTACTGAAGGAACTTACGGACAACGGCTGCCGCCTGATTCTCTTCACGATGCGCCACGGCAAGCTGCTCGACGACGCGATCCGGTGGTTCCGCGAGCGGGGAATCCCGCTCTACGCCGTGAACGAGAACCCTTCGCAGCAGCGCTGGACATCCTCGCCGAAAGTCCATGCCGACCTCTACATCGACGACAGCAGCCTCGGCTGCCCGATCCGGTTCGTGGACGGCGTGAAACGTCCCGTAGCGGACTGGACGCGCATCCGGGAGCAGTTGGTGAAGGAAGGTTTTCTGGACTGAGCCGCCGCGCCGCCGGTTGTGTGACGAAGGGGGGGGCAAAGGGCTGACGAAGGGCTGACAGAGGAGCGCGTCAAGGCGAAGAGCTGGACAAATCCGGGAACCGCAGGAGCAAGTAAGGCAGAAAACCGCAGAGGCGGAAAGATGAAAACCGGAGAAGCGGACAACACCGGGAACCGGAGGAGCAGGTAGGCTGAAAACCGCAGAGACTGACAAGATGAAAACCGGAGAAGCAGCCAACACCGGAAACCGGAGGAGCAGGTAAGGTTGGAAACCGGAGAAACAAGCAAGGCCGGAAACCGGAGATGCAGCCAACGCCGGGAGCCGGAAACGCGGATAAGACAGAAACCTGAAAAACGGATGCGGCCGGGGGCCGGCCAGACCGAAGGCAAATCAGGCTTTCCGAAGCCGGCGCGGCAAACGACACTCCACAAACAATAAGCAAAAAGACGGATGAAACAATAAGCAAAAGGGCGGATGAAAATATCCGCCCTTTTGCATATGCGATGCCGCAGCCGGCAATTATGCCCAGAGGTTGCGGGGATATTTGCCCTCGGCGATCATCTTCTCGATCGAGGCCACCAGCGCGGGTTTGTCCTCCTTGTAGGTGACACCGTGCCACTGCGCCGCCGAGCGGAGCACACGCAACGAGGCCGTGCCTTCGCCGATGAGTTTGTTGACCATCGTCGGGATGTAGAACTCGGCTTTGAGGTTCTCCTTGTTCCCGGCGAGCCACGTCTTGAAATACTCCCTGGAATAGGTAAAGAAATCGGGGGTGAAGCCAAAGAGGTTCATCGACACCGGCGTGTCCCCGGCCAATACTTCGTCGGCGCCGCCGTCGTGGAAGACGATTCTGCCGTCGGGCATACGCTCGATCTGCGTGCGCTCGACCATCGAGGTGAGGTTGCCCGCAGCATCCACACCGCAGACGCCGCGCGAAACGGTACCGTTGTCCGAAAGGGTCTTGTCGAGGTCGTAGGCGACCATGCAGTAGCGGTTCCGGCTCTCGCCCAACTGCGAAAGGTAGTCCCCGATGGTCTTGTAGGCTTCGGCACCGTAGAAGTCGTCGGCATTGATCACGGCGAAGGGTTCGCGGATGGCGTCGGCCGCCATCATCACGGCGTGGTTGGTGCCCCACGGCTTGACGCGCCCTTCGGGAACAGCAGCTCCCTGGGGCAGGTAGTCCAACTCCTGGAACACGAACTCCACGGCGATGCGGCCGCCGAAACGCTCCGCGGAGAAGACTTCGCGGAACTCCTTTTCGAAAGAGTGGCGGATGACGAAAACGACCTTGCCGAAACCGGCGCGGATGGCGTCGTAGACCGAATAATCTATGATGGCCTCGTTGTTGGGGCCGACCCCGTCCATCTGCTTGAGCGAACCGTAACGGGAGCCCATACCTGCGGCGAGGACGAGTAATGTAGGTTTTACCATACTTTTCAGCTGTTTTTTGCGTTGATTCTAAACGATCACAAAGTTAAAAAATTCGGCGCGTTCCGCAAAGGTTTTCTATGAAATTGGTTATCTTTGCATTCATAATGTCATAAACCGATGAGATTTTTCAAATCCATACGGGCATGGTGGCGCGGGCTTTTCCGCAAACGCCGTTTCAACATGCTCAATGCCACGGACAACAGCGAGGAGTGGCACATGCACCTCTCGCCGGCCAGCATCTTCGCGGCCTTCCTGTCGTTCGTGCTGCTGCTGTTCATCCTCATCCTGTCGCTGGTGGCCTACTCCCCGATCCTGGAACTGCTGCCGGGATACCGCACCGAGGCAGACCGTTCGCGCGAAAGCCTCGTGCAGAACATCATCCGGCTCGACTCGATGGAGCGCATGATGAACGACATGCTCACCTACAACCAGCATATCGCGCTGATCATGGAGGGCAAAACCCCCGTGGCGCGCACGCTCGCCACGTCGGACAGTACCCGCACCAGCAAGGTGCTGGTGATGCCCTCGCCCGAGGACTCGATCCTGCGGGCGCAGATGGAGGGCGACGGCCCGTACGCCATCGCGGGCCGCAGCGGCGGGTCGCGGCGTTCGGTACGCGAGGCGATCGAGCTGGCCAAACCCGTGGAGGGGATCATCACCGACCGCTTCGACATCCGCAACGGCAATTTCGGGGTACGCATCGCGGCGGCGGCCAGCGACCGCATCACGGCCATCGACAACGGCACGGTGGTGCTGAGCCTCTGGACGCCCGAGACGGGTTACATGGTCGAGCTGCAGCATGCGAACAACCTCCTCTCGGTCTACAAGGGGCTTTCGCAGTCGCTCGTCACCACGGGGCAGACCATCCGCGCGGGCGAGATGGTCGGCTACAACGCCGAGGCGGAAGAGGGCGAGGTGCGGCTTTTCGAATTCGAACTCTGGAACAACGGCAAGCCCGTAGACCCAGAAGGGTACATCGTATTCTGACGCACAGGCATGAAACAACGACTTGCAATACTGGGTTCGACGGGCTCGATCGGCGTGCAGACGCTCGACATCGTACGTGAGAACCCCGCTTTATTCGAAGTGCGCGTGCTGACGGCCAACCGCAACTGGCAGCGGCTCGCGGCACAGGCTCGGGAATTCGACGCGGACACGGCGGTCATCGCCGACGAACGCTATTACGGGCAGCTGCGCGATGCGCTGGCCGGCACCGATGTGAAGGTTTACGCCGGAGAGGATGCCGTGGCCCAGGTCGCGGCGGGCGGCGATACGGACGTGGCGGTCAACGCGCTGGTAGGCTACGCCGGGCTGGCGCCGACGGTGGCCGCGCTCGGCGCCGGGAAGAAACTGGCGCTGGCCAACAAGGAGTCGCTCGTGGTGGGCGGCGAATACGTGATGCGGCTGGCGGCCGAAAAGAGTGCCCCGATCCTGCCGATCGACTCGGAACATTCGGCCATCTTCCAGTGCCTGGCGGGCGAGCAGTCGCCCATACGGAGGCTCATCATCACGTGCAGCGGCGGCGCATTCCGCGACCTGCCCTGCGAAAAACTGGCCGACGTGACCGTGGAACAGGCGCTGCGCCACCCCCAGTGGGAGATGGGCGCAAAGATCACGATAGACTCGTCGACGCTGGTGAACAAAGGTTTCGAGGTGATCGAGGCACACTGGCTGTTCGGCACCCCGGTGGAGAAAATAACGGTGCTGCTGCACCCGCAGTCGATCGTACACTCGATGGTGGAGTTCGAGGACGGGGCGATCAAGGCGCAGCTGGGCACGCCCGACATGCGTATGCCGATCAGCTTCGCGCTGATGTACCCCCGGCGGGCGACCCGCCCCGGCGAGCGGTTCGACTTCATGGCGCACCCGCAGCTGACATTCGCCGGGGTCGACCGGGCGAAATACCCGGCGCTGGAGATCGCCTGCGAGTGCCTGCGCCGCCGCGGCACGGCGGCCTGCACGATGAACGGCGCCAACGAGGTGGCCGTCGCGGCGTTCCTCGGCCGCAAGTGCGCATGGCTGGATATCGTGCGTGCCATCGAGTACGCTCTGGGGCGCGCCTCGTTCGCCGCCGCCCCCACCCTCGGGGACTACGCCGAGGCGAACGACGAGGCCCGGCGGCTGGCTGCGGAATACTTAGCGTTGTAACCAAAAGACAGACATGGATATAATCATCAAGATCATTCAGTTTTTCCTCTGCTTCACCATCCTGGTGGGCATTCACGAATTGGGGCACTTCCTTATGGCGCGGGTTTTCAGGATCCGCGTCGACAAGTTCTATATCTTCTTCGACCCGTGGTTTTCGATCTTCAAGTTCAAGCGCGGCGACACCGAGTACGGGCTGGGCTGGCTGCCGCTGGGCGGATACTGCAAGATCGCCGGCATGATCGACGAGTCGATGGACAAGGAGCAGATGAAACAGCCCCCCAAGCCCGACGAATTCCGCACCAAACCCGCATGGCAGCGTTTTCTGGTGATGATCGCGGGCGTGGTGATGAACGTCCTGCTGGCGATCGTCATCTACTGCGGCATCTGCTACACGTGGGGCGACAACTACTTCTCGAACGAGGACGCCAAATGGGGTTACAACTTCAACGAGGCGGGGCACAAGCTCGGCTTCGAGGACGGCGACAAGTTCGTGACCATCGACGGCGAACCGGTCGACGACATCAACAAGATACTCAATTCGCTGCTCATCACCGAAGGCGAGCGGAAGGTCGTCGTCGAGCGCGGCGGAAAGCACGTGGAGCTGACGTTGCCGCTGGACGAGCTGATCGAGATGCGCCAGGCCAAAGGTTACGAAGACCTCTTTACGCTGCGTGTGCCATTCCTGATCGACAGCGCGGTGTACGAATCGGCGGCGGCGCTCAGGCGCGGCGACGAGATCGTGGCCATCGACGATGCACGGGGGCTGGAATACTCCGGCTACCAGCAATACCTCAAGACCCGGGCGGGCGGGGAAGTGACCCTGACGGTGAAACGCGAAGGCGACAGGCTGCTGCAGATCGCCGTCCCGGTGTCCGACCAGGGCAAGCTGGGCGTGATAGCACGCAACCCCTATACGCTGCGCACACAGGAGTACACCTTCTGGCAGTCGATCCCGGCAGGCATCGAAAAGGCCGGGAAAGTCATTTCGTCCTACTGGGAACAGTTGAAGATGATCGTGCAGCCCAAGACCAAGATGTACGAGGAGCTGGGCGGGTTCATCGCCATCGGCAGTATTTTCCCCGGGGACTGGAACTGGGAGGATTTCTGGTTGAAGACGGCATTCCTGTCGATCATCCTCGCGGTGATGAACATCCTGCCCATACCGGGCCTGGACGGCGGGCATGCGATCTTCACGTTCTGGGAGATGGTCACGGGACGCAAAGTGAGCGACAAGGTGCTGGAAGGCGCGCAGTACGTCGGGCTGGTCATCATCCTGTTCCTGCTGCTGTACGCCAACGGAAACGACATATACAGGTTCTTTATCAAGTAGGCATATGTTGCTGGGGCATGTACAGGACATGATCCAACGGCTCGCGGCCAACCGCCGCGAACGGCAGCCCCGCAGCAAGAAAGAGAAGATGCTCGACCTGCTGGGCAGGGATAGGGCCGGTCATCCGACACACCGGGAAGAACTCCCGCCCGAAACGGTCGAACGCGTCAAAGCCGCAATCCGGGAAGCGACCCGCCGGGAACGGCGCAGAAAGCGAGTCATCGGATGGATCGTGGTAATCCTGGCACTCGGGGCGGCGATTTACCTTATAATTTCGTACCTTAATTATAGCCCGGAGGGATTCCTCGGGGGCGGACAATTCGAAACAGATGAAACTGGCAAACTGCGCCGAAGCATTACGGCGACACCATTTTGAGGTTGAAACGGTGAAGGACACCACCGAGGCGTTCGCGGTGCTGAAAGCCATCGCGGAGCGGGAACGGCCGGAAATAGTATCGTTCGGCGACTCGGAAACGATGCACGCCACGGGCATCGTCGGGTGGCTGCGCGGCGACGGACGCTGGAAGCTGCTCGACGGGTTCGACCCCGCGATGAGCTATCCCGAACGGTTGGAGATACGCCGGCAGGCGCTGATGTCCGACCTCTTCATCACGGGGGTCAACGCCATCAGCATGGAAGGCTCGCTCCACTGGCTCGACAAGGTGGGCAACCGCATCGCCCCGGTGGCGTTCGGGCCCCGCAAGGTGGTCATCGTGGCCGGACGCAACAAGATCGTCGCCGACCGTGCCGAGGCCGAGGAGCGCATCCGCACGATCGCCGCACCGCAAAACGTCGCACGGCACCCGGGGTTCCGCACGCCGTGCGCCCGAACGGGCGTATGCTCGGACTGTAACTCGCCCGACCGCGTGTGCAACACGCGTATGGAGATGCTGCGGTGCTGGCCCGCAGGGCGCGTGCTGGTCGTGCTGATAGACCAGGAACTGGGACTTTGACAAATACCGGAAGGATGAAAGCCATAAGATACATAGCCATACTGATCCTCGCGGCGGCACTCGCGGCCTGCGGGGAGAAATCGGAACCGTACTACACGACAAGCTATCCGGTGAGCCGGGTCGAAGCCACCGTCACGCTCGGCGCAGCAGCAACGACAACGGCCGAAGACGAGCCGGAGCCGGAGCCCGAGCCGGAACCCGAACCTGAGCCTGAGCCTGAGCCTGAACCTGAACCTGAACCCGACCCGGTAATCGAGGCCATACGCGCGGACGTGCTGGCCGAAGCCCCGGTACAGGCCGGGGGCGGTTACGTGCTCGAATTCCTCTACCACAACAGCGGATGGCTCTATATCACACCCGCACCGGACGCCGCGCCGATCACCGGGTCGTTCAACAAGGAACCCGACAAACCCGACCAGCTGCGGTTCTTCTACGAGGACGCCGACTACACCTATGCGGTTTCCTACTATTCGGAGGAGGGCAAGAGCCTCACGCTGCTGACCGTAGACCTCACGGCCAAATACCAGGCGCTCTACCCCACGGCCGGCATCACGAAGGTCGAAAGGCTGGAATACACGACGCACCCCTTCTAAGGGCTGCGAAGATCCTTTACAAACCGACAATACACCGATGGCAAAAGTCAAAAAGGCCTTTTTCTGCAAGAATTGCGGGTTCGAAGCCCCCAAATGGCTGGGGCGCTGCCCCTCGTGCGGCGAGTGGAACACCTTTACGGAGGAGATCATAGCCCGTGAAAGCGGTTCCGTGGCGGCCAATGCCGCAGGGCCGCTGCCCGCGGCGAAACCCCAGCGCGTAGGCGACATCCGCGAAAGCGAACACCGCCGCATAGACGTGGGCAACGGCGAGGTGAACCGTGTGCTGGGCGGCGGGATGGTGCCGGGGTCGCTGATCCTCGTGGGCGGGGAGCCGGGCATCGGCAAGTCGACCCTCTCGCTGCAGATCGCACTGGCGGCGAACGGGCTGAAAACGCTCTATGTCTCGGGCGAGGAGTCGGCCGAGCAGATCAAGATGCGCGCGGGGAGGATCGGAATCGGCAACGACGAATGCCTGATCTATCCCGAGACGCTGCTCGAAAATATCGTCAGGCAGATCGGCGAACACAGGCCCGACCTGGTGGTGATCGACTCGATACAGACCATCTATACCGACCTGCTGGACTCGTCGGCGGGAAGCGTGTCGCAGATACGCGAATGCGCCGCGACGCTGCTCAAGTATGCCAAGTCGACCGGGACGTCGATCTTCATCATCGGCCACATCACCAAGGACGGAAGCATCGCCGGGCCCAAGATCCTGGAACACATCGTCGACGTTGTCCTGCAATTCGAAGGCGACAGCAACAATATCTACCGCATCCTGCGCGGCATAAAGAACCGTTTCGGCGCGACGTTCGAAATCGGGGTGTTCGAGATGCTGGACAGCGGCCTGCGGAGCGTGGACAACCCGTCCGAGATCCTGCTGACGCACTACGAGGAGCCGCTGAGCGGCATCGCCGTGGGCGCTTCGGCCGACGGCGTGCGCCCCTACCTGATCGAGGTGCAGGCACTGGTGAGCGGCGCGGCATACGGTACGCCCCAGCGTTCGACGACGGGCTACGACACCAAGCGCATGAACATGCTGCTGGCCGTGCTGGAAAAACGCGTGGGAATGAAGATGTTCCAGAAGGACGTCTTCCTGAATTTCGCCGGCGGGTTCAAGGTCGCCGACCCGGGATTAGACCTGGCAGTGGTCGCGGCGGTGATCTCGTCGTACTACGACCGCCCCGTCGCCGAGGGGGTCTGCTGCGCGGGCGAAATCGGGCTTTCGGGCGAAGTGCGCCCGGCGCCCCGCACCGAGCAGCGCATCAGCGAGGCCGCGCGCCTGGGATTCAAACGCATCGTCGTATCGGGGTATCTGGGCAAGGGCGCCAAACGCCCCAAGGGGATCGAGGTCGTGACGATAAACAGCGTAGACCAACTGCCACGGGCGCTTTTTGTGGAATAGATTTTGCTCTTACACCCGTAAAAAGGAGTAAGAGATGCAAAAACGAATAGTCGTTCTCGGCGGGGTGGGTTTTATCGGCACGCACCTCTGCCTGCGCCTTCTGGATGAAGGGCACGAGGTTTTCTGCGTCGATATCCGCGATGCGGTCAACTCGCCCCTGCTGCGGGGCGTATTGCAGCACCCCCTGTTCCGGTATGTACACCACAATATCATCAACGGGTTCAGTATCCGCTGCGACGAGATATACAACCTCGCGTCGCCGTCGCGCGTGCGCTACAACAAGGCGCTCCCGGTGGAGACGCTCCGCGTGAGCGTGCTGGGCGCCATAAACGCGCTCGACACAGCACGCACCGAACATGCGCGGGTGGTCTTCGCCTCGGCGGGAAACATCTACGGCATCGGGCAGCGCGACCCGGCGAGCGAACCGGGCAACTGCTGCTCGACGCACTACATCCTCTGCGAAGGCAAGCGCGCCGCCGAGGCACTGCACAGGGCATACCACAGCGAATACGACGTCGACACGCGCATTGCCCGCATATTCAACACCTACGGCAGCGGCGCCGACCCGATGGATCAGCGCGTGGTGATAAAGATGGTCGTGGCGGCCTTGCAGAACCGCGACATCGTCGTCAACGGCAGCGGGGAGCAGCTACGCACGTTCTGCTGGGTCGAAGACCTCGTCGACGGGCTCGTCAGGCTGATGGAAGCACCGCCGTCGGCCGGGGCGGTGCGCACGGTGAACCTGGGCAGCAACCATGAAATCGCCATCCGGGCGCTGGCGGAGAAGATCGTGGCCCTGACGGGAAGCCGCTCGCGGATCGTGCACACGGCGGCACGGGCCGACGACGCAAGGCGGCGCACGCCCGACATCTCGGCAGCACGCAGGGAGCTGGGCTGGGTGCCCCGTACACCGCTCGCGGAAGGGCTGCGCCGCACGATCAGCTATGCGGAAAAGGAGTTGGCGGACAAGGCCTACGCCGGGGTCACATGGGCAGAGATGAACTGAAAAAGAAGATAGAATGACAACTACGGATTTTGACAAGATCATCTGGCGGGACGCGCTGACATTCGTGGACTTTTTCGCCACATGGTGCGGGCCATGCCAGATGATGCACCCCGCCATCGACAAGTTCCAGCGGGAGATGAACGGCCGCGTGGATGTATACAAGGTGGATATCGACGACCGCGGAATGCTGGACGCAGTGCACCGCTACAACATCATGTCGGTGCCGACGCTCATGTTCTTCCGCCGCGGCGAAGTGCTGTGGCGCGAGAGCGGCCGCGTGGGTTACGACCATCTGGTAAACGTGCTGCGGGAGCTGGAAAAGCGCGAACAGGTGGCACAGCGATGAACTCCCGCGCGAAACAAACAATGCATGAAAGGGAGGCCTATGCCTCCAGACGCCAGGCGAGCTCCTCGTGGACGTAGTCTTCGGCAGGGAGCTTACCCAGAGAACCGGCTGCGCGGAGTACCGCCTGCCGGTTCTCCTCGTTTTGCGCCGCGACGGCCGCGAGCAGCGCCACCGCACCCTGAGCCGTAAGGCGGGCGGCGGGGACGGGATGCTGCGCCAGAGGCCGGGAGGAAACCTGCTGCCCGGCAGCACACGGGGAGGCGACATGCGGGTCTGCGGCCGGAGAAGCGCCTGGGGCGGCTGAGACAATTGCAGCGGAAAGGGTGTCGCCAACGGAAGAATCGCCGGGAGCAGGCGTGGCAACTTCCGGAGAAGAGGCCTCCGTAACAGACGTATCAGCGACAAAGGCACCCGGTGCAACAGAGGTATCCGCAGCGGCGGAAATTGCGGCGGCGGTCGCCTCGGTCATCGCTTCGGCCGGCGTTTCGACCGTCGCCTCGGCCGTTGCATTGCGGTGCACGGCTTCGACGGCCGGTGCAACCCATGAGGCCGTAAGGCGGGGACTGCGCGCGGCGGCGAGCAGGGCGGCATACTGCAACAACGCATCGGGCGAGGCGATCCACGCCGAGAACAGCGCGGGGAATGCCTCGGCTCGGCTCAGCAGGGCAAAAGCGGCTTCCTCGGCGATTTCGGAATTGACGATGCCTGCGGCCCATGCGGGGAACTCCTCCGGCGTAAGGCACGCCGGACATGCAATATGCAATGCGGCAAGGCGCAGTTCGCGGACATCCTGCCGGTAGAGGTAACGGGCGAAACCGTGGTCGGGCGCCTCTGCACGCGCTATCCGGCGCAATGTGGGCAGGCTTACCCCGTAATTCAGTCCGTAAGGCGTGCCGTAATAGCGCATCGAATCGGCTACGGCACCGTTACGCTCGCGGCGCAACTCCCTGAGCAGCGCCACCATACGCGACGTATAATCCATCGGTAAAAGCTATTTGCGACGGGGAAGCGCGACGTTGATCGTGCGGCCGAACTCGAACAGGGGAAGCACCGCGCGGGCATACTCGCAGCCGCCTGCGATGACCGTGCAGACCGACGGGTCGGCCACACGGCAGGCCACGGTATTGGACTCCTTGGCCGAAGCCTCGACGGCGGTAGCCGTATTGCCCGAGGGTTCGATCTGCAGCAGCACCATGTCGCCCGAAAGGTCGCTCTCGGGGAGCAGCCCGGCGGCGGCACTGAAACGGCAGACGATATACTGCTTCTTGTCGGATTGCGGATAGACCACATAGCGGCGGGTCTCGGTGGTGACGACACGCTTGCCCAGGAAGAGCTCCAGATAGCTCTGTTCGAGGCGTTCGATCTCGGCCAGGGCGGCTTTCAGCCCTTCGCCGAAGACATTTTCGCCGGCTTCGCCCGTGATGAGCTCGATACGGTGCCTGCGAAGCGAAAAGATCGTGTTGGCGGCTTCGCGGGCGGCGTCCTCCAACGCCAGCACCGCCATGTCGTTCTTGTCGGCCTGGAGGCGCGAAAATTCGTCCTCGGACGTGGCATGGGACATCACCGTGCGCGAAGGCTGGGCCGGCGCGGGCGCGTCGAGGCACGCCTTGGGGTCGAGCAGGGCGACCGAAGCCCCCGTAACGGCCCATGACATCTTGTCGGTCAGCGGGGCGCGGACGCCGAGGAATTTCTGCGCATAGCGCGCATAGGGGCCGCTGAGGGTCACGTCGCGCTCGGCCGTGACGTCGACAGCCAGCACCGTGCGGGGCTGCGACACGACGATGCCGCCGGATGTTTCGTCGGCCCCTTGCAGGGCTATGTATGGGTTTTGCGCCGCGGCGCCGCCGCATACGACGAGGGCGAGCGCCAGAAGTCTGAGTTTCATGGGTTCGAATTTTTTAATCGCTAACGCAAATGTAACTTATTTTGCCGTGCTATCAAAATTTCAGGTAAAAATCGCGCGTCAGGGCGCGGTATTCGGGGGTATACTGCTCGTGCACACCCGTGCCGATAACCAGCTCGGTGCGATCGGGGGCCGGGACGGAAGGCACAGAAAAGAGGGGGACGGCATCCGACAGGGCCGCCGGGTCATCGGAACGAAGGCCGGAACCCGCGGCGGAAAAACCGGAGGAAGGCGAAGCGGCGGCGGGCGGAAAAACGTCGCCGGAAGGCGTACGGACGAATTCGAGCAGCACCCGTTTGGCTGCGTGGCGGGGCGTCGTGCGCACGTCGGTACGACGCACCGGAAGCAACACGTCCCGGCAGATGCCGATGAAACGGGCGGCCTCGTCCGCAGGCAAGACCACGGCGAAGTGCCCCTCATCGGAGAGCAGACGCACGACGGCGTCGCGCAGATCGCCGAAAGGCAGCCGTACGGCATGGCGGGCCGTGGTACGCCCCGCGTCGGGACAGGTGAGCGAATCGACAAAGAACGGCGGGTTGGAGACGACCAGGTCGAACTTTCCCTGCGGGGCGAACTCCTGTACGGGGCACTGCACGAACGCTACCCTGCCGCCCCACGGCGAGGCATCGGCATTCTCGCGCGCCTGCGAAATGTCTTCCACGTCGACACCCGTGATCCGGGCCCCGGGGACACGTTGTGCCATCATCAGTGCGATAAGCCCCGTACCGGTACCGATATCGAGGATGCGCCTGTCCGACGGACGCACCGAGACCCAGGCGCCCAGCAGCACACCGTCCGTCCCGACCTTCATCGGGCAGCGATCCTGGCGTATGGCGAATTGTTTGAAGCGGAACATCGTCTCTATGCTTTGAGGTAACCGTCGATACCCGCCCCGAAGAGCGAGAAATCGTAACGCACAGGGTCGGCGGGATCGAACATGCGGAGCGAAGCGGTGGTCTGCTCGACGGCACGCCAGTCGTTCTGGCGGCGTGTGAGCAACCCCAGCGCACGGGACATATTGCCTGTATGGACGTCGAGCGGGATATAGAGCGCCGACATCGGGATGCGCGTCCACTCGCCGAAATCCACACCCCGCCCGTCGCTGCGCACCATCCAGCGCAGGTACATGCAGAGCCGTTTGCAGGCGGCGCCCTTCTCGATGGACGAAAGATGTTTTTCGCAACGCGGGGCATGGCCGCAGCTGAAAAACTCGCGCCGGAATTCGGCAAAGACCGCCGGGATGCTCCGCGTCGCCTCGTAACGGGTCTCGAAGAAATTCCCGATGCCGCCGTGAAGCTCCTCCATACGGCGCAGTGCCAGCACGAAGTCACGCAGGTCGCCGCCGTTGAACGTGCGGTGGGCATAGGACGAAAGCGATGCCAGCTCCTTCTCCGAAGCGTTGCGCACGAAATCCGCCGGAGCGTCGTCCATGCAGCGCATCATCCGGTGGCCGTTCGCCACGATCGCCTTGCGGTTGCCCCAGGCGATCGTGGCGGCGAAAAATCCCGCGATCTCCCGGTCGGCACGCCCCGCATAGCGGTGCGGCACCGAAATCGGGTCGCACTCGATAAACTCGGGACGGTTGTATTTGTCGTGGAGCCGTTCGAGCAGCTCCCTGAGTTCTGTATCCATAATACAACTGTATTTATGCAATGATCCGCAACCCCGGACGGCTGCGAAAACAGCCCGAAGCAGCCCCGCAACGCCGGGAAAGCCGCCGGATACCGGAAGCGATATCAGACGGCAGGGCACCCGGGGAACCCGTACGGCGCCGCGAACCGCCCACCGGGCGCAGCCTTACAGAATCCGGCCGTCGGACATCGTGATGCGGCGGTCGGCCATGGCGGCGAGGTGTTCATCGTGGGTCACGATCACGATGGTCTGCCCCAGCCGGTCGCGCAACTCGAAAAAAAGACGGTGTATCTCGTCGCGGTTGTGCGAATCGAGGTTGCCCGAGGGTTCGTCGGCCAGCAGCACGGCGGGGGAATTGATCAGGGCCCGGGCGATGGCCACGCGCTGCTGCTCGCCGCCGGAAAGCTGGCCGGGCTTATGGTCGCGGCGCCCGGCGAGACCCATCATTTCCAGCAGCTCCGCGGCGCGGCGTTCGACCTCCGCACGGGGGTGTTTGCCGATCAGCCCCGGGATGCAGACGTTCTCGAAGGCCGTGAACTCGGGCAGCAGGTGGTGGAACTGGAACACGAAACCGATGCGTCCGTTGCGGAATCGGGACAACGTCTTATCGCTCAGCGAAAAAACATCCTGCCCGTCGATTTCGACCCGTCCGCCGTCGGGCCGCGAAAGCGTACCCACGATCTGCAACAGCGTGGTCTTGCCGGCGCCGCTGGCACCGACGATCGAAACGACCTCGCCCCGGGCGACGTCGAGCGAAACGCCTTTCAGCACTTCGAGGTCGCCGAAGCGCTTGTGTATATCGGTAACTTTAATCATCGGTCGGTTTTTTATCCAGTTTGTATTTCGCTTCGATCGCCCGTATCGACCGATCGACATCCGCCAACAATCCTTCGATATATCCCTCCGGAAAATAATAGGGCGCTGTCAGCATGAATTCGGCAAAACACGGCACCGAGAAAATACATTCCCACCTCTCGTACATGTCCCCGGTATAGAAACGCTCCCGCTGTTTTTCGCTGAAGTCCTTGGACATGTCGTTCTGGGCAGTGAGTTTTAACTGGTAGTACATCGAGATATTCTCCTCCAAATCGGCCAGCACGGCGTATCCCTGCGTAACGGCCAGCAGGAAGTCCTTGTCGGGCACCGAAGACATCAGGCCGGAATTCTTCAGCACCTCGAAAGCATCCCTGCGCGGATGGAAGAAATGGATCCGCCCGTAAACCGGATCGAAAGAGGCCAGCGTATCGGACGGTATCCGTTTCAGATCGCGGCGGTTGTCCGTCAAGAACTTGCAGGCGCGCATTTCCCATTGCTGATAGTCCCAGACCTGCATGAAATCCGCGCGGTTGGTTTCCAGTTCGGCATGTACCAGCAGCATCGTCGCACGCACCTCGCGCGCCACGCGCCAGCGTTCGATCAGCCCCGAGCCGGCGAACGTAACGACAATACCGATGATGACCACCGAGAGTTGCAGCGCGTATTCGCGCCATGTCCGTGCCGGAAAAGACTTGGATTTCTTTGTCATTGCCTCTTATTTCTGGACGCCCTGCCGTTCGAAACGGTATTTTTTATTTATGGAGGCGATCACATCGTCGACCGCCTGTATCATATGACCGAAATAATCGCCCCCGCCGAAAAAATAAGCGGAAGTGCCGATGAAAGCCGCACACAACGGGTCTTCAAAAATTATCTTCCACGACCCATATGTTCCCATGGGAGCGAGCGAAAAGCCGGGAGTATTGACAAACAGGTGGTTTTGCGCATCCTGTTTCCGCCCGGAATACATAGCGACATTCTCCCGGAAATCGTTGAGCCGGTTATAGCATCCGAAAATATCTGCCAGGAACTGCTTGTCCCCCACCGCCGAAACGATATCCGAGGACTTGAGCACTTCGAGCGCCTCCTGCTGCGGCCTGTAGGACGGCAGGTAGCTCAAGAGCAGGCTGTAATGGGCCAGCGAATCGGCCGGAATGTCTTCCAGTTCGTCGTATTCCATGAACATCAGCATTCCCCGGCGGTCGTAGTCGAGGTTGCTGTAAACATCACGCAGCATTTCGCGGTTCTGTTCCAGCTCGGAAACCACCAACTGCATGACCGTTCTGACCTGTCGCTGGCTCGCCCAGCGGGAAATCAGGCCGGAACCGGCGAACGTAACGACGATACCGATAATGACCACCGATAACTGCAACGCATAGTCGCGCCATGTCCAGTTGAAAGCGGGCTTCCCGACCGCCGTCCCGGCCACCGGGCGGGAGCTGCCGGAGCGGCCGGAACTCCCGGCAGGGCGGCCTGACTGCGACCCGCCCTGCGGGTTGTCCGGCTGGACGTTGCGGCGTCCCCTCGGCGAGCGGGCCGACTGTCCGCCTTCGCGTTCGCCCTGCGGTCTGTTTTGCTGTCCGCCCTGCGGCCTTCCCCGCCGTCCGTCACAACGCCCGGCAGGTTTCCCCGCCCCGTTTTCCGACACCTTTTCCGCAGGTTTCTCCGCCGGATTCCCCGTTATTTTTTCATTTGGCATATCTCTCCGCTGTTTTGTACGTATGCGTTGAAGATCCTCACCGTATCGACGGCTTCCCGCACGTCGTGCACGCGCAGGATCGCGGCGCCCTGCCGCAGGCACTCCCACCCCAGGGCTACGGTACCCGCGAGGGATTGGGCAGGGGTGGCGCCGAGCACACGGTAGATCATCGACTTGCGCGAGAGCCCCGCCAGTACGGGATAGCCCAGCGCACAGAGGCGGTGAAGCCCGGCGAGCAGTTCGTAATTCTGTTCCGTGGTCTTGGCGAAGCCGAAACCGGGGTCGAGGACGAGATGCTCGCGTGCGATCCCGGCGGCGAGCAGCGCGGCAACCCTGGCCTCGAAATAGGCGACGACCTCGGCCGTGATGTCGCGTTTGTAGTCCGTGAGCGACTGCATGGTCTTAGGGTCGCCCTTCATGTGCATGGCGATGTAGGGCACCCCGTATTTCGCAGCGACGGCAGGCATGGCGGGATCGAGTTCCCCGGCAGAAATGTCGTTGATGATCAGGGGGCCGAACCTTTCGATCGCCCGGGCAGCGACCTCGCTGCGGAATGTATCGACCGAAACGGCCATGCCGGGGGCCAGCCGCCGCACGGCCTCCACGCCCAGCTCCACGCGCCGCCACTCCTCCCCGGGGGATACTTCGTCCGCCCCGGGACGCGACGAGTAGCCGCCGACGTCGATGATCGACGCCCCTTCGGCTACGGCCTCGCGCACGCGGCGCTCGACATGCGGCGCATCGGGCATACGGCTGCCGGCGAAAAACGAGTCGGGGGTGACGTTCAGGATCGCCATCACCCGGGGCTGTGAGAAATCGAACAAGGGGTTATTTGCTGCCATGGCTGAAAATCCGGTCGAGTTTGACTACTGCTGGTTCGAGGTCTTCCTCGAAGATATTGACGACCACATAGTCCGCACGGGCGCTCAGCGCATCGTCGTCGAGCTGCGCGGCGATGCGGCGCACGACCTGATCGGCCCCGCACCCGTCGCGGCGGCAGGTGCGCTCGATGCGCAGTTCGCGCGGCGCGAGGACGGCGACCGTCTTGTCGACACAACCTTCGAGCCCTGCTTCGAACAGGATGGCGCTTTCGAGGATCACGTAGCTACCCTCCTGCCGCGCCGCCCAGGCATCGAAATCACGCATAACGACCGGATGCACCAATGCATTGAGGTCGGCCAGCGCCTGCGGGTCGGCAAAGACGATGCCCGCGAGGTAAGCCCGGTCGAGCACCCCGTTGCGGAAAGTCCCCTCGCCGAAACGACCGGCCAACTGCCGCCGCAGCGCCCCATCCTCCTGCATCAGCCGTTTGGCCGCAGCGTCCGAATCGTAAACCGCAATGCCCTTCTGTGCAAAAAGGCGGCAGACAGTGCTCTTGCCGCTGCCGATGCCGCCCGTAATTCCTACTTTCATCATTCCTGTCCGTCGGGAAAATCTATCTCGGGAACCGCGTCGATAGAGGTTATCTTAATATCGCTGAATTTCACGGAAATCGCATTCTGCAACGACTGCGGGTCGATGATGATCCGCCCCTCGTGCCCCTCCTCGCGCGAGCGCTTGTACTTAAGCGCCGAGAGCGGGATGCGCAGCGTCTTGTTCATGTAGACCTGGTAACCGAACAGGTTGGTACCGACCCCTTCGACGGTACATGTCACATCGAAAACCTGCCCGTCGACATCCACACGCACCTTCTGTTCGGTGGTATAGATATAACTCAGTTTGGCGATATACCACAGGATGAACGAGGCCATGAGCAGCGCCAGAAAGACCGGCGAGACATAGCGGTGCATCCACTTCAGCAAACTATCTATTGCACGTTGGAGTTCCATGACGCAAAGTTAAAAATAAAATGGACTGCACCAACCGTGCAATCCACTTTATTTGCATATTAAATATAGGTGTGTTACTCCTTGTCGATCTTGGCACGCTTGGCCATCAGGTCGTAAGCGACCGGCGTAGCGATGAAAATCGTAGCCACAGTACCCACGATGACGCCGACCGTCAGGGCGAAGATGAAGCCGCGGATGGTCTCGCCGCCGAAGAAGAAGATGGCGAGCAGCGTCACGAGCGTCGTACCCGAGGTGTTGATCGTACGCGACAGCGTCGAGTTGATGGCGTTGTTCACGTTATCCTTGAGGTTGCGCTTGGGATAGAGGCCCAGGTACTCGCGGATACGGTCGAAGACGACCACCGTATCGTTGATGGCATAGCCGATGATCGTAAGGATCGCGGCGATGAACGCTTGGTTCACCTCCAGGTTGAAGGGCACGAAACCGTAGAGCATCGAGAAGAGGCCGATGATGAACAGCGCGTTGACGGCCAGTGCGAGCGTGGCGCCCGATGCCCACTGCCAGCGCTTGAAGCGGAACGTGATGTAGAGGCCGATGGCGATGAGCGAGAACAACACCGAGTAGATGGCGTTCCAGGTCATGTCCTTGGCGATCGAAGGGCCGATCTTGTCGGCAGTGAGGATACCGTTGACGTCGGTCTGGGTATTACGGAACTGCTCGAAGGAGATGTCGTACGAATAGAGCGGCTTCAGGGCGTCGAAGATGATCTGCTCCACTTCGGCGGTAGCCTCGTCCGACGTGTCGTCGTAGCGGTACTGCGTCACGATGCGCATCTGGTTCTCGTTGCCGTACTGCTTCACCTCGAAACTGATCGCCGAAGCGTCGGCACCGGCGTGCTGCGAGAATGCCTCGCCAAGGTTCTGGCGCACCTCCTCGGCCGAAACGGCCTTGTCGAAGCGGATCACATAGGCACGGCCGCCGGTGAACTCGGCACCGAGGTTCAGGCCGCGGGCCACGAACGAGATGCACGAAAGGGCGATCAGCACCACGGCGATCGTATAACCCACCTTGCGCACGCGGATGAAATCGAAATGGGTATTGTTCAGGAAGTTCTCCGACCACTTGCGCGAGAAGGAGATATGTCCCCACTTGGCGACGATCCACTCGATCAGCAGGCGCGTGATGAACACGGCGCTGAAGAACGAAGTGATGATACCGATGATAAGGGTCGTGGCGAAGCCCTGTACGGGGCCGTTACCGAAGATGAAGAGCACGATACCGGTGATGATGGTCGTCAGGTTACCGTCGATGATGGCCGAGTAGGCTTTCGAGAAACCGTCCTTGATGGCCAGCGAGAGCCCCTTGCCGCCGCGCAGCTCCTCCTTGATACGTTCGTAGATGATGACGTTGGCGTCGACGGCCATACCCATCGTCAGGACGATACCCGCGATACCCGGCAGCGTCAGCACGGCGCCGAACGACACCAGGACGCCCATCAGCAGGAAGACGTTGGTCAGCAGGGCGACGTCGGACATCCAGCCTGCGGTCTTGTAGAACAGGCCCATGTAGAGCAGCACGAGGATGAAGGCGATCACGAACGAGAGCATACCCGCGTTGATCGACTCCTGACCCAGCGAGGGGCCCACGACGGTATCCTGGATGATCTTGGCCGGAGCGGGAACCTTACCCGAGTTGAGTACGTTGGCAAGGTCTTTCGCCTCCTGAATCGTGAAGTCGCCCGTGATCTGCGAGGAACCCTTGTCGATCTTGGTGTTCACGCGGGGTGCGGAATATACGTACCCGTCGAGGACGATGGCGATGCATTTGCCGATGTTCTCGCCCGTCAGGCGCGCCCACTCCTGCGTACCCTCGCCGTTCATGGTCATCGACACCTCGGCCGTAGCGCCGCGCTGGGCGTACTGCTCGGTGGCGCTCGTCACGACCGACCCGTCCAGCGGAGCCTTGCCGTCGGGCGTGGAAATCTTGATGGCATAGAGGTAGTAGCGGCCGTCGATCTTATCGTCGCCCTTGACACCCCACTTGAAGTCGATGTCGGCCGGGAAGAGCTCGCGCACCGCAGGGTTCGCCAGGTATTCGTTGACGGCAGCCATGTCGGCCTTATAGGCGGCACCGATGGCGGCACCACCCGCATAATTCGGGTCGAGCACAGCCAGCAGCGGGTTCTGCGTACGGTCGTAGCGGCCTGCGTCCACCTGCCCGGCAGCGGCAACGGAATCGGCGCCGATCTCGGCGATCAGGCCTGCGGCGTCGCCGGAAGCGGTCTGCTCACCGACGGCCTCGGCTTCGGCCGAAGCGGTCTCGGGCTGCGTGGCGGCGGGGAGCTCGGCCAGCTCGGCCTTGACGAGCTTATCGGCGGCTGCCAGTGCGGGAAGCACCTCGCGGGCATCGTAGGTCAGCCAGAATTCGAGCGACGCGGTACCCTGCAACAGGTCGCGCACACGCTGCGGCTCCTTCACGCCCGGCAGCTCGACCAGGATGCGGTGCGAGTTGGGCAGGCGCATGATGTTGGGCTGCGTAACGCCGAAATGATCGATACGGCTGCGCAGGACGTTGAACGAAGCGGCGATGGCGGCATCGGTTTCCTTCTTGAGGATTTTCTCGACGTCGGCATCGGAGCTTTCGAGCGTGATGTCCTTACGGTCGGGGCTGACGAAGATCGCAGCCAGCGAACCGCCGTTCGAAAGGCGCTGGTAGGCCTTCACGAAGTCGGAAATATAGTCTTTCGAGGTGCCGTCCTTCAGGGCCGCGTTGGCCTCGGCGATGGCGCCGACGAAGGCGGGATCGTTCTGGCTGTCGCCGGCGAGCGCCTTGACGACATCCTCGACCTGCACCTCCAGCATGACGTTCATACCGCCCTTGAGGTCGAGACCCAGGTTCAGTTCCTTCTCCTTGCACTCCTTGTAGGTGAACTTCTTGAACCCGAGGTTATAAACACCCAGATTCTGAACCGAATCGAGGTAATGCTGTTCGGCCTCGCCCTGCTGGTCGAGGGGGAACTGCGCGGCGTACTCCGACGCCTTCTTCTCTACGCTCCGCGTCTTGAACGTGAAGGAGAGCTGGTAAACACACGCAAGCGCCAAAAGGACTGCGAGTAATTTAATAGCACCTTTACTTTGCATTTGAGTTGAAAAATTTTGTTATTATTTGTTGTAATTATTGTCATTACGCATAATAGCACGCAAAGATAGGAAAAAAGAATTGAAAATCGGAAATAACGAATTAAGATTTGCGTCGGGAAGATAAAAAAACTGTAATTTTGAAGCCGTATGATAAAATATACGGAGTACAAGTACCACCTTGCGGCGCTCTTCAGCGTGGCGGTATGGGGAGCGACGTTCGTTTCGACGAAGGTGCTCATCGCCAATTCGCTGACCCCGGCGGAGATATTCCTGCTGCGGTTCGCCATGGCATACCTCTGCATCCTGCCCCTGTCCGGCAGGCGGTTGTGGGCATCGGGATGGCGTGACGAAATGACGCTGGCAGTAGCGGGGATCACGGGCGGCTCGCTCTATTTCCTGACCGAAAACATGGCGCTGGAATATGCCCCGGCTTCGAACGTCTCGCTGATCGTGTGCACGGCGCCCGTATGGACGGCCGTACTGCTGAGCCTGCTCTACCGCGGCGAACGGATGACGCGGCGGCAGGCCGTGGGTTCGGCGCTGGCGTTCGCAGGCATGGTACTCGTCGTCCTCAACGGCCGTTTCGTGCTCCGGCTCTCGCCCAGGGGCGACATGCTGGCATTGTCGGCGGCGCTGCTGTGGATGGTCTATTCGCTGGTCATCAAACGCATCGGCGGCCGCTACCCTGCCGTATTCATCACCCGCAAGGTATTCTTCTACGGGCTGCTGACCATCCTGCCGGTATTCGTTTTCCAGCCTTTTTCGATCACTTCAGAGGTGTTGGCCCGCCCCGCCGTGTGGGGCAACCTGCTGTTCCTGGGGATCGTAGCCTCGATGCTCTGCTATGTCCTGTGGAACGCCGCGATGCACAGGCTGGGAGCCGTGCGCACGACCAACTACATCTATTTCAACCCGTTGGTGACGATCATCACGGCAGCGGCCTGCATCGGCGAGCGCATCACCCCCGCGGCACTGGCAGGCGCGGCACTGATCCTCTACGGCATGTGGCGGGCAGAACGGGGATAGGCGCGGGATCGCCTCAAAGGGCTATTTCCGGCAACTAACCGCGTAAACGGAATCAGGAACCCGAAAGACAGCCACACCAGCAAGGAAGAGCAGCGCGGTGCAAACAGCAAATGTGGCTGGGCGGCCCATATACGCAGGGAGTTGGCAGGTATCCCAAAGATAGCGATAAAAACCGGAAATCAGAATGCCGCCGGACAAAAAAAGGTGCGACCCGAAAATCCGGATCGCACCCTTGGGAATTTATATGAAAGCCTTGCGGCTGAAGTGTCCCGAACACTTCGAGTATTACTTCACCTCCTCGAACTCGACGTCCTCAGGCTGAGAGCTGTCGCCGCCATTCGACGCGCCGCCGGCATTGGCCTGCGACTGCGACTGGCCGGCATCGGCCCCGGGCTGTGCGCCCTGCGCCTGCTGCTGTGCGTAGATGTCCTGCGATGCAGCCTGCCATGCGGCGTTCAGCTCGGCGATGGCCGTGTCGATAGCCGCCACGTCGGCGTTCTTGTGCGCCTCCTTCAGCTTGGCCAGCGCACCCTCGATCGCGGACTTCTTGTCGGCGGGGAGCTTGTCGCCATACTCTTTGAGCTGCTTCTCCGTGGCAAAGATGTTCGAGTCGGCGGCGTTGATCTTGTCGATACGCTCCTTCTCCTCCTTGTCCTTGGCCTCGTTGGCCTTGGCCTCGTCGCGCATACGCTGGATCTCCTGCTCGGTAAGGCCCGAAGAAGCCTCGATACGGATCTTCTGTTCCTTGCCCGTGCCCTTGTCCTTGGCCGAGACGTTCAGAATACCGTTGGCGTCGATATCGAACGTCACCTCGATCTGCGGCACACCGCGCGGAGCGGCAGGAATGCCGTCCAGGTGGAAGCGGCCGATCGACTTGTTGTCGCGGGCCAGCGGACGTTCGCCCTGGCAGACGTTGATCTCGACCGAAGGCTGGTTATCGGCAGCCGTGGAGAAGGTCTCCGACTTGCGGGTCGGGATCGTGGTGTTGGCGTCGATGAGCTTGGTCATCACACCGCCCAGGGTCTCGATACCCAGCGACAGCGGCGTAACGTCGAGCAGCAGCACGTCCTTCACCTCGCCCGTGAGCACACCGCCCTGGATAGCGGCGCCTACGGCCACCACTTCGTCGGGGTTCACGCTCTTGTTGGGCGTGCGGCCGAAGAACTCCTCGACGATCTTCTGGATCGCGGGGATACGGGTCGAACCGCCGACGAGGATCACCTCGTTGATCTGCGAAGCGTCGAGGCCCGCGTCGCGCAAAGCGAGTTTGCAAGGCTCGATGGTCTTGCGGATCAGGTGGTCGCACAGCTGCTCGAACTTGGCACGCGTGAGCGACATAACGAGGTGCTGCGGAATGCCGTTGACGGGCATGATGTACGGCAGGTTGATCTCCGTGGAGGTCGAGGACGAAAGTTCGATCTTCGCCTTCTCGGCAGCTTCCTTCAGACGCTGCAAGGCCATCGGATCCTGGCGCAGGTCGATCTGGTGCTCGGCCTTGAACGCCTCGGCCATGTAGTCGATCAGCACGTGGTCGAAGTCGTCGCCGCCCAGGTGGGTATCGCCGTTGGTCGACTTCACTTCGAAGACGCCGTCGCCCAGCTCGAGGATCGAAATATCGAACGTACCGCCGCCGAGGTCATACACGGCGATCTTCATATCGCTGCTCTTCTTGTCCATACCGTAGGCCAGTGCGGCTGCGGTAGGCTCGTTGATGATACGGCGCACCTTCAGCCCGGCGATCTCGCCAGCCTCCTTCGTAGCCTGGCGCTGCGAGTCGGAGAAATAGGCGGGAACCGTGATGACAGCCTCCGTAACCTCCTGTCCGAGGTAGTCTTCGGCCGTTTTCTTCATCTTCTGCAGGATGATGGCCGAAATCTCCTGCGGCGTATACTGGCGGCCGTCGATATCGACGCGCGGGGTGTTGTTGTCACCCTTGACGATCGGATAGGGGGCACGCTCTATATCGGCCGTAACCTGATCGTAGCGCTCGCCCATGAAACGCTTGATCGAAAAGACCGTACGTTTGGGGTTGGTGATGGCCTGACGCTTAGCCGGGTCACCCACCTTGCGCTCGCCGTCCGCCGTGAAAGCCACCACAGACGGGGTCGTGCGGTGTCCCTCGGAGTTGGGAATAACCACGGGCTCGTTGCCCTCCATCACTGCTACGCAGGAGTTCGTAGTACCTAAGTCAATACCAATAATCTTTGCCATAATCGTATATAAGTTTAATGTTATTTTTTACGTTGCCTTGTGCCCCGCCCCTTCGCCCTACGGTTCCGGCTGCCGGTCACGCCCGTAGATCGAACAAAGGTTGTACCAAACGGCAATCCCTGCCAAATTGTCAGCATAATGGCAGAATTCCCCCGCACGACCGTCCCGGCAGCTCCGGCCCAGGTGTTATTTTGGCAGAAAGGCCGGGGCGAAACGGAATGTGCCAAGCGGGAGGACGGCAAAAAAACAGGAGGGCGGACAAGGGCACCCGGCGGCAATCGGGGTGATGCCACGCAGACAGGTATGCAGGAGAAAACAGAAAAGAAAACAGAGAAAAAAACAGAAACATGAATGCCTCGGGGAGCGGCGACAACGGTAAATACTGCGGAAAGACATTGCGGAAGCCGGACAATGCGGACGAAAAAGACGGTACGGACGGCAAGGATGATACAGATGATACGGAGCAGTGCGGACAGTACGGACAGTACGGACAGTACGGACGGTACGAACTGGTGCGAATCGGCAACCCGATGGACTGGCAGACGGTGCGGAGAAAGCGGAAAAAGCAGAGAAAGCGGAGAAAGCGGAGAAAGGATAGAGCGAAAAAAACAGGCCTGCGAAAACGCAGGCCCTACGACCCGGCCCGAAAGCCGGTCTGAATCTTAACAACTATTTGTTCTGGTCGCCAAGGATACGCATTGCAACATCGAGGATCGTCGTGTCGTCCAGTGTAACGACTCCACCGTCCGGGCCCGGTTCGAAATGAACCCCCACGCACTCCTTAGCCTCGTGCTTGCCCCCGAAATAATTGCGGACGGTTTCTACGTCGAGTCCCAGTTCATCTGCAATGCGTTGCGAGCTGCCGCTGGGCAGCCTGTCCTTGATGCGGCGCAACTCGTTAAATGTGATAATCATATCCGTTGAATTTTAAGTTGAAGTTCTGCATCACTAAGTTAATACAATTTTGCGGAACTGCAAAATTTCTGCCTTAAAAAGTGAAATAAAAACGTAACATGAACGGAACAAAAATAAAACCGCCCCTTCAGACAGCGAGGGATGTTTTTGAGATACCGTTCTGTAAATCAGGACGGTATTTTTATTGAAAAGAGGAAGGGTTACGAATTGGTGACGGAAGTCTTACATTCTGTTGCACCCTTATACAATAAATCCAAGAACTCACGACAAAGATAGTTAAAATATTATACATAAGCAAATTAACGAATAGAAAAGCATTAAGTACTATTTAAGCATATCCAACTTGGATATGCTTTTTTGTGCTACGAGCGGGTTGATTATTTAGTTGCCTGTTTTAACTAAATTATTACTATCGGAATGTTTCCTATCATTGCATCGTCTAACCAACGATCATTGCAATGAAGCCATTGAAAGGTAATCCGACTCTGCGTTTATTACGTCTGGTATTGCGACGATTCAATCGTCTCGAACTACTCATCCAAAACAATTCTCGACCTTTACCCGATGACCTGATCGACACTCCGGCAGTCCGCATGCTTACCCGGATGTCCGATCGTACCCTCTCCCGTCGTCGGAGCGACGGCACGATCCCTTATGTCAAGCACGGCGGCAAAATCTATTACAGCAGATCGCGCGTTCTCGAAGCCCTCCGGAATGAACCCAACACCACATCAACTAATAAAGTAAAGAAGTCATGAAAAAGATGATTCTTATCGAGCGAAGCAAATTCGCTCTGCTCGTTCGCAGCCACATGAAAGCCTCGAACATGCTCCTCGTATTGCAGCATGTCTGCCGGGAGCGTCGTATTTCTCTTTCGATGACGCAGGAGGAAGTCTGCCAGCTCATCCGACTCGATCCGGATTTCGTCGAGAAATACAAACGTCGCGGAAAACTCTGTCCCATCGAAGATCAGGATGGCAAACAATACTACAATGTACTGGATTTCATCAATCTGAAAGACATGCAGGAGAGTAAGCGTATCTTCTATCAGACAATGGAACAAGCGGTGCCGGATACTGCTATTTATATTAAGGAATAGTTCTTTAATTAGCCATGGAACTGCCTTATAAAGTTAACCATCACGAAAAACATTTTTCGATAAAGTTGTTTTCATAAAGATAAAATCGTGAAAATTGAATATTTAAGGCAACTCCATGGCATTAGAAAATCTCCTTTTAGATTTAAAAACTTCCTTTTTATATTCAAAATCAATAACTATATTTGTCTATGTTTTTTCAACAAGCATTGATTAATATGGGCATCTTTGATAGAAAATCCATCACAAAGACAATTAAAACAACCGAAGGATTTTATTTTGGTAAAAGTGAATCGGAAGGCGAAAGCAGCTATAAAAAATCGAGCAATACTCTTTTCGATGACTATTTGGATATTTTGCCTAAAATCGGAGACGGATGTTTTATCATTACAGGACGAAAAGGATCTGGAAAATCCGCTATTGCCAAATACATAAAGGACAATGCGACATTCGAGGATTCAATGTTTTGTGAAATTGTGAAATCGGATGCCATAAACCTTGAAAAACAGATTCAACAAAGTTCAGTGGAGTCCGAAACGAAATTAGTTTCCTTTTTCCAATGGCTCATCCTTGTAAAATTGGTAAAACTGATTTTGGAAGCAAAAAACGGGGACTATACTCCGGAGTTAAAAGCTATTCATAACTTTGTTCGGAATAACAGAGGTGTTGTAGAAGTTGATAAATTTTCAGTTGTAGAGGTTACTACTATGAGCAAACAAGAACTCAATGTGGGTTCTTTATCTCGTATTCCAATATTCAAAGCTATCATAGAACGCATGTTAGGGAAACGCTTGGAAAAAGCTCCCTATTATAAACTTTTACCTGCGCTGAAAGAGATTGTCTACAAAGTTTTAAGCTTCGACGTTTTCAAGGATTATCAATTTGTCGTAATTTTCGATGATTTGGATATCGGCTTTAAATCGGATGTTGATCAGGATAAGCAATCTTTGATGGAGCTCATCCGAACTGCTAAAGAATTCAATAATGATCTAAAAGAAATTAATAATACAAAGGTTATTATATTGATAAGGGATGATATAAAAAAAGTATTGGCCGGATTTTCTGCTGATGCGAGCAAAATATTCAGCAGCTATGAAGTCGAATTAAAATGGTACGATGGCAAAAACGAAAATGATACCAGATTAAGAAAATTCGTCAATCGACGAATCGAGTTTAATTTTAAACAACGCGGGCTGAAATATCTGGCATATGACCCGTGGCTCTCATTATTTAATGACGATGAGGGATGCTATGGGACAGATTATAATGGCAATGCCAGATCTGCATTCAAACAGATACTCGATTACACATTTTTCCGACCTCGTGACTTAATATTATTCCTAAAAAATGTAGGAACAGATAAATATTATTATCCCATTAATGGTCAGAATATCGGTTATTTATTACAGAAATATGCGAACGACAATGTTTCTGAAATAAAATCGGAATTAGCAATTCATTACTCTCAAGAACAAATAAGGGAAATATTCAATACCTTAAGGGCTTTGTCATATTCCCAAAACAGTGGATTTGGGAAAACAGATATTCTTATGAAATTGAGTGAGCGAGGATTAGATGCAGAAACATTAAGGATGCTTATAGATTATTATCTCATATTGCCATTTGATTCTACGACAGGGAAATATTATATCGGTTATAGGAACTCTGATCCTTCGGATTACGATATAGATAAGGATAATATAAAGTACAGACTGCATAAATGTATATATGCTCATTTTGTCCCGAAATCGACATTGCCGAATGATGCTTAATAAATGATTAGCTCCGCCTCGAAAGCGGAGCTAATCATTTACAGTTTCGGCCCTTTGGCCTTCACGTTCGTTGCGGGTCGCACGAGAAGAATATGATTGCGAATAAAGTCCGATTCGGGCGGAGACATGACGTGCTCCCGTTCTTCCGGCGGTTCTTCTTGGTTCCCGAATGCCGTAGAAAGCGGCTCTGCCTTCGACGGTTTGATGACCTCGCCCACCACCTCCGCGTTTTCGATCTTCAGCCCATTGCCGTTATCAGCTGTTTTCGCCTGCATCTCCTGCATCTCCTGCATCTCCTGCTGCTTCTGTGCGATGTCGAGTTGAATCTTCCGAGTCAGTGACTCTGCCTCGGCCTTGAGCCGCTTCAATTCCTCCTCTTTGGGCCATACGGCTGCGATCTGTTGCTCGAAGGTCGGAATGTCGCGGGTGAATTGCTTTTTCTCTTTCTCGTAGGTCGCCATCAGTGACGGTATCGTGTCGAGCGCCCGGATGAAGTTCGTCGCCGCGGTTTTCGGCTCCGCAGCCAGATGCCCGTTGTTGAACGTGTACTTGATGCCGTCCAACCCTTCGACCATGAACTTATTGACCGTGAGCGCCAGCCCGTCTTTCTGCATTCGCTCGGTGCGGACGAGAATGCGGAAATCGAACAGCGTGCCGATTTTCTGGTAATCGTCGCCGGTATTTACCGTGCGGTCGATCTCCACGAGGCGTTTGCCATGGGCGACAATATCCGTGGATTCCACGCCGTCGATCCGCAGGGGATTGGCCCGCTTGCCTTTGGCGTCCGGCGGCGCCACCTCGTTGATATAGTCCCAGTCGCGTTTCAGACGTTCGAGCATCGCATCCCGTCGTCCGATCTCCGCCGTGTAGCGCTGCAGTTGGCTCTGCGCCTCATGCCGGGTGCGCATGAAGATTGTCTGCTCGCTCTCCAGCGCCGCGATCCTGCCTTCGAGCTTGGCCTTTTGCAGCAGGTCGGTATTTCCCGACACCACGGCCATCCACTCCGCGAAGTTCATCCCCGAATCCTCGCTGATGGCCCCCTCGTCCAGCCGCCGCGCACCTAACCGGTTGCGCTTGAGCTGGTCGATGAACTGCTGTTTGTTGTGCAACAGATTCAATTTGTAGGCATCGAGCGTGCGTAGAACGGCATAGACATAGGCTTTGACCTTATTGCCGGCATACTCCTTGGCGACTATGTTGCCTTTCCGTGCGCCGCGGCCATTGCGCTGTTCCAGATCCATCGGCCGCCACGGAATGTCGAGGTGGTGCATGCAGACGATCCGTTGCTGGGCATTGACTCCCGTTCCGAGTTTCTGCGTCGAGCCGAAGAGCACCCGGATTTTCCCTTCGTTCATGGCGTCGAACATCGCCTGCCGCACCTTGTCGCTCGCGGCTTCCTGTACGAAGCGGATCTCCTGCGCCGGAATACCGTGGTCTTCGACCAGTTTGCGTTTGATCTCCGAATAGACGTTCCAGATGCCGGGTTTATAGGTCGAGAGATCGCAGAAAACCATCTGCGTGCCTTTCTGATCTTCGTATCGCCGGTAGTATTCAGCGATGTTGGCGGCACTGCGGCTGGCCTTGTTGCCCGGTGAATCCGCATACGCGGGACTTATCAGCCGCATGTCGAGCGAGAGCTTGTTGGAGTACATCGTCACCAATAGCATCAGGGCTTTGACCTCTCCGTCGCTCAGGTCGGTGCGTCCGATATGTTCGGGATCGCCCGTCTTGGCGAAGAGCACCAGTTTGTCCAAAAACGCCTGCTGATCGTCGGTCATAGGTATCTGGCATAACTCCTCGTCCAGCTCGGGACGGTCTATTCCCACGTCTGCGGCCGTGCGGTAGTCGGTAATCTCGTTGTAGAACATGGCCAGCTCCGGAACCTTGATGAAATAGCGGAAACGCTCTTTGGAGATCACTTCGTTGGTCACCGAAAACTCGAACTCCGATGTTTTCTGCGCGAATACCGCGGCCCACGCATCGAAGCAGGGAATGTCCTGTCGCTCCAGCTCTTTGGGACGCAGATACTTGAACAGCAGATACAGCTCCGTCAGGGAGTTGGCGATGGTCGTTCCCGAAAGGAACGTCGCTCCGAGATCGCGCCCCGTGCGTTGTTGAATGGTGCGGATGGCGTACAGCAGGTTCGTGGCTTTCTTACTGCCGTCGGTATTTCCCAGTCCCGACACGCGGCTGTGGCGGGTGTTGAACATCAGATTCTTGAAGTTGTGCGATTCATCGACGAACAGATGGTCTATTCCCATCTGCTGAAAATCTACCGTATCGTCCTTTTGCGCGTCGATTGTCTCCTGCAACTCGTGGAGCTTGGCATCCAGATTCTCTTTGCGCTTCTCCAGACCGCGCAGAATCCAGCCGTCCACATGTCCGCCCTGCTTTTCGTAGGACGCCAGATTTTCATCTATGTCGTCCATCTCCTGCCGGAGAATCCGTTGCTGCACCTCAGCCGACTGGGGTATCTTGCCGAATTGTTCGTGCGTAAGGATGATGCAGTCCCAATTATTGTTCTTGATGTCGCTGAAGATCCGCAGGCGGTTCTCCGGCGTGAAGTCCTCCTTGCCGGGATAGAGCAGACGGGCATTGGGATAGGCCGTGCGGAAGGTTCGGGCGATCTCGTGGATGTTGGCTTTGATACCGATGATCATCGGCTTGCGGGCCAGTCCCAAACGATGCATCTCATACGCTGCGACGCACATGATGAGCGTCTTGCCCGTACCGACCTCGTGGTCGCAGATGCCGCCGCCGTTCTGCTTGATCATCCAGATCGCATCCTTCTGGCTGGGATACAGGTCTTCGATACCCAGCCCCCGCAGGTCGAGCCCCGGAAACTGCTGGTGGCTGCCGTCGTAGCGTGGACGGACATAGCAGTTGAATTTGCGGTTGTAGAGATCGGTCAGCCGCTCCTTGAAATCGTCGGGCTGCGCATGCAGCCATTCGACGAACGCCTGCCGGATTTCGGTGATGAGCGTGTCGGCCTTCTGCCGGGCCTCGAAGTCGGGAATCCGGATGGTCTTGCCGTGTTCGTCCTTGCCGCCGTCCTTGTTGATGTTGGGCAGCGTGTTGAGCATGGCATGATGCAACAGATCCATACCGTCGTAGACCTCGAAGTCTCCTTTGACGACGTATTTTTGGGAGATCAGAGGGCTGTACCCGTGGTTCTCGATGCCGAAGGCATCCATCTTCGCCGAATAGCTTACCGATACGGGCACCTGAAAGAAATGCTCGCAGAAGCCTTCGTAAATATCGGTCGGTATCCATCGCTCGCCGAGGTTGAAATCCAGCTCCTCGAACTCGATGCGTTTGGGTGCGGCCTCACGAAGCAGCGCGAGCGAGCGGCGACAGGCATCGTCGTCGGGGTTCTCCTTGAGGTAATTTTCGATTCATTCGGCTTTGGCGACGACATTCCCTGCCGCGAGCCGTTCGCGGATTTCATACCCCTTGACCATCGGATTGTAGAAAATGCGATCGCCCAGCTCGTCGGTCAGCTCTTGCCGGGAACGCGATGCGAGCGACTCCATATAGGGAAACTCCACCCGTCCGAACTTGTTGAGCGAGGCAGCCAGCGCTTCGGCCGCCGTATCGACGTGTTTGATCTCGTTAGGGTCGAACGATACGGGGCGTCGGAGGATGTCGGAGAGCTGTTTTCGGCCTTCGACGAAACGTTCGAGCCCCAGCACCTCCCGCCCGCCGGGATCGTTCAGGATGAAGGCGGCATTCTCCTTCTTGTTCAGATCGCCCAACAGAGCCGTGAAGTTCTCGTAACATCCGTTGAGTTTGCGCCGCAGACCCTTGTATTCGATCTCGTTCTGCATTTCGAGCCGGTAGAGCAGCTGGTAGGTATCCCGTAGCGGGATATAGCGTTCGGCCCGGTATCGGGACAAGGTTCCCAGCTCTTCGGGATGGAACGTGCAGCCCTGTCGTGTCAGGCCGTCCAGACGTCCGACCTGCCCTTCGAACAGAACCAACGACCGCTCTTTGTAGTGCGGAAGCATCGTGCCGGTAAAGGGCCGCGGATCTTTATTCTCCGAAGCCGGCGCAGCGATTGCTGCCGGGGCATCCGCGGCCTCCGCTGCCTCCGCCGGTTGTGCGAACAGATTCCCCTGCGTGAAGAGATCGGACATGCCGGTCGTATCCGTATTGCGCCCCGCTCGCCGCCGCTGGGATAGCGGACGGCGGGCGATCGGAACGGCGGCAGCGCTGCCGAAAAGCGATGCGGCCGGAGCCGATATTTCCGGAGTCGGTGCAACGGATGCCGGCTCCGGTGGCGGTACGGATTGCGGAGCCGCGACCCGATTTTGCCTCCGGGCGATCGGCGGCACGGTTTGCACCTGCGGAATATGGAGCGGACGAAGATATTGCGTATATCGTTCGGTGTCGAGGCGGGCTGCGAAATCATTTGCGAGGATTCCGCGCAGCCGCTCGGCGATCCGTTCCGGGCCTCCGTCGTAGTGCAGTACGAGAGCGGATTGTCCATAGAGACCTTTTTCATGCGAAAACGTCGTATGGATCGCGTGCTTGAAATCCCGATGGTAGTCGTTCAGGTAAATTCCGTTGCCGATCTCGGACGAATTGACGAAGCGTTGCTCGTCGGGGGTAAGTTTCCGCTTTTCGCTCTGTTTCTGTAGGACGACAAAATCGCTGGCCACTTCCGTGCCGGCATACTCCGTAAAGAGATTGTTCGGTAGCCGCACGGCCGAAACCAGCCGCGCATGCTCCATCAGATAGCGGCGGACGGGTTCGTTGCCGGGAGTGTCCATGACGCCCGCCGAGGTGACGAACGCCAGAATGCCGCCCTCGCGGAGCGTATCCAGTCCCTTGATGAAGAAATAGTTGTGAACGGCCTTGAGCGCTTGTCCTCGAACCGGGTCGTCGCTCTTCCGAAAGGATGCGTCGAAAATCCGGGTATCACCGAAGGGAATATTGGACGTTACCACGTCGAAATAACTGTCATAGGCCGATTCGATGGTTTGGAAACCGTCGATGACGACCTGCTCTCGTTCCCGGGCCAGTGTGGAGAGCACTTGTCCGGTCAGCAGGTCTTTCTCGAAAGAGAGGATTTCGACTTCGCCGTCGGCGGTCTCCCGGAACGACGAAGGGAAAATCCCGGCCCCGGCGCTGGGGTCGAGCAACCGCCGGGGAACGACGCCAGCATCCCGGAGCGTCTCGGCGAGCGCACGCACGATGGCCGGCGGAGTGTAGAATGCCGTCAGCGTAGAATTGCGCATGCTCTGCACGAGGTCTTTATACCGCTGTTCGCTGCCGGCATAATGGCGCAGCAGTTCGTGCAGTTCCCTCACCTGCGGGAAGAGTTCCCGGTCTGTCTTTCATTGCGTGAGGTCGTCGTCCGCAGCGGCCGGCTGCAAGACGCATTTCAACGCTCCGAAGCCGCTGTACGCAGCCAGGGCGTCTCGCTGCTGTGGGGACAGTACTGCCGGTGATGCGAAAGCGATACGCAGGGCGGCGATATTCGCCTCCAGATGTTTCCTTTTATTGTATGCCATGCAGTTCGATGTGGGTTTGGATGAGTCCGGTAAGTTCCAATAGAAGATTTTTATAGGACGGGCTGCTCTCGAAGTCGTCGGTCAGGTCGTACATCTCGAACACCTCTTCGCAGACGGGAAGCAGTTTCAGACAGAAAGCGGTGCGCTGCCGGGCTGCGACCTCCGGGAACCATTCCGATACGACCTCGAAGATCGCATCGTATTTCGAAAAACGCAGGTCTTGGTACAGAACGGCGTTCGAGAGTTCCAGGGCTTCGTAGACGCTGTTGCCGTTGCGAACGGCACGTTCATAGGTTTGGGCCGCATGGTCGCTCCGTTCGGCGATGAAGTGTTTGTCGGAGAGCAGTTCGGGATGGCTTTCGCGCAAATAAGCGGTAAGAGTTGCCGCGAAGTACGGCAACTCTTTCTCTTCTACATGTCGTTTCATAATGGCTAACCGATTTTCATGCCTTTGGGTTGTGCGCCGGGAAGCGACGGAAGACGCCGGCGGACGCGCTGGCGCGGACGCGGGTTCTCCTCGCCCAGACGCGAACGGTAATTGCGGGCGTTGTTGCCGAATAGGGGCCGGCCCGTGTCGCTGTAACGAAGGTCGGTGCTAATCGTCTTGCCGCCGACTTTCATGCCGGGGATGAAGACGACCTCGTGGTTGGCCAGTTTCGCCTGGATGTCTGCACTTACCTTGACTCCGAAAACCGTATCGTGGATACGCAGATGCGGATTATTGTCGTTGCGGAACACCACGTCTCCGCGGTTGGCGTCCACGCGGGCATGACCCGAGATGACCCGGCCGTCCTTGAGGTGGATGTCTTCGACGAAGATCTCCTTGCCGGAGCGCAGCGCCTCGATGTCGTCGCCGATCTCTTTGCCGTAGATTCGAGTGGGGAGCGTCAGCGCATCGACCGGAAGCGTCGTCAGGCGGTTCGTCGCCTCATGGATGCTGACATAACACTCGCACTCGCGGCCCGAGGTAAAATCTTTCATTTTCTTGGTGGAACCCAGATGTCCGTCGGTTTCGAGGCGCTCGATTTCCTTGTCCGTGAAGAGCCCCTTATACGGCGATATTTTGTACTGCGGCTCGTCCAGGCGTGTGAAGATACGGAGTTGGACATTGCCCGCATCGTCGCGTATCGGCGAAATCGTGCCGAGGCCCAAATCGACCCAGCGGCCGTCCACCTTGTGTTTTAGCGGTACCAGTTTGTTGGGGATACGTCCCTTGAGGATGTCACCCATGCTTTGATTCTCCAGCAGGATTTCTTTGTTCAGACCCAACGCCTGAATCTGATCCCACGGAAGTTCCCGCTCCTCGAACTTATAACGGTCGGCGAACTTGGCGATACGCCCCTCGTTGTTGAGTTCGTAGTCGGAGACCTCTTTGGCCAGGGAGCCGTCCTGATCCTTGCCTTCGCGGACTTGGATGATGGAGTCGAGGGCTCGGTCGAGTTTTTCGGTACCGATCCGAAAGAAACTTCAGCCCAGGTCGGACGGGCGTCCGTATTGGTTGCGAAGGTTCTCGAAAAAGGTTCCCAAAACCGTTCGGCTGTCGAACGAAAGGGCTCTACGCCGGTCACCCGGAGCCGTGCTCACGGTGTTGAACTCTCCCGTCTGCTCATTCATCTCGCTGACCAGACGCAGATCGTTCGTCTTTTTGTCGAGGACGGCCAGCACGTCCTTCGATAGCTTTTCCTGTTCTCTTGCCATAATGCAGATAATTAAATGAGTAAATTGAATGAATAGTGAAAATCCGGCGGCAAGATAAGACCTTTTTCCAGTTCATAATACCAAATGCGCCCCTTCTGGCGGGAAGAGGCGCGGGTTGGCAGGAAATGAGTATGCAAGTATTATTCTTCAACTATAGATTCTATGCCTATGTTTTTCAAAAATTCAATGAGTTTTCTATCGCCTTTTTCTGTTTGAGCCCATTTTTGACAAATTTGCTTCAAATCAAAAGAATCATCGCGCCCTTGATTTATCAAAGCGATATAAAATTTATTATTCTCTAAAATCAAGTTTTTACAAACTGAATCAGTGATTACGGGCTTTATGATTTTATCTACTACTTCTCCAGCTCGATCTGACAGATTGCCGTGTAATCTAAACCAAGGTTCGAAAAATTGGAATTTTGCGGGAGTAATAGTTTTTGTCTTATTGCAAAACTCATTTCGTATATCCGTTATTGTTGACTTAATTTTTCGTTTATCTAATTTTTCAATTACACCCTTAAAACAATCTGGTAAAGAATTCGAATTTTGAGCTCCAGAAGCAATGTCTATTAAGATTTTTTTACCGAACTCTGTTAGGTTATCTGGCAAAGATTTGATTTTAGCTAATAAATGCTTTGTTGCTACAAGCCAATACTCGGATGCATGGTTTGTTTTTTGGGCATATAGCGTATCAACATTTATTTCGGCCAATACCTCAATCGCTATTTTATTGATATGATCAGTCAAAACATTGCTTATCCGAGTGGTCAAACCATAAAAAGATGCGCTGGGAATTACACTTTTGATATTGTTTTTGGTTATATCCTTATCCAAATCGGTATTCCATTCTGCCAGATGTTCAATAAAAACTTCATCCGTTACACCTATTCTGCTCTTGATATTATCAAATTGGGGTAATATGTCGGAGAGCAATAATTTATATCCCAATTTATTGTTTACCATATATTGTAGTGTTTCATTTAATAATTGTATATTCCACCCCACACTATTTACCAATAAATTTCCATGATCGGCATAATAGTCCATAATTTCAGCGACATATTTTACATCGCACCCCTTTATTAAAGAAACATCACGACCATGCGCCAATTGCATGGCAACCAAATCGTAATACCCTGATTCTTGAATGTTGCTACCATCGGCCTCCACCTCCGAATGTAATTGATTTACAAAACTCGAATCTAATGTTGCAGACAAGGGTCGCTCCTCGTCAGATGCCAATAAACGATAAGATGCAAATATAGCCCCTACGTTATCTTTGTTTATATTCTTCGTTATAATGCAATTCGTGATTGTTTGTAAAAGCGTTGTGAATGTATATGCAGAATTATCCTTTAACGCTTTTACAATATCGGCATGTCTGAAATTGTTAGGCAATAATTCGGACAGATAGGTGTCAAGAGCTTCTGGATTTGTTTTAATTTGATAATATTCATAAGCATTTGCAGGCGCATTATTTCGAGGGAAAACATCTGTTTTATTCGCAACTTGAATATAGTCGATAAATATTTTAGGTTCAACTTCTTTTGTCTCAATCAACGATACAAAATCACAAGGCAAATTATTGTCCGCAATAAACCATTCTATTTCATCTAATGTCTTGAAATAGTCGCCGCCATTAAAATCTGTGAATCGAACTATTTTCTTATATAGCTGGGCAATAACATGGTTTTGGGTTGCAGTATCTAAATGCAACAGCAATTTTTGATACTCAACAGGGAACTCTTGTTTGCTAATAGGCTCTTTTAATTTTATTTGTGCTATTCTTTGCCATATATGAAGAATATTATCATTCTTTCGAGTCAATGAGTGCAAACAATGTATGATCTTATCGATAAGCGCATTGTCCATTTCCTTTGTAACTTCATCCAACACAATATCGAATTGCTTGTTGGATTCTGCATATTGATTTATATCATGATCTTCGTCTCCGTTAATACACCCTTCGATATATTTTTTCAACGGTATTTGTCGAGCATGTTCAACATCGACGCCATATACCAAAGCAGCAATTTCGCGTTGAGTTTGCAGATCATTGTTTATTATTGTTTGAATACCCTTCAAATAGTCGCCAGACAATATTTGCTCTACCGGATTTTCAAGAATTTTTGTTTTCTTCAAACAAAATAAAGCGATATTTATCATAGAAATGGTGTCTCCCCACTCTTGCTTGAGTGCAACCATCTCATTTATAAATGAAATTATTTCACGTACATTGGCATTAGGATTAGTTAACCTGAATATCCGATTTATAGTTTCAGCGGTATCATTATTTTCTGCTCCAAATGCTTCGACAAAAAATTTATCAACAATGCTTCGGTAATCTGTAATTACAGGAGGAGCAACGCGATAGACAATCGGGAAGGTTTTATTGATAAAGTATTTGGTCAGTTGTTTCGTTTGTTCATCAGATTCATCCCCGAATGCACATGCCAAATGCGATTCATCGAAAGGTATAACCGCCCAAACATTTTCAAAACCGCTATCGGCAAAGAATGTATGGATAGAAGACCATAATTCTTTTACTTTTTCAGCCGGCAGGCGATCCATATTATCGAAAACCAGAACTAATTTTTGTTGCCCTCCTTTTTTGATAAAATCAGAAATATCCTGCATCCATGCTTTGAATTCACAAACAGTCGGTTCGTCCTCACTCAAAGTCTCATAGCATACATCATTTTTGATTTTATCTTGATAAATAGCTAATAAATAACTCCATCCATATTTTTGAGGGTCTTTACGATGCTTTCGCCACCAAATACATGACGCAACAATAACTGGCAGTGCAGCTATCATAATAGATAATAAAGAGAACCAACATGTTGAAGGTGTAGGTTTTATTGCATATGCAATAAATGTAAATATCGGTGTCAGGACTGCAACTAAAAATGCTGCGACCATACCATTGCTGATGAGAGGATATTTTTCGGTGACAGTTTCAGTCTTACGGGCTAATAAATATTTCAACTTTTCAGCCCATGATACGGTTTTCTCGCCTCCTCCTTTGATTCTTATAGTCGTATCTCCGGATAAGATACCATCATCAATAAGTTTGCTTGTCAGCAATTCCAATATAGATCGACGCTGCAAGTCTTCTTGATGTCCCCATGCGTCATATTCAAAGAAATAATAATTGTCTGATAATTCTTTTTCCAACATCTTGACAACATTAGACTTGCCGGAACCCCAAATACCTTCAATTCCTATAATTCGAGGTAAAGCGTTATCGTCATTCAAGGAATCATTTTGACGAAAGTGGCGAGCAATAGTTTTTGCTAACCGTTCTTGCGAACCTCCATCTAATTTATCAATGCCGCACGGTTTATTTTGAATAAACCGCGGATATTGCATCTGTTGGGATTGTAGTTTTGTTTCCATATATGTAACTTATTGATTATACGAACTCCAAATAGTTATCCCGATTCACGACACGGAACTCGGCATGGGGATATGCTTCTTGAAACACTTTCGGGACATTAGGCATCTTATTCTCCCATTTGAATTCCAAAGCCGTAAGGCTCTCTGCTCTCTCTTCGATCAGATCTATTTCCTGTTTGTCATAGGTTCTCCAAAAGTAGAATTCCTTATGCAGTCCTTCGTTGAAATTCGCCTTGCGCCGTTCTCCGATGATGTAGTTTTCCCACAGTGCACCGACATCCTGCCGAATGGCCAGCGGAGAAAATGCGCCGATAATAGCATTGCGGATTCCGTTGTCGTAGAAATACCACTTTCCGGCTTTCGTAACCTCCTTACGGAGATTCCGCGAGTAAGCTCCCAGACGATAGACGACAAAGACTTTCTCCAACAAGTCAAGGTATTTTTCAACGGTCGTCTTACTCATGCCGAGCTGTTTACCCAACTCTTCATAGGAAACTTCGCTTCCCAGTTGAAAGGCGATAATCCGCAACAGGTCGCGCATCTTGCTCGAATTTTTCAAGCCGTCGATCGCCAAAATATCTTTCAGCAAATATGCTCCGACAATATCGCGCAGATAATCGGTCTTACGCTCGTAGTTGTCCATCATCACCACCTCCGGATAGGAGCCGTAAATCAAGCGTGCTTCGAGGTTCTGACGGGTTTCGAGTGCTGTTTCCGTTTGCGCGATTTCCCGTTGGGAGAAAGGTGTCAGCAGGAATTGCGTACTGCAGCCGACCAGCGGTTCGTCCGTCTTGTTCAGCAGATCGAATGAAGACGAACCGCTGGCCAATACGCTTATACCCGGTATTTCATCGACGATCAGGTTCAGGATACTGCCGATTTGAGGGATATTCTGAGCTTCGTCAATAGCCAACAGGTCGATGCCCTCCAACAAATGCCTATAATTGGCGACCGAACGATTTTCCAATAAAGCCAACGTATCGTAATCCTCGCCGTTAAGCATCATCGTTCGCCCCGGGTAGCTATCCACGATTTTGCGCATCATAACGGTTTTACCTACGCGACGTGCTCCGAAAATTAACACAGCTTTACTTGGCGCTATCCTATCATTTATCTTGTCTTGAAGGATTCTTCTTACGGTTTCCATGCATTCGTTTTAATCATGTTTGTTCACCTTGTCGCAAAGATAATAATTTACTTAAAAATGGCGATTTTTACACAAAAAAAGTATTATTAAATGGCGATTTCATTAAGAATCCATTTTATTCGGCTCTCCCTAATAACTTTTCCGCCAGTTTTTCATCCTTCTCTATGCGTTTCATTTCGGCTTCGATGATGTTGAGCGCATCCTGCTTGATGCGGCGGTAATTCTCCTTGATCTTCTCCTGCATGATGTCCCGTCCGTCAGCGTCGAGGAACGACGATATTTCGGGTATGGGTTTGTACTCCGCCATTTCTTTTTTCACGGCCTCGTTGTCCACGACGATCCGGGCATGGAAAATCTTCTGCTCGATCTCCTCTCTGAAGTTGTCGCTCACAGCCCCGACGAACACGCCTTGCGAGAGCGTCGAGATTTTCGACGCAGGAATAAGACTGTCGAGCTGGGTGTTTATCGACGTCGAGGTATCGCTGCGGTTGATGCTCACGGACAGTCGTTTCTGCACGATCTTTCCGAATCGTTCGGAGAGTGTCCGGGCCGTTTCTCCTACGACTTGTCCGCTGAAGATATTGCCTACGGTATTCTGAATCACGGCGGCTTCCTTGTCTCCGTAGTCGCGCTTTAGCTGGCTGAAATCCTGAAAACCCAGACACACGGCGACCTTGTTGGAACGCGCCGTTGCGATCAGGTTGTCCAGCCCCCGGAAATAGATCGTCGGCAGCTCGTCGATCACCACGCAGCTTTTGAGCTGCTTCTTGCGGTTTATCAGCTTGACGATGCGCGAATTATACAATCCGAGCGCCGCGCCGTATATGTTCTGCCTGTCGGGATTGTTTCCCACGCAAAGAATCTTCGGTTCCTTGGGGTTGTTGATGTCGAGTGTAAAGTCGTCTCCCGACATGATCCAGTAGAGCTGCGGTGAGATCATGCGCGAGAGGGGAATCTTCGCCGAGGCGATCTGCCCCATCAGCTGCTCTGCGGCTCCACCTTTCCATGCATCCACGAAGGGCGAAAGATAGTTCTCCAACTCCTCGTGAGCCATCAATACGGTGAACAACTCCTCGTAGGGCTTGTTCAGCAGCTCGATGGCATGGGGAAAGGTGCAGTATTTTCCGCCGTCGTAAATCTTCAGGAACCAGATGATCGCCGCGAGCAGCACGATCGGCGATTCGACGAAGAAATCTCCCTGTTTCTGTATCCACGAACGGTTGAGATTGAGCATGATGACATAGCTGGCCTCGTATGCGTCGGTGATGTCGGACATGAGATTCGGCGCGAGCGGATTGCATCGGTGCGAACGGCGCGGGTCGTCGAAATTTATGACATAGAATTTCGGCGTCGTCGCTCCGTAAGCCTTGAGGTTCTTGCGCAAATGGTTATAGGCGATAACCGACAGGTCGTCGAACTTGAAGTCGTAGACGTAGAGCGCATATCCCTTTTCGATGGCCTGCTTGATGTAGTTGTTGATGAGGGCATAGGATTTTCCCGAGCCGGGCGTTCCTAAAACGATACTCGCCCGGAAGGGATTCACGACGTTGATCCATCCGCTGTGCCTGCGTCTCCGGAAGACGAACTCGGTCGGAAAGTTGAACGAATCGTCGTTTTTCAGCAGGCGTGTTTCCTGCATGAAACTCTCGTTTTCGGCATTGAACGGATCATCCGTCATACGGTTTTTCAGCAGACGGCTGCTCCATAGCCCGGCCGCCAGCATTCCGAGGAATCCCACCAGCAACGTCGCCGTATAAAGCGCCGCCCGCAGGGTCGTAGCGACATTCATCCCGAGCAGCCAGCCGTTGCCATAGAATAGCAGTATGCCGATGCCGCCTGCCGCGGTGATATGTTTCCACGATATTTTCTCGTCCTTCACACCACGGTTTCCCATGCACGACAATGCGAGAAATACCGTGCAGAAGAGTTTGGTGCAGAGCGTCGATGAGAACAAGGCAGCCGTCCGCTGGAAATTTTGCAGGATGCGGTCTGCGACGGAAATCGTTCATCCTGTCTGCGCAAACCACTCGTAACAGAACCAGTAGATGTGAATGGCGAGAAACAGAAAGCTGATCGCCCGCATGAAATCCGCGACTTTGGCCAAGCCGCGCAGATCGTCTTCTTCTTGCATGATCGTAACGTATTGAGGTGGTTAAATTCTTTTCCGGATTTTCCGCCGCCGCTTCTTCCTGCGGGGGAAGAGCCGGTATTCGGGAGCTGTTTCCCACTCCTTCTCAGGCGTATATTCCATGAGTTCGCCCATTACGTCGGGCATCGAAACGTAGTGGGTCTCGATATACTCCTCGAACTCTTCGACCGAAGATAGTCCCGGCTGGGGCGGTTCGAGGGGTGCCAACGGCCGTAACTCTTCCTGTATGGGTGTGGACGACTCTTGCTCCCGACCGTTGAACCACGCCTCGAAAGCGTTGGCCGCATACTCCTTTCCGAGCCGGGAGCCATTGAACACCTGATGTGTCGTGCGGTCGATGAAGGTGACGCCGTAAATCCGCCCGGCGTCGTTCTCCCGGAAAACAGCGTCGATACCGTTCTCCCGAAGTTCGGCCGTGAACTCCTCGCGGTTGCGGCCTCCGCTCCGGGCGCGGTCGATCTCGCGGCGTGTGCGGTCGAGCGTTTCGGGATGTTGCCGAAGCCGTTGTTTCGAGGCGTCGAATTTTTCTTCCAGCGCCTTCCATCCGAAAAAATCGCTCAGCCGGGACGCTTTGACCGCCGCTCCCGTGCGCTGCCCGTCGTCATCGAGCACGTGGTAAACGAGCCCCCGATATGGTCTGCCTCGCACGTTGCCTCGGATCTCTTCGGCTGCGACGCCATAGCATTCGAGTAGCGTATTGAACTCCGCGAGGGACTGGAATCCGTACTGCTGTTTGAGCGTCATCACGACGTTGCGCAGCTGATGCTTCAGATCGCTCCGACGGTAATCGACCCGGCGCAATTCTTCCGGTTCTGTTTGCACGCCGCCGTCTTCGGGCACATGCAGGCCGTACTCGTGTTCCAACTTCCTGCAAACCGCCATGGCGCGCCGCAGTTCGTTGTTGTGGTCGATCTTCCGGCCCTGCTCGTCCACCCTCACCGAGACGACGTGCATGTGTCGCCGTGCGATGTCTTCGTGCAGAAAGACGACGTAGGGCTGGCGGCCATATCCCATACGTTCCATGAACTCGGCGGCAAGTTGCGTGAGCTGTGCTTCCGAAAGCCGGTCTTCGGGCGAGGGGTTGAGCGAGAAATGCACGACCGGTTTTCGGACACGGGGATTGAGCGCCGTGTAGTACCCGAAGGCTTCCGCACACTCCTCGATGCTGAATCTGCCGTCGCTGCGTTCGGGTATTCCCTGCATGTATAATATCCGGCCTTCGCCGGCTTCGACCTTGATGCGATTGTACTGAAGTACGCCGTAGACGTTGGCCCCGGAGTTTACTTTCGGCACCATTGCAGCAGCTCCTTCGTAAGTTCGACGACCGTCTTCACGAGTTGTTCCAGCCGTTGCGTTTCGAGCGTCAGACGGTAGAGATAGGCCAACGCTTTCTTATCGCCGAAGGTCGTGTGTATGGCTTTGACGCACTGGTTGTAGTTCACCCCGATAGCCCGGAACTGGGCGTAAAATCCTGTCAGCCGGACATAGAAATCGTAGGTGTTCTTGTCTCGAACGACGACCGTAAAAGGTCATCCGAAGATGCGGTGGCAGATGAAATCGGCTTTATTTTTCATTCCGGAGTGTTCGTACATGCGCAGGAAACGCTCGTTCTGCTCGCTTGTCAGGCGAACGTAATAGCGGTGTATGCGCGGATCGTCGAGGGCTTTGCGGCCCGCAGCGGAGGTCGGTTTATCGGCAGCATCCATAGGGCATCGGTGTTTTGAGGTTACGACTCGGGAGTAACCGTCCGCCGCGCCGCAGGTTGCGGCAGCACTTTCGGCGGCTCGGAATATTCCGAGCGGCTGAAAGTACCCCTTGCTATATGCGGGCGCATATAGAAATCCGGCCAGGGGCCGGATGAAGGTGCGCGCCTTCGGCGTCGCAGCGGGATTACTCCTTTCGGAGGCAAAGGTAGAGCGTTTTATTTTATGTTGTATCAGATATATACCTGCCAACGGACGCCGATACGCGCCTTTGGGCGCCACCCGTTTTCGGAGCCGTCGAACGGGGGCGTTTTCTCATTTTCTTTGTGTGCGGATCAGTACTTACGAATCTACCTGCCCGCGTAGTCTCTTACTCCCGTACATCCGTCATTGCGCGGCTATGCGGATACGGATGTAGATGTCTGCATAGATGCCGTGGTTTGTATGTAACAGCTTACATCCGTATCTGCCGACAAAAGTATGTGAATCCGCAAAGGCGTATGAATCGCCGAAGATACGTGAATACGCAAGTACGTATCCGCGTATCGGAACAAGTTAAATATTAATCGCTTAATTATTCTCGTATGGAACAGAACCCGTTATGCATCGCTTTCGCCTCCCAGAAAGGTGGCGTCGGCAAATCGACCCTCACGGTGCTGGCCGCCTCGTGGCTGCACTACCTGCACGGCATCCGCGTCGCGGTGGTGGACTGCGACTACCCGCAACACTCCATCCTCAAACTTTCGAACTGCGACAAGGCCGTCGTGCAATCTTCGGCGATCTACGGTAGACTCCTCGTTTCGCTCGCCGAGAACAAAGGGGTGAAGCCTTATCGTATTCTCTGCTGCAAACCTTCCGAAGCGATGCTCGAATGGCGGAAATGGGCCGCCGTCGCCGAAGAACGATACGATGTCGTGCTGTTCGACCTTCCGGGAACGGTGGGCAATGAAGGCGTCCTCTCCACGATCGTCGAGTTGGACTACCTCTTTATTCCGATGAAGGCCGACCGCATTGTACTGGAAAGCACGCTCAATTTCGCCTCTGTTCTCAACGACCGCCTGATCAAGACGGGACGGGCGCATCTTCGGGAGCTGTTCCTGTTCTGGAACTTGGTGGATCGCCGCGAGCGGACGCCGCTCTATGAACAGTACGAGAAAGTCCTCGATCAGTTGGGGCTGCGGCATCTGCGCACGCATATTCCCGTGCGGAGCAACTTCAACAAGGATATTCAGGAAGCGGGCGGCCCGGTGTACCGGTGTACGCTGCTGCCGCCCGACCGGGCTTTCGTCGCCGAGTGCGGTTTCGACCGCCTGATGACGGAGATCTGCGCCGTTCTGAAACTTCCGAGCCATGAGTAGCAGGAAGGCTCCCGCCCAACAGGAGATCGACGAAGAGTACCTGCGCAGCCTGATGGCGGCCCCGGAGCCGGCGGCTTCTTCGTCGGATACCGAAGTGTCGGAACAGGCGGAAACCCCGGCTTCGGAGCCGCGCGTCAGGCGTTCGGATGCGGAAGACTATGCGTCGCGGTTTCTGAAGAATACTCCTTCCGAAGCGCGGCAATGCGTCTATATCGACCGGCGGCTGCACCGCAAGATCACGACCCTCGTGGGCGTTGCGGGCAACCGGCGTTTTACGGTCGGGAACTTCATCGACAACGTATTGGAACAGCACTTCGAGCGGCACCGGACGGAAATACGGTCGCTCTGCTCCAAAGGACTCAATAAAATTCTATAAGGATGACACCCGTTATGAAAATCACGGAAGCCCTCGTCGTGCTGTTCCTCGTGCTGTTCTGCTACCTGTTTCTGGATAAGTTCCTCTTCCGGGGCGAGTTGGGCGAGATTTGCTTCGGGCCGACGTGCCGGGCGCTGGCGCGTTGGCATCGACGGCAAGCCGACCGTCTCGACCCGCCACGCCGCCGCAGGCGTCGGACGGCAGCCGTTACCCCTAAAGACGATGCGCTGGTCGTCACCCGGGACTACGGCGCCGGTCAGCGGACGCCAGCACGCGCCGCGTCACGCCACTCCCGGCGCAAGGGGAACAATTCAGACAAGAGCGACCATACATTTGTACCGGCAAGCGACAGCGATAAGGAACATCGCGCTGTGCAAGCGACCGTTCAGGGGTGGATACATAAGGAACCTACGGCGCTCACCGCGGAGGAAGAGAACACCCTGATGCGCGAAGCTGCGACCGAAGAGGTGATGGACATAGGATGCGAAACGACGGCCCCGCCTGCCGGGACGCAGAGTTTCTCTCCGCAACAGTTGGATTGCATCCTCGCCTTGTGCAAGGGGCAGGCCGTGCCTGAAGAGCAGCGGCAAACCCTGGCCGGAGTGCTGCGTGACATCCGCCATACGGAAGTGCAGCGTACACTCATGGACGCCATCTCCGGCGCCAGCCCGATCATCGCCCGTTATCTGGACGATGCCGAGAAGGAAGCGGCGCAGCGTATGGCTGCCGCTCCGAAATAGATTGTTCAACTTAAAAAATGCGAAGCTATGAAAGCTCCCGGATACTACGATTCAGGCTGACGGCAGGATGAGCAGCACGCATGAATCACGGGCCCAGCGCCCGGAGAGAAAATCTGAAGTCGAATTAAAAAACACAATCATCCATGAAAAGAAAACTCATTTTCAGTTCGGCATGAATCGCCGTATGACTGCTCGCCACGGTGCAGCACGCCGCAGCGCAGCAAGGCAACGGCATGGCCGGCATTCAGGAGGCTACGCAGATGGTCACGTCGTATTTCGACCCGGCGACCAAGCTGATCTACGCCATCGGCGCCGTCATCGGCCTGATCGGCGGAGTGCGGGTCTATCAGAAGTTCAGTTCGGGCGATCCGGATACGTCTAAAACCGCTGCGAGCTGGTTCGGAGCCTGTATCTTCCTGATCGTCGCCGCCACGATTCTGCGTTCGTTTTTCCTTTAGACGATGGCCGAATATCCGATCAATAAAGGCGTGGGCCGCCAGGTGGAGTTCAAGGGGCTGCGGGCGCAGTACCTCTTCCTCTTCGCCGGCGGCCTGCTCGCCGTTTTCATTCTCGTAGTCGTACTTTATATGGGCGGAGTCGATCAGGTGGCATGCCTTGTCGCGGGCGTGGGGCTGGGCGGTGCGCTTGTGGCGCTGACCTTCCGTCTGAACCGCAAGTACGGGGCTTACGGACTGATGAAGCTCCTCGCCGCACGGCGGCATCCGCGACGTATCGTCTCCCGAAAAAGTGTGGCAAGAATTCTAAACCGACATTAGAAACATGAATAACACCCTGAAAACCGAAACCCTCGAACGGAAATTTCCGATCTGAAAGGTCGAACACGATTGTATCCTCTCCAAAGACGCCAACATCACGGTGGCGTTCGAGGTTACGCTTCCGGAGTTGTTTACCGTCTCTTCGCAGGAATATGAAGCGCTGCACGGCGTATGGCTCAAAGCGGTGAAGGTGCTTCCGGACTATACCGTGGTGCACAAGCAGGATATTTTTGTTCAGGAGCAATATCGTTCCGACATCGGGAAAGACGATTTGAGTTTCTTGAGCCGGTCGTTCGAGCGGCATTTCAACGAACGACCTTTTCTGCATCATACCTGCTACCTGTTCATTACGAAGACAACCCGTGCGCAAAGCCGCCGTCAGAGCGATTGCAGTGTGCTGTGCCGGGGTACGCTCGTCCCGAAAGAGTTGCAGGACAAAGATACGACGACGCGCTTTCTGGAAGCTGTGGAGCAGTTCGCCAGCATCGTCCGCGAGAGCGGCCATATCCGGCTGCGGCGTCTCGGAGCGGACGAGATTGCCGGGACTCCCGAATCTTCGGGAATCCTCGAACGTTATCTCACGCTGTCACCGTCCGGGAAGACTCCGTTACAGGACATGCGTCTCGATCCCGACCGGATGTGGATCGGCGACAAGGCGTTGTGTCTGCATACGCTTTCCGATCTGGACGACCTCCCCGGCAGCGTTCGTACGGATGACCGCTACGAACGCCTCTCGACGGAGCGTTCCGATTGTCGGCTTTCATTCGCCGCTCCCGTAGGATTGCTGCTCTCGTGCAACCACATCTACAATCAATATGTGCGACAAGAGGTCGTGTAAGTAATTGTTTAACAATCAAATGAAGTAACAAATA
>OMGS01000046.1_pt1 | contig 113205 bp, 94 predicted proteins | sample 1646081 | NCBI WGS metagenome assembly OMGS01 (sample SAMN05578591, study PRJEB25193) | human gut metagenome | biome: Human Microbiome; feature: human-associated habitat; material: feces | host: Homo sapiens | place: USA:Birmingham | reverse complement strand
ATAGCGGGTGGATTTCTGTTTCGCTCGCAAACGCTCGCTCAACTGGCTAAAGCCCCTTATAAAAAACGGCCCGCTTGGGGAGGCAGGCCGTTTTGTTTGGAGGAGGCTGTCAGCAAAAGAAAGGAAGGTACTTTTTATATTGCAACTGGCATGCCAAATTAGATTTTCTCGAAAATTTATTTAACATACTGAAATATAATGTAAAAATTTTTCAGTTGTTACGCCGCTGCGTAAAAAATTTTATACACCGACAAACCCAATCCAGCCATCCAGGCATATGGACGTACAAAAAATTATCTCCACTCAAGACTACAGCAGCGGGAAAAACAGAACCGGCCTTCAGGCCAGGACGTACATGAAGGAAGGCCATCGGGCTGCCGGTCTTGATGCCCACGCCACAGAAAACGGGGACGTGCCGCTCAGAAAGAGACAGTCATTGGCCGATGTCACAGGTGGCGCCCGCCAGCAACGGGGACGGCAACCGCCAGAGCAAAGTAACTTTGAAAAGTTACTTTGCTCTGGCGGTTGCGAAAGCCGGAACCGGCGGAACGGCCGACGGCCTACAGATAAGAGCAGCACTGCTGCGAGTAGCGACAGAACGACAGGCTGAAGGCGGCGTCAACTTTGAGAATGCCAATTCTCAAAAGCAATCTGCTCTAATGTATCGTGTCTTTGCCCTGCGCGGCCGAGCCCTGGCCCGACATGGCCAGCCTGTTCGCCAGCTCCTTGGCTCCCGGCGTTTCCCGCCACTGGGTGAAAAGCTTGCGCCAAGCCCCGAATTCCAGAAAACCCTGGTCCAGCTGGCTCTCGTGCATCTGCACCCAGGCATTGAACAATTGCATCTGAACCTGGAAGGTGGCGCTCTCAAAAATGGTGGAAGTCATGTCCTTGGGCAGGCTCTTGCCGTCCAGGTTGTCCAGCACGAACGTGCACACGGCCCGGCGGGAGGTTTCAAAATCCACTTCCCGGCCGTTCATATCCTCGGCCAACGGCAGCAGATGGGGATAGAGTTCCTTGATCCGCTCCATACCCTTCTCGGGCACGGCCAGAAAAAGCGGCGTCTCGCCGTCCGGCCCGGCGGGCGCGTCCGGCTTTTCGGTAATAAAATAAAAACGCAGCCAGTTCTCGAACATCACGGCTTCAAGAACCTGAAAAACCGCGTTCTGAAATTGCTCCTGTTGTTCGGGCATATCATTTTTCCTCCGCTAGGCGTATATTTTCAATAATAGACGCGTGCACAGGCCGCGTCAATGCGGGGTTGCGCGCGGCTCTGGCTTGTGCACACGGCTTATGCTATGCTGATCTCATGATTGATTACGCCCAGGCCCTCAACGAAGCCCAGTACGCGGCGGCCACCAGCGGCGACGGTCCCGTGCTGGTCGTGGCAGGCGCGGGCAGCGGCAAAACCCGTACCATCGTCTACCGCCTGGCCTGGCTGGCCGAGCACGGCGTCGCGCCCACGTCCATCCTGCTGCTGACCTTCACCCGCAAGGCCGCGCAGGAGATGCTCCAGCGCGCGGGCATGCTTCTGGACCAGGGCCTTTCCGGCGTGCAGGGCGGCACCTTCCACGCCTTCGCCTACGGCGTGCTGCGCCGCTGGCGCCCCGCCTGGCTGGGCGAACGGCCCTTCACGGTCATGGATTCGGCGGACATCACGGCGGCGGTCAAATACTGCAAGGATGAGCTCAAGTTGGGCCGGGGCGACCGCTCCTTCCCCAAGACCCAGAGCATCGTGGGCCTGCTGAGCAAAGCCCGGAACAAGGAATTGTCCCTGGAGGAAGTGCTGCGGCGCGAAGCCTTCCACCTTCTGCCCCACACCGAAGCCCTCGCGGCTCTGGGCGAAGCCTATACCGCCTACCGCCGCGAAAAGGGCCTGCTGGACTACGACGACCTGCTCTTTGAGCTGGAAACCCTGCTGCGCGAAAACCAGGCCGCCGCCGAAGCCCTGCGCCTGCGCTTCAGCCATATCCTGGTGGACGAATACCAGGACACCAATCTGGTCCAGGCCCGCATTGTGCGCCTGCTGGCCGGGCCGCCCGGCAAGGATGCGAACGGCGGGGAAACCACGTCCCTAACCGGCAACGTCATGGCCGTGGGCGACGAAGCCCAGTCCATCTATGCCTTTCGCGGGGCCAATGTCCGCAATATTCTGGATTTCCCCAAACTTTTTCCGGGCACGCGCATCATCCGCCTGGAGGAGAATTACCGCTCCACCAAGCCCGTGCTGGACGTGGCCAACAGTCTGTTGGCCCATGCGGCGGAATCCTTCCGCAAAACCCTGTTCACCCGCAAGGAAGGCGGCGACCCGGTGCGCCTGGTCACGCCGCTCAGCGACATGAGCCAGGCCAAGCTGGTGGTGCGCCGCATCGAGGAACTGCTGGGCACGCATCTGCCCCACGAAATCGCGGTGCTCTTCCGCGCGGGCTTCCATTCCTACAACCTGGAAATGGCCCTGAACCAAGCGGGCATTCCCTTCCGCAAATACGGCGGCCTGCGCTATACCGAGGCCGCGCACGTCAAGGACGTCATCGCCTACGCCCGTCTGGTGCTCAACCCTCTGGACCTGCCCGCCTTCGCGCGGGTGGCGGCTCTGCACAGCGGCATCGGCCCCAAGACCGTGCAGAAGCTCTATGCCGTGGCCTTGGGCGGGGACGCCAAAGCCGTGGAAAAGGCCTTTGCCCGCCATCCGGATCTGCTGGAAGACATGCGCTTCGTGGACGACCTGCGCGCCCGGCCGCAGAGCCCGGCGGCCCTGTTCGGGGCCGTGTTGGAGCACTACCGGCCCAGGCTGGAAAGCACCTATCCCGAAGACTGGCCCCGCCGCCAGCAGGGCCTGGAGGAAATCATCCAGATGGCCGCCGGGTACAGCGAGCTGGACCTCTTTGTGGCGGATCTGGCCCTGGAGTCGCCGGAAGAGGACGAAAACGACGGCGAGGGGCGCATCACCTTGTCCACCGTGCATTCGGCCAAGGGCCTGGAATGGAACGCCGTGCTGATCATCGATCTGGTGGAGGACCGCTTTCCCTCCCGCCACGCCCTGGCCCGGCCCGAGGATTTCGAGGAGGAGCGCCGCCTGATGTACGTGGCCTGCACCCGCGCCCGCCAGGATCTGGAACTGTACGCCCCGGCGGCCATCTACAGCCGGGCCGAGCGCGGCAGCCTGCACGTCAGCCAGAGCCCCTTTGTGCGCGAGCTGTCCCCCGGCCTGACCGAAGAATGGGTGGAAGGCTTCGGCGGGGTACTCAGCCGCCGCGGAAGCTGCTTTTCCGGCGCGGGCGGCGTGCGCGGCCGTTTGCTGCCCCCCGCGCGTCATGCGGTTCCCGCCTTTCCCGGCCCCGCCGGAGAAGGCACGGCCTTTGACGACTGCCAGCTCCTGCCTGAAAGCGGCTCCGTGTCGTCGTTTCAGGCCGAGGTTCAGGATAGCGCGGATGACGCAACATCTCCCACCGCTTCCACGTCCGGCACGGCCCGGCTCTGCCACTGCCGCCACCGCATTTTCGGCCGCGGCAAGATCATCAAACACTTGCCTCCGGACAAGGTGCAGGTGAATTTTCCCGGTTTCGGGCTGAAAGTCATTCTGACCGAATATCTGCTCATGGAGAACTGACATGGTTCCGGCCCCGCCATCCCCTTCCGCTTCCCCCTTTTCCGAGGACGGCATTCTGGCCTGCCTCGCCCGCCATTTTCCCCAGACGCACGCCTCTCTGCTGCTGGGCCGGGGCGACGACTGCGCTGTGCTCAAGGCCGGGCGGCCCCTGTGCGTGAGCAGCGACCTCTTTCTGGAAGACATCCACTTCCGGCGCTCCTATTTCAGCCCCGAGGACATGGGGCACAAGGCCCTGGCCGTCAACGTCAGCGATCTGGCCGCCTGCGGGTCCCGGCCTCTGGGCTTCACCCTCTGCCTGGGCCTGCCGGACTGGGTGGACATGGCCTGGCTGGAAGCCTTTTTCAGCGGCATGGCCGCCCTGGCCGGACAGCAGCGCATGGCCCTGGCCGGGGGGGATCTCTCCCGTTGCCGGCAATTGCACATCAGCGTGACGGTCTGGGGCGAAACCGCCGAGCCCGGCGGTTTTCTGGCGCGCGGCGGCAGCATGCCCGGCGACAGCCTCTTTGTGGTGGGCCGCGTGGGCCTGGCGCGAGTGGGCCTGCATATGCTGGAGGCTTGCGGCCGCGATGCCCTGCGGGACTGGCCCGAGGCCTGCGCCGCCCATTTGCGGCCCGAACCCCAGGTGGACGCGGGCCTGATGCTGGCGCGCGCGGGCTACAACGCCCGGCCGCCCGCGCTCATGGATCTTTCCGACGGCATCATCCGCGATCTGCCCCGCCTGCTGGGCCTGAGCGGCGAACTGCGCGCCGGAGCCGAAAAAGGCCGGGACAATCACGGTCTGGGCGCGGCCATCTTGCTGCCCCAGGGCCTGCTGCACGCCGAAGTGCTGCGCTACGCCCGGGAGCAGGGCAAAAATCCGGTCCACGAAGCCCTGCTGGGCGGCGAGGACTACGCCCTGCTGGGTTCCTGCGCGCCGGACATGCTGCCTTCCCTGCACGCGGCCATCCCCGGCTTTTGCAGCATCGGCACGGTCACGGCAGGCGGCGGCATCACCTGCAACAACGAACCCCTGGACTGCCTGCACGGCTTTGACCACTTTGAAAGCGGCGACCGGGAAGGCATCGAGGCCGACTGATGCGCGCCCACCTGGCCGTTGTCACCTGGAACAGGCTCGCGCTCACCCGTATCTGCCTTGAAAGCCTGCTGGCCCGGACCCCCCCGGGCTATGCGCTGACCATTGTGGACAACGGCAGCGAGGACGGCAGCCGGGAGTATCTGCAAAGCCTGGCCGCCGCCCATGCGCATATCCGCCTGAAGCTGCTTTCCCGCAACATGGGCGTCAGCGTGGCCGCCAATCTGGCCTGGGATGACGCGGCGGACGACGATTTTTACATCAAGCTGGACAATGATGTGGAGATTCTGGGTCCGCTCTGGTTGGAGCGGCTCACACGATTGCTGGCGCAAAATCCGCAGGTGGGCATGGCCGCCTACAGGCTCTGCGACTGGCATGAGCCCTCCCGTCAACCGCTTGTCCTGCGCGACGGCGGCGAAGCGGAACTGACCACGGTCTGCGGCGGGGGCTGCGTCTGTATTCCCCGCGCGGTATATGAGCGCCTGGGCTTCTGGAATGAAGGTTACGGCAGATACGGGCATGAGGATCAGGATTACAGCTGGCGGGCACGAAAAGCCGGCTATGCGCTGGCTTCGGTCGCGGCCGAAGGCATGGTGCGCCATCTGGGCTATGCCGAGGGCATGGTGGACGCGGACATCGAGCGCGGCAAAAAAACAAGTAACCAAGCCCGGCTTTCCGGCGACACCGCCTATTATCTCAATCTGCTGCTGTTTGACGAAGGCCTGCTGCCACTGCGGATGATCCGCAAATACCTGCCGTCAGAGGCTGAGGGCCGCATTTCCTTTGTGCTGAATCCCGCCTACCGGCCGGTGCAGAAGCTGCTGAACACCCTGGCCCGGACCGTCGAGGTGGACGCGTCGGGCGAGCTGTCCCGCCTGGACCTGAGCGCATGGCGGCAAGGAGCGAGCAAGTATGAATCCGAATCCTGAGGACCTGGATGTCTGTGTGGAGGACCTGCATTCCGTCTGCCGCGACGCATGGCAGGAGGGCTTGCTGTCGGGCTGTAACGGCAACGCCAGCCGCCGCCTGCCCGCGCCCCGCGACGGCCTGCTCTGTGTGACCCGCTCGGGCGCGGCCAAGGGCCGCCTGACGGCGCGGGACTGTTGCCTGGTGGACGCGCGGACCGGCGAAATACTCTGCGGCGGCCCGGCTTCCTCGGAACTGGGCATGCATCTGGAACTGTACCGCGCCCTGCCCCATTGCGGAGCCGTGCTGCACAGCCATCCCCGCCGCCTGCTGGCCCTGAGCCTGGTTGTGGCTGGCCAGGAAGATTTTCTGCGCCTGCCCCTGTTCGAGGCCGATGTCTGGCGGGCCCGTCTGGGCTTTGCGCCAGCCCTGCCGCCGGGCGGCGCGGAGCTGGCCCTGGCCGTTGCCGACGCCGCGCGCGCGGTGGGCGCGGACAAGCCCGCCGGGGCCGCGGTCTGGATGGCCGGACACGGCCTCTGCTGCTGGGGCCCGAGCCTGGCCGACGCCCTGTGCATGAGCGAAGAGCTGGAACATCTGGCCGCCGTGCAATTGCTGGCCCTGGGGGCGCGGTAAAATTCTCGGAAATATCAGGCCGACGGCCAGACCACGGCCCGCACTTCCGGTTCGTCGTCCCCCGTCGCCGGGGCCGGGGGCAGCCGTGTGGCCGCGCCGGGCGGCAGGGGCTGCGCCAGCACGGTTTCAGTGCGCTCAAACAGATTGGAAAGAATGGAATTAGAAACCAGCATGCCGCTGCGGGTCAGGCGCAGATAGCCGTTGCGGATGCGGATCAGCCCGTTTTCGTGCAAAGCCTGGATCAGGCGCTGGTGATCGCGCAGAAAATCGCGCCCCGTCATTTCCCGGTAGGCTTTGAGCCGCATGCCCCGCGAGGTGCGCAGGCGCAGCATGATCAGTTCCAGCACGCGCACGGTGGGGGTCAGGTTCTCCACTTCCGCGCCCAGCGAGCCCTCGCGGGCACGCGCGTCCCAGGCACGCTGACCGGCCGGATTGGTCCAGCGCCGCCCCGCGATAGTGGAGGTGGCCGACGGGCCCAGCCCCAGATAGTCCGCCCCCTCCCAGTAACCCAGATTGTGACGGCACTGGAAGCCCATGCGCGCGAAATTGGAAATTTCGTAGTGCAGATAACCGCTGGCTTCCAGAAAAGCCGCGCCCTCCATGAACATAATGTTCTGATCCCGCTCGGGCGGCAGGGCCAGGCGTCCTTCCTCGCAGTCCAGTTCCAGCGCCGTGCCCGGCTCCAGAGTCAGACCGTAGGCGGAAATATGGTCCGGGCTCATGCGCACGGCGTCTTTGAGGGTTTGCAGCCACTGGCGCACGCTCTGGCCGGGCAGGCCCCACATCAGGTCCATGTTGATGTTGGCGCAACCCGCCTCACGCGCCGCGAACACCGCGTGCAGGCTGTCCTGGGCCCTGTGCGGCCGTCCCAGCAGGCGCAGCATGCTTTCATCCAGACTCTGGATGCCGATGGACAAACGGTTCACGCCCGCCGCCAGATACTGCGGCACGCTCTGGCTTCCCCGCAGGGATTCGGGATTGGCCTCCAGGGTGATTTCAGCTTTGGGGCTGAGCGTGAAACAGCGGGCCAGACGTTCCAGCACAATGCCCACAATGCGCGGCGGCAGCAAGCTGGGCGTGCCCCCGCCGAAAAAAACGGTCTGCACCTCGGTTCCGCCCAGGCGGTCGCCCCAATGGGCCAGCTCCAGCAGCAGGGTGTCCAGATAGTCGCGCAGCAGGGGCGACGCGGCGGGCTCCACGCCACGGCCCAGCGGGATGGAATGAAAGGCGCAGTAGCGGCAGCGCGTGCGGCAGAAGGGAACGTGGATATAAACGAGCATGAATTTTCCGTTGGCAAAAAAATGGCGGGCGGTTTTAGAAATTGCAAGGATCATGCCCGGAGGAAGGATGCCCACCACCCCTGACCGCCGCGCTTGGCAAAAAAGGCGGCCCGGCGTATATTCGGGCGCTCAGATTTCAAGCGCGCCGCCACGGCGGCGACCGCACCCATGAGGAGAACCCATTTATGGATATACGCTTCCAGAACCTCGGACCCGAGCAGTGGAAAGCCGAGATCATGCTGGCCCCGGCCTGCGAAGGCGAAGACATCTTACGCGAGTGCCCGGAACTGGACAAGGCCGCGCCCTGGCTGGCCATAGCTCCGGCCATGCGCGACTTCAAGGGCAAGGACGGCGAGCTGGTCCTGCTGCATGGTCATCCGGAGCTTTCCGTGCCGCGCGTCCTGGCCGTGGGTCTGGGGCCGCGCGAAAAAGTGGATGCCGCCAGACTGCGCGCGGCTATCGCCGCCGCCGTGCAGCGCTGCCGCGGCCTGGGGCTGAATTCCATCCTGCTGCCCGAACCGGCTTTGTCCCGCCTGCCCGGCGGGCGGGAACGCCTGGTGGAGGAATGCGTCTATGCCGCCCAGCTGGCCCTCTACCGTTTTACGGCCCTGAAAAAGCCGCGGGAAGACGAAGCCGTTGATCCGCAATGGCTGGCCCTGGGCTTTGACGGACAATCCGTGCCCGACGGCGAGCACGCGGCGGCCCGCCGGGGCGAGCGCGCGGCCAAGGCCGTGGCTCTGGCGCGGGATCTGGCCAACATGCCGGGCAATCTGCTCTATCCCGAAAGCCTGGCCCAGCGTGCCGTGGAACTGGGCAGGGAACTGGGCTTCACTTGCACGGTGCTGGACGAAACCGCCCTGGCCGAGGAAGGCATGGGCGCGCTGCTGGCCGTGGGCCAGGGGTCGGCCCGTCCGCCTCGCCTGGTCGTGCTGGAGCATGCCCCCGAGGGCCACGAGCAGGACAAGCCGCTGATCCTGGTGGGCAAGGGCATCACCTTTGACTCCGGCGGCATCAGCCTCAAACCGGCGGCCAACATGCAGCAGATGAAATGCGACATGACCGGCGCGGCCGACGTGCTGGCCGCTATCGCGACCCTGGCCGAAGAGGACGCGCCCCGCCGGGTGATCGGCCTGCTGGCCTGCGCCGAGAACATGCCCGACGGCAGGGCCACGCGTCCGGGCGACGTGGTGCGCTCGGCCGGCGGCGACACGGTGGAAATCACCAATACCGACGCCGAGGGCCGCCTGGTTCTCTGCGACGCCCTTGCCTACGCCCAGAAACAGTGGACCCCGGCTGCCATGGTGGACATCGCCACGCTCACCGGCGCGTGCGCCGTGGCCCTGGGCACGGAACTGGCCGGTCTGTTCTGCGACGATACGGACCTGGCCGAACGCATCCGAGCCGCCGGGGGCGTGGGCGGCGAAAATTACTGGCGTCTGCCGCTCTGGCAGCCTTACGCGGAACAGCTCAAAAGCGAAGTGGCGGATATCTGCCACACCGGGCCGCGCGAAGGCGGGGCCATCAATGCCGCGCTGTTCCTGAAGCACTTCGTGCGCGAAGGCATGCGCTGGGCACATCTGGACATCGCGGGCGTGGACTGGAACGCCAAGAAATCGCCGCTCTGCCCGGTGGGCGCGTCGGGCTTCGGCGCGCGAACCCTGCTGGAACTGGCCCGCGGAGGCGTGCAATGAAAGTCTATCTTCTGGGAGCGGGCCCCGGCGATCCGGGCCTGCTGACCCTCAAGGCCAGGGACGCCCTGGCCGCGGCGGACGTGGTGGTTTACGACGCCCTGGCCAACGACAGCCTGCTGGGGCACGCCCGGCCCGACGCCGAACTGATCTACGTGGGCAAGGTGGCGGGCAACCACGCCCTGCCCCAACACGAGATCAACGCCCTGCTGGTGCGCAAGGCCAAAGAGGGCAACATAGTGGCCCGGCTCAAGGGCGGCGACCCCTACATTTTCGGGCGCGGCGGCGAAGAAGCCGAGGAACTGCTGGCTGCGGGCGTGCCCTTTGAGGAAGTGCCGGGCATCAGCAGCACTATCGCGGCCCCGGCCTACGCGGGCATTCCCCTGACCCACCGCGATTTCGCCTCCTCGGTGACCATCATCACCGGCCACGAAAACCCGGACAAGCCCGGCTCGGTGCACAACTGGCAGGCCCTGGCCCGAAGCGCCTCCACCCTGGTCTTTGTCATGGGCATGAAGAATCTGCCGGACATCGCCCGCAACCTGCTGGACGCGGGACTGGACCCGCGAACCCCGGCGGCCCTGATCTACCGGGGCACCACGCCGCGCCAGCGCAGCTTGGTCGCCACCCTGCGGGAGCTGCCCCAGGCCGCCGTGGACGCGCATTTCACCAATCCCTCGGTGATCGTGGTGGGCAAGGTGGCAAGCCTGCACGACAAGTTGAACTGGTTTGAGCAAAAGCCCCTGCTGGGCAAAAGTATTGTGGTCACCCGCGCGCGGGAACAGGCCAGCGGTCTGGCCCGCAGTCTGGCTGGGCTCGGGGCTGAGGTCATCCAGTGCCCCACCATTGAAATCCGCGCCCTGCCCGACTATGCAGAGCTGGACGCGGCCGTGGCCCGGCTGGCGGACTACGGCTGGCTGATCTTCACCTCGGTGAACGGGGTGCGTCATTTCTGGCAGCGTCTGGAAGCCGCGGGCAAAGACAGCCGGGCCCTGGGGGCCTGCAAGGTGGCGGCCATCGGCCCGGCCACGGCGGACGCCCTGCATGAGCGCGGCATCCGGCCCGATTTCGTGCCCGAGCGCTATGTGGCCGAGGGCGTGGTGGAAGGCCTGCTGGCGCGTGAAGGCGGCAAACTGGCGGGCACGCGCATGCTGCTGCCGCGCGCGGCCAAAGCCCGCGACGTGCTGCCCATGGAACTGGGCAAGGCCGGGGCTACGGTGGACGTCATCCCGGCCTATGAAACCGTGCCCGCCGCCGGTCGCAAGGACGAGGTGCTGGCGCGCCTGGAAGAGGGCTCGCTGTCCTGCGTGACCTTCGGCTCATCCTCCACGGTGGAAAACTTCCTCAACCTGATCCCGGCGGAAAAGCTCAAGGCCCATCCGGAAACCCTGCTGGCGGCCATCGGGCCGGTGACGGCGGAAACGCTGCGCAAGCACGGGCTGGACTGCCGGATCCAGCCTGGGGAATATACCATTCCGGCCCTGGTGGACGCCATTACGCAACACTTTACGCGGGCCTGAGCCGCCCGTTGAGGACACTATGCCCCTGAAAATCGCCATACTGGCCTCGGGCAGCGGCACCAACGCCCAGGCCATGATCGACAAGTCCGCCGACGGCATTCTGGATGTGGACATCCGCATGATCCTCAGCAACCGGCCGGGCGCCGGCGTGCTGGAGCGCGCCCGCAAGGCCGGACTGCCCCATCTGGCTCTGGACCACACCCTCTTTCCGGACCGGGAGAGCTACGACCGGAAGCTCATCGCCGTGCTGCAGGAAAGCGGCGCGGAACTCATCGTCCTGGCCGGATACATGCGCCTGCTCAGTTCCGCCTTTCTGGCGGCTTTTGCCGGACGGGTCGTCAACATCCACCCGGCGTTGCTGCCCAGCTTTCCCGGCGTGCACGGCGGGGCCGACGCCCAGGCATACGGGGTCAAAATTTCCGGCTGCACCGTGCATTTCGTGGAGGAAAAAGTGGACAGCGGCCCGGTGATCATCCAGGCCGCCGTGCCGGTCAACGCCGGGGAAGACCCGGACGACCTGATGCGGCGCATCCATGCCATGGAACACCGCATCTATCCCCAGGCCCTGCAATGGTTCGCCGAGGGCCGCATCAGCACGCGGGGCCGCCAGGTGCATCTGGCTTCAGACGCGCGGGCCGTCCGCCCCCCCCGACCCTATGTCCGGCCCGACGGCCCGTGGCTGGTCTGGCCGCCGCTGGAAGAAGGATTCTGATCCTCCGGCGGCGCGAAAAAGCCGCAATCCGCTAGATCATTTTGCGCTTGAAATTATCGCTTAACGGCGAAGTAAATTCGCTGTGCGTATTCTCTCGGAGAATCCGCGCAGAGCGTTGAGATATTTTCAATATCAAAACGCTCTAATGAATAGAGCGGGAAAGACTCTTGCGGCAGCCTTCCTGTAGCTTTGCGGTTATTTCACAAAATCCGCCTTGTCCGCACGAAAAAATCGCCAATTTTGCAAAATTCCCGCAAAACCAGCCCCCGCTCACCTGCCGACTGTGTCGGCTGCGTTCGCGGGAATGAGGAAGGAAGGCCACATATGGAAGCAAATGAATATCCGATGATTGAGGCATTCATTCGATTGCCCCGGCAATACCGGCCCGTTGCATTTCCCGGCCATATATAGTACCTCAAATATAAGGAATTATATCAGAAACAATTATTTACAACGCCCCCGCCTATGTTACAAGGATACAACTGGCGAAAAAGCCGCCACAGCGGCCGCGCAGGCTCCCCCCTTCCTGTGGGAGTCGACGGAGGGCGTATGCCGGAGGAATGGAACAGTTCCGAACTGCTCTATCAGAGCGTGCTGGATGCCCTGCCCGAGGGCATCCTTTACTGCGACACCAATTACATCGTCCGCAAAGTCAACCAGTGCTACGCCTCCCTGCTGGGCGGCGACGTCAAAACCATTCTGGGCAGGCCACTGCCGGATCTGAATCCTCTGACCCGCGCGCCGGTGGTCATCAAAAACGGCCGTCCGGAAATGGGCGATCTCTGCACCCTGCCGCTCTTCGGCGACAACTACAAATTCGTGGTTAACAGAATCCCGGTGCGCGACAGCGACGGCGCGGTCACAGGCATGGTTTCGCACATCCTTTTCACGGATCCGGCGGAACTGCGCGAGCTGAATCGCAAAATCGATTTCCTGGCAAAAAAACTGAAGCATTACAACCGCAGCCTCAAGTCGGAACACAACGCCCATTACGATATTGAAAGCATCATCGGCGACAGCGCGCCCATACAGGCGGTGAAAAAACTCATCCAAAACTATGCCGCCGATGCCCACCCCGTGCTGATTCTGGGCAGGACCGGCACAGGCAAGGAGCTGACGGCGCACGCCCTGCACGTGCGCAGCAACCGCGCCGCCGGCCCTTTTGTCAGCATCAATTGCGCGGCCATTCCCAAAGAGCTTTTCGAGGCCGAATTGTTCGGCTATGCGCCGGGCGCCTTTTCCGACGCGCGCAAGGAAGGCAAGATCGGCCAGATCGAACTGGCCAACACGGGCACGCTCTTCCTGGACGAGATCGGCGACATCCCGCTGCACGCCCAGGTCAAACTGCTGCGTGTGCTGGAGGAAAAACGCATCACCCGCCTGGGAGACGTTTCCGGCCGGGAGGTGGACTTCCGGCTGATCACCGCCACCAACCGCGATTTGCAGGACATGATCAGCCAGGGAAACTTCCGCGAAGATCTCTATTACCGCATCAACACCCTGACCATCCGCCTGCCGCCCCTGCGCGCCCGCACGGAAGACATTCTGCCTCTGGCCCGGCATATTCTTTCCAAGATCGGTTGCCCCACGGCGAACTTCACGGATGAGGCCGTGCGCGTCATGGAGGCCTATGCCTGGCCCGGCAATGTGCGCCAACTGTTCAACACTCTGGTGCACGCCACCCTGCATCAGAGCGGCGAACGCATCGACGCGCGCGATCTGCCCCACGAAGTCACGGGCGGCGTTCAGATTCCCGAACGCCACTCGCCCCCGCAACGCCACCATGATCTCGCCGCCTGGCTGAGCGCGCAGGAGGCGGGCTTTCTGACCGCGGCCCTGCAGGAAAATCAAGGCAACGTCACGCTCACGGCCCGGCAGCTGGGCATCTCACGCGTGACCCTCTACGCCAAGCTGAAAAAATACGGCATCCGGCACTCTGCCGCCGACACGGCTGTGACCGATCTGTAAAGATTACCTTACAATTATACTGTACAGAGATTAAGAAAACTTTACAAAAAGTCCCGCGCTCTCCGCCCGTTCCCTTCAGCCACGGCACGCATCCATGTAAAATACAAAACAATCGCCATTCGCCCACATTGAGGCACGCCCCTTGCTATCTCCGGACAAAGCGAATCATTCACCATGCCGTCACGTCCCGACCCCAGCAAAGGAGAAAAACATGCAAGCTGCCAATGGAGGCGAAGCCGCCGCCCGCGCCCTGATCGATCTGGGCGTGGAATTTGTGTTCACCCTCACCGGCGGACATCTCAACCATATCCACCAGATCCTGGAAAAGAGCCCGGTCCGCCTGGTGGACACGCGGCACGAACAGGCGGCCACCTTCATGGCCGACGCCTACGCCCGCATGACGGGCAAGCCCGGCGTGGCCATGCTCACCGCCGGACCGGGGTTCACCAACTGTATTTCGCCCTTGCAGCAGGCGGCCACCAATTGCACGCCCCTGCTGGTCATCGCCGGAGCCTCAGGCACGGACTACCGGGACAAGATGGACCTTCAGGACGCCCCCCAGGCGGCCATTGCCGCGCCTATCGTCAAGGCCGCCTACGTCTGCACCCAGACCGAACGGGTGGCCGAATACGTGGAAACGGCCTTTCGCATGACCCTGGCCGGGCGGCCCGGCCCGGTCTTTCTGGAACTGCCCTGCGACGTGCTGGGCAAGGCCATGCCGGGCGGGCAGTGCGCCTGGCACAAGACCGTGCTGGATTCCCGGCCCGTGGACCCGCGCGGAGTGGAAAAAACCATCGCCCTGCTGCGCGAGGCTGAACGGCCCATTCTGATAGCGGGCAGCGGAGCCGGGTATTCCAAGGCGGGCGGAGCGCTGCGGGAGTTTGTGGAAAAGTGCGGCATCCCGGTTTTCACCTGCAATATGGGACGCGGCCTGATTTCGGATCTGCACCCGCTCTGTTTCGGCCTGGCCGGTCCTCACCGTCCGCTGGCCGCCCGCAAGGCCTATGCGGAAACGGATCTGGCCCTGATTCTGGGCAACCGCATCAGTCTCAACCACTTTTTCGGAGCCGCCTACAACAAAAATGCCGCGTTGATCCAGGTGGACGTGGCCGGTGAGGAACCGGGCCGCAACCGGGCCATTGACCTGCCCGTCATCAGCGATGTGCGCTCCTTCCTGGAACTGGCCAACAGCCGCCTGGACGCCCTGGGCCTCTCCGGAATCGGGCCGGACGGCCTGGGACGCCGCTACGCGGATTGGGTGGAGGAACTGCGCGCGGAACAACAGCGCTGCGCCGAAGCCATGCTGCCCATGCAGACCAGCGACGCCGTGCCCATTCATCCCCAGCGTCTGGTCCATGAAGTGGATCGATTCATGGACCGGGACGACGACGTGGTGCTGGCCGACGGCGGCGATACCCTGACCTGGGTGCATATCGGCCGCACGGCCCGCACGCCGTACAGAATTCTGGACCACGGGCAGTACTGGTGCATCGGCGGCGGCATCGCGGACGCCATTGCGGCCCGACTGGTCTATCCCGAAAGCCGGGTCATGCTGGTCACCGGCGACGGCTCCTTCGGCTTCAATTTCATGGAAGTGACCACGGCTCTGCGCAAGGGCCTGTCCCTGGTCATCGTGGTAGCCAACGACCAGAGCTGGGGCATGATCCGGCACAGCCAGCAGCTGCGCCTGGGCTACACCCTGGACTCCGTGACCTGGATCGGCCCCACGCCCTACGAAAAAATGGTGGAAGCAGCGGGCGGCAAGGGTTTTTACGTGGAACGCCCGCAGGACATCCGCCCGGCCATTGAAGCGGCCTTTGCCGCCAATACCGTGGCCTGCGTCAATGTGATGGTGGACCCCTCGATCATCAGCCCGGCCAGCATCGCTTTGGGGCAGCTGGGGGCCTACAAGATCGATTAGAGGCTGTCGGCGCATTTTTATGACCAGCCTTTCTACCACAAGGAGAACAGCATGAGAAAACTCTCTGTCCTGATCCTGCTTCCCCTGTTTCTGTCCTGCCTCTGCGGGCAGGCGCGCGCGGCGGACTATCCGTCCATGAAAGTCCGCATCGCCTGCTCCACGCCCAAGGGGACTTCCATCCAGGCGGTCCCTCTGGAAAAAATGATTGAAATCGTGGAGCGGGAATCCGGCGGCAAGATCAAGTGCGAGTTCTTTCCCGGTGGAGTTCTGGGCGACGAACAGACCGTGGTCAAGCAATTGCGCGGCAATGAAATCCAGATCGGCGTACTCGCGGCGGGCAACCTGACGCCCTTCGCGCCCAGGGCCACTCTGCTCATCCTGCCCTATATGTTCCCCACCAGGGAAAACGCCTGTACGCTTTTCAGCGACGCGCCCTTCATGCAGGAGCTCAACAACGCCATCGCCCAACAGAGCAACACCCGGCCCCTGGCCTGGCTCATCGGCGGCTACCGTGTGCTGACCAACTCCAAAAAACCTATCCGGAGCATGGCTGACATGCAGGGTCTCAAGCTGCGCGTGCCGCCGGTGAAGCTGCAACTGGAGGCCTTCCGCTCCTGGGGCGTGGAGCCGCACCCCCTGTCCTGGTCCGAGACGTTCAACGGGCTCCAGCAGGGCGTCATCGACGGCCAGGAAAATCCGCACCAGATCAACCGGGACACCAAGTTCTGGGAAGTACAGAAGTATATCTCCGATATCCATTACATGCTCTGGGTGGCGCCGATTCTGGTCAGCGAACGCTGGTACGCCCGACTTGACCCGCAGACCCGAGCGCTTTTTGATCGCGCTGCACGGGAGGCCGCCCGTTACGAGTGGCAATGGGCCGTGGAGGACGAAAGCAAGGCCCTGCGCGCCTGCCTGGACAACGGCATGACCATCGATGCCGTGACGAATGTCCCGCCGCCGGGAGCGATCTCGGCGGCGGGACAGGAATGGTCCGGCGGAGCGGTTTGTTACGCCCAGGCCCTGGTGATCAGGTCGTGCAACTTCACCGAAAGGGCCTTGAGGTCCGGCTTGGTGTACTGGGCGTCCGCGCCCACGCTGGCGCATTTGCGGGCCAGACTTTCGTTGATCATGGAGGAAAAAATAGCCACCGGGACCTGGTTGAGCATCGGGTCCGTCTTGATCCGCTTGCACAGGGCCAGACCGTCCATGGACGGCATTTCAATGTCGCTGATGATGCCCTGCACATAGGAGGAAATGGGCTTGCCTTCCTCTTCGCTGCGGGCGCGCAGGCGCTGGAGATAATCCCAGGCTTCCTGGCCGTTGACGTGCTGCACCACGTTGAAGCGGCCTTCCTTGTTGAGCAGATCCAGCACCAGGGAACGAATGCTGCTGGAATCGTCCACATGCAGGATATTGTAAGTCTTGCCGTCGGCGTCATCCATGGCCGCGCCGTCAAAGCTGATGGCCATGGCCGGGTGCAGTTCGGCCACAATGGCCTCCAGATCCAGGAGAAAAATGACCCGCTCTTCCAACCGCACCACGCCGGTCACGGAACTGCGGCTGACGTTCTGCAGGAAATTGCCCGGCGCTTCCACATCCGTCCAGCTCAGGCGGTAGATGCGGTTGACGCCCGACACCAGAAAACCCGTGCAGACCGTGTTGAACTCGGTGACAATGACTTTGGCGTCCTCATTGGTGATGGGGCCGCTGCCCAGGAACTGGGCCATGTCGATGAGCGGCACAATGCGGCCGTTGCGATGGGGAAAGGCCCCCAGCAGGGCTTTGTGGCGCATTTCCGGCATGGCCGTGACGGTCTGCCGCCGCCCGATTTCCACCACCTTGGCCACATTCAGGCCGTAGTGGGCTTCGTAGCCGTCCTGGTTGACGTAAAATTCCACGATTTCCAGCTCATTGGTGCCGGTTTCCAGCAAGATATTGGTCTGCGCCATAGCTGCTCCATGTGCGGGGGACGCCGCGCGGATAGGTAAAAAATTTCCGAATGTCGGTCCGACCGGGAAAAACGCCGGCGCTCCGTCATCCGCGCCTGTCAGTGCCGTTGCGTTCTCTTATCGGACAACGGCCGGAAAAGATTAGCGGCGGCCCGGCAAATATACCGGGCCGCCGCCTGCGTGCCGCTGAAAATTTCAGTCCTGATCCTGGAACAGGGCCGTGGACATATAGCGCTCGCCGGTGTCGCAGGCAAAGGTGACGATGTTCTTGCCCCGCATTTCGGGACGGGACGCCACGCCCAGCGCGGCCAGCACGTTGGCTCCGGTGGAGATGCCCGCGCACACGCCCTGGGTGCGCATGAGCTTGCGGGCCATGTCAATGGCCTCCCGGCCGTCCACCTGAATGATTTCGTCCAGCAGGGCGCGGTCCAGGATTTCCGGCACAAAACCCGCCCCGATGCCCTGGATCAGATGCGGCCCCGGCTTGCCGCCGGAGAGCACGGGCGAAGCCGCGGGCTCCACGGCCATGACCTTGAAGCCGGGGATGCGCTCCTTCAGAAAACGGCCCGTGCCGGTGATGGACGAGCCCGAGCCCACACCGGCCACCAGCACGTCCATCTTGCCCACGCTGTCCTTGTAGATTTCCGGCCCGGTGCTCTGGTAATGGGCCTCCACGGCCTCGGGATTGGTGAACTGGCCGAGAATATGGCCGCCCGTGGCCTGGGCGATGCGGTGCGCCTCCTGCACGGCCGCGCCCATGCCCTTGTCCGCGGGCGTGAGCTTGAGCTCCGCGCCCAAGGCCTTGAGCAGATTGCGGCGCTCCAGGCTCATGGATTCCGGCATGGCGAGCACGCAACGCAGGCCGCGCACGGCCGAGACCAGGGCCATGCCGATGCCCATATTGCCGCTGGTGGCCTCCACCAACACGCCGTCGGGCTCCAGTTCGCCGTTTTCAAGGGCGCGCTCAATCAGGTAAAAGGCCACGCGGTCCTTGATGGAGCCCCCGGGATTGCGGTTTTCCAGCTTCAGCCAGACCGTGCCCGGCAGGTCGCGGGAAAGATCCAGACGGAGCATGGGCGTATTGCCGATGGTCTGCAAAACAGTGGTCAACATAATCTATAGCCTCGCGTTATATACTCTCGCGTTTGCTGCGCTCAAAAAAGCCGGTTCCGGAAGCGTTACCGGCATTTACTTTTTACGGATATTCCTTAGATAAGGGTAGAGGAAAGCGCGCCGCTTGGCAAATAGTTCCAGCAGCCTCTTGACAGGCGCGACAAGTAGCCGTAAAGAAAGCGTCCCATCGGCGCGGAGTCGGGCGTTGCCCGGTAACAAGCCTTTGATTTTATGGAGGAAATGTCATGAAATTTGTACAGTTGGTGCCGCTTCTTCTGGCTCTGGCCCTTTGTCTGGCAGGCGGCGTGGCTCATGCCAAGGCCGATACCGTGGCTTTGTACACCGAAGCTGTGATGACCGGCGACGTGGCCGCCCTGCAAAAATTGCTGGCGCCCAACTACTGGCACGTCAGCTCCAACGGCCATATCCAGGACAAGGAGCACTTCATCGCCGGCATCAAAGACAAGGAGCTGATTGTGGACCGCCTGACGCTCACCAACGTGCGCGACACCAAGGTCGGGAACACCAGGATGCTTACGGCCAACGGTTACTTCAAGGGTACGGCCGTGCCGCCTCTGCCCCAGGGGCTGATGCGCTTCACCATGGTGCTGGCCAACAATAACGGCCAGGAGCAGGTGGCGCTTTTCCAGGCCACGCCCGTGGAGCCCACCCCGGACTGCAAGGACGGCAACTGCAAAATCAAGTAAGGCCGACCGCTCTTCAAAGATTATGGTCCGCCGTTGCCCCAGGGCAATGGCGGATTTTTGTTTTCCGAAAAGGCTTCCCTTCTCAGAAGCGCTTGAAACGCCATGCGTTTTTGCCGCTGTGCTTGGCCTGGTACATGGCGGCGTCCGCCGCCTTGTAACACTGTTCGTAGCTCATTCCCCGCTTTTCCCGGCAAATGCACACGCCCACGCTTGCCGAGGGCGTATAGACCTGGGAATCAAGAGTCAACGCGCGGGAGATGCCTCTGAAAAAGGCTTCAATCTTGGCTCGCAGCTCTTCCTCGCCGGTCAGCGAAGGCATAAAGGCCACGAGTTCATCTCCGCCCAGGCGCGCCACAAGGTCTGTTTCCGCAAAAGCCCTTTTCAGGCGTTGCGCGACAAAGGCCAGCACCTTGTCGCCGCAATGATGCCCGTACCTGTCGTTGACGCCCTTGAAATCATCCAGGTCAATGAGGGCCAGCGCGTAATTGCCGCGCCGCTCTTTGAGGTAAAGCTGTACGGATTCCTCAAAGCTGGCCCGGTTCATGATACGCGTCACCGGATCCAGGGTGGCTTTTTTCATGATATTTTCCGCAAAGGAAATCGGAAAATATTCATTCTCATTCTGCAGGGCCGTCGCTGTGGAGCAATGCCACGAACAAATCCTGAAGCCGTCGCCCTTGTCGCAGCAGGTATAGGTGTTGCGGCATTCCAGGGCGAAATCCGTTCTTCCCCGCAGGGATGCTCTGGTCTGCACGAACAATGTCGCCACGGCCGGTCCGAGAGCAATTTCTTTAACGTCCGTGAGCTCCACGTCATACGGCGTCGCGTCTGTTCGCAGATCGTCGTCCAGCAAGCGGGCCACCGCGTGTTTGCCGAAAATCTGCTCATGTGCCGCCGTGCCGATCCAGATCACATCGTCCGTGAGGAGTTCCAGAATTCCATCCCGGTTCCGTTCGCCATATTCATGCAGCAATTGCCGCACCGCCGCTTCCCCGCTTGCGGGCTTCGTTTTCAAAGTCAATCCCCCTTCACCGGCGCGGCCTTTCCCACCGGCAAACATACGGCGGCGACATGCTCGGCCGGGGCCTCCCGGTAAAACATGCCGCCGCCTTTCCAGAACATCACAGCGAAAACAGGGCAAGGCGTCTCAGCTAAAACACGCCCGGCAAACCATGGTTCCTCAAGGCCGCGTCGCAGGAGCCGATATGGTAGTCGGTGTGCGAGGCCAGCATGACCAGGGTGGCCGCGTAGGAGGTTTCGCGGCCCAGCTTCGCGCTCAGCACGACGTTAGTGCGGGCCAGGTCCGCGTCTTCCAGCCCGGCGATCCAGTTGTCCACGCGGGCCTTGACCGTGGCCGCGTAGCCCCGCAGGGCCGTCTTGCCCAGCGCCGGAACGTCCTGCGTCCTGAGCATGAGCGCGTCCATGTCGCAGGGTACGGGCAGCAGTTGCTCATTCTCGCCGAGCACAAAGAAATCCAGCACCATGATCGTGTGGGCGAGTTGCTGCCAGACGGGCCAGCCGCCGTTTTTCTCCACCCATATTTCATCCGGGCAGACGTCCACATAGGCCTCCAGCAGTCCCCAGGCGTGCAGAAACGGCCCCTGGGCCGCCATTACGATTGCGCGGGACATACAGCCTCCTTAACGTTGTTACTCAAAGCGGCTCGCGCCGGTGATCAGCACCATGTCCACGGGCACATTCTCGTGCATGCCCATGCTCTTGGTCTTGACCTTGGCGATCTTGTCCACCACGTCCATGCCTTCGGTGACTTTGCCGAACACGCAGTAGCCCCAGCCGTCGAGCGTGGGCTGGCTGTGGTCCAGAAAGTCGTTGTCCACCAGATTGATGAAAAACTGGGCCGTGGCGCTGTGCGGGTCGCGGGTGCGGGCCATGGCGAGGGTGCCGCGCTCGTTCTTCAGACCGTTGTCGGCCTCGTTCTGCACGGGCTCGCGGGTGTCCTTTTCATCCATGCGCGCGCCCATGCCGCCGCCCTGAATCATGAAGCCGGGGATCACGCGGTGGAAGATGGTATTTTCATAAAAGCCGTCGTCCACATACTGCAAAAAGTTGGCGACGGTCTGGGGAGCCTTGTCCGGAAAAAGTTCGATCAGGATGTCGCCGGACGAGGTTTCCAGCAACACGGTGGGATTGTCAGCCATGCCTGCTCCTTAAAAATTGGGGATATTCGGCCCGGCATGGGCCGTTTTTGAAATATAGGCCAGGCCGGGCCGGATGACAATGCCGGGGCCGGGGTATACACTGCCGCCCATGCCCGGAACGAAGAAAATTCCTCCCAAACAGCCCGCAGCGCGGCCCGGAGCCGCCCCGGCGATGCTGCCCGGCCTGGAGGCCGCGCCCCGACCCGCCCCGCCGCGCCACCTGCCGCCCGACGCGCATCTGCCGCAATTGCGGGAAGCCCTGCTGGCCTGGTTCGCCGCGCACCAGCGGCCCCTGCCCTGGCGCATCAACTACACGCCCTATGAGGTCTGGATTTCCGAGGTCATGCTCCAGCAGACCCAGATGGAACGCGGGGTGAGCTATTTCACGCGCTGGATGGCCCGCTTTCCGGACGTGGCGGCGCTGGCCGCCGCCTCGGAAGAGGAAGTGCTGCGCCTCTGGGAGGGCCTGGGCTACTATTCGCGCGCCCGTCACGTGCTGGCCGCGGCCCGGCTGATCATGGAAAAGCACAAGGGCGTCTTCCCCTCGGGCCTGGAGGACATCCGCGCCCTGCCCGGCGTGGGGCCGTACACGGCCGGGGCCGTCGCCAGCATCGCCTTTGGCGAAAAGCTGCCCTGCGTGGACGCCAATGTGGAACGGGTGGTGGCCCGCGTCTTTGATCTGGACGGTCCGGTCAAGCAGGAACCGGCGGCCTCGGCCGTGCGGGCCTGGGCGCTGCGCCTGGTGCCCGAAGGCAGGGCCCGCGAGCACAACCAGGCCATGATGGAGCTGGGCGCGCTGGTCTGCGGCAAAAAGCCGCGCTGCGCGCTCTGCCCCCTGGCCGCCTTCTGCGTCAGCCTGCATCTGGGCATTGTGGACCAGCGCCCGGTACCCGGCAAACGGGCCGCGATCACGCCCATTGAGGTGGTCACCGGCGTGCTGCGCCACACGGGCCGGGTTTTCGTGCAAAAGCGCCTGGCCTCCGGGGTCTGGGGCAATCTCTGGGAATTCCCCGGCGGCCGGGTGGAGCCGGGCGAAAGCCCGGAACAGGCCGTTGCCCGCGAGTTCGGCGAGGAAACCGGCTTCGACGTGGCCGTGGACCGCGGTTACGGCATCATCCGCCACGGCTACACCACCTACAGGATCACCCTGCACTGCTTCGCCCTCAGCCTGGCGGCGACAACGGCGGCCGCAACAGAGGCGGAACCGCCCGCCCCGCCCATCCTCACGGCGGCCAGCGCCTGGCGCTGGGTCACGCCCGTTGAACTGGAAAATCTGGCCATGCCCGCCGCCCACCGCAAACTGGCGGATCAGATTTTCGGGCCGGGCGGACAATCGCGCCTGCCCGGGGCGTAGCCGCCGGAATATCGGCCGCGCGCCCCGGAAAAATTACCCCCCGAATCCCCCCCTGCTCCCCCTTGTTGCCCTTTCTTCCCCGTGTTAAAAAATCATAGTGGGATTCTATTTTTTCCCCATTCCGTTTCCGGCACGAGGCCTGATTTGAAAAATTAGACACACAAAACCCGTAGGTTTTGCGGCGGCGGAGCCGCCGTGCGTCAGCGAAAACCCAGGTTTTTTTTCGCGGCCGGCCTCCAGGGAACCGACAAAGGAGGGCAGGCATGGAGCCAAAAAAGACACCGCAAGGGACTCATTGCAAAGCGGTTCGAGCGCCTTCTCTTCCGGCCCTGATTCTGCTCCCGGTTCTGGCAGGATTCTGCGCCCTCGCGCCTGCCTTTGCCTCACCCGCCCTGGCCGACCGCGTCAATCCGGCGGGCAACGTCATCCACACCAGCAGTGTCGGCATGGGAACCCTCAAACCCGGCGACAGCCTGATCAATCTGGGGGGCATAGAGGGCAGCAACCCGTCCGCCTCAGGCATCACCGGCATATGGCTCCAGAATGGCGGCACGGCCCTCAACGCCGGTTTTATTACGCTCACCGGCAACGGGGGCAACGTCTACGGCATACTCAGCGATCCCAGCACCTCCGGCACTGTCGGCAATTCCGGTTCCATCACGGTGACGAACACCGGAGCCAGTACAGACAAGACTATCGGCATATATCTCGAGAATGGCGGCACGGCCCATAACTCCGGGACGATTACGGCCCGCAGCGTGGGACCGGCCTCCGGCATAACCATCGACATCGGCGGCACGGCCGATAACAGAGGCTCTATCACGGCCATGAGCTCAAGTGGAAACGCCTACGGCATGTCGTTAGGCAGCGGCACGGCGGCCAATTACGGCGTGATCCGGGTCAGCGCGCCCAACGGAAAGGCGCACGAACTCGAGGTGCGAGGTTCGGCCGCCCCGGTACGGCTCGCGGCCTGGTCCCTGGAACTGCGCGATTTCGGAACTGACGCTACCCGTCCTTTTGCCGTTACCGGGTCCGGCCCCCTGGACTTCAACGGCAGCCGCCTGATCCTGCGGCCCGGCACCACCGCCCAAGGTTTTGTCTGGGGCCAGGAGTACAAAGTGGAAGACATGGTGACGAGCGGCAGCGGCAGCAACGTTTCCGGTTCCGTGGCCTCCGTGGCCTCGGAACTCCCCGATCTGCTGGAAGCCCGGCTCACGGGCACGGACTGGAACGATCAGAAAGTCTCCCTGCGTACCACCGTCAAGGCAAGCAACAACCCCGGCCAGAGCGCCGCGTTGCAGGCCGTGGGCAATGCCCGTTCCGGCATGCAGCACCTCAGCGGCGTGCTGGCCGGGCAGTTGGCTCCCCGCAAGGCGGCCGGAAAGGATGTGATTTTGGCCGGGAATTCGGCGAATTCCCGGCCTGAGGGCATGCCCTCAGGCGATCCGTTGGGGCCGGACGAAACCGGGCGCTGGCGGGTTTTCGCCGCGCCCTATTTCAGCTCCGCGGCCAATCACGATCAGGACTACACCAGCAACAGCGTGGGCATGGTCATGGGCGGCACCTGGCGTTTCAATGAGAACTTCGCCGGGGGCCTGCATCTGGGCTACAGCGGCAGCCATACCTGGGGCGATCTCATGGATACGGACAATTCCGCCCAGTCCGGCCTGGCCGGGCTGCACGCGGTCTTCAATGTCACGCCGGAATGGTATCTGCGCGGCCAGTTCACGGGCTTTATTTCCCGTTACCACAGTAATTACCAGAGCGGCCTGGCGGAAAATCCCATCTACGCGGACAACGAGTTTAACGGCCACGGCCTGTATGCGGCCCTGCACACGGGCTATGCCTGGTGGATCAACGACAACAATACCCTGACCCCGGAAATCGGCCTGGCCTGGCTCTGGTCCCATCAGGACGAGAATAGCCTGCACTGGTCCGACAGCGCGGGCGTTTCCCGGCCCGCCTACGACATGAAGTTTGACGCCCAGGACTACGCGGCCCTGTACGGCACGGCCATGCTGCGCTGGCGCGGCGACTTCGCCCTGGGCGACGAGCGGGCGGGCAACCTGCGCCCGGCGCTGGGCCTGGGCCTGCGCCAGACCCTGACCAGCGGCGAGGTGGAATCGCAAATGCGCTTCGCGGGCTCGAGCTTCTCCACCAGCGTGACCGAAGAACATACCACCATGCTGGCCGAGGCGGGCCTGGAATGGCAGTACGGTGGTTTTGCCGTTGGGCTGGCCTATACCGGCGAATACGGCGCGCAGCAGGAGGTGCATACCGGCTGGCTGACCATGAAGTTTGAATTTTAGGGCATTACAACACATTTTCAATGTGAAACAGAGAGGGCAATCCAGGGCCGCGCCATATCCCGCGCGGCCCTGGATTGCCCTGATTTTTGAAGACAGTCCCGCTGGAACGCGGCCCCGGCTATTCTTTGAGCCGGACCATGAGCGCTTCCAGGGTGCCGGTCAGTTCCACCAGCCGGTCCATTTCCTCGCGGGCCTCGGCCATGGATTTGGCCGTATCGGCGGCCATGCCGCTGACCTGGTCGATGGAGCGGTTGATCTCCTCGCTGGCCGCGGACTGCTGCTCGCTGGCCGTGGCAATGGCGCTGACCTGACCGGCCGTGTGCTCCACGGTGGTAACGATCTCCTCCAATGCCCGGCCGGACCGGCCCGCCAGATCCGTGGCCTGTTCGATCTGGGCCACGGCCTTGTCCACGGAGGCCATACTTTTGGACGTGCTGTCCTGAATGGCCTGGATGGCGTTGCCCACATCCTGGGTGGAAGCCATGGTTTTTTCGGCCAGATTGCGCACCTCGTCGGCCACCACGGCAAAGCCGCGCCCGGCGTCCCCGGCCCTGGCCGCTTCAATGGCCGCGTTCAGGGCCAGCAAATTGGTTTGGTCCGCGATATCCGAAATGACGTTCATGATCCGGTTGATGGAGCGGGCGTGCTCATCCAGCCGGCCCATGTCCTCTCTGAGGTCCAGGGAGAGCTGATGCACCTGCTTGATGCTGTGTACGGCCTCTTCCACGACCTGCGCACCGGCTTCGGCCTTTTCCCTGGTCAGGGCCGAAGCGCCGGAAGCGGCCTCGGCGTTTCTCGCCACCTCGCGCACGGTGGCGTTCATTTCGCTCATGGAGGTCGCCGCTTCGGCAAGCCGCTGGGCGGACACGGCCGCGCCGCTGTCCGACTGCTGGATGCCCCGCGACAGGCCGCCGGAAATGCCGGAAATCCTGCCCATGGCTTCTTCTAGGGACCGCGCCACCAGGGCCATGCGCTCGTTCTTGTCCATGATGAGCTGTTCGGCCTGCTTCAGGGCTGTCATGTCCACATAGAGGCAGAGCCCGCCGATGCAGGCCTTGTCCTCGTCGTAGATGGGAAAAATATTGGCCAGCACGTCGATTTTCCGCCCCTTGTGGCCGGTGATGACGATATCCAGATTACGGAAGTACTCGCCGTTGCGGATGCTTTTGCCCACCGCCGTCTCACGCGCGGGATCATTATAAAAGAGTTCCGCCAGGGTTTTGCCCAGACAGGACTCCACGCTGTCGTCAATCTCCAGCATGTCCAGGCAGGCCTGATTGGTGCTGGTGGTACGCTCTTGCGCGTCCACCAACAGATAGGGCATGGGCAGGCCCTGAAACACGCCGCGCGACAGGCCGCGCTCGAATTTCAACGCGCGCAGCGCGGCGTCCAGGCCCGCGTGGATTGCGGGCAGATCCTCGGCCCCGAAGGCCTGGGCCGCGTCCAGGCGGCCCTCGGCCAGATCGCGCAGCCGTTGCCCCACAGCCTTCAGGGGCCGCAGAAAAATCAGCCGCGCGCCCAGGCCCAGGCAAAGGGCCGTAAACAGCGTGGCCAACACGGCCCCGGTCAGTGCCGCGGCGCCCAGCCCCTCGGGACAAAAAGCCGTCCCGGCCCAGGCCAGAACCGCCGTCAGCGCGGCCGTCGCAATGCAACTTACTGAAAACTTTTGAAAAAGCGTCATACTTCCATCCCCTTGCAATGAACGCCTCGGCAATATTTCACGCTCGCACGAGTCTTAACGGCGAATACCGGATTTCTTTTAGTCTATCTTGTGTAATTCGCGACGCAATTTATTTTCCACGGTTATTTCCGGACCTCCTACTTGACAAGCATTGCGGCATGCGCTAATTGAGTCCAATTCAAGACGATTTACGCTTCGGCGCATATCGTCACATCCTGATGCAGGACGTATGTTCACAACGGGGTGGCCTGAATAGGCCCCCTTTTTTTTGTCCCCGCGGCAAAAGCAGGCCACTTTCCGGGCTTCATCTTTAGCCGCCCTCAGTAAGGAAAACATGAGCGAAAACGCCCTCAAGGAAACCGTCATTCGTCTGGCCGACCCCGTGGTCCGCTCCCTGGGGCTGGTCATCTGGGGCGTGGAAGTGGTCCAGGCCGGGCGCATGGCGGTGCGGCTCTTTGTGGACGTTCCTTCCGGCGCGCCGGAAAGCCCTCAGGCCGCCGACGGGGAGAAAAATGAAGCCCCCTCTTCAGCCAGCATAGGCCAGTGCGAGGAAATCTCCCGCCATCTGGGCCTGGCCCTGGAAGTGGAGGACGCCGTGCCCTCGGCCTATGTGCTGGAAGTATCCACCCCCGGGCTCACGCGCCTTTTTTTCAGCCTTGACCAGATGCGCCCCTATCTGGGCGACATGGTGGAAGCCCGGCTGCACGCCCCCGTGGCCCCGGAAGCCGCCGCGGGGCCTGCGGATTGCGGAGGCGCGGCCCCCCGCCGCCTCTGGCGCGGCAGGCTCGCCGCCGTTGAGGCGGACGCCTTTGTGCTGGAACCCGCCGCGCTTTCCCCCGAAGGGGAGGTCAGCCCCGAGGGCCTGCCGCCCGTGCGCCTGCCCTGGACGGCTGTGCGCCGGGCCAGCCGCATGTATATTTTCCGCCAGCCGGTGAAGCCCGGCAAAGGCCCCGGCAAGGGCTCGGGCAAGGGCTCCCGCAAAACTCCCGGCAAGAGCGCCGGTCCCGTCCCCGCCCACGGCGAGGCATCACCTGAAGCGAAGTAGCGATTTCACGCCGCCACGCGCGGCAGCCGGAGGCAGACATGAATCTTGAACTCAAAAAGGCCATTGATCAGATCAGCAAAGACAAGGGCCTTGACCGCGACATGCTCATCGACACGCTGGAAGACGCCGTGCGCACCTCGGTGCTGCGCCGCTTCAGCGAGGATATGGACGTGGAAGTGACCTACAATGACGACACCGGCGACATTGAGGTATACCAGTTCAAAATCGTGGTGGAAGATGACGACGTGGCCAACGAGGACACCCAGATTGCCTTGGCCGACGCCCGCGAGCATGATCCCTCCGTACAGTTGGACGACGAAATGGGCTTCCGGGTCAAGGTGGAGGACCTGGGACGCATCGCGGCCCAGTCCGCCAAGCAGGTCATCATCCAGCGCATGCGCGACGCCGAGCAGGAAATCATTTACGAGGAATACAAGGACCGCGTGGGCGAAATCGTCTCCGGCATCATCCAGCGCCGCGACAAGGGCGGCTGGGTGGTCAACCTGGGCCGCACCGAGGCCATTCTGCCCCGTGAGGAGCAGATCCCGCGCGAACATTACAAGCGCGGCGACCGCGTGCAGGCCCTGATCATCGAAGTGCGCAAGGAGGGACGCGGCCCGCAGGTGGTCATCTCCCGCGCGCACCGCGACTACATGGCCGCCCTGTTCCGCCGCGAAGTGCCGGAAGTGGACGACGGCGTTGTGCAGATCATGGGCGTGGCCCGCGATCCCGGTTCCCGCGCCAAGGTGGCCGTGCTCTCGCGCGAACGGGACGTGGACCCGGTGGGCGCCTGCGTGGGCGTGCGCGGCTCGCGCATCCAGAACATCATGCAGGAGCTGCGCGGCGAACGCATCGACATCGTGGTCTGGAGCCCGGAGATCGCCACCTACGCCCGCAACGCCCTGGCCCCGGCCCTGGTTTCGCGCATCGTGGTGGACGAGGAGGAAAACCTCCTGGAAGTCATCGTGCCCGACGACCAGCTCACCAACGCCATCGGCCGCAAGGGCCAGAACGTCAAGCTGGCCGCGCGCCTGCTGGGCTGGAAGGTCGATATCTTTACCGAAACCCGTTACAACGAGGCCAATGCCATCGGCCACGGCCTGGAGCAGGTCGCCAGCGTGGCGGAAGTATCCATTGAAGCTCTGCTGGAAGCGGGCTATTCCTCGCTGGACGCGCTGCGTGAAGCCAGCGACGAGGAACTGGCCGACAAGCTGACCATCAGCGCTTCGCGTATTTCCGACCTGCGCTCGGCCATCAACTTCCTGGCGCCGGTGGTGGAGAGCACGCCCGAGTCCTCGGCCGTGGAGCTGGGCAGGGCCGCCGGGACAGAGGAAGCGGAAGACGGGGACGCCCGGCCCGAAGAAGACGGGGCGGAGCCTGATGCGGCACCCGAAACAGCGGAAGACGCCGGAAGCGGCGATGTGGAAAAATAAGGCCGCCGCAACGGCGCGGGAATCCGGCCCGGAAGCGCCGGAACAACGAAAAAGGCCGGAAGGCCCGGTGCGGATGTGCGTGATCTGCCGCCGCCGTTTTTCCAAGGCCGACGTGAACCGCCATGTGCTGACCCCGCAGGGAAATTTGAGTATTGACGTAGAAAAAACCAGACCGGGCAGGGGCTGGTATGTGTGTTCCGATCCTGTCTGCGAGCGGAAATTCGCGAAATACAGGCCCGGCACACGGCGCGCGGCAGCCGTTGCACGAGGAACGAGTGTTACGGATGCCGACAGCAGCGATGCGGCAGCCGATAAGCGAAAAAAGAATGTTGCTTTAGCTGTTGCGGCGCAACCGCTTACAGATAAGGACAGCAGCGCTACGGTTGGCGACAGCATTGATAAGGGGGGTAACCATGCCTGAAGAAAAAATTAAGATAAAGGATCTCGCCGGAGAGCTCGACGTGCAGTCCAAGGACATGCTGCGCGCTCTGCGTGATCTTGGCCTTCCGGCCAAGACCACGGCTGGTTCCGTGTCCGTGGAGGACGCGGCGCGCCTGCGCGACCATTTCGCCGGCCGGAAGCAGGGCGGCGTGGAGCGCACGGAGGTCCAGCCCAATGTCATCGTGCGCCGCCGCCGCAAGGACGCCGCGCCCGCTGAGGCCGCTGAACCCGCGCGGCGGGCCGCTGCCGCGCCGGGAGAAAAGGCCTCCGAGGCCGAAGTCGCTCCCGCGGCCAAAACTGAAACGGAAAGCGCGCCTGTCGCTGCCGTAAGCACGGCCACGGCTGAAAAAGCCGCAGCCGAGGCCCCGGTGGCCGACGCCCGCGCTGATGCGCCGGAAGGCGCCACGGCCCAGGCCGCCGCTCCGGAAGTTGCGGAAACGCCCGCTGCCGCGCCCAAGGCACAGAAGACCGCCCGTGTGGTGGCCGCCGCGCGCGTCATCAGCCGCCCCGGCGACGAACCCGCGCGCCCGGTCGCGCCCGAAGCTCCTGTTGCGCCCGTTGAGGAGGAAAAGGCAGCCGCTCCCGAGGCTCCGGCCAGCGAACCCCCCGCCGAAGCCCTGGAAAAAAGCGCCAAAACCTCCCGCCTGGCCCGGCCCGACGCCTCGGCTGTGCCCGAGGGCTCTTCCGCGCCCAGCCTGCTCCCGCGTGCGGCGGAATCCCGTTCCGAGGCCGGGCAGGCGGACGATGCCGCGCCCGCGTCGGACGATGCCGGTGAAGCCGCGCCGCGCCGCGCATCCCGGCCTGAACCCGCCGCGCCCCAGGTGCGGATCATTTCACGTCCCGCGCCCGGTTCGCAGGACAGCCGCCCCGCCCCACGTTCCGCGCCCGGCTTCCGCCCCGGCGGTCCCGGACGGCCCGGCGACGGCCCGCGTTCACCCCGTCCCGGCGGCCCGGGCAGACCCGGCGGCCCCGCGGGCGCTGGCAGACCCGGAGGCACGGGCGCCCCGCGTCCCGGTGGTCCCGGACGGCCCGGCGGTTTCGGCCAGCCCGCGCCCGCCCAGCCCACTGACGGGCGTGACGGACAGAGCAAGAAAAAACGGCTCAAGGGCCGCCGTACCGTGGACTTCCAGCAGGGAGATTTCGCCCGCCGCCAGAGCGACGATGATTCGCCGCGCCTGAACCGGGGCAAGGGCCGCCGCAAGGGCGGCAAGCCCGTGAATCTGCCCCAGGCCACCCAGCCCCTGAAGGCGGCCAAGCACAAGATCCGCGTCACGGAAGCCATCCGCGTGGCGGACATGGCCCATCAGATGGGCCTCAAGGCCAATGAAATCATCAAGGTGCTCTTCGGCCTGGGCGTGATGGCGACCATCAACCAGTCCCTGGACATCGACACCGCCACCCTGGTGGCCGCCGAGTTCGGCTACGAAGTGGAAAAGGCGGGCTTCTCCGAGGACGACTATCTCCTGCCCAAGGAAGCCGACGCGCCCGAAACCCTGAAGCAGCGCCCGCCGGTGGTGACCATCATGGGTCACGTGGACCACGGCAAGACCTCGCTGCTGGACGCCATCCGCAAATCCAACGTGACCCGCGGCGAAGCGGGCGGCATCACCCAGCACATCGGCGCCTACCACGTGAAGACCAAGCGCGGCGAAATTGTCTTTCTGGACACGCCGGGCCACGAGGCCTTCACGGCCATGCGGGCGCGCGGCGCGCAGGTCACGGACCTGGTCATCCTGGTAGTGGCCGCCGACGACGGCGTCATGGAGCAGACCCGCGAGGCCATCAACCACTCGCGCGCGGCCAACGTGCCCATCATGGTGGCCGTGAACAAAATGGACAAGCCTGGCGCCGATCCGGACCGCGTGCTGCGCGAGCTGGCCGAGCTGGGTCTCCAGCCCGAGGATTGGGGCGGCGACACCATTGTGGCCAAGGTTTCGGCAAAGACCCGCCTGGGCCTGGATGACCTGCTGGAAATGGTGGCCCTGCAATCGGAAATCATGGAGCTCAAGGCCAACCCGGACAAACCCGCGCGCGGCCATATTGTGGAAGCCAAGCTGGACAAGGGCCGCGGCCCCATCGCCACGGTGCTGATTCAGGAAGGCACGCTCAAGCAGGGCGACAACTTCGTCTGCGGGCCCTTCTCGGGCCGCGTGCGCGCCCTGACCAACGACCAGGGCAAGAAGGTCAAGGAAGCCGGACCCTCCCTGCCCGTGGAAGTGCAGGGCTTTGAGGGCGTGCCCGTGGCGGGCGAGGAATTCTTTGTGGTGGCCGACGAAAAGCTGGCCCGCCGCATCGCCGATTCCCGCGCGGCCAAGCAGCGCGAACGCGATCTGGCCTCCGAATCCCGAGTCACGCTGGAAACGTTCCTCTCCCAGCGGGCTTCGGATCAGGAAACCCTGACCCTCAATCTGGTGGTCAAGGCCGACGTGCAGGGCAGCCTGGAAGCCATTACCGAGGCTCTGAACAAGCAGAGCACGGACAAGGTGCGCCTCAACGTGGTGCATGGCGGCACCGGCGCGATCACGGAATCCGACATTCTGCTGGCGTCGGCCTCCAAGGCCATCATCATCGGCTTCAACGTGCGTCCCACGTCCAAGATCAAGGATGTGGCCGAGCACGAGAATGTGGACATCCGCTTCTACGATATCATCTACAAGCTGGTGGATGACATCAAGAGCGCTATGGCCGGCCTGCTGGCCCCGGTACAGCGCGAGGTCTACCTGGGTCAGGCCGAGGTGCGCGAGACCTTCAGCGTGCCCAAGATCGGCGTCATTGCCGGTTCCTATGTGGCGGACGGCAAGATCGCCCGCAATGCCGGGGTGCGCCTGCTGCGCGACGGCGTCGTGGTCTATACCGGCAAGATCTCGTCCCTCAAGCGTTTCAAGGATGACGCCAAGGAAGTGGTCAAGGGCAATGAATGCGGCGTGGGCCTGGAGAACTTCAACGACGTCAAGATCGGCGACATTATTGAAGCCTTCGAGACCGTGGAGGAAGCGGCGACGCTGTAGAGGCTGGAAGCCGGGTTACGGCCTGGTTGGATTGCCGGGTTATACGGCGAAAAACGGTTTTTCTTCCGCTGGCTGCGTCAGCGGCGCGGTTGGGACGCTCACGTACCTGAGTACGTTGCGTATCCCAACCGCGCCGCTTCCTTGCCTGCAAAAGAAACTCTTATTTTTACCGCATTCTCCGGCACGGGCCATCCGCCTCCGCTCCGCTTCGGCGGAGCAAGGGTGCTTCGCTCAACGCTGAAAAAAGTTGCCGGTGCCATCACCACGCGCGATACCTGCTCTACTATTCTCCCTCCCGGCATCATTGGTCGTCAGCTTCCTTAAAAAATTTTTATGTTGCCAAGGAAACAATAGAATTTTGCTGACGCAGGCAGCATGAAAAAGGCTGCTTTTCGTCAAATAACCAGGGCGTATTAACGGCCCCAAGCCAAGGCACAGCTTTTATGCCCATGTTCATGGCGGTTCTGACCGTCGAATTCAGCCTGGACGGCAACGACAACCTCAAGGCCAAGCGCCGCGTCGCCAACAGCCTGAAACAAAAAACCCGCAACAAATTCAACGTGGCCATCGCCGAAGCGGGCACCGAGGACAGCCTCACCCGCCTGCGTCTGGCCGTGGTTTCCATTTCCAACAGCGAAACCCACCTCCGTAGCCGCATGGACAAATGCGCCCTGATGATGGAAGCGGTCTGCTCCGAGGAAATGGTGGGCAGCCAGGTGGAGATTTATGCCGCAGACTGAACTGATTCCCGCGTTCTTCCGGGACGGCGCACAACGCATGGCCCAAGCCCTGCGGGGCGTGGACCGCGTCCTGGTGTCCGGCCACGTCAACCCCGACGGCGACGCCGTGGGTTCCCTGGCCGCCGCCGGGCATATCCTGCGCGCCATGGGCAAGGAATTCATACTCTACAGCAGCACCGGCCTGCCCCAATACCTGAAGTTCTTCCCCTTGCCCGGCACGGTGCGCACCAGCCTGAGGCATCTGCCTTTCACGCCCCACAGCGCCCTGCTGCTGGACTGCGGCGAACCCCACCGCCTGGGCAGTGAACTTGCCGATCGCCTGCCGCGCCTCACCAGCGTGAACATCGACCACCATCTGGGCGGGAACGGCATGGGCAGCCTGGCAAACTGGGTGGAGCCCCAGGCGGCGGCCACCGCCCAGCTCATGGCCTATGTGGCCCTGGCCGCCGGTCTGCCGCTCGAAAACGAACTGGCCTGCGACGTGGCCCTGGGCATCATCACGGACACGGGCGGCTTCTGCCACGGCAATACCAGCGCGGACGTCTTTTCCCTCTGCGCGCATCTGGTGCGCAACGGCTGCGATCTGACCGGGCTGCGCGAACGCCTGGAAAACACCTGGAGCATGGGCCGCATGCGCCTCTGGGGACGGCTCATGGACCGCGCCCGCCTGGAACGCAACGGCGAGATAGCTTTCTGCCGGGTGCTGCTGGAAGATCTGCGCCAATGCCGGGCCCTCAAAGAGGATTTGGAAGGCTTTGTGGAGCAGTTGCGGCGTCTGGGCGGAGTGCGCGCGGCGGCCCTGCTGCGCGAGGACAGCCCGGAACTGTGCAAATTCAGCCTGCGTTCCTACGGCGCCACGGACGTGCGCGCGGCCGCGGCCGCCCTGGGCGGCGGCGGGCACCTCAACGCGGCGGGCGGCACCTTGAGGATGACGCCGGACCGGGCCGAGGAAGCCCTGCTGGCGGCCGTCAACGCGCAACTGGACCGGGAAGACAATATCTGATCCGCTGTCGATAACAGATAACATTTTGACTTCGCGCCGCTCTGCGGCTATGGTGCATGCTTGCGTATGACCAACGAGGAAACCGCCGCCGCGCCGCAAACGTGCCCGCCCCAGCTGCCCCAATTGCACGGGGTGCTGGTGCTGAACAAGCCCTCGGGCCCCACATCGGCCCGCTGCCTGACGGCGCTCAAGCGTCTGGGACAGAAAAAAATCGGCCACGCCGGAACGCTGGACCCCCTGGCGTCGGGCGTGCTGCTGGTGTTGCTGGGGCAGGCCACCAAGCTCTCCTCGCACCTGATGGCGGGCGGCGGCAAGGTCTACAGCGGCGTTCTGCGCCTGGGCCGGACCACGGACACCTGGGACTGCCAGGGCCAGGTGCTGACCGAAGCGCCTTGGGAACACGTCAGCGAAGGCGATGTGCGGCGCGAGATCAGCCTCTGGCAAGAAGCGCGCGAGCAGCCCGTGCCGCCCTATTCGGCGGCAAAGCATGAGGGCCAGCCTCTGTACAAGCTGGCCCGCAAGGGCGCGGCGGCTCCGGCCAAGGTCAAACGCATGGAAATTTCACAGGCGGACACGCTCGATGTGAGCCTGCCGTTTGTGCGCTTTCGGGTCGCTTGCAGTTCCGGCACCTACATACGCTCCCTGGCCCACAGCTTGGGGATGCGACTTGGGTGCGGAGCCGTGCTCACGGAACTGACCCGGGAGTATAGTCACCCCTTCGGCCTTGACGCGGCCCGCGACCTGCGGGACCTCACGGCTGACCCCGCCCTGTTGGCCGCCAGCCTGCGTCCCATCGCCGCGGCGCTGCCGCACTGGCCCAGGGTGGAGCTCACGCCGGAACAGGCCGCGCGGGTCCGTAACGGCATTGCCGTGTCCTGCGCCGCAACCCCGTCCGATAACGGGACGGCGGAGGACGACTTGGCGTTGTTGCTGGTCCAGGGCGAAGCCCTGGCTCTGGCGCGGCGCGAGGATGCGCCGGGCGGGCCCTGCTGGGCCGTATTGCGGGGACTTTGGAACTAACTTCATCCTCTCAAGGAGAACTGCTGTGGTCATGGATGCGGAACAGAAAAAGACGGTTATTGACGCCCACGCCAAACATGAAGGCGACACGGGTTCCCCGGAAGTCCAGGTGGCGCTGCTCACCGCGCGCATTGAAGGCCTGACCGGGCACTTCAAGGTGCACAAGAAGGACTTCCACTCCCGTACCGGCCTGCTCAAGCTGGTGGGCCAGCGCCGCAAGATCCTGAACTATCTGAAGAAGAAAGATGTTCAGCGCTACCGCGCGCTTATCGAAAAACTGGGCTTGCGCAAGTAAACTTTTTGGCTGAAAGGGGGAGTCGCGGACTCCCCCTTGCCGCATTCGGCTTACGGTTCGTCCGCGACGCGGATGCGGCTGCATGAACGCCCCGCAGGGGCACAAACGCGAGAGAAGGGGGGTCCGGGAAAATCAGGCAAATTTGTCGTTCATTTGCCCGCTTTTGCCGGAATCCCCTTCGCACGAGCAAAGGATTCACATATGTTGCAGGATATTTTCAATCCCACCAGGGTCACAGCCCAGGTGGGCGGCAAGGAAGTCATTTTTGAATGCGGCCGTCTGGCCAATCAGGCCCACGGCGCGGTCTGGATGCAGTGCGGCGGCACGGTGGTGCTGGTCACGGTCTGCTCCCAGCCCCTGGAATTCGACAAGGGCTTTTTCCCGCTTACGGTGGAATATTCCGAAAAAATGTACGCCGCAGGACGCATTCCCGGCAGCTTCTTCCGGCGCGAGATCGGCCGTCCCTCGGAGCGTGAAACCCTGGTTTCCCGCCTCATCGACCGGCCCATCCGCCCGCTCTTTCCCAAAGGCCTGAACGAGGACGTCCAGGTGCTGGCCAGCGTGATTTCCGCCGACCAGGAGAACGAGTCCGACGTGCTGGCCCTGACCGGCGCGTCGGCGGCCCTGATGGTTTCGCCCCTGCCCTTTGAGGGCCCGGTGGCGGGCGGGCGCATCGGCCGGGTCAACGGCCAGTTTGTGCTCAATCCCTCCTTTGAGCAGCAGGCCCAGAGCGACCTGAATATCCTTTTCGCGGCCTCGCGCGACGCCCTGACCATGGTGGAGGGCGATGCCCGCTTCCTGTCCGAGGATGTAATCATCGAGGCTCTGGACTGGGGGCGCAAGGAAATCCAGCCGCTCATCGACGCCCAGCTTCAGCTGCGCGAACTCTGCGGCAAGGCCAAGATGGCCTTCACCCCGCATGAGGACGATCCCGCCCTGCTGGCGCGGGTGCATGAGCTGGCCCGCGAGGCCGGCATCGAGGACGCCCTGCGCGTGCCGGACAAGCTGGAACGCAAGGACGCCCGCAAGGCCGTGAAGGGAAAGGTCATGGAGGCCCTCAAGGCCGACCCGGCCTGGGCCGAGAACGAAGCCGCGCTGAAGAGCGTGGGCGACATCATCGGCGACCTGGAAAAGAAGCTGGTGCGCGCCCGCATCGTCAACGAGGGCACGCGCATCGACGGACGCGACACCAAAAGCGTGCGCCCCATCCAGATCCAGACGGGCGTGCTGCCCCGGGCCCACGGCTCGGCGCTGTTCCGCCGGGGCGAGACCAAGTCCCTGGTTATCGCCACCCTGGGCTCCTCCACGGATGAGCAGCGCATGGACTCGCTCACCGGCGACGTGACCAAGCGCTTCATGCTGCACTACAACTTTCCGCCCTACTGCGTGGGCGAAGTGAAGCCCGTGCGCGTGTCGCGCCGTGAAATCGGCCACGGTGCCCTGGCGGAAAAATCCCTGCGGCCCATTCTTCCGGCGGACACGGATTTCCCCTTCACCCTGCGGGTGGTGGCCGAAACCATGGAATCCAACGGTTCCTCCTCCATGGCCGCGGTCTGCGGCGGCTCCCTGTCGCTGATGGACGCGGGCGTGCCGGTCAGCGCGCCGGTGGCCGGCGTGGCCATGGGCCTGATCAAGGAAGGCGAAAAATTCATCGTGCTCACCGACATTCTGGGCGATGAGGACGCGCTGGGCGACATGGACTTCAAGATCGCGGGCACGGCCGACGGCGTGACCGGCGTGCAGATGGACATCAAGATCACCGGCCTGACCACGGACATCATGCGCGCCGCCATGCGGCAGGCCCGCGAAGGCCGCCTGCACATCCTGGCCGAAATGGCCAGGGCCATCGCCGAGCCGCGCAAGGAGCTTTCGCGCTTCGCGCCGCAGCACGCCGAAGTCTTTGTGAACCCGGACATCATCCGTCTGATCATCGGCCCCGGCGGCAAGAACATCAAAGCTATCACGGCCGCCACCGGCGCGTCCGTGGACATCGAGGATTCGGGCCGGGTGTCCATTTTCGCGCCCACGGCCGAAGCCCTGGAAAAGGCCCGCGAAATGGTGGCCTACTACGACCAGCGCCCCGACCTGGGCAAGAACTACCTGGCCAAGGTCCGCAAGGTCATGGAAATCGGGGCCATTGTGGAAGTGCTGCCCAATGTGGAAGCCCTGGTCCACGTGTCCCAGTTGGATGTGAACCGCGTGGAGCAGCCCGGCGACGTGGCGCGCCTGGGCGAGGACATGCTGGTCAAGGTCATTGAGATCAACGGAGACCGCATCCGCGCCAGCCGCAAGGCCGTACTCCTGGAAGAACAGGGCCATCCCTGGAATCCCGAGGAAACCGCCCGCCCGCCGCGTTCCGACCGCGGCGACAGGGGCGACCGGCATGACCGCGGCGGACGCGGCCGGGATCGCGGCGACCGTGGTGATCGCGGCGGACGTCGCTGAACATAACGTCGAGTCCCGTCCTTCCGCTTCCCCCTTCGGGGAAGCGGAAGGACGGGGACGCACAGATGGGGATTTTTCGCATGCCCGGAAAACGCAAGGAAACAATGCCCGAAGAGGCTGTCGAACGGCCCGCCGCTGAGCAGTTTGTGCAGGTGAGCCCGGCCGACGGCGCGATGCCTGACGGACGGGAGCCCACGCCCGAAGAAATGGAAGCCATGCTCGAAGGCAAGAACCGCACCCACTTCGAAGGCCTGGGCGACGCCTGGGCCGTGCTCACCGGCCAGAATCCGGCCGAGGTGGTGCCCCAGGTGGTGGGCACGGTCATGCACGAGGGCGGCACCCGTCCCGCCTGGCAGTGGAAGCGCGGCGGCAGGGATCACATCCTGCTGGCCTGGCCCCAGGACCAGCCCGTGCGCGCCTCGGTGCTGGTGGCCGGGGAAGAAGGCGGCAAACTGGCTCCGGTCAGCGCCGTGCCCCTGCTGGACGGCCTGCCCAACGATCTGACCGTGGAGGAAGCCCACCCCTGGGAAAACGGGCTGGGCGCCAATGTGGCCGTGAGCATGATCGAGGGCAAGAATCCCATGTGGTTCTTTGACCCGCTCTACGGGCGGGACCGTGACGACCTCACGCCCGGCATCACCCATACTTTTCTGCTGGCCGGTCTGGCCTACGGCCTGCGCAAGGCCCTGCTGGACGAGGTGACCATCACCCAGGGCCCTAAATTTGAAGCCTACGCCGAAGCCTGGCTGGCCGAAAACCCCGGCGCATCCCGTCTGGACGTGCCGCCGCTCAAGGCCAAGGTGGCGGGCCGCCACATGATCATGCCGGGCCGTCGCTTTTGCGAATACCAGATGCGCGCCGTCATTGAGGAAGTCCAGGACTGCCAGCTGGAAAAAATGCCGGTCAAGCTCCTGTATCTGAGTTTTCCCTTTGAAAACCGCGAGCCCATGCGCCTGGCGCTCTATGTCTCCAAAATGGTGCTGGGCGACTTTGAGCCCGAAAAAGGCCAGGAAGTGGACGCCTATGTCTGGTTGCAGGCACGGATCATTGATATCGACCAGGGCCCGCAGCAGTAGGCGCGTGCTCCCGATCAACAACAGCGGATCAACGTTGAAAAGTGACATTCTCAACGTTGACGCTGCCCTCAGCCTGCGGCGGGTACGCGGTCCGGGAGGCGCGGCATGAGCGCGCCTCTGCTCTGGTTTTTGCTGGGTCTCGCTTTTCTGCTTATTGAGCTGATGGCCCCGACCCTGGTGCTTATTTTTTTCGGCGCCGGGGCTTGGGTCACAGCCTGCGTCGCGCTGCTGGGCCTCTCCCTGAACTGGCAGCTGGTGACGTTCATCTTTGTCTCCCTGTTCACCCTGCTTTTTCTGCGCCGCCATTTGCGCGCCGTTTTCGGCGGCCGGGCCCACCGGGTCGATGACCAGGGCGGCCATGCCCCGACCCATCCCCTGACGAACCGCGTAGGCACGGTCAGCAAAACCCTGCGCCCCGGCGAAGTGGGCGAGGTGAGCATTGACGGCAGCTTCTGGCGGGCCGTGGCGGAAACGGAAATCCACGAAGGCCGCCCGGTTCGCGTGCTCGGTACCCAGCCTGGCGATGCGCTGATGTTGCGGGTGGCCCCTTTCGACGGCCCTTCGGGAGAGCGGATCTAGAGCAGATTCGCTTTGAAATTGTACCAATTTCAAAGCTGACGCTGCCTTCAGGCTTGCGGCCCCGCCCTCCCCCTTCACGCACAACCATTCCGGAGCTCCTATGTCCCTCTTTGAATCCTTTGGTCAGTTCGGCTGGCTGTTCCTGCTGGCGGTACTGGTCATCATCATTCTGATCAAAACCGCCGTTGTGGTGCCCAACCAATCCGCCTATGTGGTGGAACGTCTGGGCAAATTCCACAAGGTGCTTTACGCGGGCTTTCACCTGCTGCTGCCCTTTGTGGATGTGGTGGCCTACAAACGCAGCCTCAAGGAGCAGGTGCTGGACGTGCCCAAACAGACCTGCATCACCCGCGACAACGTCAGCGTGGACATTGACGGTGTGCTCTACCTCCAGGTCATCACGCCGGAAAAATCCGCCTACGGCATTTCCGATTACGAATGGGGCGCCATTCAGCTGGCTCAGACCTCGCTGCGCTCGGTCATCGGCAAGCTGGAACTGGACAAGACCTTTGAGGAACGTACCCGCATCAACCAGGAAGTAGTGGAGGCCCTGGACGCGGCCACCGCGCCTTGGGGGGTCAAGGTGCTGCGCTATGAAATTCGCGACATCACGCCCCCGGCCACGGTCATGGAAGCCATGGAAAAACAGATGCGCGCCGAACGTGAAAAGCGTGCCACCATCGCCGAATCCGAGGGCGAAATGCAGTCGCAGATCAACCGGGCCGAAGGCGCCAAGGCGGCGGCCATTGCCCAGTCCGAAGGCCAGAAGCAGGCCATCATCAACCAGGCCGAGGGCGAGGCCGCCCAGATCCGCACCGTGGCCACGGCCACGGCCGAGGGCCTCCGCATCGTGGGCGACCAGCTGGGCAACGACGGCGTGGCCGCGGCCCAGCTCCGGCTGGCCGAGGCCTACATCAACGAATTCGGCAAGCTGGCCAAGACCGGCAACAGCATGATCATCCCGGCCGACGTGGCAGACGCCGCCGGCATGGTGGCGACCATGACCAAGATCATCAAGCCGGGCCAGGGCCTGTCCGCCGAAACCAACAAGACCAAAGCCTGATTGGGCATATAGGCCAAGGGGGAATCGGCCATGGCGGCATTTTTCATAGTCAGCATCCAGCTCGACAATCCGGCCGCCCGTCCGCTCTATGACGCCTATATTAAGAAAGTAAGGCCCATCGTGGAACGTCACGGCGGCCGCTACCTGGTGCGGACCGAACGGCTTGCGCATCTTGCCGGGGATTGGCGGCCGGACCGGGTGATTATGATCCGTTTTCCGGACAGAGCCGCGCTGGAAGCCTGCTTCGCCTCGGAAGAATATCGGGCCATCCAGGATCTGCGGCTTGCGTCTGTCAGGAGCAGCGCGGTCATTGCCGAAGACGACTGAGCCCCACGCTTACAGCCTTTTCTCGCGCCGTGCCCCTCACAATCGGGCACGGCGCGTCCGCGTTCCGGACTCCCTTCATCCCGGTTCCCTGAAGGCGGATCAAAACAGGCAAAAGCAACGACTCTCCGGCTTTTCCCGCATCTCTTGCGGAAAAACATCTTTCAGACTATGAGATTACAATACCCCTCCGTACCGACCCTCTAACCACACCTCTGTCTTATCCCGCCCTTCGCGCATTTCCTCAGTTCTTCCATTGATTCCCCGTTGACGCCACATGGAGGTTCCCGAAGTGGACCCGAAACGACTGCCTTTGATGACACGCCTTGAAAAAAAACTGGCGGATCTCGGCGTGGGCATGCGCGCTAAACTCATCAGCCTGTTTGCGGCCATCAAAGTCTTGCCTTTGATTCTGCTCGCCCTCCTGGCCTGGATGCAATCCAAGGAACTCGGCGAGGAACTGAAAGTCCGCACGGCGGAAATTTCGCGCAAGGCCGTGAAGGCCCTTGATCATACCGGCAAGATCGCGGTCAACGACACGGTGCAGGCCCTGGACAACCGTGCCACCGCCGAGATAGAGCGCATGACCACCGACACGGCCCGCGCCGTGGCCGACTTTCTGTATCACCGCGACGCGGACATTCTTTTTGCCGCCACTCTCCCCCCGGACGAGGCCTTGTACCGCAACTTCACAGCCCAAAAGCTGGGCCGCCTCGTCAAGCCCGGCCAGTGGGAGCTGGCGGCCAACGGGCGGTCCTGGCAGCGGGCAAGCCCGCCGCCGCCCGCGCCGCGGATCGCCTCCTCCATTGAGGAAAACGACTACAGCTTCCACTACCGGCCGCCCGATGGCTTTGAACGTGAATCCCGCCCCCTGTATCTTGAAATGACCTTTGTGGATCTTGACGGTATGGAGCGCCTCAAGGTGACCACTTCCCCACTTTTGTCCCCGGCGCTCAAAAATATCGCCGACAGGCGCAATACCTTTGTCAGGGCGGAAAGTTATTTCGCGGAGCTAAAAAAACTCAGGCCCGGCGAGATTTACGTTTCCGACGTCATCGGCCAATATGTGGGCACGAATTTCATCGGCATGTACACGCCGAGCAATACACGGGCCCGCCATATCCCCTATGATCCGGAAAAGCAGGCCTATGCGGGCAAGGAAAATCCCAACGGCATACGCTTCAAGGGCCTGGTGCGCTGGGCCTCGCCCGTGGTGCGCGACGGCGCGGTTACGGGCTACGTCACCCTTGCGCTGGACCATGACCACCTCATGGAATTCGTGGACAGGCTGACCCCGGCCCTTGAGCGCTACACGGAACTGCCCGACGCCTTTGAAGGCAATTACGCCTTTATCTGGGACCACAAGGGCCGCAGCATTTGTCACCCCCGCCACCACTCCATCGCCGGTTATGATCCCGAAACCGGCGACCCACAGGTTCCCTGGCTTGAAGAGCGAATTTACGAGGAATGGCAGGCCAGCGGCAAAAGTTATGCCGCGTTCATTGAGGACGTGCCCACCTTTCAGGCCCAGTCCAACAGCAAAAAACCAGCGGCTGAACTGACCCGCCGGGGCATGGTGGGCCTGGATTGCCGCTATCTGAATTTCGCGCCGCAGTGTACCGGCTGGTTCGACCTGACCAGGGACGGCGGCTCGGGCTCCTTTCGCATTTTATGGAGCGGACTGTGGAAGCTGAACACCGCGGCGGCCATTCCCTATTATACCGGGCAATACGGCAATAGCCGCCGGGGCTTCGGCTTTGTGGCCGTGGGCGCGGGACTGGACGAATTCCACCGCCCGGCCATGGCGACGCAGGCCACCCTGCAAAACCTCGTCAACGCCACGGATGAGGAACTTTCCGCCGTTTCCGAAGACACCTACCGGGCCATCAGCGAAAACCTCTGGCAGACCGCCGCGAGCCTGTCCGTTTCCACAACGCTCATGTCCGTGCTGGTCATCCTCATCGCCATCTGGATGGCCTCGGTCTTTACCAGGCGCATCGCGCAGATGGTCCGAGGCATCTCCCGCTTCCGCGCGGGCGAGCGGCAATTTCGTTTTCGCGCGCCGGTCAAGGATGAAATGGGGGCCCTGTCCGACTCCTTCGACGGTTTGGCCGACAGCCTGGTGAACAGCGACAAAGGCCCGCTCAGCATTGTCGATCTCTCGGGCAAGCTGGCATACATGAACGAGGCCGGGCTCGCCCTGATCGGCAAATCCCTGGAAGATGTGCTGGGCAAGCCCTATGCGGAAAACACCATCTTCCCTCCGGGCACGGCTTACTGCCCGCTGGCATGCCTGGCGCGCGGCACAGAGCCGGAGGTGCTCCGGCATGAACATTCCGGCCGCTACTACCAGGGAAGGGCCGAGAGCCTGACCGACGGCCGGGGCGTGGTTACAGGCCATCTTGTGCATACCGCCGACGTCACCGCCATTATCGAGGAGCAGAAACGCATTGAACGACAACGCGCCCTGCTGGAAACCATTTTCGTCAATTCTCCGGACATACTCTGGTATCAGGACAAGGAGGGCAACTACCAGGCGGTCAACCCGCGCTTTGCGGCCCTGGTGAATAAAACTCCCGAGGAAATTCGCGGATTGCCCGCGTCCGCCGTCTTTCCGCCGGAGGTCGCCGTCCGCTCGCTGGAAAATTTCCGGGCGGCCATCGAGGGCCGCACGCCTCTGTATACCGAAGAAACCGTGTATTTTGCCGACGGCCACAGCGAAAATATGGATGTGGTGCGCATCCCCCAATTCAATGCCGGGGGCGAGGTTCTGGCCCTGCTGGGCGTGGCCCGCGACGTTTCGCAGCGGGTTGCCGTGGAAAAGGAGCTGCGCCGGATCCAGACGGAATTGCAGGAGGCCTGTGCCACGGCCAACAGGGCCAACGAGGCCAAGAGCTCCTTCCTGGCCCGGATGAGCCATGAAATACGCACACCCATGAATGCCATCATCGGCATGGCCAATATCGCCAGAAAAAAACTGCACGCGGGCAGTCCCACCGATGAACTACTGAACTGCGCCAATCAGATAGAGGTTTCCTCGCACCATCTGCTGGGCCTGCTCAACGACATTCTGGACATCTCCAAAATCGAGGCGGGCAAGATAGAACTGAGCGAAGACAGTTTTGCGCTTTCCAAGCTCGTGGACAGCGTGGAGAGCATTATCCGTCCCCGCTGCATGGAGAAAAACATTGCTTTCAATGTTGCCGTGGAAGGCATTGCAACCGCGCATCTGAAAGCGGACTCGCTGCGCCTGCGGCAGGTGCTGATCAATCTGCTGGGCAATGCGGCCAAGTTCACGCCGGAACTCGGGGAAATTCTTTTCCGGGTGCGCCAGGAGGACAGACGCGGGGGCGAACGCCTGATTTCCTTTCTGGTTCAGGACAACGGCGTGGGTATTGCCGAGGAAACGCTCAAGACCCTGTTCGAGCCCTTTGAGCAGGGGGGCACCCACATTGCCCGCGCCTATGGCGGCACGGGCCTCGGGCTCTCCATCAGCAAAAGCATCATCAAGCATATGGGCGGCGATATTGCCGTCACAAGCACGCCGGGCAAGGGCAGTGCATTTTCATTCTTGCTCTGGCTCAAGGAAGCGGACAACACCCCGCAACAGCGGGAAGCCCCCGACAAAAGCCCGGCAGCCTTGGCGGGCAAGCGCATTTTGCTCGTGGATGACGTGGAGATAAACCGCATCATCGTCATTGAACAGCTTTCGAACCTGGGTCTGCGGATGGATGAGGCCGCGGACGGAACCGAAGCCGTGGCGATGTTCGCACGCTCGCCCGTCAACTTCTATGACCTGATTTTCATGGATCTGCAGATGCCCAGGATGGACGGCTACGCCGCGGCCAAAGCCATCCGCGCCATGGACCGGCCCGATGCCCGAAGCGTGCCGATCATCGCCCTGACCGCCAATGCCTTCAAGGAAGACGTGGACCTGGTGCTGGCCAACGGCATGAACGGCCATCTTGCCAAGCCGCTTGAAAACGACAAGCTCATGGAGATGCTGGAAAAGCTCCTGGCTAACGGCGACGGCGAACAGCGGCGGCCTCCGGCATAGCCACCGCACCCTGAAGACCACGCGCAACGGCGACTCAACGTAAAAGGCGGTCGCGGCCGCCCATGAGGGCTTGCCGCGACCGCCGAAATGCGCCGGTTTGGTGCTGTGCCTAGTCTTCGGCCTGCGCCTTGAGCGCCTCGGTCTGCGCCGCTGTGGACAGGGCATCGAACAGCGGAGTCAGTTCGCCTTCCATGATTCGGTCCAGGGAATAGAGGGTCAGGTTGATGCGATGGTCCGTGCAGCGGCCCTGCGGAAAATTGTAGGTCCGGATGCGTTCGGAGCGGTCGCCCGAACCCACCTGGGCCTTGCGGTCGGCGGAGAGTTCGGAATTCTGGCGTTCACGCTCGGCGGCCAGAATGCGCGAGGCCAGCACCTTCATGGCCCGGGCCTTGTTTTTGTGCTGGGAGCGCTCATCCTGGCAGGTGACCACCGTGTTGGTGGGCAGATGGGTGATGCGCACGGCGGATTCCGTCTTGTTGACGTGCTGGCCGCCCGCGCCGGAAGCGCGGTAAATATCGATGCGCAGATCTTCGGGCCGGATCTCCACGTCCACTTCCTCGGCTTCGGGCATCACGGCCACGGTGGCCGCCGAGGTGTGGATGCGGCCCTGGGTTTCGGTGGCGGGCACGCGCTGCACGCGGTGGGTGCCCGCTTCAAATTTAAGTCGGCTGTAGACCCGGTCGCCGGCGATCAGGCAGATGATTTCCTTGTAGCCGCCGGACTCGGACGGCGACTCGCTCATGATTTCCACCTTCCAGCCCTGAAGCTCGGCATAGCGGGTATACATGCGGAAGAGATCCGCCGCGAACAGGGCCGCCTCCTCGCCGCCGGTACCCGCCCGGATTTCCAGAATGGTGTTCTTTTCGTCCAGGGGGTCCGTGGGCAGCAGGGCCACTTTCAGGGCCTGCTCAATCCGGGGCAGTTCGCTTTCTGCCCTGCGAATCTCCTCATGCGCCATATCCCGGATATCCGGGTCCTCGTCGTGCAGCAGTTGCTTGTTTTCAGCCATTTCCTGCTGCAGGGCCCGGTGGCGGCGGAAGAGATCCACAATCTCACGCAGATCGGCATGCGCCTTGGTCAGTTTGCGGTAATGCTCCTGATCGTTGAACACGTCGGGCTGGGCCAGAGCTTCTTCCAGCTCCATATATTTCTTTTCAAGGCCTTCCAGTTTGGCGAACATACACGATCTCCAACACACACTGCAAAAAGATGAAAAAGAACAAAATACGATCCACCCGGCCCCTGGCGGGCGCGGTAACGGCCCGCACGGCAAAACGACCGAAGGCAGCCCGAGGGGGCTGTCCCCGTTGGCGGCAACGAAGCCATACGGAGATCGACAGCAACGATAACCGCATTTTTTGCCGGAATGAATCCTTTGAAACGTGTGCGTCTCAAAGGCAATCCGCCCTGTCCCGGCGCGGGTGAAAAGTCAGGCTTCCGTATACGGCGCGGTGCGGATGTTGTCCCCGGCGTCCGGCCCCAGGGCCTCGCGCAGGGCCACCACGGCCACATCCAGCTGGGCTTCGTCCGGCTCGTAGGTGGTCAGGCGTTGCAGAGCCAGACCCGGCGCGCGCAGCAGCGTGGCCCAGAAGCCGTCGGGCATGCGCGCCGCGTAACGGATCAGCTCGTAGGCCAGGGCGCTGATGGGCACCATGAGCAAAAGTTTGAAGGCGATGGTCAGGGCATGCTTGGCAATCGCGCTCTGGGGCGTGTAAATCATCAACAGCAGGGGCACCAGCACCGCGTGCAGAATGATCGAAATGCAGATCACAAAGAGCAGAAAGGTGGTGCCGCAACGCGGATGCAGGCGGCTCATGCGGGCGGCACTGGCCGCGCTGACCTCGTCCCCGCTCTCAAAGGCGTGGATGGTCTTGTGCTCGGCCCCGTGGTACTGGAACACGCGACGGATATCCGGCACATAGGAAATCAGCCGGATATAGCCCATGAAGATGCAGCACTTGAAGAAGCCGTCCCAGAGATGGAAGGACAGCCCTTCCACGTCGCCGCCCAAATGCAGCCAGAGCATGACCAGCGACAACAGATGCGGGGCCACCACAAAAAGCGCGACGGCCATGACCAGCGCCAGGCCCAGGCTCAAAGCCAGATGCCAGCCCGAAAGCTCTTCCTCCTCGCCCTGGGCCGCGGCTTCCACCGAACGGTTCAGGGCCTGGATGCCGTTGACCAGGGTTTCCAGCAGAACCGGAAAACCCCGCACAAAGGGTTTCTTGAGCCAGGCATGGCGGGTCAGGGAAAACCAGGGCAGCCGCTGGGCGCGAATGACGCCGTCCGGACGGCGCACGGCAAGACCATAGGTATCGCCGTTGCGCATCATCACGCCCTCCATGACGGCCTGACCGCCCACCGGGGGGCAGTCGGCCGTCAGGCAGGGCAAAAGGGCCAACAGGCCGGGCACAAGGCCCGGCGGCGGGGCGAAACGCATGCGTCCGGCCGGTCCGCGCTTACTTCTGCTCAAACTTGGCGTACTTTTTACGGAAGCGGTCAATGCGGCCAGCCGTATCCAGGAAGCGCTGCTTGCCGGTGAAGAAGGGATGGCAGGCGGAGCAGACTTCCACATGCACCTGTTCGCCCTTGGTGGAGAGCACTTGCTCCTCATGGCCGCAGGCGCAGGTAATGGTGGCCATGAACACTTTGGGATGAATGTCTTTTTTCATGACAAAACCTCGTCGCAGTCGGCCGGACCCGGCTTCGAGCAGCCCGCCTTGCCGGAAGGGACCGGCACGGGCCTGACCTTTACGGACGCCGCGCAATTTTTTTACTCTGCCTGAAGGGAATATCAGACAGGGATGACATATATAGACCTCTTTTTGTCGCTTGGCAAGCGCCTCGCGCGCCGACATCAGGGCCATTCCGTTCTCCGCCTGTAGGCAGGGTTCTTTTGTACTTAGAGCGGGTTACTTTTCAACAGGACGTGCTCTATGGGCTTGTCATACGGATGAGGCATCCCGAGCCCTGCGGGCGCAGAGGCTTTACGCCTCCCGCGCTTGGGCCGCCTCCCGCGCGGGCAGGGGGCGGCCCAAGCGGAAATGAAGTGAAAACCCTAATGCCCGGAGGGCAAAATAAAACAACGGACGGAGAACAGAATGACCCTGCACGGCGAGATCAGGCCGACGGAAGGCCAGGGCAGACGCATCTAATTTCAGCTTTTGCTGACCTCTTATTTGACGGGATTATCCGTCAAAACCAGCCTTTTTGGCGCTGGCAAGGAAAATCTTAGTTTTTAGGATTCTCCCGGCACCAGCCATCCGCCTGCGCTTCGCTCCGGCGGAGCAAAGGTGGCTTTGCCTAACTCCGTAGCGTGGTCAGATAATTCTATTAACTATTTTAAATAATTAAATTATAAACACGCTGGCCGCGTTTTTTTAGATGCGTCTGCCCTGTGCTGGAGGCTCGGTCTTGTCCATCCGTATCGGACAAAACGGGCTATGTAACACTGGGAAAACGGTATCCCGAGCCCTCAGGGCAGGCTTTTCTGTCCGGCCCAGATCAGCAAGGCCAAGGCTCCCAGGCTGCAGGCCAACACCATGTACGCGCGTCGGGTTCGCAACGAAAGTACCGCGCCCATCAGGGCCGCTCCGTACAGCATGGGCCAGCTCAGTACCGACAGTTGCGGCAGGGCCTGGCGCGCCGACAGCACGGCGATCAGGCAAAATAACAGGGCGTAACATACGACGTACAGCATGAACTGCCAGAAGGCCCGAAGCAAAACAACATGCAGAACAGCTTGACCGGGCGTAAGGGCAAAACAATCACCGGCGCACCAGGCTTCTACTCTATCCACTAAATAATTTTCATGGATGCGCAGGCTGCGCTCCATAAAACCGCCCAAATAGGCGGCCAGAATGACCAGTATCAGGGGCAACAAAAGAGGACCCGGCCGGTTCAGCCCGAAATGCGAGGCCAGAGGAAAAAGCAGCAGAAAGCTCAGGCTGCCGAAGGGGGGCACTACGCTGCCCAACTCCAACACATCCAGCCAGAGCAATTCAAGAATGATGCCGAGTGAGAGCGCCAGAGCCCAATCGGAGGTGTAAAAGCCCGTGATCAGCGCGAGGCATACGGGCCTGTCCAGCAGGCCGATGATGCATGAGGAACGAGCCGCCCCAGCCAGGACAAAAAAAAAGCGTACGGAAGCCCCGTGTATATCAGCTCAGAAAAGTTGATCATAAGAGCCTCGTACGTTTTCAGTGGGAACGCAGCGGAAGTCCAGTTGCACAAGGTGCTGCTGAATAATGCGTAAATCTTCCCTGTCCTGTGCTGAAAGCGCCACATGGGGCAGTAATTGCAATTTGTCCGGCCCGTAGTGCAGATTGCCCATATTGAGCACCGGCATTTCAATGCCCTCATCACAGGCCCGGCGGGCATCCTGGCAGTTGGCGAAAAGCACGAAGCTGTCGTCTCCGCAGGCATCCAGTGTGGCAGCAAGTTCGCGCACCGGGATAAAATGAGTGATTACGCGCTGGGGTATGGCCAGCTCCACAATCTGCCGGCGTAATAGATCCGTAGCCAGTTCGTCATTGGCCACTACCAGATGTTTGGCGCCGGTATACGGCAGCCATGCCTCGATCACCTGCCCGTGTACCAGGCGATTGTCCACGCGAAACCACATTGCTCAGTCGCCCGTTTTGTCACGGGCCTTGTTCCGCAACATGCTGCCGGCCACCACAATACCTTTGGCCCCGGCTTCACCGGCGATGCGGGCCAGTTCGTTCAGCTCTTTGTCGCGGGACGTGAACACCTTCAGAAGCATGGGCAGATTGACGCCGGTCACCACTTCCACCTTATGGCTGCCCAACAGGGAAAGGGCCAGGTTGGTGGGGGTGCCGCCGAACATATCCGTAAGAATAATAACGCCCGCGCCCTTATCCAAGCGTTGGGCCGCGTCGTCCAAACGGCGCACTGTTTCAGAAACTTCATGCGCCACGTCAACGCTGATGGAACTGCAATCGCTCAGCGGTCCCAAAATAAATTCGGCCGTACGCAGCATGGCAGAACCGTAGTCCGCATGGGAGACCACAATGATCCCGACTTGTGTCGTCTTGCTTTCATCCGTCATGGCATTCCTCACGGTTCACAATCTGCCAGCTTTTTCAGCCAAGTTCAAGGTGCCGGTGCTCCAGAGAGGTCGGGTAGTCCGCCTGGCGAAGCGCCTGTGACAATTCTTCGGCCATGGCCACCGAGCGGTGCCGCCCGCCGGTGCAGCCCACGGCGATGGTAATCCGGTAGCGGCCTTCGGCCTCCATCAGGGGCAACATGAAAAAAAGCAGGTCCAGCAGTTTCTTGCGGAATTCCACCGCGCTGGACGAGGCGAAAACATAATCGGCCACGGCCTTGTCCTTGCCGCAAAGGGGGCGCAGCTCTTCCACAAAATACGGGTTGGGCAGAAAGCGCAGATCAAAAACCGTGTCGGCTTCTCGGGGCACGCCGTACTTGAAGCCAAAGGAAATCACATTGACGCGGATAGCCCGCAATTTGTCCTTGTTGCCGCTCCAACGCTTTTGAATGGAACGCCGCAGGTCATGGATGGAAAAACGCGAAGTGTCGATAACCAAGTCGGCCATTTCCCGCAAAGGGCGCAGGCGGTTGCGTTCGGCGGCCAGGGCGGCTTCAAGGCCCATGCCCTCCCGCTCCAGCGGATGCGGGCGGCGGGTGGTGGCGTAGCGGCGCATGAGCTCCTGCGCGTCAGCCTCCAGAAACAGCAGAAGCGGACGGATACCCTTGGCGGCCATAACGCTCAGGGCGTCGTTGATTTCATCCGGGAAATTGCTCTGACGCATGTCCATGCCCAAGGCAATGCCCATGAAATGACTCATGGAAGGGCGTTCCATCATAGCGGCCATTTCCGGGGCCAGACTTGCGGGCAGACCGTCCACGGCGAAATAGCGCAGATCTTCAAAAACCTGCACGGCCGTACTTTTGCCCGCGCCGGAAAGACCGGTGACAATACAGACCTGCACAGGGCGGTCATGGGCGACTTTGGGCGTGTCAGCAGATGAATCCGGATCGGACGGGCTGCGGCAGGGGGGCTGCTGTGACGTGCTCATACGTATACTTCACTGGGAGCCACCGGGCCGATCTTCGTGCGAAGACAGGCCCGGCGGAAAAAGTATGGCGGAACGGCTACAACACGGGATCAATCAGGGCGTAGCCTGTAGTGCGCCGACGGTAAACCACATTGACGCGATTGCTTTCGGCATTGAGAAAGACCAGAAATTCGCTGCCGATGGAATCCAGTTGCATCAGCGCCTCATCCAGGTGCAGCGGCTTTGGCGCGAAGCGGTCCGTGCCCACCACGGTCTGACTTTCCTCGGGCTGGGCTTCCAGATTGTAGGTAAAGACGTCCACATCGGCATTGCGGGCCTTACGGCGTTGTTCCTTGACGCGGGACACCTGACGCTTGATCTGGGCTTCCACCTTGTCGGTCACAAGGTCGATAGCCGCGTACATATCGGAGGTCTGCTCGGTGGCGTTGATATGCAGGCCCTCGCCGGAAACGGTCACTTCGCAACGATGGCGGAATTTATCCACCGTCAGCACGACGCTTACTTCCAGACCCGCGGACTTGCCATAAAACCGCCCCAACTTTTCCATGCGGCGGCGGGCATACTTCTTCAAATGATCGGAGGCCTCAAAATTCTTGAAGGCGAAAGAGATATTCATGCGTTCCTCCTTGGGATTGCAAAGCACCGCTGTGAGATCAGAAGTGCTCCTTACGCCGTGACGACGAGGGAATGTCCAGCGCCGTGCGGTACTTGGCCACCGTACGCCGGGCAATATTCACTTTCAGGCGCTCCTTGAGCATTTCTCCGATGCGTTCGTCACTCAAGGGGGCCTTGGAGTCTTCATCGGCTATGAACTTCTTGATCAGCGCCTTAACGCTTTCCGAGCCGACCTGACTGCCGTCGTCCAGCTCAAGGCCGCTGTTAAAGAAGAACTTCAGCTCAAAAATCCCGTGGGGCGTCGCCACGTATTTGTTGGTAGTGATCCGGCTTACGGTTGATTCGTGCATGCTGATATCATCGGCAATGTCTTTCAGAATCAGCGGAGCCAGTTTGGTGACGCCGTTTTCAAAAAACGGCTGCTGGTGGCGCACAATGCTCTCCACCACCTTGTACAGCGTACGCTGGCGTTGATACAGGCTCTTGATCAGCCAGGAGGCCGAGCGCATTTTTTCCGTACAGTATTCTTTTTCCTTATCCGAGGAAGATCCCATATTCATCTGGCAGAGCGAGGAAAGCTGCAACTGCGGCAAACCGTCTTCATTGAGCAGAATGACGAATTCATCGCCCATCTTGTACACAAAGACATCCGGGCTCACATAGGTGGGTTCGCCGCCGCCGAAACTGGCGCCGGGCAGTGGATCAAGGCTCTGGATGATGTTCAGATATTCCTTGAGTTCCTCCATATCCAGCTTGAACTTGCGCAGCAGAGGCTTGTAGCGCTTGGCCTCCAGATCTTCCAGATGGGACTGGACCAGATCGAGAAGAATGGGATCCCGGTCATAGTTCAGACTTTTCAGCTGGATCAGCAGACACTCGCGCGCGTCGCGCGCGGCCACCCCTATGGGATCAAAAAGCTGCACTCTTTCCAGCACCGCCCGCACCTCGTCGGGCGTGGATGTGGTCATCTCCGCGATTTCTTCCAAGGTGGCCTGCAAATAGCCGGAGGAAGACAGATTGCCGATGATGACCTCGCCGATTTCCTTTTGCGCCTCGGTCAGCATGGAAAGGCGCAGCTGCCAGAGCAGATGCCCTTCCAATGTGGGCTTGGCGGCATAACGGGCTTCCAGAGGAGAAATTTCTTCAGCCGCTTCAAAGTCCCGCGGCTGTACTTGGCGCGGAGTGCTGGCGAACTCGCCGAGATAGTCCTCCCACGAGGCATCCTTGGCGAGTTCCTTGTCGTAGACCTCTTCTTCAACGGCCTCCCGGCGCTCTGTCTGGGAGGCCTGATCCGAAGAAGACTCATCACCCGAGAGCTCCTCAAGAAAAGGATTGTCCAGCATCTCCTGCTGCACGGTTTCCAGTAGTTCCACGCGCGAGAGCTGAAGCAGCTTGATGGCCTGCTGTAACTGCGGCGTCATGACCAGTTGCTGAGCCAATTTCAATTGCTGACGAAGTTCCAGTGCCATGTCTGCTCTTTTAGGCTGATAAGCTACAATGTCTGAACGGAGTTCTCATTTACAAAAATTGTGCCATATGCTGAAAAATTATGCAATAGACGGAAGCTGCGAACAAAAAGGGAAAGGCCGCAAGGCTTGCGCCGGGTGGCGGCCCCTACGGAAACCGCAGGGAACCAAGTCTCAATTACGGCAAAGGGGAGGCCTCAGGCCTCCCCTTTCATACATCACAAGCCAAGCGACAAAACGGCGCTCAGGCTTTGGATTGCTTTTTGGCCGCCTTGATGAATTCGCGGAACAAAGGATGGGCTTCCATGGGGCGGGATTTGAACTCGGGATGGAACTGACAGCCCAGGAACCAAGGATGGTCGGGCAGCTCCATGATTTCCACCAGAGAGTCGTCCGGCGCCGTACCGCTGAAGGCCATGCCCTTCTGGCCCAGAATTTCCTTAAAGGCATTGTTGAACTCATAGCGATGGCGATGCCGTTCGTCCACCATATCCTTTTTGTAGGCTTCGTGGGCCTTGGTGCCGGGCAATACCTTGCAGGGATAGGAACCCAGGCGCATGGTGCCGCCCTTATCGCTGCTGGCGTCGCGTTTTTCCACATTTTTGGTGCGGAAGTCGAACCATTCGGTCATCAGGTAAATAACCTTGTGGTCGGACAGAGGATTGAACTCCTCGGAATTGGCGTCGTCCAGACCGGCCACATGGCGGGCAAATTCAATGACCGCGCATTGCATGCCCAGACAGATACCGAAGAAGGGCACGTGTTTTTCGCGGGCGTAGCGGATAGCCGCGATCTTGCCCTCCACGCCGCGGTAACCGAAGCCGCCGGGCACCAGAATGCCGTCACAGCCCTTGAACACTGAAGCCGCGTTGTGTTCGGTCACATTTTCGGAGTTGACGTAGCGCAACTCCACAGCCACCCGGTTGGCCACGCCGCCGTGGATCAGGGCTTCGTGCAGGCTCTTGTAGGCTTCTTTCAGGTCAACATACTTGCCCACAATGGCAATGGTCACCTTGCCCTGGGGATTGGCGCTGTCGTGAACCAGCTTTTCCCAGGATTCCAGGTGGGCATTGCGCGCGGGCAGGCGCAGCATGATGGCGACTTTCTGGTCAAAACCTTCCTCATAGAACTTGAGGGGCACTTCATAAATGTTGTCCACGTCCACGGAGGAAAAGACCGCGTCCTGGTCCACATTGCAGAACAGGGCGATCTTTTTGCGCATTTCCTGGGGGATGCTCTGTTCGCAGCGGCAGAGGATGATGTCCGGCTGGATGCCGATGGAAAGCAGCTCCTTGACGCTGTGCTGGGTAGGCTTGGTTTTGTGTTCACCGGCGCAACGCAGATAGGGCACCAGGGTCAGGTGAATGTTCAGGCAGTTGTCGCGCCCCAGTTCCGAACGCAACTGGCGGATCGCCTCCAGGAAAGGAAGACCCTCAATGTCGCCCACCGTGCCGCCGATTTCTATGATAGCCACGTCCGGCGCGCCCTCGCCCTCGGCCAGGGAAAGCACAGTATGCTTGATCTCGTCGGTGATGTGCGGGATCACCTGCACGGTGGCGCCCAGATAGTCGCCGCGCCGCTCTTTGGCAATGACGTGATTGTAGATGGAGCCCGAGGTGGTGTTGTTTTTGCGCGACATGGGCACGTTGAGGTAGCGCTCGTAGTGGCCCAGATCAAGGTCGGTCTCGGCCCCGTCGTCGGTCACGAAAACTTCGCCGTGCTGGAAGGGGTTCATGGTGCCCGGATCCACATTAATATAAGGATCCAGCTTCTGAATGGTCACCGACAGGCCGCGCGTCTGTAAAAGCGCGCCCAGCGAAGCGGCCGCCAAGCCTTTGCCCAGTGAAGACAAAACCCCGCCCGTCACAAAAATAAATTTGGTTTTCATGGCCTCCCACCTGTTTTGCTTGAATGCACGGTTCCGCGTAACCGCATGCTGATACACCCAATTGATTTTTTTGGCTAGCATTGACTAAGTCTGATAAGGTAAGTAGTGTAATTTTCCCTTTTTCAGCATGCGTCCCGCCGTGTGGTTGGACGCGCGGCCCTACCCCGCTCCGGGCCGGGCGTATTTCAGGCTGCTCCTAAGGAGGCTCCTCCCGCATGGCTACAGTCAATACTCTGGTCATCACCGGCTACGGTACTAATTCCCATCTGGAAACCGCGCATACGGCCCGCTTGGCCGGTTCCGACAGGGCCGACGTGGTGCATTTCTCCGATCTGGTGGCGGGCAACGTATGCCTTGCGGACTACCATTTTCTGATTTTCCCCGGCGGCTTTCTGGACGGCGACGACCTGGGCGCGGCCCAGACCGCGGCCATGCGCTGGCGCTATTTGAAAGACGCCCAAGGCACGCCGTTGCTGCAAAGCCTGCGGGAATTTCTGGACCAGGGCAAGCTGATCCTCGGCATCTGTAACGGCTTCCAGCTGCTGGTCAAGCTGGGCGTGCTGCCCGCGCTGGGCGGCGTCCGCTTCGAGCGCCAGGCATCCTTGGGTCACAATGATTCCGCCCGCTTCGAGGACCGCTGGGTGCATCTGCTGCCCAATTCCGACAGCCCCTGCGTGTTCACCAAAGGCCTGCCCCTGCTGGCCATGCCCGTGCGCCATGGCGAGGGCAAGCTCATTCCCCGTGACGAGGAATGTCTGCGTCGTATTGCGGCCGAACAGCTCATCGCTCTCCAATATGCCGACCCGGAAAGCGGCAAGCCCACGCAGGAGTATCCTTATAACCCCAACGGCTCGCCGCTGGCCATTGCCGGACTCACCGACCCCACAGGACGCGTGCTGGGCCTCATGCCGCATCCCGAAGCCTTTCACCATGTGACCAATCATCCCGCCTGGACCAGGGGCGAACTGGACCCGCCGGGCACCCTGCTGTTCGTCAATGCCGTGCGCTATCTGCGCGGCCAGTAGCTGGCCCGGCCTTGACAAAGCCGACTTATACGGACAGAATATCAAGATTAACCCCAACATCGTGCAACAGCCGTGTGGTTCGCTCAGAGCCGCGCGCGTCAGACAAGGTGTGTACACGTTTGCCGCACATTCCCGCTTTCTTTTTTTACGCCGGATGATTTTTTAAGGCGCTTTCTCTGTTCAAGTGCAAGAAAGTGCCTTTTTTATTGAGGGCAATATCAATGCAACTCATTGAAATATTTAGCGCCATTGAAAAAATCGCGCCTCTCGACGCCGCCGCCCCCTGGGATATCTCGGGCCTGCAGGTAGCAGCGCACAGAAGTGAAGCCGACATGCTGGCCGTCTGCCTGGACCCCACGCCCGCCTCGGTGCGTCAGGCGCTGGAACGGGGGGCGCAGTGCATTTTGAGCCACCACCCCCTGGCGCTCAAGCCCGCCCTGCCCCGGCGTCTGGACGCCTACCATGAAGTTCTGTGCCTGTTGCTCGCTGCGGATGTGCCGCTCTATGCCGCCCACACCTCGCTGGACGTCAACGCCGACGGTCCGGCGGGCTGGCTGGCGCGCGAGCTGGAACTCGGCAACCTGGCGGTGTTGGAAGCCACGGCCCCGCCGCTGGCTGCGGCTCCCCTGCCGCTGGGCTTCGGTTTGGCCGGTGATCTGCCCGCGCCCTTGAGCCTTGCGCAAATCACATCCGCTCTGGCCCGGCACATTGATCTCTCCACGGCCACGGTCTGCGGCCCCGTACCGGAAAGCATCTCGCGCCTGGCTTACTGCACCGGTTCCGGTTCTTCCCTTCTGCGGGAAGCGCGCGCGGCAGGCGCCCAGCTTTTCATTACCGGCGACGTCAAATACCATACGGCGCTGGAGGCTGAAATCTGCCTGCTGGATGTGGGGCACCACAGCCTGGAGGAAGAAATGATGCGCCGCATGAGCGGCTTGCTGGCGCAACGCCTCAGTGGCCTGAACGTCGTTTTCGTGCCTTCGGTTTCACCGTTGCGCCCCGTCCTTTTGCCATGACTCCCAGGAGGAATATATGAGCAGTGCCGTTTACTTGGATCAGATAAAGCAGTTAGTGGAATTGCAGAAGGTGGATGACGCCATCTTCGCTGTCAAGCAGGAGCTGGAAAGCGCGCCCCGCGAGCTTGAGGATCTGGAGCAACGCTTTGAGGCCGCCGAGGCTCAGCGCAATCGCGTCCTGGACAAGCTGGCGCATCTCCAGGAACAGCAGAAACGCCTGTCCCTGGAGATTGACGACGATTCCGCCAGGATCAAAAAGAGCAAAAACAAGCTCATGCAGGTGGGCAATACCCGCGAATATCACGCCATGATGCGTGAAATGGACAGCATGGAGAAAATCAACCGCTCCCGTGAGGAAGAAAAGATGACCCTCATGGAAGAATTGCAGTTGCAGAACGACACGCTGGCCGAAATTGATCGGGATTACTCCGCCCTTAAAGCCGAGCTGGAAGTCAAACGTGAAGGTCTGGAAGAAAAGCTGAAGAAAGCCGGAATCAATCTGGACTCTCTGAACCAGAAGCGTGCTCAGGTCAGCAAGGCCATTCCCCAGCCCGTGTTCATGCGCTATGAGTTCATTCGCGTGCGTCTGGAACATCCGGTCATTGTGGCTGTGACGGACGGCATCTGCTCCGGCTGCAATATCGCGGTGCCCCCGCAGTCCTTCATTGAGTTGCAGCGCGGCCAACAGATTCTGAGCTGCCCCAACTGCCAGCGCCTGATTTTCTGGTGCGAGCATTTCAGCCTGCCGGAAGAGGCTGTTGCGGCTCCCAAGCCTGTACCCCTGACGGATTAGCTTGAGCCTTATTGGGACGCTTTGCCTCCGGCCGGTAAAGCGTCCGTAAAAATCTCCGGCCGCAAACAAGCGGGAGCCGGACAGACCGTCGCTGCGGGCCATTGGCCCGGAGAGGAAAGTCCGGGCTCCACAGGGCAGGACGCTGGGTAACACCCAGGAGGGGCGACCCTCGGACAGCGCCACAGAAAGCAAACCGCCGTGCTTTGCGCGGTAAGGGTGAAACGGTGGGGCAAGAGCCCACCAGATGCCGCGGTGACGCGGCATGCTCGGCATACCCCGTCTGGAGCAAGACCAAATAGGGAAGGCGGCCGGCCCGGCCCATGCCTTCCGGGTAGGTTGCTTGAGGGCGCGGGCAATCGCGCTCCTAGAGGAATGACGGTCACATGCGACCTGTCGCATGACAGAACCCGGCTTATCGTCCGGCTCCCGCTTGTTGTCAGAGGCTTGCCATGCCTGAAAATTCCCAGCCGGAAAAACCCTGGGGCCTGATCCTGGCCGCCGGGAGCGGCAGCCGTCTGGCGGCCGTTGTCGGCGGCTGTCCCAAACAGTTTTTATGCTGGCGGGACGTCCCGCTGTATTGGCACGCGGCGCGCGCCATGAGCCGCAGCGCCGTGGTGGCCGGTATTGTTTTTGTTTTCCCCCCTGACCGGCGTACCGCCGAGGAAGAGCGCTTGCATGCCCTTTGCGCGCGAGAGGATCTCGGCCTGCCCTGGCTGGCGGCGGCCGGCGGCGCGTTGCGCCAGGATTCCGTGCGCCTGGGTCTGGCGGTCCTGCCGCGCCGGACGCGGTACGTGCTGGTGCATGACGCGGCCCGCCCCTTTCTGAGCCCGGCCCTGGTACGCCGCGTTTGTGAGGCCCTGCGCCAGGGCGCGCCTGCGGTCGTTCCCGGTCTGCCCGTCACTGACACTATCAAAATGGTGGACGACGGGCGTGTTGCGGCTACCCTGCCGCGCGCCCGGCTGGCGGCGGTGCAGACACCCCAGGGATTTAACCTGACCTTGCTGCGTCAGGCCCACCAACATGCCTTGGATGCGGGCCTGGCCGTCACCGACGACGCCGCGCTGATGGAAGTTCAGGGCCACGAAGTGCTCATTGTGCCCGGTGAGGCTGCCAACGTGAAAATCACCCATCCCGAAGATCTTTCCCTGCTGGCCGGAGAACAGGCTATGCCCCGCCCCTGCGCGGGCATGGGCTACGACGTGCATCGTTACGGTCCGGGTCGCCCGTTGAAGCTGGGCGGCGTGCTCATTCCCGGCGGCCCGGAAGTTGTGGCTCATTCCGACGGCGACGTGCTGCTGCACGCGCTCATGGACGCCCTGCTGGGCTGCGCGGCCCTGGGCGACATAGGCCAGCACTTCCCCGACAGCCAGGCCCGCTATGAGGGCATTTCTTCAGCCGTATTGCTGGATCAGGTTCTGGAAATGCTGCGCGGCGCAGGGCTTGAGCTCAGCCATGTGGATTTGACCATCGTGGCCCAGACGCCCCGCCTGTCGCCCTTCCGTGAAGAAATACGCAAGAATGTGGCCCGGCTGCTGGGCCTGGACACGGCGCGGGTCAACCTCAAGGCTACCACCGAGGAAGGCCTGGGCTTTACCGGGCGGTCCGAGGGCATCAAGGCCTATGCCGTGGTCAGCGCGCTGGCCGGCGGCACGCCGTCCTTTTCCGCACAGGCTGTTCCATCCCCCGATCTCTGATCTCCATAAGGATGCGCCATGAACACTGAGTTGTATCGGCCCTGGTTCGCCCATTATGAGGATTTCGTGCCCCGTACCGTGGAGATCTGGGACAAGCCCCTTTATTCCCTGCTGGACGAGGCCGCCGCGGCCTATCCCCATCGTAACGCACTGATCTTCCAGAACACGCGCATTACCTATAAAAGCTTGCTCGAACGGGCGGAACTCTTTGCCGGGGCTCTGCGGCGCATGGGCGTGGAACCGGGTCAGCGGGTGGCCATCATGCTGCCCAATCTGCCCCAGACCATGATCGCCTTCTGGGGAGCCATCAAGGCCGGGGCCGTGGTGGTCATGACCAACCCGCTCTACATGGAAAAGGAACTGCGGGAAAACATGCAGGATTCCGGGGCGGAACATATGATCCTGCTGGATCTGCTCTGGCCGCGCGTGGCCGCGTTGCGCGACCGCCTGCCGCTGCGCAATTTCATCATTACCGGCGTGGGCGACGCCCTTTCCTTTCCGCTCAACTGGCTGTACCGCTTCAAGCAGGCCCGGAATCCCAAGGAGCCCATCCCCTACGACGGCAAGCATGTCTTTGAGTGGAAGAGCTTTTGCAAAGGCGCGCAGCGTCATACGGAGCCCATTGCGGACACGCTGCACGACCCGGTCATGCTCCAGTATACCGGGGGCACCACCGGTCTGCCCAAGGGCGTCACCCTGACCCATGCCAATCTGGGCACCAACTGCCGGCAGGTGCTGGACATCATCCACGTCTCGGCCAAAGAGCACCATACTTTTATTTCCCTGCTGCCCTTCTTTCATGTCTACGGCCTGACCACCGGCCTGATCATCCCCGTGGCCCTTGCCGCCACCACCCTGCCCCTGCCGCGCTATGTGCCGCAGGACGTGCTGCGCATCATCGCCCGCCACAAGCCCACGATTTTTCCGGGCGCGCCGTCCGTCTATATTTCGCTCTTGCAGCAGAAGGATCTGGCCCGTTATAATCTGCACAGCATCCGGATCTGCGTTTCCGGCTCGGCCCCGTTGCCGCGTGAAATTTTCCGCCGCTTCCAGGAGGCTACCGGCGCCGCCATTCTGGAAGGCTACGGCCTGACCGAGGCCTCGCCCATCACCCATATCAATCCCCTGGGCCGCCAGGGCCAGAAAGAAAATTCCATCGGCATGCCCTTGCCCGGCACGGACGCCCGCATTGTGGATATGGAAGGCGGCTCCCTGACCTTGCCCCCCGGCAAGATGGGGGAACTGGTCATCCAGGGCCCCCAGGTCATGAGCGGCTATTGGCGGCGACCCGACGAAACGGCCAGCGCCCTGCGCAACGGCTGGCTTTATACCGGCGACTTGGCGACCATGGATGAGGACGGTTATTTTTATATTGTGGATCGCAAGAAAGACATGGTCATTGTGGGCGGTTACAATGTCTATCCGCGTGAAGTGGATGAGGTATTGCTGGAGCACCCCAAAATCATGGAAGCCGTCACGGTGGGCATCAGCGACGATGTGCGCGGGGAAGTGCTCAAGGCCTATGTGGTGCCCTGTCCCGGCGAAAGCCTGAACAAATCCGAGATCATTGCCTGGTGCCGCAGCAAACTGGCTTCCTATAAGGTGCCGCGCTTGGTGGAGTTCCGCGAGGAATTGCCCAAAACCATCGTGGGCAAGGTCTTGCGCCGGGCGTTGCGTGAAGAGGAAGAGCGCAAAGCCGGCCGCAGGAAAAACCGTCAGGCGGGCCAGAAAAACGCGGCCTCCGCCGACGCGTCTCCACGCCGGGAGGTTCCGACCGAACGTACGCCGAGGGAGGGGGCCTGATGCGCATAGTGGCCCAACGGGTTCGCGAGGCCTCGGTCAGCGTGGACGACCGCGTTGTGGCCTCCATCGGCCAGGGGCTGCTGGCCTTGGTGGGCTTTGGCCGGGATGACGGGCCGGACTTTGGTGAAAGTCCGGCCTTTGCGGGCATGGCCCGCAAGCTCCTGGATCTGCGCATTTTCCCGGGCCAGGGCGACGCGGCTCACAAGTTCCACTGCTCCCTTCAGGACTTCAGCGGCCAGGTGTTGCTGGTGCCCCAGTTCACCCTGTATGCCGATTGCCGCAAAGGCCGTCGGCCTTCCTTTACTGACGCCGGCGACCCGGCCTGGGCCGCCGCGATGTTCGAACGTTTTGCCAGGCATGTTGACGAAGCGTGTCACGGAAGCGTATCTTCAGGTATATTTGGAGCCGAAATGGAAGTGCGCCTCTGCAACTGGGGGCCTGTGACCATTTGGCTGGATTCCACCCGGCTTTTTTCATAACAGCGGCACGCCGGACCCGGTCCCAAGCTGACGTGCTCCCCGTCCACCCGGGAATGCGGGTCGGCTTCGGCTTCCGGCGCGGATGACATCAGTTCGCGTTGCCGTCGGCAGCATTTCAAGATTTCCAACGTTGCCATGCTGCGCAGAACTTTTTGCCGGTAATAATGCAAAGCCCGTCGGCCGCGAAGCAAACATTCGTGCCTGCAATCCAGGCAAAACGCGCGTTGCTTCAGCCGCGTCGGCGTAGTGGGCTCTAAATATGACGACCGAGCGTAACGACGTGGTTTTTACGTCTTGGGTCGTCGCTATTCGCGGGATAAAGGCAGTGCCGCCACATTGGGAACAATCCATCCCCGATGAGAAAATGCTTCGGAGGCTCGGTCATGTTTGATCTGCAAGCGGAGTTATATAATAAGATCATTATCCTGCGCCTGACCGGCGATATACTTCTGGCTGACGTGGTCGAGTTCAATCAGCAGATGAAAAACCACATAGCGGCACCGGACATCGCCCAGGTGGTGGTGGATCTCAGCCGGGCGGGACGAATGGACAATGCCGGACTGGGCGTCCTTGTGAGCATCAGCACCAAACTTCAGGGGCGGGGGCGCAGGCTGATTTTGCTCTGCCCCGCGCCGCATGTGGCACAACTTTTGAAAGACGCGGAGGTAGAAGGTTTTTTCCCCACGTATGAAAGCGAGGAAGAGCTTAAAGGGTATATTCCGGACGCGGCGGAATAGCGTTTCGCGCCGCCGGTAGCGGCAGTTTTTTCAGCCCAGACGGATGGTGTAAGGTGCAATACTATCTTCGACATTATTTCAACCCGGACTTTGACTATCTGCGCCCGAAACCCGGCGTCGGCGAAGACGGCGAGAGCTCGGACCTCTACAGTCTGGGCTACGTGCAGAATGTCATTGCCGGGCAGCTTCTGGCCGAGGTCATCCCTCTGGAGCAGGCCGGGGCGGAACCGGATCCGCGCTTTGTGCTTTCCAGGCCTGTGCTCCCCGGTGGAGCCAATACCCAGGTGGACCCGGCCTATCCCAACTATCTGCTCTCAACCTCCAACGGCTACGTTTTTTACAACAACGGGAAAATCACGGTCAAGCGTCTGCTCAATGTGCGTCAGGACGTCAGCTTCCGCACGGGCAACATTTTCTTTGTGGGAGACATGGCCGTGCACGGTTCGGTACGTTCCGGTTTTTCCGTGCAGGCCAACAATCTCCGGATCATGGGTATGGTGGAGGGCGGCGTGGCGCGTGCCCGCCGTGATCTGATGGTGGACGGCGGCGCGCGCGGCGGTGCGGGCCAGCATTGCCTTCTGGACGCGGGGGACAAACTGCTCACGCCCTTTCTGGAAAAGATCGAAGCGCGCGCCCGCGGCAACATGGTTGTCGAAAAATACTGCCTGTACAGCACGGTTTACGCCGGGGCCAACATGGTGGTGCGCGAACAGGTCTACGGCAGCACCATCAACGCCTACGGCAGCGTCTATGTGGGCAGACAGCTGGGCAACAAGGCGGCCATTTCCACCAAGATATATCTGGGGTACGATCCTCTGAGCATTCGCCAGCTGGAAAAAATCGACAAGATTATTTCCGGCCTGTCCCAGTCCATCACCCACCTCAAGGCCGTGGCCGGGCATCTGCCGCCCGACGCCAATGAGGCCAGCCGCAAACTGGCCCGGCTCGTCGAGCAGCGCGAACGGATCATGAAGCAGCGTACCGAGCTCTGGTCAAAGCTCTACCTGGACGAAAACTACATGCAGAACTGCCGCCTGATGGTGCCGGGAAAGGTCTATCCCGGTGTGGAAATCTCCGTGGGCCGGGCCTTCATGCTGGTGGAGCGGCCTTATGAAAATGTGCTCTTCCGGCTCTGTTACGACGATATTATTGTGGAGCCCCTGCCTCCGGCCGACAAGGGCAAGGGAAAATGACCCATCACCGCGCTCCGCTCTTTGAGGCGGTTTTCGCGGACGGCCAATGCCCCGGCGACGTCCCGGTCGACATATTGGCCCATGTGGATAGCCGCTCTTTCGCCATGCTCGGTCCCGGCGGCGCGGAGCGGGAGAAATCCGTGGTCAGCAGCCTTTCACCGGAACAGTGCCGGGACGCCCTGCCTGTGTTGCTGGGCGCGGGTTTGGGACACGCTCTTCATCTTTTGCTTGAAGTGCACGACGGCCCCATCGCCGTGGTGGAAAAAGAAAATAGTTTGCAAGAGCTGACCGGCGTGTTGGCCGCTTTGCCTGAAGACCTGCGGCAGCGCGTGCTTCTGGTCGCTGCGTCTGACCCCCAAGCGGCGCTCAGCGAATTGACCCACTGGCAGACGCGCCACAACGGCAAACGCCTGCTGCCCTTGGCCCTGCCTTTTTATCTGCGTCTGGACCGCGCCTATTACGGCGAGCTGCGCGAAAAACTCGCCGCCAGCGCCCGTTTTGACTTCTGGAGTCGCGCGGTACAACCCCGTTTCCGCGAGGCCGCGCCGCGCGTGCTCCTGCTGACCAGCAAATATTTCCTGATGGGCGAACTGGAAGGGGCCTGCCGCAAGCTGGGTCTCGCCTATAAGCTGATCACCCTCAAGGACGACACTCTGGCCCGCGAGGATTTTGTCCAGCAGTTGCTGGAGGCCGTGGTTTCGTTCAAGCCCGACTGCTGCATCACGCTCAACCATATGGGTGTGGATGTGGAGGGAGTGCTCATGGACCTGCTGGCCCGGCTGCAACTGCCGCTGGCCTCCTGGTTCGTGGATAATCCCCACCTGATCATCCACCTCTACTCGCGTTGCGTCAGTCCCTGGACGGCTTTGTTCACCTGGGACGCGGACAATATCGAAAGTCTGCGCCGCACAGGCTTTGAGCACGTTTTTTATCTGCCCCTGGGGACGGACCCGGATCGCTTCCACCCGAGCCGCGCGGCGGTTCCCGATGCCTGGAAGGCTGACATCTCCTTTGTGGGCAACTCCATGCTCTACAAGGTGGGCGGCCGCCTGAAAAACGGGCGCTTCCCGCGTGAACTGCTGCTGCCCTTCCGCGAGGTTTCCCAAGCCTTTATGGACAGCGAGCAGCGTTCCGTCGCGGATTTTCTGCGCCTGTCCTTTCCCGAGGTCCATGCCCGCTACGAGGCCCTGCCCGACAACGAGGCCCGGCTGGCCTATGAAACGGCCATCACCTGGCAGGCCACCCGCCTGTATCGCAACGGATGCGTGCGCCGTCTCCTGCCCTTTTGTCCCCTGATCGTGGGCGACCGGGGCTGGCGGATCGAATTTCGGCGCGAGCCCTGCCGGCCCCGCTATCTGGACGCCCTGAGCTACTATGCGGAGTTGCCCGCTTTTTACGAGCATTCCGCCATCAATTTCAACTGCACCAGCAAGCAGATGAAAGGCGCGGTCAACCAGCGCGTTTTCGACGTGCCCGCCGCCGGGGCTTTTGTGCTCACGGACTGGCGGCCGCAGATGGAGCAGCTTTTCGAGCCCGATGAAATGGCCTGTTATCACGATCCGGAAGAAATCCCCGATCTGGCGCGTCACTATCTGGCCCACCCGGCCGAACGCCGCAAACTGGCCGCTGCCGCGCGCAACCGGGTGCTGGCCTGCCACACCTGGGAGCACAGACTTCAAGCGCTGCTTGAACATATGCGCCGGATCTACGGAACTCCCCAGGTGGGCAAGGCGCGTTCATGAGCGCGGATCCCCTGCTGGTTCTGCAATTGCAACGCATGGGGGACTTGATCCTTACCTTTCCCCTGCTGCTTGCCCTTAAAAAACGCTGGCCGGGCCATCCCATCTGGGTGGCGGCCGAGCCGCAGTTTTTCCAGGAACTGATGCCGCTGGCGCCGGAGGTAGTTTTTTTCCCCCCCTCGCATTGCCCCACCCTGGCGCGCGGGCACTACGCGGCGGCCATCAATCTGAGCGCCCGGCCCGAGGCCGCCGCCTGTCTGGCCGGTCTGGAAGCCGGGCTCAAGCTGGGCCCGGCGGCGCTGCCGGGCGGCCTGCACGTCCATGGTTTCTGGCAACTCTATCGCACTGCCCTGACCCAGAACAATCACCATAACGCTTTTCACTGGTCGGATCTGTACCGTCTGGATCTGGAGTCCGCGGTGCGCCCCGGCCAAATAGGCCATGTTCTGCCCAGGGGCGCGGGCAGCGGTCGCGTGGCTCTGGTGCTGGGGGCCAGTGAAGCGGCCAAACGCCCGGATGCCCTGTTCTGGGCCCGGCTGGCCCGTCGGCTGGCCGGTGCCGGGGCCATGCCGGTCTTTCTGGGCGGCCCGGCCGAAAGCGCACTGGGGCAGGAAGTGGCCCGTCTGGCACAATTGCCGCACGCCAATCTTTGCGGCCGCCTGCCGCTCAGGGACGTGGCCGCCGTCCTGCGCGGCCTGGACCTCTGCATCACCCCGGATACAGGCCCAATGCACCTGGCCGACTGGCTCGGCGTGCCCGTGCTCAACCTTTCCATGGGGCCGGTGCATGCCCGTGAAACCGGCCCCACCGCCCCCGGTCAATGGGTTTTGCGCGCGGCCATGAGCTGTGTGGGATGCTGGCAATGCCGCCGCTCGAAACTGTACTGTAAGCAGGCCTTCAGCCCGGCCTCCGTGGCGCGCGCGGCTCTGGCCGTTCTGGAAAATCCCCAGGATGCCCGTCCGCCGGCCCGCAGCGGACCGCTGCCCGGCTTGTCCCTCTGCCGCACGGGCCGCGATGCCCTGGACCTCTATCGCCTTGAAACCGTGGAAGATCAGGAAGGGTGCCCTGCGGCGCCCTCCTGCCGCTCTTTGCTGGAGGATTTCTGGCAGGCTGCTTTTTTGTTTCTGTATGATCCCTCACTGCGCTCTCTGGCTCGGCAACGCCTGGCGGCCCTGGAAAATGCCTTTCCTCAATTGGCGCAACGCCTGGCTTTTGGTCTGGTCCGCCTTTGCGCGCAATGCGCCGACGGCCTCAAGCAGCGCAGCCGGGAGCTGCCCGCAGACTTTTGGCGTGCGGAACCGCCCTTGCTGCGCCTTTTCGCCGGACATACGCATATGTTTCTGCAAAATGCCGATTTCACGCCGCAAGGCTGGCAGACGGCCGTGGACCGTCTGACCGCGCTGTGCGGCCTTTGCTTTCCCGATAAAGCGCAACAGTAAGAATTCATGTCACATCGCCCTTCCCGCTTCCGGCAAGTCTTGCCGCATTGATCATTCCTATCTATTAAAAATCGTTAGATTTTTATTTTTGGAACACTCCTTGAATACCAGCAGGCGCAAGGAGTGCGACAATGCAAATTCTTCCCACCGACACTGCTGATACCACGTTGAATTTTTGGAGCAGTATGGGCAACCAGTCCGATGCCTCCACTGATTTCATGCAGACCATGCAGGATGCCATGAATTCCGTGGAAAACGGGCAGGACGTGTCGGTAAACGCGGCTTTGCAGAACGACTCCGGGCAAAAGCAGGCTATGGTGGAAAGTCCCTACAGCCGCCATACCACGGACGGCGTCACCTATACGCTGGATGAAGTCTGCTTCACCAAGCAGGAATTGCAAGAGTTACGCGAGAAACTGCTCAAAGCCGGTGCCCCCGAGGAAAGCCTGAAACAATTCGACGTGCTGGCCGGTCAGCCTGACGGAGCCACCCTGGCCCAGGTCATGGCCAGCCTGATGGGCACGGAAAAGGCCGTCGGGGTAAGAGATGAGGACGCCGAAACCATCACCGCTCTGCTGGGCAAAATTGACCCCACCGGCGATCTCGCCGCTTCTGTTCTGCAGTGCATGGGTGAAGGCAAAGGCGAGGACGCGCTGGCTCTGATCACCGGCGCCTTCGCCAAGCTGGACCCCGACGAAAGCATTGAAATCAGCCGTGACGACGCTCTTGCTCTGGGCAGGGGCCTGGGCCTGAACAAGAACAGCCTGCAAAGCCTTGCCGACAATTTCGGCAGATACGACGCCTTGCGCGTCACCGGCGAGCAGTTCGGCAACCTCATGAAGCCCGCCTCCATGCAGTTCGCCACGGACAAGGCCAATCGAGAAAAGCTGGACGCGGCTCTGGAGCAGACGCTCAAGCCCATCATCAGCAAAGCCCGCGACCGCATGGAAAAGGAAAAGGCGGCCAGCGCCCTGCAAAACCGCAAGGTGGAGCAAAGCCGGATTCTGATCGACAAGACCGTGCAGGAGCAGAGCCGGGAAATCCTCAACCAGACCTTGCAATCAGGCCAGCAGGCCGACGACAGTCCGGATGCCGCTGAAATCGCCTCCCAGAGCGAGGCGGTGAGCCGCAGGCTGAACGGCAAGCAGAGCGGCGCCGTGGGAGAAGCAGGCGGCGCTGAAAACCATGACAACCTGGCGGACAAGCTGGCTCGCGCCTCGGCCAATACGGATAAATCCCGCAATGCCGCTTCAGAGGCGGTCCCCGGAGTCGGCGCGGCGCGTGCGGAAACGGCGGAGAGCGGTAAAAACGGCTCCGGCTCCGACGCCCCTGCCTTTGAAAACAACAGTGGACAAGGCAAGAGCAAGGAATGGAGCGAACTGCTGGGCAAAGTTGAAACGCGGGCCACGGCTCCCCAGGCCAATACCGGCAATTCCATCGTCTTTTCCATGCTTCAGGGCGGGCAGCGCCTGTCTGAAGCGGACCCGATTCAGAGCAATGCCGCCGAGGACCAGACGCTTTCCCGCCAAGTGACCCAGCAGGTGGAGCGCGGCCTGCTTTCCGCCCTCAAGGACGGGGGCACACGGCTGGACCTCCAACTGCATCCGCAGGAACTGGGGGCCATTACCCTCACGCTTACGGCCCGCAATGGCGAAGTGAGCGCGCGCATTCGTTCCGAAAAAAGCGAAACCGCTGAAATGGTCACCCGCCAGTTGGACACCATCCGCGCCAATCTGGAACAACAGGGCATCAAGGTGGACAAGATTGAAGTGCAGCTCCAGAGCCAGCAGGGGGACGACGGCCGCCAGTGGCAAAATCTGGATCAGCACAATTCCCGGCAGGAAGAAGATGCCCGCCGGGAAGAACTTGCCCGCCTCAAGAATCTCGCAACCCTGCGTAATTCTGGTGAAAATATGCAACCAGAGATTTTGGAACAGCCTGTGCATTCTCTGACGCAAACGGCAAGATATGCCACGCAGTCCCTGCATGTGGTGGCCTGAATTCGCCGACGCGGAGTAAATCATGTCCAGTATTACGCAAGCCCTTAACCAGACCAACAATGAGTTCAACAGCGCCCTTTCCAAGCAGAAGGGCAGCAATATGGACAAAGATTCCTTCATGCTGCTGCTGGTCACCCAGTTCAAGTACCAGGATCCGCTCAATCCCATGGAGGATAAGGAATTTATTGCCCAGTTGGCGCAATTCTCCAGTCTGGAACAGCTCATGAACCTGAATACGAGCATGGAAGGGCTGACCGATGCCACCAATAATCAGCAGATGATCAACGCCACCTCGTATATCGGCAAAAACGTCTCCGTTTCCGGCAATGCCATCGGCAAGAACACCGACGAGAAGACCAAGGAAGTCACTATTTCCAAGTTCCGTTACGCTCCCAATGACAACGTGGTGGCGGGCAGCCAGATCATTGTGCGCGACGCCGACAACAACCCGGTCTATGTGGCGGAGTTGAACGAGAACAAGGCCGCAGGAACCACCTACGAATTTGAATGGGACGGCAAGAGGAATGACGGCAGCGTGGCGCCGGACGGCGTCTATACCGTCAGCCTGGCGCTGCTCAACTCCAACGGTGAGTCCGTGCTCGCGGACCAGGTGGTGGACGCCAGGGTGACCGGCGTGGTCAACAACAACGGTTCCGTCTGCCTGGGCCTTGACGGCGGGCAGTTGATACTTCTGGCCAATGTGCGCCAGGTTACGGAACCCGAGGCGAAGAGCAGCGGCGGGGATGAGAATCCGCCCGACGGCGAGGACCCTGACAAGGAAGATCCCGACGGCGAAAAGCCCGGCACGGAAGAAACTCCGGGTACAGAAGAAAATTCCGGCACGGGCGAAACCACCGCCCAGGCCGCCTGAATATAACAACTGAACTATCCCGGCGGCCACGGCCGCCATACAACTGCTATCCCAAGCATACACGGAGGAAGTCATGGGTCTTTCAGCCAGCATGTGGACCAGCGTTTCAGGCCTGCTCGCCCACGGCAACAAGATGAACGTGGTGGGCAACAATATTGCCAATGTCAGCACCATCGGCTTCAAAAGCCAGCGCATGGATTTTAACGACTATCTGTACATGAGCGGCAGCAGCGCCAGCGGTCCCACCCAGATCGGCGCGGGCGTGAGCACCTATGCCGTGCTGGGCGACTACTCCCAGGGCGCGTTGGAGACCACCAATTCCGGCACCAACCTGGCCATTGACGGCAACGGCTACTTCGGCGTGCGCAAGACCGGCAGCGACCAGAAGTATTACACCCGCGCGGGCGACTTCTTTTTTGACAAAGAGCGCAAGCTGGTCAACCCGGAAGGCATGGTCGTGCAGGGCTGGAAAGTGGAAAACGACAAGGCCCTGACCTTCAGCAGCGGCGCCACCAATCTCGGTACGGGCACCAGCTCGGAATCGTCCTATGTGGGCAGCGGCTCGCCCACGGACATCGTTCTGAGCAGCTGGAATCTGCCCCCGCAGCAGACCACCAACGTCAGCTTCACCATGGGCCTGACCAACGACGGCAACGGCGACAAGACCACCAGCGCCGGCAGCCCGCTGACAGCGCTTTTTGACCTCTGGGACGCCACCAGCAACCCGCCGATAGCCAAGGATGCCTTCTCCGCCAAGTCCGAGATTAAAGTCTATGACGAGGGCGGCAACGCCCATCAACTCTCCGTCTACTATGACCAGGTCGCCACCAGCAAGGAAGGCACCAACGGTTCCACGGCTTATACAATTGAAGGCCTGCCAGCGGGCTACACGGTCTATGAATACCTGGTGACCATTCCCCCGTCCGAAGACAACCGCAGCTTCGGCGGCGAAGGCTACGACGAGGCCACCAATACCTGGACCAGGGACCCCACCAAATTCTACGACGACCCCACAACCGGCACCAACAAGCAGGCCGGCGTGCTGATGAGCGGCCAGTTGATCTTCAACGCCAGCGGCCAGCTCGTGAACCAGACCGCCTATACCTTCGGGGCCACCGGCACTCCGGCGGCCAACGACCAGTATGCCGGTTCCCCGGACAGCAAGGAATCCTGGCAGCCCACCAAATTGTCCAGCAACGGCCTGCCCGTGTTCACGGCCAATTTCACCGGCCAGCCCCTGGCCAACAGCGTCAGCGAAACCATGACCACCACGGGCACCACCACGCCCTTCAGCCAGGCCCAGAACTATATCATGGAGCTTGACCTGGGCCTGAAAAACATCGGCAGCCCGGCCTGGACCAATCCCACTGCCACCACCATCAAGACCGACGCCCAGGGCAACCCCGTGGACGCGGCCGGCAATGCCCTGGGTGTGAGCAAATACGGCTATTATAACCTGGCCACCGGATTCTACGGCAAAGATGCCGCCGGCCATGATCTGCTGGCGGATGACAAGGGATTTTATTATAGGGATCCGGTAAGCGGCGATAATATTTACGGCACCATTACTGTGGGCGGCAATCAGAATGTGTCCTATGACGACACCATCAAAGGCTATTACTTCACGGACACCACAGTTACGCCCAATGCCAAATGTTATGATGTCACGGTGGACGGCGCGGGAACAGCACACCCGGCCTACTCGGACGCCAATGGCTCTTACTATAACGGCACGGTTCCGGTGGCTGGCGGTGGCGCTGCCGTGCCCGGCAAAATTTACGGCACTATCGACGACGGCGGCGTTACTCGCCTGGTGCAGCATGACGCCACGGGATATTTTTACATTGACGGCGCTGACGCCAGGCAGGCGGTCACCGGCACATTTGACAAAATCGCCACCAGCAAGGTTAAGCCTGATACCTATGTCGCGATAGATAATACCACGCGTGTCGCGCCTGATTACGAGACCAAGGCCAACAGCCTGGACAGCCTGAAGACGCAGCTTGTGCCCGACGGCGTCACGGCGGAGGGAAATCCCAAATACAAGGCTGTCGTCAACTTCGCCACCAACGCCGCCAGCATGACGACCACAGAGCGCCAGGACGGGGCCAGCGCGGCCAACAGCAAGACCAGCGTGACGCAGAATGCCACGCAGGACGGCTATGCTTCGGGCACGCTGAGCGACGTGCGCATCGACACCTCAGGCATTATCTACGGCGTCTATTCCAACGGCACCACCCTGCCCCTCTACCAGATAACCATGTACGACTTCCAGAACAACCAGGGGCTCTGGCGCGAGGGCGGCAATCTTTTCTCTTCCACCAACGATTCCGGTGAGCCGCGCATCGGCGTGGCCGGGGATAACGGCTTCGGCACCACCAAGGCCTACAACATCGAACAGTCCAACGTGGACATGTCCCGCGAGTTCGTCCAGATGATCACCACCCAGCGGGGCTTCCAGGCCAACTCCAAGGGCATCACAACCGTGGATACCATGCTTGAAACGGTTATCGGCATGAAGCGGTAGGCTGAGGCCGCCGCCCGGAATATCGGGCGTTCACATCGGGTGGACGCCCGACAGCGAAGGGATAGCGCTGCAATCCGGCTTTCTCCGTACAAAGCGCCGACCATTTGGTCGGCGCTTTTCGCGTCTTTTTCGTTCCGGTCGGAAAGGTACGCACGCTATCTGCCCATGACGCCAGCCGCCGGGCCATTCCGGAACGCACTGCGGGCACGGACTCGCCCTGTGCCTTTCCCGGCGAAGCGCCGTGCGGCCGAAGGCGGCACAGGCGATCTCCTTCCGGACAACGCGCCAAGCCCCCAAAAGCGGCGCGCATCAGCGCCAAAAATGCAGCACTCAACAGGAGGAAAAATTTTCCCCACCCGCAATATAATTAAATAACATATTAAAATATAAGTATAAAATTAAATTGGCACATGGGTTGCAATTCATGGGTACAGCTTAGTAACCACCCAAGGAGGTGTCCCATGTCTTTGGTCATAAACCACAATATGATGGCCGCCAACACGGCCCGAAACCTGAACGCGCATTATTCGCAACTGAGCAAGTCCACCGAGCGCCTTTCCACGGGCCTGCGGGTCAACAGCGCGGCTGACGACGCCGCCGGACTGGCCATCCGCGAATTGCAGCGCGCGGACATCGCCACCCTGCACCAGGGCGCGCGCAATGCCAACGACGCCATTTCCCTGATCCAGACCGGCGACGGCGCGCTGGGCGTCATCGACGAAAAACTGACCCGCATGAAGGAACTGGCCGAACAGGCCGCCACCGGCACCTATGATTCCACCCAGCGCCTGATGATCGAGTCCGAATATCAGGCCATGGCCTCGGAAATCACCCGTATCGCCAATGCCACGGATTTCAACGGCATCAAGCTGTTGGACGGCACCCTGTCTTCCAGCTCGCACGACGGCAGCGGCATGACCGCCACCGGCAAGCTGAAGGTTCACTTCGGCACGGGCAACGATTCCGCCGAAGACTATTATTACATCACCATCGGCAGCTGCACGGCCTCGGCTCTGGGCGTGGGCAACCAAGCCATCGACGCCGCCACCGGCCAGTTGCGCGCCGGCGGCACCATTTCGACCCAGGAAGCGGCCCAAAAGACCCTGGTGGCTCTGACCGACGCCATCGTCTCCAAGGACAAGATCCGCGCGCACCTGGGCGCCATGCAGAACCGCCTGGAGAATACCATCACCAACCTGAACACTCAGGCTGAAAATCTCCAGGCCGCGGAATCCCGCATTTCCGACGTGGACGTCGCCACGGAAATGACGCAGTTCGTCCGTACCCAGATTTTGAGTCAGAGCGCGGTAGCCATGCTTTCGCAAGCTAACTCGCTGCCCCAGATGGCCATGCAGCTCATCGGCGGCTAGGCCATCTCTACATAGGCTGTGGCAGACCAAAGACGGGAGGCCCGGGGGCCGTGCCCCCGGGCCGGGAAAAAATTCTCCGGCCCGGCTTTCGCGTAATACACCGGCTTATGGCGTCAGGAAAGGACGGGCATCCGGGTTTTCTTCAGCATGTTCCAGCGAGTTCAGGGCTTGGCGGGCGGCTTCCTGCTCGGCTTTTTTGCAGCTTGTGCCGCTGGCCGTGAATTCTCTGCCGTCCGGCAGATGCAGGGAAACTTCAAAAATTTTGGCGTGTTCCGGGCCATGGCTTGCCAGTTGCACGTACACCGGCCGCTCCCTGAATAATTGCTGCGCCACTTCCTGCAAGCGTGTCTTATAATCCTTCCTCTGCGGTTCCCCGGCCGCTCGCGGCCAATGCGGCGCGAAGATGTGGGCCACCGCCGCCTGCGCGGCGGTAAAACCGCCATCCTCGTACACGGCGGCAAGCACCGCCTCCAGCACGTCGCTGAGTACGGAATCGCGGCTGCGGCCGCCCTGGCGTTCCTCGCCCTTGCCCAGCTTCAGCAGGCTGTCCAGGCCGAATTCCCGCGCCCGTTCAGCCAGGCTGACCGTGCTCACCAGACGCGCGCGCAGCTTGGTCAGCTCCCCTTCCCGCGCCTCCGGGAAACGACGGAACAACTCCCAGGAAACACAGAGTTCCAGCACGGCGTCGCCCAGAAATTCCTGACGTTCATTATGGTGCTGCCCACCGGAATACTCATTGGCCCAGGAACTGTGGGTCAGGGCCAGATCCAGCAGTTCCGGGCGGGCGAAGACATGGCCCAGCTTTTCTTCCAGGGCGATACGGGCCCGCGGCGGCGTCGCGCCGATAGGAAAATCATCCTTGCTCATGCCCCCCAATGTAGCCGTTTCGCGGCTGATGGCAACAGAAAATCCCTTGACATGCGCTCCGCCAATGCCTACCTAAATCCAACTACTTATGAGGAGCAAAGCATGGCTTATGATATCCGCTTGATGAAGCTGGTGACGGGTGAACTGGTCATCGGCAAATATGATCAGGAAAAAGACTGCCTCAATGACGTGGCCGCCATCCAGAGCATCCCCACTCAGCAGGGCGTGCAGATGATGATGCTGCCCTACGGTTATCCCTTTGAACCCAATTTCAGCGGCACGCTGGAGGGAAAAACTTTCCTCTACCGCTATGCCGATACGCCCAAGGAACTTCAGGACAAGTACATCGAAGCCAGCACCAACCTCACTGTGGCCGGTGGCCTCGGCAAGATGCAGTTCGGCTCCGGTCCCCTGCCCGGCGGCAACGGCAGCGGACTGATCAAGTAAAGCGGTTCCGAACATCCAGTCTTAGTAAAGGCGGCGTTGAGCGCCGCCTTTTTTATACCCCGGCTCAAATGAGGATACCATGCGCGACCTTCTGCCCCTGCTGCCCAGACCCAGCCGTTTTGCCGGTATAGAAGACGGCGCCTGCCGCAAAGACCCCGCGCGTGTGCGCTTGCGCATGGCCCTGGCTTTTCCCGACACCTATGAGGTGGGCATGTCCTACCTGGGACAGAAGATCCTTTACGGCATTGTCAACGCCCACGAGGCCTGGTGGGCCGAGCGGGCCATGGCCCCGGACCGCGAAGCCGGGGCCGTTCTGCGCGCCAATAATGCTCCGCTCTGTACCTTGGAGTCGGACACGCCCCTGGCCCGGTTGCACTGCGTCTCTTTTTCCATCACGCATGAGCTCTGCTATACCAATGTGCTCTACATGCTGGATCTGGCGGGCATTCCCCTGCGCTCCGCGCAACGCGGCCAGGACCTGACGGCCTGTCCCCTGGTCATCGCGGGCGGCGGCGCGCTGTTGAGCGCCGAACCTTTGACGCCCTTCATGGATCTGATGGTTCTGGGAGACGGCGAAGAAAGCCTGCCCGACGTGCTGCGCCTGCTGGAACGCGCTCTGGATCACGGCTGGAGCCGTGATCAGCTGCTGCGCGAGGCGCGGCTGATCCCCGGCGTCTATGTGCCGTCGCTTTTCGCGCCCGGAGAAGACGGCGCGCTTGTCCCCCTGCTGCCCGATTACACCCGCCCGGCGCGGCGTATTGTGGCGGATCTGAACACGGCAGTCTATCCCACACGGCAGGTGGTACCCGTGGGCGCGGTGCACAACCGCCTTTCCTTGGAAATCGCCCGTGGCTGTACGCGCGGCTGCCGGTTCTGCCATGCGGGCATGGTCTACAGGCCCGTGCGCGAGCGTTCCCTGGCAAATATTACCAGGCTGCTGGACGACTGCCTGCATGAAACCGGTTTTGACGAAATATCCTTTCTTTCCTTGAGCACCGGAGATTTTTCCGCCCTCAAGACACTCTGCCACGGCGTGCTGGACCGTTGCGCCCGCGAACAGATCAGTCTTTCCCTGCCTTCTCTGCGCGTGGGCTCCATCGACGACGAGATCATCGAACGCATGGCCGATCTGCGGCGCACCGGCTGCACCCTGGCTCCGGAAGCGGGCAGCCAGCGCCTGCGCGACGTCATCAACAAGGGCGTCAGCGAAGAGGGACTGCTGCTGCACGCCCAGAAACTGCTGGAACACGGCTGGCGGCTGGTCAAGCTTTACTTTATGATCGGCCTGCCCACGGAAACGGACGAAGACCTGGCCGCCATTGCCGATCTCTGCCGCAAGGTGCGCGACGCCGCCGGGCGCGGCGGACCCCGCCTGCAAGTCACGGCCGCCCTGTCGCCCTTTGTGCCCAAGCCCTTCACGCCCTTCCAGTGGGAAGCCCAGATCAGCCGGGAGGAGATCAGCCGTCGGGTTCATCTGGTGCGCGAATTGTTCAAGGGCCAGAAATGCCTGAAACTGCGCTGGCATGAACCGGCCATGAGTCATCTGGAAGGCGTGCTGTCCCGTGCGGACCGCCGCATGGCCGACGTGGTGGAGAAAGCCTATCACAAGGGAGCGATTTTTTGCAGCTGGATGGAAGGCTTTGACCTCGCGCCCTGGCTGGAAGCCCTGGACGAATGCGGCATCAGTGCCGAAGCCTGCATCGGCGCGCGCGAGGCGGGCGGCCCCCTGCCCTGGAGCCATCTGGAGGCCGGAGTTTCCGAGGAATTTTTACTGCGCGAACGGGAGCGCGCCCTGGCGGAAAAAATTACCCAGGATTGCCGCTACGGGGCCTGCCGCCAATGCGGCGCGTGCGACACCAAGGCCGGGCCTTCGCGTTTGCCGCACGCCACCGTCGCGGCGGAACCGGATGCTGCCCTGCACCGTAATCGTCTGATCTTCAGCCAGCGCGACCAGAATGCGCACGAAGCCCGGCGGGATGCCGAAGGGCGGCTGATCTGCCGCCCCCAGTCCAGCCGCCCGCCCCAGATCGCGGCGGAGCTCACCCTCAAGGCGGCCCAATACCGCATCTGGCACAGCAAAATGGGCGGCAGCGCCTATTTGAGCCAACTTGAGCTACAGGCCGTGCTGGAGCGCGCCCTGCGCCGGGCGGGCCTGCCCCTGTCCTTTTCCCAGGGATTTCATCCGCTGCCCCTGCTTTCCTTTGGCCGGGCTCTGCCCGTGGGCGTGGAAAGCAGGGCCGAATGGTTTGCTCTGACCCTGCATCAGGCTCTTGCGCCGGAAGAAGTGGCCGCCCGTCTGAACCCGCTTCTGCCGCCGGGCATGTCCGTGCTGCGCGTCGATGCGGTGGACAAAAGCCGCCGCACGGAACAGGCCGAGGCCGAGGCATTTTCCCTCGTCCTGCCCACGGTGGAGGAAAATGCCGCCGCGGTGCGCTGTTTTACGGATTTTGCCGCGCTGGCGTCCTTCCCCCACACCCGCCAGACCAAGAACGGGCCGCGCAGCGCGGATCTCCGGCCCCTCTTGCGGCAGTGGGAGGCAGGCTCCGCGGGGCTTGCCGACGCACGGGCGGAAGCGCCCGCGGCCGTGACATTTGTGGCTGACTGGCATACCCTGTATCTGTCGCCCCTGCTTTTCTGTCTGGCCGTTCTTGCGCCGCTGGGGCCTGAAAGTCATCTGCGTTCCCGTCTGCGCCTGCTCAAAACGGCACAGATTTTTGCGAGCGCGCAAACATATCCGTAGGATCACATGCCACGCGCTTTTACCCATACTTGGTTCTTTTTCGGCGATTCCCTGACGCTGGGCGTCAACGATAATCGTATGCCCGGCGGCTGGGTCAGCCGTCTGGTCCTGCTGGGGCAAGAGGCCGGTCTCTACCGTTTCCCGCCGGCCACCTTCTATAACCTGGGCGCGCGCCGCCAGTCCACGGCGGATCTGGCCCGGCGCTGGCGGCAGGAAGTGGATTGCCGTCAGATGCCCGGCATGGTCCCGCATCTGGTCTTTTGCGCGGGCGTGGTGGATATGGCCGCTCCGGGCGGCGGTCAGCCCGTGGTCTTGGACAAGGCCATGTACTGCCTGCGGACCATGTTGACCGAGGCCGCGCCGCTGGCCCCGACTCTGGTCATAAGCCCGCCGCCGGTGGCGGACCCGACCGTGCGCCGACGCATTGCCGAACTCAGTGCGGCGCAGGCCGCGCTCTGCGCGGAATTGGGGCTGCCGTTCGCGGATATTCACGCCGCTCTGGCGGCTTCCCACAGCTATATGGACGATTTGAGCGACGGCCTGCATCCCGGCCCGGAAGGCTGCACTGTCATGGCTGAAACGCTGCTGACGCAAAACACTGTGCGTGATTTCCTGCATGCGGATATGGGCGAAGAGGGCAACTGAGATGGGTTCATGTATTCCTTTCAGTGACGAAGAACCTTTTGCGGAGCGCGTCAAGAGCCTGGCTGACGACGAATTGCTGGAAATCTGGGAAGAAACGCAACAGATTGAAAATCTGCTCTGTACAGAGATGAATGCGGACTTCTCCATTGCCCCGGATTATGAAAAGGTCATTGTGGAGGAATTGCGCCTGCGCTCCAGCCGTAAGCTGCGCGTTCCCCGCGCCGCCAAGTAAAGACCGGCGCTTTTTTCCCACTGTTTCGCGGCGGTGCGGGCAATGCCGTGCCGCCGCTTTCTTACAGGCTTCTCCGCAAATAAATCATGTCCACCAGCCGGACACCGCATTCCACAATGGGCTCACGGTAGTTGTCCGTAAAAAAATTTTTCAGCCGATGGGAAAAAATAAAGCCGTGACGCTCATAAAAAGCGAGTGTGCGCGGTTCTTCTCCCGTGCCTGCCAGGATGGTCTCATATTTGCCGCTATAATAGCGAAAGACGTGTTCCAACAGGCGCGTGGCATAGCCCTGGCCCTGGTAGCGCGCGCAGGTTGCCAGATTTTTCAGTTCGCACGTTCCCTTGCCTTCGTCGGTGACCACGCAGAGGCTTTTCAGATCCGGATCAAAGAGTGCGAACAGGTCGCCCCGCTCCAGATAGCGGTCAATCATGTCTTCCTGCTCGTCACCCAGCAAAAGCAGCTCCAGAAAGCGCTTCTTATCAGTCGTAATTTTTTCAATGCGCAACGCGTCACCTCCATGTGTTACTGACGCAAAAGACGGGCAAACCGTTCAGGCCTGTCCGTCTTTTGTTGCTGTAGCGCGCCGAATGCCGGAGCGCGGATGAACACTGTTACATGGTGCTGAGCATGTCCATGTCTTCGCTGGAAAGCAGTTTGTCCAGATCCAGCATGATCAGAAGCCGATCCTGCAATTTGCCGACGCCGCTGATATAGTCGGAATCCACGCCGGCCACCACCGGCGGCGGCGGTTCCACCGTGCTGGCGGGTATGCGCAGCACCTCAGAAACGGCGTCCACCACAAAGCCCACAATAATATTGTTGATCTCGATCACGATAATGCGGGTGTTTTTGTCATGAGCCTTGGGCGCAAGGCCGAAACGACGCCGCAGATCAATGATCGGAATCACCTTGCCGCGCAGGTTGATGACGCCTTCCACAAATTCCGGCGCGCGGGGAACCTTGGTAATCTCCATGGTGCGGATGATTTCCTGCACCTTCAGGATATTTACCCCGAATTCCTCTTCACCGATGCTGAACGTCACCAGTTGCAGGAGTTCATCGTCCTGTTTTTTCTGACTTGGATCCATATCCGCTCCCTTGTCGCAATAGCTCGTCAAGCTGTTTTAACAAACCTAATCGGAACAGCGTGCGCTTTCGCCCCAGAGCAGGCCGTTCCGACCCGGCGACGGCAAGAGATGCCGTACGGCCTGTGAGCAGTGTTTGGACAGACATATCCAGTGCACACTATGCTTTATCGACAGTTCCGTAAACCTCCCTAGGGTTGAACGCAAAAAAATGCTCCATAACGGCGAATTTATCCCCGGACCACCCTGCCGTGAAGGTGTGGGCTAGCCGCCCGTGAAGGTTTCGTTCATGGCTTTTTCCAGGCTTTGCACCCCGTAGACGTCGCGCAGCACCAGTGGCGAGGACGCGCCGTCTCCCGCCGGAAAAAGGGCCGTCAACGGAATGCTTTTGCTGCCCAGAGCCTCCAGCAGGCGCACGGCATAGGCATTGGCGTTGGTCAGATCCACACGAATCAGTTCCATGCCGTACCGGGCCTGCCAGGCGCGCAGGCGCTCGTCGGTCAACACCGTGGCTTCCATGAATTTGCAGTTGGGGCACCAATCGGCGGTGAATTCCAGCAACATGGGCTTTTTGCCCATCTGCGCCGTAAAATATTCCGGGCTGAATTCACGCCATTGCGGCAACGGCGCCACCGGGCGCAGTACCCAGACAATGGCGGCCAACAGCAGAAGGCCGCCCGCGATGCCCGCCACCCTGCGCCGCAGAGGCGGCGCGGAGACGCCGCAGAACTGTCCCCAGAGCCAGGCGCACAGCGAGACCAGCAACAGGACGCTGAGCACATGCATGTGTTTTTCCACCGGAAGAATGGAGAGCAGATAGAGAGCGGTTCCCAACAGAAAGAAGCCCACCACGCGCTCAAAGACATGCATCCACGGACCGGGACGCGGCAGTATCCGCGCCATGTTCGGCCAGATGCAGAACAACAGGTACGGCAGGGCCATGCCCACGCCCACAGCCCAGAATACCACCATGAGAATCAGCAGGGGCTGGGTAAATGCCCAGCCCAGCACGCCGCCCAGCAGGGGCCCGCTGCACGGCGTGGCCAAAAAGGTGGAGACAAGCCCGGTCAGATAGGATTGCAGGCGGGGATTCTTGGTATTTTCGCCGGTTTTGAGATCAATGACCGGCAAGGTGAACACCCCGAGCATGGACAAACCCATCAGAAAGACGATCAGCAACATGACCAGCAAAATGCCCTGATTCTGGTAGAGCTGCCCCCACATCAGGTCCGCCAGGCCCAGCACCAGGGCCAGGCCGGTGAACAGCGTCAGCACGCCGCCCGCGAAGCACAGGTTGTGCTCACGAAAACGCCGGAGGCTTTTCTTGTCGCTGCCGCCCATCAGCAGCAGACCGCTGATCTTGAAGGTCAGCACCGGCAGCACGCAGGGCATGGCGTTCAGCAGCAGACCGGCCAGAATTCCCACCAGCAGCGCTTTGCCCAAACTGGAGATTTCCAGCGAGGCATCGGCATAGCGTGGGGTCAGTTGCAGTTCAAAGCCCTCCGGCGGCGGCAGAAGATCGCTCGCCTGTCCGGCAAGACGCGCGGCCGCCGTGCCTTCCAGCGCATCGGGAGCGCCCACGCCCAAAGGCGGGGCCAGCCGACCTTCCATCTTGGGAGCAGAAGCCGCAGAGGCCGGGGCGCCCGGCACGTCGGCCAGCACGGGCTGGCTATTTTTCAGCTTGTGCCACTGTCCCGTCCAGGAGGCTTCACCCACCGGAGGCAGCGATTGCGGCACCACCCCGGTAAAACTCTGGTCGATGGGCAGGCAATTGCGGTTGGAACAAAGCAGCATGCTCAAGCCCACGGTATAGGGCTTGCCCACGGCCTGCTCCGGCAAAGCGGAAAAAAGCACAACTTCGCCTTCATAGGCGAAAATCGTCGCCTCCGGATCATAAAAGTCGCGCTGCATGGCTCCGGCGGGATACCAGACCGGCAGCATCTGCCCGCCCTCCAGTGCGAAATCCAGGACGGTGGGACGGCCCGCGTCACCCGCTTCGTGGGCATAGGCGTGGTAACCTGAGGGGATGTTCAGATGCACGGCGGCGACGATGCTGTCGCCGTCACGGGCGAAATCCAGCCGTACGGGAACATCCCCGGCCCAGGCGCGGACAGCGGACAGCGGGGCCGCTCCTGCGGCAACCATAAGACATAGCAGACAAATGAGTAAAATTTTTCTTTTCAACATATTGGTTTTTTTGTATATTATTTTTCCATTCAAGGCCAGCGCTTAATTTTTGTAAAAAATTTACAAAAACGTTTGACAAACTGGGTACATACGCGTAAACCCTTTTTCACGCCACGGGTCATTAGCTCAATTGGTAGAGCAGCTGACTCTTAATCAGTTGGTTCGGGGTTCGAGTCCCTGATGGCCCACCAAGAAAATACGGGTTTACGGTTCACGCCGTAAACCCTTTTTCTTTTCCGACAGTCTGCTGCGGAGGTAAGCGGCGAGTGTCGGAAATAGCCTATCCGCTCGCTGCCGCCAAGTCCAGATACCGCGAGAACACACGCAGACAAAAGAAAAAGCCCGGCCTGCACAAGACCGGGCTGTAAATTACCGTGGAACAACGGGCTGACGTTACAGAATATACTGGCTCAAATCCTGATCCTTGCGCACATCCTGCAAATGTTCGCAGACATAGTCCCTGTTGACCACGATCTGCGCGCCGGGCATGTCCGGCGCGTCAAAGGAAATATCGGCCAGAATCTTTTCCATGATGGTATACAGGCGTCGCGCGCCGATGTTTTCCGTGCGGGAATTGGTGTCCTCGGCAAAAGCCGCCACTTCCTCCAGGCCGTCCCTGGTAAAGCTCAGGCGAATCTGTTCCGTGCCCAGCAGGGCTTCGTACTGCTTGGTCAGGGCATTGTCCGGTTCGGTGAGGATGCGCAGGAATTCCTCCTTGCCCAGGGCCTGCAACTCCACCCGCAGGGGAAAGCGACCCTGCAGTTCGGGAATCATGTCCGACGGCTTGCTGAAGTGGAAGGCCCCGGCGGCAATGAACAAAATGTGGTCCGTACGGACCATGCCGTACTTGGTGTTCACCGAGCTGCCTTCCACAATGGGCAGCAGATCGCGCTGCACGCCCTCTCGCGAGATGTCCGAGGTGCGGTTCTGCGAGGAGCTGGCGATCTTGTCGATTTCGTCAATAAAAATGATGCCGCTCTGCTCCACTCGCTCCTTGGCGCGTTCGGTCAGGGCTTCCTGATCCACCAGCTTGCCCGACTCTTCCTGAACCAGCACGTTGAAGGCGTCGCGGATTTTCATCTTGCGGCGGCTGCGGCGCGGCGGAAAAGCCTTGCTGAACATATCCTTGACCTGGCCGCCCATCTGTTCCATGCCCGGAATGGCGAAAATATCGACGCCCTGACCGCCCTGCTCGGTCACTTCCATTTCCACTTCCCGCTGGTCTAGAAAGCCCAGGCGGAACTGCTGGAGCAATTTGTCGCGGGTGGAATTGCGTTCTTCCTGGCCGAAGGAGTTGGGCAGAAGCAGATCCATCAGGCGCGATTCAGCGGCGGCCTCGGCGGCCTTGCGCACGCGGGCGTTTTCCTCCTCGCGCACCAGGTTGATGCCTATTTCCATGAGATCACGCACCATGGACTCCACATCTCGTCCCACATAGCCCACTTCCGTGAACTTGGTGGCTTCCACCTTGATAAAGGGCGCGCCGGACAACTTGGCCAGGCGGCGGGCAATTTCGGTTTTGCCCACGCCGGTGGGCCCCATCATGATGATGTTCTTGGGAGCCACTTCATCGCGCAGTTCCGGCGAGAGATGCTGACGCCGCCAGCGGTTACGCACGGCCACGGCCACCATGCGCTTGGCCTGTTCCTGCCCCACCACAAATTTGTCCAGTTCCGCCACGATCTCACGGGGTGTCAAGGTGCTCATCAAGTGCTCCTGCTGAAAATATACGTATTTCCAAGATATAGGCATTGCCCGCGATCTGACAATGGCGCGGCCGCCATTTGCCCGGACAAAAATTTGCGCATAGACTGACGTTATGGATGTCAGCCTCATTGCGCACGCCGCCCGCATGATTCAGGATGCGGTTTGCAGCCCGGCGGCTGTGGAAACTCGGGCGGGCCCGGCCGCCGCGATCATCCTTGCCGACCCTATGCCGCTCTGGCTCTTCCCCGCCCTTTTTCTGGCCGGTATGCTGTCACAGGCGGCAGGACTTTTTCTGCATCGTCGTTCGGCGCTGATAAGCGGGGCGGTCCTTGTCCTCACCGCCGCCGCGCTGGACAGGGATCTTACCCTGGCCGTGGGCCAGATTCTGGCGACTGCCGGACTTTTATACTGCGGCGGGCGGCCAGGCTGAGCCTTCCGCCATTGCTCAAAACGCAAAAACCCCGGCAAATGCCGGGGTTTTTGCGTTTTCAAAGGCTCAACTTATTTGAAGGCCTTTTCAAAATTGGGCACAACCTGCTTTTTGCGGCTCATGACGCCGGGCAGCCACACGGAACTGCCGTCGGGCTTCACGCCAAAGGCTTTTTCCACCACGGCGGGATCATCGGAAACGATCAGCATCTCCGAGCCTTCCTTCATGATGTCCGTGAGCAACAGGAACACGCTGTGACGGCCTTCGCCCTTCACCTTGGCGATTTCTTCCTGCAGACCGGCCTTGACCTTGTCGAGGATGGAGAGGTCCACCACTTCCAGCTGACCGATGCCCACCTTGTTGCCGTTCATGTCGAAATCTTTGTAGTCGCGGAAGACCAGATCGTGCATGGAGGTGCCGTCCACCGCGCTCTTGACCTTGAACATTTCCATGCCCAAGGCCACCACGTCGCTTACACCGGCGATTTTGGCCAGAGCTTCCACGGCTTTCTTGTCGGCTTCGGTACAGGTCGGGGATTTGAAGATGACCGTGTCGGAAAGGATGGCGCAAAGCAGGCCGCCGGCGATGTTCTTGGGAATTTCCACACCGTAGAAGTCATACATGTTCTTGAGCACGGTGCCGGTGCAGCCCACGGGCCAGATCCAGGCTTCCAAAGGAGAGGACGTGGTCACGTCGCCCAGCTTGTGGTGGTCCACGATGCCCAGCACGGTGGCGGAATCCATGCCCTGCGGGGCCTGGGCCAGGTCGGAGTAGTCCACCAGATACAGATCTTTGCCGGCAACGTCGCTGACCACCTGGGGAGCGCTGAGGCCGAACTTCTTCAGCACGAATTCAGTTTCAGGGGTCGGCGCGCCCTGCGCGGCCGGGGTGACGTCAAAACCGCGTTTGCTGTACAGATCAGCGGCGGCAATGGCGGCAACGATGCTGTCGGTATCGGGATTCATGTGACCAAGAACTAATGCGGACATGACAGTCTCTCCTTCCGGTGTGGTTCTTTTATGTTTGCGGCCCCAGATGCACCGCTTTGTTCTCTTTAGCACAAAGTCCGGGCCATGCCAAGGCCTTTGCCGTAAATTTCCCGGCTGCGCGCCTTCAAAACCGGCGCTGAAGCCGGAATCTCCCGGAAAAATATAGAAAAATCCCTCGTGATTTTTTTACTTTTTCCCGGAACGGGGATGAGCCTGATCATAGGCACGGATCAGATGTTCCAAACTGACCTGAGTATAGCGTTGCGTGGTGGTCAGCCGCCGGTGCCCCAGCAGTTCCTGCACGCTGCGCAGATCCGCGCCCGCGGCCAGCAAATGGGTGGCAAAGGAATGGCGCAGGCTGTGCGGGGAAACCGTAAAGGCCAGACCGGCCCGGCGGCAGAGCCCGGCAATGATCCGTGCCGCTTCACGCCGGTTCAGGCGCGCGCCGCGCGCGCCCACAAAGAGCGCCTGCTCCTCGGGCAATGCCAGATAGGAACGTTCCGCCAGCCATGCGGCCAAGGCTTCGCAGGAGGTGTCGGACAAGGGGGACAGACGTTCACGGGAGCCTTTGCCCATGACCCGCAGTACGCGGGAACGCAGTTGCGCGTCGTCCAGATCCAGGCTCAATGCTTCGGAAATACGCAGGCCCGAGCCATAGAGCAGTTCGGCCAGGGCCAGATCCCGGCAGAGCAGGCGCGCGGCGTGGGCCTCGGAGGGCGGCGCGGCTTTGGGCGTATCCAGCAGGGCAAAGGTTTCATCCACATTGAGCGCGCGCGGATGATGCTTTTCCTGGCGTGGATTGCGCACCTGGGCCGCCACGTTTTCACTGACCCGGCCGCTGCGCAGCAGAAAACGGAAAAAGGAGCGCACGGCGGCCAGTTTGCGGGCCATGGAGCTTTTGGCTTCGCCCCGGCGGAACAGCCAGGCCAGAAAGGCCTGGATATGTTTGCGGCTCACCTCGCCCGGCCGGGCCAGATCAGCCCCCTGCTCCCGCAAAAAAACGGCCAATTGGGTCAGATCCGCGCCATAGGCCTTTTGCGTGGCATCAGAAGCGCCCTTCTGCACCGCAAGCCAGGAAAGAAACGCCTCTATCTGCAGTCCGGCCATATCCGGCTTGTCCGCACTGTCCGATCTGTCCGTTGCCCTCATTGCGGGGGCGGCTTCACGCTTTGGCCTGTTCATGCCGGTGCCTCGTAGCGCGCACCGGGCAGGCGCTTGACCCGTCCCAGCATTTCCAGGCCGATAAGCAGAGCGTTCAGCTCATGTATCGGCATGTCCAGGGCCACGGCCAGAGCGTCGGCCTGCATGGGGCCCTGCCCGCGCAGACAGTGAAGGAGCCGCTCTTTGCGGTCAGGCGGAACCAGGGCTTCGGCCTCGGCACAGGGAATTTCAACAGGAATCGGCGGTACGGCAGACCCCACACCTCTATTTTTCTCAGAGGGCGCGGCCGCCTGTCCCGGATTCGTGTCCTCCCCCGCCCGCACAGGCAGGGTCAGAGCCTTTTCAGCCTCCGGCAGGCTGGCCTCGCTGATGCCGAAGGGCTGCAACTGCGCGGCCAGGTCGCGCAGGACATCCTCGGCGCTGAACACGGGCCGCGCGCCCTGGCGCACGAGTTCCTGACAGCCCAGACAGTGGGAATCCAGGGCCGGACCGGGCACAGCGTAGACATCGCGGTTTTGTTCCAGGGCGAGACGGGCGGTGATCAGACTGCCGGAACGACTGGCCGCTTCCACCACAAGAACGCCCAAAGCAAGGCCGCTGATGATCCGGTTGCGGATGGGAAAATGTTCGGCCAGGGGCGGCGCGCCGGGGGGAAATTCAGAAAGCAGCAGGCCCTGCTCCGCCATGGCGCGGAAAAGAGGCTCCCCGGAACGGGGATAGATTTGGTCAATGCCCGTTCCCAGAATTCCGATGCTGCGCCCCACACGGGCCAGGGCAGCCTCGTGGGCCACGCTGTCGATTCCCTGCGCCATGCCGGAAACAACGGTGATGCCGCAGGCCGCGAGACAGCGCGCCATATAGGCGGCCACCGCGAGTCCCTGGGAAGTGGCCCGGCGCGAGCCCACAATGGCAAAGGCCGGAGCTTGCAACAGGGAAATATCGCCCCGGCAGTACAGCAACACAGGCGCGTCGGGCAGTTCGCGCAACTGCCGGGGATAGCGGGCGTCTGTCCAGAGCAGGATGCCCGCGTCCAGGCAGCGGGCCTGATCCCACTCTTCCCGCGCGGTGACCCGCCAGGAACCGGTACTCATTTCCGCGGCCTGCCGCTTGTTCAAACCGGCTTCGGCCCAGCGTTGCCGCGCCTGCAAAGCCTGATAGGCAGAACCGAAGGCATGCAGCAGGCGCGCACGGGAGCGTGCCCCCAGTCCCCGGCAGTGACGAAGGGCCAGACTGGCCCAGTATTCCCTACGGGCGGTTTCATCCATGGTCGCCCAGGTGGGAACGGCTTGGCCTGCCTCCGATCCGCTGGAAGAGGCCATCGCCCCGGCGGGCATGGATTCCTCTGTCCGCATGGTCAGCGGGCCAGCCCCCGCGAACGGGCCATACGCGCCGCCTCGGAATTGGGAAAATCAGCCAGCAGGGTCCGATATTTTTGGGCCGCGCCCGGCTTGTCGCCCAGGCGGCTCAGACTCATGCCCGCCTTGAGCAGGGCGTCGGCGTTTTTGTGATGGCGGGGATAGTTGGTATTGACGGTCTGGAACTGGGCCAGTGCTTCCTTATAGTTGCCTTGGGCGTAAAGGCATTCTCCGATCCAGTATTCGGCATTGGCCGCATAACGCCCCTGCGGATATTGCTGCAAAAATTCGCGGAACCGGCTGATCCCTTCGGCGGAATGACCGGAAAGCGCTACCTTGAGGGCAGCCTTGTAAGCGGCCTCCTCTCCCTTGGCACTTGCGGCAGGCTTGGACGGCGCTGGGGGCTGGCCCCCTGTTGCCGCGGGGCCGGGAGCGGGACTCGCCGCAGGCGAGGCGGTGACAGCGGAAGCCGAAGGCGCATCCACGGGCGGCAGACCGGGGTGTTCCGGCGGGAGGGCCAGATCGGAAGGCGGTAGGGTGGGTACAGGCACGGATGCCGTGCCGCCGGCAGAAGGAGCAACCTGGGGCGCTCCCTTGTCGCCGCTAACGGAGGGCGAAACCGGTTTCTCCGCCGGAGTGGAGGGAGCCTCGGTGGGGGGGAGGGCCAAGCCGCCCGGAGCAGCGACGGCCGCCAACTGACCGGAAGGCCCGGCTACGGCTTCGGGTCGCCCCACCTGGCCGGAGGGACCCACGGGCTTTTCTCCGCCTTTTTCAGCCTTGGCAGAAGGCGTACCGCCGGGAAAAGGCGCCGGAGGCGCGGCGGGATCGATTTTTTTGGCGGAAGCCACAGCCGGTCCGCCCTGCACCACAGGCGGCGTTTTTCCGCCTGTCGCGTCGCCGTGCGGTATAGCCGCACTTTGGGGAGAAGAAACCGTGGTCGTGTGACGCGCGGTTTGCGGCGGAATGATCGGCACTACGGTCATGCCGGTTTTATGCCCGCTGCGAGTGCGCACTTCATACACACGATTATTCAGCAGGGCGACTTGGCTGTTCAAGGCGACCACGCTGTTTTCCAGATTGTGCAGGCGCTGGTCCGTTTCACGCAGAACCCGCTGATTTTCCTCGCCGGTAGCCTCTACTTTCCGCATCTGGCCGGTAGAAGCGCAGCCGCCTATTGCCAGAACAAGGCAGGCCGTCGGAAGCACCCATTTTTTTTTCATACCGTTCTCCCGCCTTTTTTCTGCCCTAAGCCGCTTTGTATTTCAAGAAGTCTTGCGGCTGTCGCGTTTTTCAGGCAAAAACAGGCCTGTATGACGCCCGAGGAACATAGCGCATCAGCCTCGGACAGCGCAAGATTGCAAGGAGTCAGCATGAACATGCCCGGTCCGGCCCTCTTTCTGGCACAAGGCGGCGCGCAATGAACGCCATTCACGAATTCCTGCTCGCTTATCCGTTGTTGCGGACCAGCCTTGACATCATCAGCGTGGTAGTCCCCTTGTCAGTGCTGCTGGCTTTCGCCGGAATGGGCTTTATGTCCGCCACGGCCCGCATCCTTTCCATCACCCGGGGGCGCTCCTCTTACGACAAATGCGCCCGCCAGCTTGCCGTGCTCGGCCTGATACTGGGCTGGCTGCTGCTGATCGGCGGCCGGATCTGGCTCTTTTTCACCCAGGACGGCTACACGCCCGATTCCCTGCCGAGCTTCCTGGTGGAAATGAGCTGGATGCTGCTGGGCATAGCCGTGCTGATCAGCAGCCTGTATTACGCGCTCTGGAAGGCCTTGAAAAATATGCCCGTCCTGCATGTGACCCTGGGCGTACTGAGCGGCATTCAGGGCTGCGTGGCCGTGGTCAGCAGCCTTGCCGCCGCGCGTTTTCTGTCCGCCCTGGCCCACCCGGACGCCGCCGGCCTGACCCTTGGCGATCTTTTTCTGCCCGCCTGGAATGCGCCGCTCTGGAGCGCCCTGTGCTATACCCTGCCGCTGGTCCTGGCCATGCCCGCCGCCTTCGGCGCGCTCTGGCTGCCCCTGCGGCGCACGCACGACGACTTCGGCCGGGACCACTACAATACCATGATTCCCTGGTGCGCCGGCTGGGCCCGCAATGCCTGGTGTCTGCTCTGGCTGTTGCTGCTCGTTTCCAGCGGCCTGCATATCTGGCTGCACTGGCAGGATGGAGTGTTCAGCGCGCAGGACGCCGTTGTCGAGAGTTCGCGCCTGCTGCTCTGGCTGATTCCCGTGCTGCTCTGGACCATGGTGCGCCGCAGCGCCATCGCCCTGCGCCACAAGCTTACTCTTCTGGCGGCTCTGCTTATCGCTGTGAGCTTTATGCTGCCCTATTATCTGGAGGCCACGAGCGTATAGGACGACCAAGAGCAATTCATATTTTAACTGACTGAAGTTGCTCTACTTTTTCAGATACTGCCCGCGCCACTCGTCCAGAAAAAGCAGGCTGGTTTCCAGATCGCTCAACACCCCGCTCTGCTCACGCAGGCGGGCCAGCACGTCGTCAAAGGCGGCATGCGGACCAAGACCCAGCTTGCGCATCAGTTGCGCCAGCTCTTCCCGCAACTGCGGACCAAGCTCCGTCGGCGCGGCCTGTTCGGGTCCGCTTTGGGGCCAGGGCCCCAGTTCCGCTTCCAGATAGTCCAGCAAGGCGTCCATGCGCCGCTCATAGGTATGTTCGCGCAGCGTCCGTTCCCGAGCGCGGCGGGCATAGGCCTCACGCTCTTCGGGATGCGCCAGGAAGTGGTCGATCCCGGCGTAAAATTCATTCATGGATGTGAACGTGGCCAACTCATCCGGCGCAAAAAGTTCGCCCAACAGAGAGCGCTGATCCACCAGTTGAAAAGCCCCCATGGCGGCCAGTTCAAACGTGCGCGGATTGACGAAATCCCCGTGGCTGACCAGGTCGCCGCCCTGCAGGCTGGAATGCAGATTGAGATTCACCCTGGCGGCATTGTAGACCTTGACGCTCTCCTCTTCGCTGATGCGCGCGCCCCGGCGCTGGATATTCCCGGCCAGCAGGCTTTCACCTTCCCAGTCCGAACCCCAGATTTTGAAATCCCGCCCGGCCAGGGGCCGAAAAGCCAGCCGCCGGTTGGGATAGCCCGCGCCCAAAAAGGCGATGTCCGAACCATATTCCTTTTGCTCGGCCAAGCTCAATTCCAGCGGCTTGTGAAATTCCGGCAGGGCCGCCAGAGGCAGATACAAGGCATGGGCCTGCCCGATTCGGGCCAGCTCCGAGAGGAAGGGTTCCTGCTGGATGACCGCGAAGGCATCATACAGAGGCGCGTAGGTCCGCCAGTAGTTGAAGATCCGGTAATCTTCCACAAACCACATGGCCGTGCGCACCCCGGCGCGCCGCAGGCGTTGCAACAAGCTCCGGCTCATGGGGGCCTGGGCCAGCGCCAGCACGAAATGCGGCTCCAGCGACTGCACCTGGGCCCAGATGGCCTGGGACACCACCTGCAAAAAGGAATTTTCCAGCGGCACGGTCTGGGCGGGCGTCAGGCCCAATCCCTTGAGGCCGGTAAATGCCGGATAAAGCAAAGGGGCTTCAAAAAGCCGCACCGTATGCCCCAGTCCGCGCAGGGCCGAGGCGCAATACCGGCCTATGGGCAGCGAACCGCCGTACATGGGCAGAATCACCAAAATGCGTAACGACGTGGCGGGCATCAGCAATACCTCCCGGGCGGCAGCATCCAATCCGTATCCTTATAAAGCCAGTCGCGCAGGTCCGCCAGCTCCGCATGTTCCGCGACGTCCAGAGCAGTGGACAGCGCGTTCCCATTCTGCGCATCCACTTCCCACAAATGCAGGGTGTCCGCCAGCAAAGCGCGCGTCACAGTCCGTTGCCGGGCGTATTCATCATGGCCGCCGTGCAGGCGTAATACGCCGCCCAAGGCGTCCAAATCGCTGCGCCAGACCTGCAGGCCGTCCGGCGGCGCGGCTGTGATTCGCGCCTCGGGCCGCACGGCCGCCGCCAGGGAGCGCAAAAAGCCCTCTCCGTGCAGAGCGTCCAGACAGGCCACCTGATACGGGCAGGCAGCGGATTCCAGACAGGGCGCGCAGGCGCGCGAGGCCTGCCAGACCCAATGTCCCCGGCCATAGGGGCCGGTTTCATGGCACCAGGCGGAGGAAAGAAAAAAAGCCAGCACCGGCACGCCCAGATGCGCCCCCAGGTGCATGATGCCCGTATCCGGCGTGACCAGGGCGTCAAGGCCCTCCACAGCATGAACCAGGCCGGGCCAGTCGGTTTTTCCGCTCAGATCTTCAACCTTTTCTTGAACTTTCGCGGGCAGCAAACGCAAAAGCTTGCGCGCGGCGGGCTGCTCCGCCGCCGTGCCCAGCAGGCGAATACGCGGGCCGTCCAGCAGGCTGAAAAGGATTTGCAGCATTCTGCCCAACAGGGGCAAGGGCAGTGAACGGCGGGATTCACGTCCGGCTAGCACCACGCCAAGGCCCTGGCCGCCGGGTCTTGCCGGGGGATTGACCAGTTCCCCCGCCAGGGGAGACGGTGCGAAATGAGCCCAGAAGTCCACCAGGTTCAGGGGAGAGAACGCCCGCCGCTCGCTCAGGCGGAAGGCCAGCCGTGCCCAGGCCGAGCGCGTGATGCCTCCCGCTGTCGTTCGTGCCGGACGGTAGCCCATGACCCGCTCCGCCTCGAACAGACGGCAGATGGCGGCGGTGAGCCCGGCGAAATTACAATTATAGACTGCCTGGAAATCCATGTTCCGCCACTGGCGGAAGACTGCCCGGTTTTCATGCAGGACGGCGGCGTCCGGTCGGCCGTGCAGGCGCAGGCCATGGATTTCGGCGGCGGGATACAGCAGCCGGGCCAGAGGCGCAAGCCCGGCGTCCACGCCAAGGTGCACCCGGCCCCGCTGCTCCAGGGTGCGGATCAGCCGTTTGCTCTGTACCAGATCGCCGAAGCGAGCCGCCTGTAAAACCAGAAATGCCGACATCAGCCATCCTTGATGATCAGAAAGAAAGCGGAATTCGCTCCCTCAAAAAACAAAGATTGTGGAAAGCCTGAAATCTGCCGTAGCAGCTTGGAGTTAGCGTATTTACCTCCGCGAGGCAAGACAAAGCCCCTTTGCAAAACCATGCTTGGTGCTATACTATCGGGAATCACTTTGTTTTAAATCCGCAACAAAAGTTATTCAATTATGTCGATGTCCTCGCCGCACGCCCCCTTGTACCCGATTTTTCTTTCGCTGGAAGGCCGCGCCTGTCTGGTGGCGGGCCTGGGCGGCGTGGGGCGCCGCAAGCTAGAGGGTCTGCTGGCTTGCGGCCCTGCTTCGGTGCTGGTTCTGGATATCTTGCGAGTGGAAGACCTGTCTGCCGAAGCCGCCGCCCTGCTGACAGACCCCAGGGCGTGCTTTGAAAGCCGCACCTGTACTCCGGCGGATGTACAAGGTCGCGCCCTGGTATTCGCGGCAACCGGCAGCGCGGTGGAAAATGCCCGCATCGCCGCCCTGTGCCGGGAGGCGAATGTGCTCTGCAACTGTGCCAGCGCACCCGAGCTGGGCGCTTTCAGCGTGCCCGCCGTGGCCCGGCAAGACGGGCTTGCGGCGGCCTTGTCCACAGGCGGGGCCAGTCCGGCTCTGGCCCGGCGCTGGCGACGCGAACTGGAGGGCTGGCTGGCCCCGCGCGCCCGTATGGTGCTCCTGATGGGCCGCCTGCGGCCTCTGGTCCTTGCCTTGCACGCCGAGACAGGGCAGAATACAGAGCTGTTCCGCAGGGTGGCGGCATCGCCTTTGCAGCACTGGCTGGCCGAAGGCGACCTTCAAAGCTGCCGACAGTGGCTTCTGGCGGAACTGCCCCCGGTTTTACACGTTCACATAGCGGAGTTGCTTGATGATCTCCCCTGAAGCCTCAACGCTGATAACTCTGATTTTCTATGCCTTGGCCAGCATCGTCGGTCTTGCTGGCATGATCATGCGCAGTCCCCTGTGGCGACGGCTGGGCTGCTGGCTGGCCATGGCCGGTTTCATCTGCCAGACCCTGATGCTGGCCATGGGCTTTCACAAAGCCCTGCCCGGCGGTCTGAGCCTGGGCGCGTATCTGCAGATGCTGGCTTGGTTTGTGCTGCTCTGCGGTCTGGCCGTTTGGTTCAAGCTGCGCCAGGAAACAGCCCTGCTGTTTGCCGCGCCCTTGGGCCTGATGCTCTTCGCCATGTCCGCGCCCTACCTCAGCGCCCTTGTGCAGGTGCCCCCTTCGCTCAAAGCCCCTTTTTACGCCCTGCATATCGGCGCGCTGTTCCTGAGCCTGGGACTGCTGGCCCTCGCCTTTGCCGCCGGGGCGCTGTTTCTTTTTCTGGAGGGGCGGATCAAAAGCAAACAGAGCATGAAGGGCTTTTGGCAGGATATGCCCGCCCTTTCCATGCTGGATAAAATCAACGCCTTCACCACCCTGACGGCATTTCCGCTCTACACCCTGGGCATCGTGGCCGGTCTGATCTGGGCCAAACCCGTCTTCGGGGCCACGGTCACCGGCGACCCCAAGGAAGTCATCAGCATCGTGGTCTGGCTGCTGTTCGCGGTATTGTTCCACAACCGTCTGGCTAACGGCTGGAAGGGCCGCAAACCGGCGCGGCTGGCCGTTTTTATTTTCCTTCTCTGTCTGTTTTCAATCATTGTGGTGAACACCTTCATGGATACGCATCACGCCTTCATCCGACGCTAACCGGGCATTGCTATGGACTGCGATATCTTTCTTGTGGGTCTCAATCACCGCACGGCGGGCGTGGATGTGCGCGAGCGCTTCGCCCTGGTAAACCACTGTGACGAGGAACATTGGGCCCTGCCCTGTGCCGGGGCGGTGAGCGAGGCCATGATTCTTTCCACCTGTAATCGCGTGGAACTGTTGGCCGCGGGCACGGGCGACGTGTCCGGTCAGGTGCTGGAATGCTGGGCCAGGGCGCGCGGCGCGAAAGCCGACGAACTCCGGCCTTACGTCTACATTCATCAGAACCTGGAAGCCGTGCGCCATCTGTTTTCCGTGGCCTCCAGCCTGGATTCCATGGTCCTGGGCGAACCCCAGATCCTGGGCCAGTTGAAGAACGCCTACCGCAAGGCTGTGGACAGCCATGCCACGGGCGTGATTCTCAACCGCCTGCTGCACAAGGCATTTTCCGTAGCCAAACGGGTGCGCACGGAAACTGCCGTGGCCTCCAGCGCCGTATCCATCAGCTACGCGGCAGTGGAGCTGGCTAAACGAATCTTCGGGGACATGCATTCCCATAAGGCCCTGCTGGTGGGCGCGGGCGAAATGGCCGAACTGGCGGCCACCCACCTGCTGCAGGCCGGTATAGATGAAATTCTGGTAGCCAACCGCACCTTCGCGCGCGGCCAGGAGCTGGCCGAACAGTTCCACGGCCGGGCCATCCCCTTTGAGCAACTGGCCGGACATCTCACGGAGGTGGACATCATCATCACCTCCACCGGCTCGCCGGAACCCGTCATCCGGGCCCGTGACATCCGCGCCGTGCTCAAGGCGCGTAAAAACCGGCCCATGTTCTTTATCGACATTGCCGTGCCCCGCGATATTGACCCGGACGTCAACGGCCTGGACAACGTCTATCTTTACGACATTGACGATCTTAAAGAAGTTGTTGAAGAAAATCTGGCAAACCGCCGGGACGAGGCGGCCAAAGCCACGGAAATCGTCAATGAGGAAGTGGAATTTTTTGCTCACTGGCTCAGCAGCCTTGACGCCCAACCCACTATCGTGGACCTGATCCAGCGCGGGGAACGCGCGGCACAGGAGGAGCTGACCCGAACCCTCAAACGCCTGGGCCCGCTGGACGACGCAAGCCGCGAAGCCCTGGAGACCATGGCCAACGCTTTGGTGCGCAAGCTGAACCACGACCCCATCATGTTTCTCAAAGGCGACGGCATGGCTCGTGAGGGGGCGGCGTCGCGCATCAGCACTGTGCGGCGGATTTTCAATCTGGACAAAAACGTCTGTACCTGTAGCGGAAAGAACTGATGCGCTGGTACGGCATTGACGACCTCAGCGCCGAAGACACGGCGCGTCTGGCTCAGGTCCTGAAGGATATGGAGCTCAGTTCGGGCATCGACGGCCTTTACTGGCTGCCCGTGCCCGAAGCCCGGCTTTCGCCGGTACAGCGCGAGCATCAAGCGGACTGTGGCCCCTATGTGCTGGGCCTGGAGCTGGAAGAGCACAGTCTGCGCCTGGAATTGCTGGTACGGGCGCGGGGCCGCCTGCGTTGCGACTGTGTGCACTATGCCGGGCCGGAACTGCGCGCGCATATGATCGCCTATCTGGAGCAATTACTGGTTGATCTGGGGATCACCGGTTAACCTTCATCTGCTGCATGAACTCTTTGCCGGAACTGCGCAGCCTGCCCCCAGCTTCCGCCCGGCTGTGTCTCGCGGTGGAGCGCTTCTACCTACGCCGTCTGGAGATCCCGCGCGGAGCCCGACTGGTGCTGGCGCTTTCAGGCGGGGCGGATTCCACGGCTCTGGCCTGCATCCTGCATATTCTTTCCCCGCGTCTCAAGCTTGATCTTTTCGCGTTGACCGTAAATCACGGCCTGCGGCCCGAAGCCGACGCGGATGCCCGTTGCGCGCGCGATCTTTGCGCGCTGCTCGGCATACCGTGCGTACAACGCCACGCGGATGTAACCGGGTTGGCGTCCGACAAGGGCTGGGGCCTGGAAGAAGCCGGGCGCCACGCTCGCTACGCTCTTTTGGAAGAGGAGCGCCGCGCGCGGCAAGCGGATTTTGTGGTTCTCGGCCATCATAACGAGGATCTGAGCGAGGACGTGCTGCTGCGCCTTACGCGCGGCACGGGCTGGCCCGCGCTGGGCGGCATGGCGGCCCGCGACGATACCCGCCGCCTGCTGCGCCCTCTGCTTTTCACCCGGCCGCAGGCGCTTAGGGAGCTGTTGCGCCAATGTGGCATTGTCTGGCGGGAAGATGCCAGCAATGACAGCCCGGCCTTTACCCGCAACCGCCTGCGTCACAATGTCCTCCCCCTGCTGCGCGCGGAAAACCCGTCACTGGACAGAAGCATGGCCGCGCTCTGGCAACTGGCGCAATGGGACGCGGACTACTGGGAAAAGACCCTGTCTGAAGCGCTGGCCGCGCATCCCTGGCAGGAGGAAGAACACGACGGGCGTCCCTGCCTGATTCTTCCCCGCGCCCTCTTGACGGCGTTGCACCCGGCGGCTCGTTTACGTCTCTACCTCAAAGTTGTGCGTCTGCTGCTCGGCCGGGCGAACGGGGACTCGGGCGGGCAAGCCCGCTCCCGCACGCTGCTGGATTTGGACGCCGCATTGCGCGAGGGACGCGGCAATACCCGCTTTCAACTGCCCGGCGGCATTGAAGCCGGACTCAAGGGCGGCGCAATGCGTTTTTCCCGGACGCTCGTCTCGCATGAGGTGGGCAGCCTCAATGCGCAAGGAAAAATATGATCCACGTGGCCCTGGCTTTCCATGATCACGACGGCAACTATGCATTGCAGCCGCGGCTGTATTGGTTTCCCTTTTCAGGCGCACCGCAAGCCCGGTCACGGCCCATATTCTGCACGACGCCGGTCTGACGCCCGTCGGCAAAGCGCGGCTTGCCACGGTTGCGGAATATTTCGGCCAGAGCCTGCGTCTGCATGCGGTGCCGGAACCGCCACCGGAGATTGCCGCCGGCCTGCCCCCGCAATTCGGGCCCGGTTCTCTCTACCGTCTTCATCTGCCCCGCCTGCTGGGCGAGGAACAGGTCATTTATCTGGATTGCGATGTCTGCTGCACATTGGACATCAGGGAATTATGGGAGGAGGCGGCTCAGGGGCGGGCCGCATCAGGAGCAGAGCCGCTGTTGTCCTGCGTGCGCAATCAGACGGCCGAAGGCGCGGGCGAACGGGCAATAGTGAAAAAAGGCCTGGACCCGGCGCACTACTTCAACAGCGGCGTATTGGTCTTTCATCCGCGCCGCCTGCGCGCCTTATTCCCGGATCTCATGGCCGCTGTCCTGCGCCTTTTGCCCGAATTGCCCCGCCCCCCCTGCTCTATCCGGATCAGGACGCCCTGAACCTGCTCTTCCGCCGTCTGCCGTTGCACTGGCTGGGGGAACGCTTCAACTATCAGCTGCACGTGGCCGGACGCTGGCTGCTGCCGCCGGACCAGCTTGAAGGCAGGCTGCTCCACTTCTGTGGCCGTAAACCGTAGTGCGAGCCTCTCTGCCCTTCGGCTCTCGGCCATCTGGAGAATTACCGTTTCCTGGAGCAATGTTGCTTTGAAAAATGAGATCATTCACCCCGGAAAATCCTTAATTTTCACGGGCCAGCTCCATGGCGGCGCGGGCAATGCCCCGGCTGCGCAGCCCCACCAGCTCACGTAGCTGCAACTGTTTGCCATGCTCCACAAAACTGTCCGGCAGGCCCAGACGCCGGATACGCTGGCCGCGCAGCAGTCCGTGATCATTGAGGAATTCCAGAACAGCCGAGGAAAAGCCTCCGGCCAGCGCGCCTTCTTCCACAATCAGCAGGCGGTCAAAACGCCGGGCCAGATCCGCCAGTTGCTCTTCCGGCAGGGGCTTGAGCCAGACAGGATCAAAAACCAGGGGGCTGAAGCCCAGTTCTTTTTCCACCAGTGTCGCGGCCTCCAGAGACGGGTGCGCGCGATTGCCCACGGCGATGATGGCGATTTTTTCGCCCTGGCGCAGCACTTCGCCCATGCCCGGCACCAGCAGACACGGCTCCCCTTCCAAGGGCACGCCGAAGCCCGCGCCGCGCGGGTAGCGCAGGGCGCAGGGGCCGTCGCCGTTCAGAGCTGTTCTCAGGCTGTGACGCAGCATGTCCTCATCGCGCGGGGCCAACAGCCGGATCTGCGGAATGTGCCGCAAGTAGGCGATATCAAAGGCCCCATGGTGTGTGGCCCCATCCTCGCCCACCAGCCCGGCACGGTCCACGCAGAATGTCACGGGCAAATTTTGCAGGCAGACGTCGTGGATCACCTGGTCATAGCCGCGCTGCAAAAAAGTGGAGTAAATAGCCAGCGCGGGCCGGTAGCCCCGGCTGGCCAGCCCGGCGGCAAATGTCACCGCATGCTGCTCACAGATGCCCGTATCCACAAAACGCTCCGGAAAGCGCTCCCTGAAACGGTTGGTGCCCGTGCCCTCGGGCATGGCCGCCGTGATGGCGATGATCCGCTCGTCCTTTTCCGCCAGTTCCAGCAGGGTGTCACTGAAAACACGGGTAAAGGTGGGCAGCGCCGCCGAGGCCACGGGCAGGCCGGTTTCCGGCGTGAACAGGCCCACGCCGTGGTATTGGGTGGGATTCTTTTCCGCCGGGGCGTAGCCTTTGCCCTTGCGGGTGCGCACGTGCAGCAGCACCGGCCCGTCCTCCACGGCCGCGGCCATTTGCAGATGCCGCCGCAGGGCCGGGATGTCGTGCCCGTCCACCGGGCCGATATAGGTGAAGCGGAAAGCCTCGAAGAGCATGCCCGGCGTAAAGAAGGACTTGAAACTCCATTCGCCGCGCATGGCGTAGAGCGCCAGCTTTTGCCCGATGCGCGGAATGGAGCGCAGGAACCTGAGCACTTCCCGGCGGGTCTGGCGCACCCAGCGCCGCGAAAGCGTGCGGCTCAGGAACAGGGACAACGCGCCCACATTGGAGGAAATGGACATCTCATTGTCGTTGAGCACCACAATAAGCCGACGCCCCATGTGCCCGGCCAGGTTGAGCCCTTCAAAAGCCTCTCCGGCGGTCAATGAGCCGTCGCCGATGACCGCCAGCACATGGTGGCGCAGACCCGAGAGATCCCGAGCCAGGGCCATGCCCAGCGCTGCCGAAATGGATGTGGAGGAATGGCCCACTCCGAAGTGATCGTAAGGGCTTTCAGCCATGCGCGGAAAGCCCGACAGGCCGCCCAGGGTACGCAACGTATGGAAGCTGTCGGCCCGGCCCGTGAGCAACTTGTGGGCATAGGCCTGATGGCCCACGTCCCAGATCAGTTTGTCCTTGTTCAGGTCAAAAGTGGAAAGCAGGGCCAGGGTCAGCTCCACCACGCCCAGCGAGGGGGCCAGATGACCGCCGTTGTGCGCCACCACCTCAATGATGCGCCGACGCACCTCTTCCGCCAGCTCGGCCAGTTGAGGCTCGGAAAGAGCCGCAACCTGCGCGGGGTCGGTAATGCCGTCCAGAAGGGACGTTGCTGCCGTCTGGCTCATCTCAGGCCGCCCGGTTCACGGTATAATCGGCCAGAGCACGCAGGAAATCCGCCTCCGGCCCGGCAAAGCCCGCCAGCGCCGCCTGCGCCGCGTCAGCCTGGGCGCGGGCCAGCTCACGGCTCTTCTCAAGGCCCACCAGGGAAGGATAGGTATTCTTGCCCTGCTCCGCGTCGCTGCCCGCGGGTTTGCCCAGCGTGGCCGTATCCGCCACCACATCCAGAATATCGTCGGCGATCTGAAAGGCCACACCCAGAGATGAGCCGAAATCGCTGATGGCCCGCAGCGCCTTGTCGTCAGCCCCGGCCAGCAGGCCGCCGCACACGCAGGAGGCCCGCAGCAGGGCGCCGGTCTTCATGGCATGCATGCCCCTCAATTCCTCAAGGCTGACCTGGGAACGGCCGGTATAAATCATATCCCATTCCTGCCCGCCCACCATGCCGGACGCCCCGGCGGCCAAAGCCAGCTCGGCCACGGCCCGAAGCAGCCTGTCAGGGGGCACGGGCGCACGGCACATGATCACAAAGGCGTCGGTCAGAAGGCCGTCCCCGGCCAGAATGGCCGTGGCCTCGTCAAAAGCCTTGTGGTTGGAAGGCTTGCCGCGCCGCAGGTCGTCGTCATCCATGGCAGGCAAATCGTCGTGGATCAGGGAATACGTGTGAATCATCTCAATGGCCGCCGCAAAGGGCAGCGCCTTTTGCGGCTCCAGGCCGCAGAGGGCGGCGCAGCTCAGGCAGAGCACCGGGCGCAGCCGCTTACCCCCGGCCTGCAGGCTGTAGAGCATGGACTCCTTAAGGCGCGGCGGCATGGGGCGGCCATCCAGACAGGCGGACAAATACGTTTCCACTTCCCTGCCCCGGCTTTTGAGCAGAGCTTTCATTTTTTCCACGGGCATCACGGCTATTCCGCCTCCTGCGGCCCTTGGCCGCGTGCTGTACTCCCTGCCTCATCCGGATTCAGAGATTTCAGCTCGCCGTCCTGCCAGAGGGAGAGTTCATGGCGAGCTTTTTCCAATTGTTCACGGCAAAAACGTGAACATGCCGCGCCTTCCTTGTACAGGGCCATGCCCTCTTCCAGCGGAAGGTCGCCGGATTCCAGGGCGCTGACAATTTCCTGCAAGCGGGCCATTTTTTTCTCGAAAAGATTTTCTTTCTTGGGGCTCATTGGGCCTGACTCCCGGAATTAGCCGAATTGGCGGACGGAAGGCGCTGGACGCCGGAAACGCCGGGCAGACCGTGGGCGGTCCGGGCCGAATCAGCTCCGGCCGGGACGTATGACGCGGCAAGAAAAGGCTGCGGGTCCACGGACTGGCCCTGCACAATGAGCGAGAGATGCAGATGCGGCCCCGTCACCCGTCCGGTGGCCCCCACCAGGCCGACGATCTGGCCCTTGCGCACGCGCTCGCCGGGCCGGACTTTGGCTTCGGACATATGCAGATACGAGCTGAAAACGCCCTCACCGTGGTTGATGTACACCACATTGCCGGAAAAATACAGATTGTCCACCAGAGCCACCTGGCCGTCGGCGCAGGCCTGAATGGGCGAACCCTGCGCCCCGCGCAGATCCAGACCGCGATGCACGCTGCGCGGCTGGCCGTTGAACACCCGCTTCATGCCGAACAGGCTGGACACCCCACCCGGAACGGGTCGCGCGAAGGGCATTGTCCAGAGGCGCTCAGGCAGGGGCTGGGCCAGAGCCTGACGCACTTTTTCGCGGTCATTTTTGATCCGGGCCAGCTGCGAAGCTGGCGGATTGACATATTTTTTGTCCACCGTGAGTTTCTGCACCGGCCGGTCTTTGTCATAGAGGGCAAGGCTGGTTTGCGCCGTCGGCGCTGCGCTTTTGGCCTTTTTCACCTCGGGCACGGCAGCCACGCCCAGTTCCAGACCGGCGGCCTTTTCATCCAGGGGCACGGGCAACAGGATCACTGCCCGCCACTGGCCGCTGTTTTGGCTGTCAGCCTGCGCGGTAGCCGTGAAGGTCTTGCCCATCCAATGAAAAACAAAGTGCCGGACCGGCTGGTCGCTGATGGCTTGCGCCAGAAAGGCGTCGCCCCTGGCCGCCTTTTCAGGCGCTTCCAGGCGCACTCCGGCCAGAACCGGAACACTGAACAGAAGGCAGGCCGAGAGCAGCGCCAGACGGCGCACGGCCCGGGTCAACAGAGTTTTCATTCTTTTTCCTCACCGAATTGCGCTTCTTCCGGGCTGACACTCCTGACCACAGCGGCCAGACGACCGTCGGCCAGGCGCACTTCAATATCCCGGCCGGGAGCTGTCTGCCCCACCGAGCGCAAAATATCGCCCCGCGCCGTGCGCACCAAGGCGTAACCCCGGTGCAGCGGAGCCGACGGATCATTGGCTGCCAGTGCCGCCTCCAGGCTTTCCAGACGGCGGGACCGGTTCTCCAGCCATGCGTCGCTCACTGCTCGCAAACGATTTCCCGCCAGGGCCAGCATATGTTCCGCATCGCTCAAGCGGCGCGGCAGGGCCATTCCCAGGGCTGCATGCAACAAGGCAAGATGCGCTTGGCGCACGTCCAGTTTCTCCGGGGTCAGCGCGGCCCTGCGGGCCAGTTCCAGGCGTTCCCAGACGCGGCCCTTGTCCGCGAACCATTGCCGGACAGCGCGTTGCAAAGCCAGGGAAAGGCGCGCCACCTGCTCAGACAAGCGGGCCTGGTGGCGCGCGGGCGAAAACCAGCGCAGGGCGTTTTCCCGCTCCCGCAACAACAATTCTGCGCGTTCAAGGCGGCCGGCAGCGGCCCGCCGCAAAGCGGCACACGCCTCGTCCAGGCGTTGCCGAAGTTCCGCGCGCAAAGGCCAGAGCAGTTGCGCCGCATGGGAGGGCGTGGCCGCGCGCAGGTCGGCGGTCAAATCCGCCAGGGTCACATCCACCTCATGGCCGACACCCGCCAGTACGGGCAGCCGGGAGTGAAAAACAGCTTCGGCCACGGCCTCCTCATTGAAGGCCCAGAGATCTTCCAGCGAGCCGCCGCCCCGGATCAGTACAATGACCTGGGCCCAGCCCTGGGCATTGATCTCGTCCAAGGCCCGGATGATTTCCGGAGCGGCTTCCTCGCCCTGCACCGACGCGGGGAAAAGGCGTATCTCCGCGCCGCAACCCCGATTCTGGGCCAGCTCCAGAAAATCGTGGATGGCCGCGCCGCTGGGCGAGGTGATCAAGGCCACCCGTTGCGGATTCCAGGGCAGGGGGCGCTTGCGTTCCTGAGTGAAATACCCGGCTTCCGCCAGTTTGCGCTTGCGCTTCTCAAAGGCCTGGGCCAGCAGACCCTGGCCCGTGGGCTGCACCAGTTCCACCAGCAGTTGGTACTGGCCGCGCGGGGCATAGACGCTGATCCGCCCGGCGCAGAGCAGATCCAGGCCGTTGCGCAACAATTCCAACGGCGAGGGCCGGGGCGTATCAAAAACCTCGCCGGTGAGTGGGTCAAAGGCCTGCCCTTGCTCGGCCTGGCGCTGCTGCCCCCGGAACCAGACGCACTGCAACTGGGCGTCCTGATCCTTGAGGCTGAAGTAAATATGCCCGGAGCCTGGGCGTGAGAGGTTGCTCACCTCGCCGCGTACCCAGACAAAGGGAAAGCGCCCCTCCAGGCTTCTGCGCAACTGTTCCGTGAGGGCACGGACCGTCAGTATGCCGTCCTGCATAGGTCTCTGGCCGCAGCCGGTCCCGTGCGGGATCAGGCCTGCTGCGTCTCCCAGCCGCGCCGCACCCCCGCAGCCCATTGGGAGAAATCCTCCTCAATGACGCCCGCGGAAAGTTCGCCTTTTTCGCCGCTGCGGCGGTCCTTGCATTCCACAATGCCGCGCGCGAGCCCCTTGCCGCCCACCACGAGCTGCATGGGCGCGCCCAGGAGGTCCGCATCCTTGAATTTGACGCCCGGCCGTTCCTCCCGGTCGTCCAGCAGCACGTCCACGCCCATATCCCGCAGCATGGCGTAGATCTCCTCGGCTTTGGCCGTGACTTCGGCATTGCGGGGGTCGAGGTTGAGCAGGATGCACTCAAACGGGGCCACCGGCGGCGGAAAGACAATGCCGTTCTCGTCATGGTTCTGTTCTATGGCGGCGGCGGCCACGCGGGACACGCCGATGCCGTAGCAACCCATGATCATAAGCTTTTCCTTGCCGTTCTCGTCCAGGAAGGCCGCGTGCATGGATTCGCTGTACTTGAGGCCGAGCATGAAGATGTGCCCCACCTCAATGCCCTTGGTCAGCTCGATGCGGCCGCCGCAACGCGGGCAGACATCTTCCGGCGTGATGGCGCGCAGATCCGCCCAAGCCGTGATCGCCGCGTCGCGGCGCAAATCCACATGCCTGAAATGGGCGTCCGCCGCGTTGGCTCCGGTGACGTAATCCGTGGATCCCTGCAATTCCAGGTCGGCGTAAACGGGCACATCCAGGCCCACCGGCCCGGCAAAGCCCACCGGCGCATGGGTCAGAGCCTCCACCGTGGCGGCACCGGCCAGTTCCACTTCCTGGGCCTTGAGCAGATTCTTGAGCTTGATGTCGTTGACCTCACGGTCGCCGCGCACCAGGACGGCCACGGGCTTGCCGTCCACGCTGAAAAGCATGGTTTTGACCACAGCCTTGGCCGGAACCCGCAACATGGCCGCCACTTCCTCCACGCTGTGCGCGCCGGGGGTATCGACATTTTCATAGTCCGGGCAGGCGCCCGCGCAAGCCTCTGTGCAGGCCTCGCCCTTCCAGACCACTTCGGCCCGCTCCACATTGGCGGCGTAATCGCAGTCATGGCAGAAGGCGATGGTATCCTCACCGGTATCGGCCAGCACCATGAATTCGTGGGAGAAATTGCCGCCGATGGAGCCGGTGTCCGCTTCCACGGCCCGAAATTTGAGGCCCAGGCGCTTGAATATGCGGGTATAGGCGTCGTACATCAGCTTATAGCTTTCTTCAGCCCCGGCGATGTCCGCGTCAAAGGAATAGCCGTCCTTCATCATGAACTCACGCCCGCGCATCAGGCCGAAGCGGGGCCGGATCTCGTCGCGGAATTTGCTCTGGATCTGGTAGAGCCGCACGGGCAGCTGCCGGTAGGAGCGCACTTCGCCGCGCACTAGGTCGGTGATCACTTCCTCATGGGTGGGGCCCAGGCAGTAGTCGCGTTCGTTGCGGTCCTTGAAGCGCAGCAGTTCCTTGCCGTAATGCTCCCAACGGCCCGTCTCCTTCCAGAGATCGGCGGGCTGGACCATGGGCATAAGCAATTCCTGAAAGCCGGAGGCATTGATTTCCTCGCGCACTACCCTGGCGATTTTGTCAATGATCTTAAGCCCCAGCGGCAGATAGATGTACAGGCCGGAAGTGAGCCTGCGCACCATGCCCGCGCGCAGCAGAAGTTTGTGGCTGACCACCTCGGCGTCGGCCGGGGATTCCTTGAGGGTGGGAATGTAACAGGAGCTGAAGCGCATGGATATTGCTTCCTTGCTATTGAGGTTTGCCGCCGCGCGCAGGGCGTCAGGCGGGCTGCCCCTTTTCGTTGAGCAGCGTTTGCAATTCTTCCATAAAGGCCGCCAGCAGGGCTTCCTGGCCCTTGACCGAGCGGATGACCTCGCCTTTGCGGAAAATTATGCCCTTGTCGCGGCCTCCGGCCAGGCCCAGATCCGCTTCGCGGGCTTCGCCGGGGCCGTTGACAACACAGCCCATGACCGCCACCTTGATGTCGGCTGTGGACTGGGCCAGACGTTCCTCCACGGCGCGGGCCAAGGCGAAGAGATCGATTTCCGTACGGCCGCAGGTGGGGCAGGAAATGATTTCCGGCCCGCGCGAGCGCAGGCCCAGAGCGCGCAGAATTTCCCAGGCCACGGTGACCTCCTCCGCAGGGTCCGCAGTGAGCGAAACCCGCAGGGTGTCGCCGATGCCTTCGTGCAGCAGGATGCCCAGGCCCACAGAGGATTTGACCGTGCCGCGCAGCAGGCCGCCAGCCTCTGTGACGCCGATATGCAAGGGATAGTCGCAAGTCTCGTGCAACAGACGGTAGGACGCGATGGTGTCCAGCACGGAAGAGGACTTGAGCGAAATCTTGGTGTCGTAAAAGCCGCGCCGCTCCAGCAGGCGCACATGCCCCAGCGCGCTTTGCACCAGGGCCTCGGGGCAGGAGCCGCCGTATTGCTTGAGCAGCGGCTTTTCCAATGAGCCGGAATTGACGCCGATGCGGATCACTGCCTTATGTGCTTTGGCCGCGTCCACCACTTTGTCCACGTGCTCGCTGGGGCCGATATTGCCGGGATTGATGCGCAGGCCTTCCACGCCCGCCTCCAGGGCGGCGACAGCCAGCCGGTAGTCGAAGTGGATATCCGCGATGAGCGGCAAAGGCGTGCCCGCGCGGATGGCGCGCAGAGCCCCGGCGGCGGCTTCGTCCGGCACGGCCAGGCGCACGGCCTCGCAGCCCCTGGCGGCTAAGCGCTCAATCTGGGCCAGGGTGGCGTCCACGTCGCGAGTGTCCGTATTGGTCATGCTCTGGACCATGACCGGCGCGCCGCCGCCGACAACCAGGCCGCCCAGCCGGATGGCGCGGGTTTTCGTGATACGCATGTTCTGTCCCCCACCGCGAAAATTGCGGGCAACGGCGCGAACCGCCGTCCTTACCCCAACTCCGCACTGAGGCGTTCTTGTATGCTATTTCGGGACACAAGCCAAGCCTTCACCTGGAACGCGTTTTGCATAAATTTCATGAACCGGCCGGAACATTCCACACTTTTTCCAAAAGCACACTCAAGTTCGCGACCGGGCCGACGATAAGAAGGATATCACCATGATTGAGGTTGCCATGCACGGTCTGTTGCGCCTTTTCCTGTTCTGCGCGCTTCTGCTGCCGCTTCTGTCCGGCTGCAAAAGTACGCCCACACCCAATGATCCCGCCTATGTGGACGCGGTGGAAGTGAAGCTCAAATGCCGTGAACTGGCCGATCAGATGCTGGCCACCATGCCCAACGACGCCTTGCAGGGTTTTGTGGCCATGCCCACTTCCTTTGTGGACCAGAACAACACGTCGCGCTCTTCGCCGCTGGGCAGGCTCATGGGCGAAGCCCTGTTTTACGAATTCAACCAGCGCGGCTTTCCCACGCGGGAATACCGCCTGACCGGCCATATTTCCGTGGAAGGCGGCCGCGACGACCTGGCTCTGGCCGCCAATCAGATTGTGCCCACCAAGGGCCAGAAATGGGCCGCTCTGGTGGTGGGCACCTATTATGTGGATAAGGATGCCACCTTCGTCAACGCGCGCCTGGTACGGGCCAGCGATGGTCTGGTACTGCGCACGGGCCAGCTTGTGCTGGTCAATACGCCGATTATCGCGCGGATGGGCAAAACCGATCCCGCGCCTGCGGCGGCCAAGCCCGCTGCCGCGACGGCGCAAAATGAACGTCGCGGCCTGTATCCTTCGTTGTATACTCCGGCCAGTTCCATCAGCAGCGGCAGCATTCCCATCAAACAAGGCAAATAATGCCGGAAACGCCATGCGACATCTGTTTCTTTTTTCTTTCGCGGTATGGCTGGCGGCCTGCCCGCCCGCAGTGGCCCTGGGGCAAAATCTCTCGGCCTATGACAGCCCGCCCCAAGGCGCATCTTCCTTCGGCCAGGGGCCGGACATCAGCGCCACCTATCTGGAAGAGGCCCGTGAATATCGCAAGCAGGGGCGCTACGAGCTGGCCCGCCAGTCTTACGCCCAGGCCCTGTCCACCTGCCGGAGCAATGCCGGTCTGGACATCATCAAGCGCGAACTGGCCGGTGTTGAACTTTTATTGCGCACCATGCGTTGAGGTTTGTCATGAGCCGTTTTCTTGTGATCATTCTGGTGCTCGCTGCCCTGCTCTTTCCTCTGACGGCCGCGGCTGTCGGCACGGTGCCCGGAGCCGCCAACAGCATTGCCGAGCAGTTGGACGATCAGCTGATGATGCGTTATGCGGGCGACGATCCCGGCACGAGCAAAAAACAGCGCCAGGCCCTGGCCCGCGCCCAGATCATGATCATGGGCACCACTCCGGCCAATATCAACAATCTTGAAGCGGCCTCTCCCCTGGCCCGCCAGATGACCGAGGAAATTTCGCGCTGGCTGGTCAATGCGGGCTATCGCTATCAGGAATTGCGCAAGGGCAGCTATATTCGCTTTGACAAGCGCACGGGCGAGCTGATCCTGACCCGCGACGTGCGCAAGCTCGCCAGCACCCTGGGTACCGGCCAGGCGATCCTGGCGGGTACCTATGTGGTCAGCGGCGAGCAGGTGCGCTTCAGCATGAGCCTGATCCACACCACCAGTAACGAAGTGCTGGCCAAGGGCACGGCCACGGTGCCCATTACCGATGATCTGCTGCCCCTGCTGGAAGATCTGCCCGCGGGCAGCGGCAAGGTGCCCACAGTTTACACCCGGTTGCAGTAGAGCCCGGTGTCGCGCCAAGCGACACATGTCGCAAACCCGTAAGGGGTTGCGCGCCGTAGGCGGCGCAAGCACAAAAAAACTCGCTTTTTGTTGTGCGATCTTCACGCCGAACCGACAGGTGCAGCGTGACATCTCATTGGGCTTCGCTTGCCTCCGGCGCGCTTTGCGACTATATAAACCCCGCCTCCGGCCCGTCCGGAAGCGGGGTTTCCGCGTATGCCGGTATGCCCCAGCACAACGCAAGGAGTCGCCATGTCGCTCAGCATCGGCATCGTGGGCCTGCCCAACGTGGGCAAGTCCACCCTGTTCAACGCCCTGACCAAGGCACAGAACGCCCAGGCCGCCAATTATCCTTTCTGCACCATTGAGCCCAACAAGGCCACTGTTGCCGTGCCGGACAAGCGCGTGGACGCGCTCACAGCCAAGGCCAAACCGCAGAAGACCATTCATGCCAGCGTGGATTTCATCGATATCGCCGGTCTGGTGCGCGGCGCCAGCAAGGGCGAGGGCCTGGGCAATCAGTTTCTGGCAACCATCCGTGAATGCGCGGCCATCGTGGAGGTGGTGCGCTGTTTTGAGGATGAGAACATCACCCATGTGGACGGCAACGTGAATCCCCTGCGCGATGTGGAAACCATTGAGACGGAACTCTTGCTGGCCGATTTGCAAAGCGTGGAAAAGCGCCTGGAAAAACTGCAAAAAATGGCTAAAGGCAGCAAGGACGCCAAAACCGCCGCTGAATTGATGCAGGGCCTGCTGGCTCATCTGAACGAGGGCAAGCCCGCCGCCGCTTTTGCCCTGCCGGATAATGAAACCTTTCTGGCTTCCTGGCGGGAGCTGGGCCTGATCACGGCCAAGCCCGTGATATACTGCGCCAATGTGGACGAAGCCGCCGTGGCCGACGGCAACGCCTATGTGGATGAAGTGCGCGCCCTGGCCGCTGAGCGCAAGGCGGGCTTTGCCTGCATCTGCGCCAAACTTGAAGAAGAACTTCAAGGGTTGCCCGAGGATGAGCAGGCGGAAATGCTGACCTCTTACGGCATTGAAGAAAGCGGTCTGGTGCGGATCATCCGCACCGGCTACGCCACGTTGGGACTGTGCAGCTATTTTACCGCCGGGCCCGACGAGGTGCGCGCCTGGACCATCCACCAGGGCTGGAAAGCCCCTCAAGCCGCCGGTGTGATCCATACGGATTTTGAACGCGGCTTCATCCGGGCCGAGGTCATTTCCTTCGAGGACTACATGAGCCACGAAAGCGAGGCCGCCTGCCGCGCCGACGGCGTGCTGCGGGTGGAAGGCAAGGATTACGTGGTGCGGGACGGCGACGTGATGCACTTCCTGTTCAACGTTTAGCGCATATTGCGCTTGAGATTTCCGCTTGGCGGCGGGCAAAACCCGCCTACGAAAATCTCGCGGGCCTTGTTTCACTCCGTTTCACAAGGCCGAGCATTGTAACAGTACGGGGTAATTTCATTGTGAAATGCTCTAATCTCCACGAGGGTACACATGCGCTTGGCGGCGTTCAACGGCAGTTCCCGCAAGAACGGCAATACCCGGATATTGCTGGAAATTATCTGCGATGAAGCCCATAAGGCGGGCATTGACAGCGAAATTATTTCCCTGTCCGACTTTCCCCTGCGCGGCTGTCTGGGCTGTTTCGCCTGCAAGGGGCAGGCACGCTGCACAGCCATTGATGACGGTTTCAATGACTGCTTTGCCGAAATGCGTGAGGCCGACGGCATCGTGCTCGGTTCGCCCGTATACTCGGCGGATGTCTCCGCGCTCATGAAGGCTTTTCTGGAGCGTGCCGGAATGGTCTGCGCGTCCAATCCCGGCTTGCTCCGGCGCAAGGCGGGTGCGGCCGTGGCCGCTGTGCGCCGCGCCGGTGGCCTGAACACCATTGACAGCATGAATCATTTTCTACTGAACAAGGAAGTGGTCCTGGCCGGTTCCACCTACTGGAACATGGTCTACGGCAAGGACCCCGGCGACGTGCGCCGCGATGAGGAAGGCATGCGCAACATGCGCAATCTCGGCGAAAACCTGGCCTGGCTCATGCGGCAGCTGTAAGCATTTCTTCCCGTTTCGCTAGGAGCTGTTTCTAAATTGTCCTTTCGGCCCTCTGCCTGTGTCAGGCTCGCCCCGTGCGAAGGTCGAATATGTTGAATATACTCCCTCCGCCCAGGACTCGCCTTGCTTTAGCCGTAGGCGACGCTCGCTTTGCTCACGAACGGCTAAAGGCACCTCGGCTTCAGGCGCGGGCGTCCGCTCTCGCGGCCGCCAGGGCATTTCAACATTTTCAAAGTTGAAAAGCTCTAAATCAGACATGAAAAAACCGGCCCAAGGGCCGGTTTTTTCATGTGCCATACTACCTAAGAAACTTAGGCGTTCTTCATTTGCTCAATGAGCGAGACCAGTTCCCGGGAACGCCGCCGCAGGGATTCCAGGCCCTTGGCCGCCTCCCGCATGGCTTCGGAGGTGGTGGATGTAATCTCATTGACCTCGGTGATGGATTTGGTGATTTCCTCACTGGTGGCGGACTGCTCCTCGCTGGCTGTGGCGATGGTGCGCACATCATCGGCGGTGTGCTCCACCATCTCCAAGATTTCGTTGAGAGATTCGCCGGATTTATTGGAGAATTCCGTGGCCTTGGCGATATTCTGCACGGCCTGCTCCACCTGATGCGCGCTCTGTTCCGCGCTTTCCTGAATGGCCTTGATGGCGTTGCCCACCTCAGTGGTGGAGGTCATGGTTTTTTCCGCCAATTTGCGGACCTCATCCGCCACCACTGCGAAGCCGCGCCCGGCATCTCCGGCACGGGCCGCCTCAATGGCCGCGTTGAGAGCCAGAAGATTGGTCTGGTCCGCGATATCCGAAATAACGCTCATGATCTGGCTAATGGCTCTGGCATGCTCATCCAGCCTGACCATATCTTCCCTGAGCGCCAGAGACTGACTCTGCACTTCCTGAATTCCGGCAACGGACTGGGTGACTACGGCGGTGCCGTCCGTGGCTTTTTGTCGAGCGGAGGTGGAAACGTCCGCTGCGAGCCCGGCGTTTTTTGCCACTTCCAACACTGCGGAGTTCATCTCCTCCATGGCCGTGGCTGTTTCAGCCAGGCGGGACGCGGCATGGCTCAGTGCTTCGTCGGACTGTTCCACTTGGACGGCAATGTTGTTGATGGCCTCGTTCAGCTTTTCCACCACGCCTTCAATCTGGCCCGCTGCACTGATCATGCCGTCGCGCTTGGCCTGTTCCGCCTGCTGCTGAGCAAGGCGGGCTTCTTCCATGGCGCCGGCGGCTTCTTCAGCCTTCTTTCGGGCTTCTTCGGCCTTTTCCCCGGCCTCCAGCATCAGATTGTCCTGCTTTTTTACCATAGCGCGCAGGGCATCGGCCAATTCGCCCATGTCGTCACGACTGTGCACGTCCAGCGCGGCATCCTTTTTGCCACCGGCCACGTCCAGCACATAGCGGGTGATTTTCCGCACCGGCGCGCTGACCCGCAGGCCGATCATCACGGAAAGGAGCAGTTGCACTGCCAGCAAAGCCGCAGCCACCCACGAGGCAGTGACCACGGCCTTGTTTTCAAGCTCCATCAGCTTGTTAAGAGGCATGCCCACAAACCACATGCCCGCGATAGTCCCGTCCGCCGCCTTCACCGGCCAATAGGCGGATTTGTATTCAACGCCGAGGATATTATTCTGCGCAAAGCACAGCTCACCACGCTGTAAAACCGCTTCCACTATCTCCGGGGATTGCAGCTTAGTGCCCACGACCCGTTTGCCGTCCTTCATAATCGTGGTCATGGCGCGGGTATCACCCTTGAAGATGGTCACATCCATGCCGCTCAACTTCTTGAGCCAGTCCAGATAGGGCGGCGTCACCAGGGAGGTGCCGATGGACAGCGTGCCCACCAGTCTGCCTTCGTACATAATGGGCTGGCTGGCGCGGATGGTGAAGGGTACAACCGTTCCGGCCACAATAGCCACCGAAGGCGTGCCCTGCAGGGCCTTGACCACGGTTTCCTGATTCAGGACGCTGTCCTGCCACTTCTTCGAATGGCCCCGGCCCACGACAATGCCCTTGTCGTCCGTGACGGTCATGAAGTCGGACCCGGCTTCCTTCATGGCTTCCGCCGAAAGCAGCATGACCTGCTTGTGGTCGCGGGCAAGCACGGCGCGGGCAAGATTTTCCTCATGGGACATAAGCATGGCGCTTTGCGCGAAACGCGTGGCTGTAAGCTCGTTGGCGGTCTGGATGACGTTCTGCATCCGCCGGATATTCCCGTCCAACTCCTCTTCCACGGGTTCTTTCATGAAATGAATGGCAACAAAGAGCACCACAGCGCAGCATGTAATCAGTGCCCCGAAGAGCGAACCTACATATTTATGCGTCAAGGTCAAACGCATCACATCCCCCTCTGCAATATAGAATATGTCAAAGCCCGATACTTGTTCCGCCGCCCGCACTCGCGACCCTCGACCCTGCGGACGGCGCGGTTCATCCTTCCCGCCAGGATTCCATATGCGTCCAGGGAAGCAATAGTGCGGATTTCATAACATATCCCCTTAAAAAATTTCAGCCGCCGATATACGCCGGACAAGGTGTGTGATATGCCTCGGCTCATACTTTCCAAGACATTACAGGAAGGAGCTTGCACCTTCAATCACAACCCATTAAAATCTTTATCGGCACACATAAAGAAATGCTTAGAGGATTGGACGTATTTATTGTGCCGAAAGCACAACAAAAACGGCAATTACCCACGATATAATGGAAATGGCGAAATACAGGGACGAGGATAACGCGACTAGGCGTCGGGTTTGAGCAACCCGGTTAGAGCATTTCAACTTTGAAATGCTCTAACGCCGAACGCGGTGAGGCGCGCCGCAAAGACCGACCCGACGGGCGGCCCGTAGGGCCGTGCCTGTAGCCCAAAGGGCGTAC
>OMGS01000041.1_pt1 | contig 114948 bp, 141 predicted proteins | sample 1646081 | NCBI WGS metagenome assembly OMGS01 (sample SAMN05578591, study PRJEB25193) | human gut metagenome | biome: Human Microbiome; feature: human-associated habitat; material: feces | host: Homo sapiens | place: USA:Birmingham | reverse complement strand
ACCCTATTTCTCATACTTTTTTATTCGCTTGTCCAAGATGTATTATAGTCCTACACCTCCCGGGAAAACATTTCAAAATGAGGATTGCAATTCCGGGCTGCATCTGCTATAATATCTATTACCATGCAGGGTTCGTACATCGGTAGTACAGCGGCTTCCCAAGCCGCTGAGGCGGGTTCGACTCCCGTACCCTGCTCCAGTTCGGAGCAAGCCAGCCGGCTTGCTCCTTTTTGCTTTTAGGGCTTGCACAAGCGCCTGAATTCTGGTATGCTGGGAGGCAGGAGGTGGGAGCATGAGACTGGCGCTGGCCTCGCAGCCGGTAAGAAACGGCGACGTGGCATGGAACGTGCGGTGCATGGAGGATGTGCTCCGCGCCTGCAGCGGGAGAGCGGATACGGTCGTATTCGGCGAATCGGTCCTGCAGGGCTTTGACTGCCTGCGCTGGGACTATGCGCGCGACTGCACCGTGGCGGCCGCATGGACGGACGAGCCGGTGCGGCATCTGCAGGCCGCGGCGCGGGAAAACGGCGCGGCGGTGTCGTTCGGCATGATCGAGCGCGCGGCAGATGGGCTTTACAGCAGTCAGGTCTTCCTCGGCGCGGACGGGCGGCTTGTCGACGTGTTCCGCCGCGTAAGCGTCGGCTGGAAGGACGTGCGCCGTACGGACGGGCATTACCGCGAGGGCGATGGCTTCCACCTGTTTTCCTACGGCGGCATACGCTTCGCCACGGCGCTGTGCGGCGACCTCTGGACGCCTGGCAGGCCGGAGGAGTTGGCAGCGCTTGGCGCGGATGCTGTGCTTTGGCCGGTCTGGTGCGATTACCCGGCGGCGGAGTGGAACGAACAGGTCAAGCTCGAATATGCCGCGCAGGCCTCGCGCTGCGGCTGCCCGGTGCTGTATGTGAATCCGTTCTGCGTCGATCCGGCTGCACCGGACGCGGCAACGGGCGGTGCAGCCTGCTTTGCGGGCGGTGGGATCATCTGCGAGGTCCCGGCTGGGGAGAGCGGCATTTTGTTTGTGGAACTGTAAAACGGGAGGGAAGACCATGCAGGACATTCAGATCGGGCGGGTATACCGCCATTTTAAGGGAGACTACTACCTTGTGGAGGGCGTCGCGCAGCATTCGGAGACCGGCGAGCCCTATGTCATCTATCGCAAGCTCTACGGCGACGGCGGCCTGTGGATCCGGCCGCTTGCCATGTTTCTCAGCCCGGTAGACCGGGAAAAGTACCCCGACGTGCAGCAGAATGAGCGCTTTGCGCTGCAGGAGATCCAAAGCGTAAACCACAAATAATAAAGATTGGGGAGCGTGTCATGGACAAGACGGAACGGACGATCGCAAAAGTGACAAATGCCGGACGAATTCTCAGCAGGATCGCATGGATTTTTGACCTCATCGCCTGCGGATGCAGTGCCTTCCTCATTCTGGCGGCGCTGCTCTGGTGGAATACCCGCCCGGACCTGTTTACCGGGTATGCCAGCCAGACAGGCGCGCTGTTGATATGCGCCGGTGATCTGATCGGCTGCGCTGGCTCTGCGGTGCTGGCGTACTTCGCCCGGCAGCATTTTGCGCATGCGCTGGAGGCGCAGACGCCGTTTACCCTGCGCGGGGCGGCGGAGCAGAAACGGCTCGGCATCCTGATCCTGTGCATTTCGCCTGCCACGATGGTGCTGCGGGTCGCGTTGTCCGCGGCGTTCTCCGCGGAGTTTATGCCGGAGCGGCTGGCCGGGATGATCGTAGCGGACGGGGGCATGCTTGCGCTGGGCGTGATGTTTCTCGTGCTGTCGCTCGTGTGCCGCTACGGTGCAGAGCGGGAGGCAATGAAGCAGGAATAAGACAGTCAAAACCTCCGGCTTGGCCGGAGGTTTTGACTTGGGCAACCAATGCAGCGCCGCGGAGCGAAAGCCCCGCGGCGCGTATTTTTGGGTTCATTCCTGCGCTGGTTCAAACCGGAGCACATCCGCACCGATGTCCAGCACATCCTCGCCGGAGAAGGCACAGAGCTGTAAAGAGCCGAAGGATGGCTCGATCGACCAGATGGCCGTGAGCTCATTGCCATCCGGCTGCGTCAGAGAGCAGGCGCAGAGGAGGCCGCCGTCTCCCATGCCGAGCACGGTAAGCGCGCCGGTCGAGGTAACGCGGCTGCCCTGCCGCGCTTCCTCCAGCGTGCAGGCCCCGTCCTCGCCGAAGCGGAGGCGAAATGCGTCACCCTCCCGGTTCGCCTCCCAAGCGCCGGAGAGGATGGCGGAAAAACCGCTCTCCACGCTCTGCACCAGCGGCAGGAGGTCATGTTTTGCGCCGCCTGCGTCCACGGCATAGGCCGTGCCGTTTCCCGCCTCCAGCGATGTGATGCCGGAAAGACCGTAGAGCGGACCCATACTGCAGAATGTCTCAAAGCGGGAACAGGCCGTCATATTCACAGCCTCGACGAAGCCGCCTGCCGTGAGGGCAAACACATAGGCGTCCGGCCCGATGTTGGCAGCCAGCAGGGCGGTGTAGTCGGCATAGCAGCCGGAAACGGGATAGTTTTTCCCGGAGCTTTCGAAGGAGACCTGCAGACCGGTCCCGTCGAGCGTAATGGCAGCCCAGACATCTCTGGAATTGGACTGGATGGGCGCTCCGGTCCCGGCCTCTGCGGAGCCGAACGAGACCGTCAGGGGCGTCATATACCATCCTGCCCCGGCGATGGAGCCGATGGAAGGAAAGATGCGCAGCGAGCCGTCCTCATTCGGCAGAAAGGGGACGGGATCGCTGTTCCCGGCGGCCGCGACCGTCATGGCGCGCAGCTGCAGCAGATAGGCCGGGCCGCCGCCGATCGCAGGATCGAACCCGGCATACTGGTGGTCGAATGCCTGCGCGGCCGCGCGGCGGACGGCTGTGGTATAGTCGTCCATGGAGATGCCGAGGCGCCGCAGCATATGCGCGGAATCAAGCTCGATGCTGTTGGCACAGTCGAAGTGGTAGATGTAGTAGTGCGAGGTCCCCTCGGCGTATTCGACGATGACGGCCAGCGAAACGATGCTGTCCGTCCAGACCCGCTCCCAGCGAACGCTGCACAGCTCGGCGGGTGTGCTCTGCTCGATAGCCGTCTCCATGCTGCTGATGATGCCGGACAGGTCCCGATGGATCTTCGAATTCAGCTCCTCTGCCGCGGGCGAGTCCAGCAGCAGGCGGGGCACATGCAGAGAATAGCTCCAGTCGGAGCCCCAGGCATCGGTGAATGTGCCTTCGTTTGTGTAGGCCTCGCCGAGCACGCTGTCGTCAAACGTCGGCGCTTCCGTCGGCGCGGTCGTTGCAGGCGGGGCGGACGGCTCGGAGGGAACGGCCGTCTCACCGCTCGGGGAGACCGGCAGTAGGGGCGAACAGCCCATCAGAAATGCCGCAAGGATGGCGGCAAACAGAAAAATGCGGAACGTGCGTTTCATGTCGGGACCTCCTTGTCGTTATATGGGGATATCTCTGCACCCAGTATATCAGTGAAAAGAACGGAAATCAAGCGTTATGCTGAAATTCAGTAAAACCGTATCATTGTCATACTTTATGACGGAAGTACTGCTGCGGACCTGCGCCGAATTTTGCGCTTTGCGAAAAAAATCGCTCCTGACCGCACGGATCAGGAGCGACGATAAATGCTGTTTTGACGATCTTATACTAGAATCTGATAAAAAGCTTTAAAAGCTTTTTATAGCGCCGAGGGCGCGTCAGATTCTGCATGAGACGGCGCAGCGTGCGTCAGCACGATGCGAGTGTGCGTAGCACACGGGATTCCTGATGAAATGTTTTAATCAGGAATCAGTATTACTTCTTGAGAGCCTCTTCGACAGCAACCGCGACGGCGACGGTAGCACCGACCATGGGGTTGTTGCCCATGCCCAGGAAGCCCATCATCTCGACGTGAGCCGGGACGGAGGAGGAGCCTGCAAACTGTGCATCGGAATGCATGCGGCCCATGGTATCGGTCATGCCGTAGGAAGCGGGACCGGCGGCCATGTTATCCGGATGCAGCGTACGGCCCGTGCCGCCGCCGGAAGCGACGGAGAAGTACTTCTTGCCCTGCTCGATGCACTCCTTCTTGTAGGTGCCTGCGACCGGGTGCTGGAAGCGGGTCGGGTTCGTGGAATTGCCGGTGATGGAGACATCGACACCCTCGTGATGCATGATGGCAACGCCCTCGCGGACATCGTCAGCACCGTAGCAGCGGACATCGGCGCGCTCACCCTCGGAGTAGCGGATCTCGTTGACGATCTTCAGCTCGCCGGTGTAGTAGTCGAACTTCGTCTGCACATAGGTGAAGCCGTTGATGCGGGAGATGATCTGAGCGGCATCCTTGCCGAGGCCGTTCAGAATGACGCGCAGCGGGGTCTTGCGTGCCTTGTTGGCGTTGCGGACGATGCCGATGGCGCCTTCGGCGGCGGCAAAGGACTCATGACCGGCCAGGAACGCGAAGCACTTGGACTCCTCGCTCAGCAGCATGGCGCCGAGGTTGCCGTGGCCAAGGCCGACCTTGCGGTCTTCGGCGACGGAGCCGTCAATGCAGAAGGACTGCAGGCCTTCGCCGATCTTCTTGGCGGCTTCGGCGGCGGTGGTGACACCGGACTTCAGCGCGATGGCTGCGCCGACGGTGTAAGCCCAGCAGGCGTTCTCGAAGCAGATGGGCTGGATGCCCTTGACGATCTCATACGGATCGAAGCCCTTCGCCTTGCACAGCTCGCGGCACTCCTCGACGGAGCCGATGCCATACTGCGCAAGAACGCCGTTGATCTTGTCGATTCTTCTTTCGTAACTTTCAAACAAAGCCATGGTGCGCTCCTCCTCTTATTCCTGACGCGGGTCGATGTACTTCGCGGCGTTGTCGAACTGGCCGTAGTGACCCTTGGCCTTCTCCATTGCCGTGGCGGGCTCATCACCCTTCTTGATGAAGTCCATCATCTTGCCGAGGTTGATGAATTCGTAGCCGACGATCTCGTCGAGCTTGTTGAGCGCGACGCGGGTGACATAGCCCTCGGCCATCTCCAGATAGCGCGGGCCCTTCGCCTTCGTGGCGAACATCGTGCCGACCTGGCTGCGCAGGCCCTTGCCGAGGTCTTCCATGGAAGCGCCGACGGACAGGCCGTTCTCGGAGAACGCGCTCTGGGTGCGGCCGTAGACGATCTGCAGGAACAGCTCACGCATGGCGGTGTTGATGGCGTCGCAGACGAGGTCGGTGTTCAGAGCTTCGAGGATGGTCTTGCCGATGAGGATCTCAGAAGCCATGGCGGCGGAATGCGTCATGCCGGAGCAGCCGATGGTTTCGACGAGAGCTTCCTCGATGACGCCGTTCTTCACGTTGAGGGTGAGCTTGCAGGCGCCCTGCTGCGGCGCGCACCAGCCGACACCATGCGTAAAGCCGGAAATGTCGCTGATCTCCTTCGCCTGGACCCACTTGCCTTCCTCAGGAATGGGCGCCGGGCCATGGTATGCACCCTTTGCAACCGGGCACATATGCTGTACTTCAGTCGTGTAAATCATTGCAAAAATCCTTTCCATTGTTTGCTTGCGTCTGCGGGCAGGCGCAAAAAAATGACGATTTTCCCACCGGGCAGCGGGAAGTCCGCAGCAAAACGCAACTCGCGGATTCTAACCGTATTATACCGATATTCTTGCGGAATGTCAACGTGGATTTCGACAGGCTTCCGGACAAAATGCCGCCATGCGGCACGGTTTCCCCGGACAAATTCCACAAAAGCCGAAAAAACTGCTGCATGCGCGGGGCATGCAGCAGAATGGGACCCAAAATATTATTGGCCTGCGCCATCGCCGCCGTAGAGCCAGGCGTTCGGCAGCATGCGGGACGTGATGCTGGTGTTGGAGCACTTCGTCACATACTCGCCGTCGTACCACAGAACGGCGCTCGTGCCGCCGTCCAGATTCAGGGCCTGATAGGCCTTGTGGCGCATGAGGATGTCGGTGCAGGTCTCAATCGTCGTGCCGTAGGAGCGGGTCGGCATGCGGCCCTCGATGACGAGCATGAGGATCTCCTTCTTTTCGGACTGACCGATGCAGGCGCGCGGCTGGATGCCGTTGAAGGCCTCGTAGTTCTCCACGGCGGGTTCGCCGTCCACAACGAGGGCGGGCCAGAATTCCACGGCGTCCGTCGTGTCGGCTGCGACCGGTGCGGAGGCGTCCGTGACGTAGAGCAGGTTGCTCTCGCGCAGCTCGACGCGCTTGTAGCCGGTGACGACATAGTGCTCGCCGTAGCTCTCACCCTGCGACATGGCATAGCCCGCGAGCTCACCGCCGGAGCCGTTGCCGTCTGGATCGATGAAGCCGCTGCCCGTCATGCCGAGCACGGCGTCGTGCGCTGAGGCGATGGCCTCGAGCTGCTGGCCCCAGCTGCCGATATAGGCGGAAGGCGCGTTATACAGCTGCGAAGGGTCCTTGGCGATGGCGAGCACACCCTGATAGCCGCTGCCCTCCACGCGGACGAGCAGGATCTTGTTCTTTGCGTCGACGGCGAGCACCCGCTCGCCCATGGCGGTGTAGATATCGGTGCCGTCGTCATTCAGACCGGCTTCATTGATATAGATGTTGTCCCAGCCGTTGGCAGTCACATCGGGATGGGCGCTGACGTAGTCCTCAAACGAAATGCGGTCCAGCTCCCAGAACAGCTCATAGAAGCGCTCCTCGTCCGTCTGGGACGTCGGCTCCGTCGGGGCGACGGTCTCACCGTTCTTGTCTGTGGCATCCGAGGCGGAGATCTTGTCCCAGGTACTGATCTTGCCCTCCTGATCCTTGCGGGCCTGATCCTGACGGGCTACGACCTCGTCGATCATATAGGAAGGCAGGAACCATTTGGCAAGCCACTGGTGGGAGAGCGTGTTCATGGCGGTCTCAATATAGGCCTCACGGAGCGATTTGATCGCCGGGATATCCGTGAAGACCACAAAGCAGTAAAGACCCTCCAGTGCCAGGACGATCGTCAGCAGCACGGCGGCCACACGCAGACCACGGTTCGGTTTTTTCGCCTTTTTCCGGCGTTTCTGCGCCTGCTCGGAAGGATCCGGTTCGTATTGCCGATCGCGGGGATCGGTCTCGTTGCGTTTGATGGCGCATTCCTCCTTTTGGACATTTTTCCTACATTCTAGCACATCCGGCATGCGGAGTAAATATGGGAAGTTTTGCGGTTTTGTGAATTTTTCGATGTCTCCGCGCCGATGTACAACGATTTGACGGGAAAACGGCCGAAATGTTCGGCATGCCGCCACCAAATTTTCGGGGCTGCCGGTTTATTTCTGTGCGGGGCGGAGATAGGAGTCCGTGCTGACCTCTCCCGCCAGAATGCGGCGGTAGTCCGCCAGATTGCGCTTGAGCAGATTGGGCGTGTCCAGCTCATAGGGACAGCGGCTCTTGCACTGGCCACAGCCGAGGCAGTGCTCGATCTTCTCCATTTCGGCCTGCATGGCGGGGGCCAGCCAGCTCTCGGACGGCGCGCGGCGGATCATCAGGGAGATGCGCGCGCACTGGTTGATCTGGATCCCGGCCGGGCAGGGCAGGCAGTAGCCGCAGCCGCGGCAGAATTCGCCGGTCAGCTCTCCGCGCTCCTTCTCGATAAAGCTGCGCAGCTCCGGCGTCAGCGAGGCGGGAGTCCGGAAGAAGCCGAGCCACTGCTCCAGCTCCTCCGGGCGCTGGATGCCCCAGATGGGAAGCACGTTGTCATACTGCGCGATGTAGGCAAAGGCGGCGCCGGCGTTCGTGACGAGGCCGCCTGCCAGCGCTTTCATGGCGATCAGGCCCATGTTCGCTTTGCGGCAGCTCTCGGCCAGCGCGGCCTCGCGCGGCGTAGAGAGATAGCTGAAGGGATATTGCAGCGTTTCATAGAGACCGGAGGCGATGATATCCTCTGCAACGCCGATCTTATGCGCCGTGATGCCGATATGGCGGATCTTGCCCTGCGCCTTTGCCTCGAGCATGGCCTCGTACATGCCGGTGCCGTCACCGGGACGGTAGCACTGACCGGCCATGTGGAATTGGTAGATATCAATGTAGTCGCGCTGCAGCAGGCGCAGGGACGTCTCCAGATCGGCCCGGAGGGCCTCGGGCGTCTTGGCGGCGGTCTTTGTGGCGACATACAGGCCGTCCCACTGCCCGCCGAAGGCAAGACCGAGCTTTTCCTCGCTGTCCGTATAGGCACGGGCTGTGTCGAAGAAGCGCATGCCGCCCTCGCGGGCGCGGCGGAGCAGGCGGACGGCCTCGTCCGCGCTCACGCGCTGGATGGGAAGCGCGCCAAAGGCGTTCTGCGGAACGGTGATGCCGGTCGTGCCGAGTGTGATCTGTTTCATATCGGTTCCTCCTTGTCGGGATTTGATTTTGGATCGAGGGCGCGCAGCGGGCTTTCCTGCCCGGCCGCGTGGCGGGCCTCCTCGCGCAGACGGCGTAGAACGGCGGCGATCTCGCCGTTCGTCCGCTCGAGCTCGCGCTCCAGCTCTGCGGCGGAGACGCGCAGCACGCCGCTGCGCAGGGCGGAGAGCTGGATGAGGGCGTCGGACGTCGCCACGCGGACGGCGTAGTTTTTGCCGATCTTGCCGACGAGCGTTTCGATATAGAGGTCGGCGCTCTCATCCTCCTGCGTGTAGACGACGCGCAGATTATTGTGGCTGCTGCGGGAGCCGGTGCCGCCCCTGACGCGGTAGCTGTCGAACACGACGATGAGCTCGCAGGGGTGGAAGCCGCAGTAATTGCTCAGAAGATCCAGCAGGCGCTCGCGAGCGCCGCTGAGATCATACCCCGCCTGCTCACGCAGCCCGTCCCACGCAAAGATCATGTTGTAGCCGTCTACGATGAGGTATTCTTTCCGGCGGGGCGGCAGGGTGACGGCTGCCTCGGCCTTGGCGGCGGGCGGCCGGTACAGCGGCGTCTTCTGCGGGCCGAATTCCCGCTCGATGATGCGCTGCAGCTCCTTTTCGTCCAGATCGAGGTTCTGTGTGCGGACGCGCGGCGCAGCGGCGGGCGCGGCTGCGGGCTTCGGCCGCAGGACAGATTCAAGGTGCATGTTCTCCTCGACCTGATCCCACGGGATGGTGATGCCCGCGCCGTGGGAGCAGAAAACGGAATCCGGCGTATTTTCAAGGTCGGCCGCCGGATCATAGGCCAGCGCAGCCACGACGGCTTCAGTGTTATGGCAGGGAAAATAGCCTGCGACCTCGCAGCTCAGCCGCCCGCGGCCGCGGGTATAGGCGGCCACATCCCGCGCGTAGTCGCGAAGCTCGGAGACGGGCGCGCGGCCCTGCAGCAGCGTGCCGCCGGGCGTCTCGCTCGGGGGATCGAAGCTGCCGCTTTTGGCGCGGATGTCAGAAATGGCCCGGCCGATCTGCTCGGGCGGAACAGTCAGCCGGAAGGCGTAATACGGCTCAAGCAGGATGCTCTCGGCCTTCATCAGGCCCTGCCGCACGGCGCGGTAGGTCGCCTGCCGGAAGTCGCCGCCCTCCGTGTGCTTCAGATGGGCGCGCCCGGCGGCCAGCGTGATGCGCAGGTCCGTGACGGGGGAGCCGGTCAGCACGCCGAGGTGCTGCTTTTCCTGCAGATGCGTCAGGATGAGGCGCTGCCAGTTCCGATCCAGCACGTCCTCGCTGCAGACGGTGTCGAATACGAGGCCGCTGCCCTGCGGCAGGGGAGCGAGGATCAGGTGGACTTCGGCATAATGCCGCAGCGGCTCAAAATGGCCGACGCCTTCGACGGGGGCGGCGATGGTCTCGCGGTAGGAGATGCGGCCGGTGTCGAACGTGACGTCCCAGCCGAAGCGCATGCGGATGAGGCTTTGCAGGATTTCCAGCTGCACCGCGCCCATGAGCTGCACGCGAATTTCGCGCAGGCGGGCATCCCAGACCATGCGCAGCTGCGGCTCCTCCTCCTCGAGCAGGCGGAGCTTCGGCAGCGCCAGCTGCGGGTCGAGGTCGGCGGGCAGACGGATGCAGTAGCTCATCACGGGCTCCAGCGCCGCGCCGCGGTCCGGGGCGGCATCGCCGAGCGTATCCCCGGCCAGCAGGCCGCTCAGGCCGAGCGCGGCGCAGACGTCTCCGGCCGGGACCTGCTGCACGGCTTCAAATTCCGCGCCGGAATACAGGCGCAGCTGCGTGACCTTCGCCTCCAGCGGCTCGCCGTCCGGGCGATGGCAGCGCACGGCGGAGCGGACGGCAAGCATGCCGCCCGTGACCTTCAGAAACGTCAGGCGATTGCCCTGCGGATCGTGGGCGATCTGATAGACGCGGGCCGAAAGCTCCGCGGGATAGACAGGCACGGGCGCAAGGCACTCCAGCGCCCGCAGCAGCTCGTCGATGCCGTCAAGCTGCCGCGCCGAGCCGAACAGGCAGGGAAACAGCTCCCGCTTTGCCACGGCGTCGGCGGCAAGGGCGTCATCCAATGCGCCGGTGTTCAGAAAGTGCTCCAGCAGGGCTTCGGAGCTGAGGGCGACGGACTCGGCGTCGTCCAGCGCGGCACAGCGGTCGCTGAGCGCGGTGCGCGCATCGGCCAGCAGGGCGGCACGGTCTGCGCCGGGCAGGTCCATTTTATTGAAGAACAGGACGACGGGCACACCGTAGTGCTGCAGCAGCCGCCAGAGCGTCAGCGTGTGGCCCTGCACGCCGTCCGTGCCGCTGACGAGCAGCAGCGCGCAGTCGATGACGGGCATGACGCGCTCGGCCTCCGGCGCAAAATCGGCATGGCCCGGCGTGTCGAGCAGGGTGACGGCGAGACGCTCCGTTTCAAAGCGCGCCTGCTTGGAAAAGATCGTGATGCCGCGCGCCCGCTCCAGCTCGTGCGTGTCGAGATGGGCGTCGCCGTGATCGACGCGGCCGAGCGTGCGCAGTGCGCCGGTCTTGTAGAGCAGCGCCTCGGAAAGCGTAGTCTTCCCGGCGTCCACCTGAGCAAAAATGCCGAGCACGAGCCGCCGCTTTCCTCCCTTTTGCGCCTCCATGCGCAGCACCTCCCTGTTTTTGTCGAATCATTTCAAATTAGTATACCACAGGAAGCCGGACTTCGCAACTGCCCGCGATTTGCCCTCTTGAAACCTGCCGCGGAATCCGGTATACTATGCTCATCCAAGCAACAAATTACTAATACCAAGGGGGACAAGACTATGTTCCAGCTCAGACCTTATTTTCCGCCTGATTTTTCCGAGCAGCGCTTCCAGAACGCGCCGGATGCCGTCTGCGTGCCCGCCCCGTTTGACGGCGTTGCGCCGGAGCATTACCACGCCATGAGCATTTTCCCCGAGTATTTCAAGGTGAACGGCCAGTGGCTCCTTGCAGAGGAAAGCCGCATGGACTGCGTTGCCGTGTATGAAAACGGCCGCATTATCGTCCGCGAGTTCCGCCTGCTGCGCAAGGGCGATCTGGTGTTCACCGGCCGGACCGAGGATGCTGCAGACGGCATCTATGTGCACCCGAACGGCTTCCGCGAGGAGGAGAAGGAAAAGGAGACGTTTGCCTTCCGCCAGAACCGCTCGCGTGAGACGGCCTTCTCCCGCGATTATGACGAGCTGTATGACCTGCTGCGCCACGAGCGTGACCACGGCAAGATCGTCTGGGTCATGGGCCCGGCCTTCGCCTTTGACCATGACGCCCGCGCGGCCATGGCCAAGCTGATCGAAAACGGCTATGTCCACGCCATTCTGGCGGGCAACGCGCTGGCCACGCACGATCTGGAGGCTGCCTACCTTAAGACGGCGCTCGGGCAGGACATCTACACGCAGCGCTCCGTGCCGAACGGCCACTATCATCATCTTGACACCATCAACCGCGTGCGCTATCACGGCAGCATCGCGAATTTCATCCAAAACGAAAACATCCACGACGGCATCATCTACAGCTGCGAAAAGTGCGGCGTTCCCTATGTGCTCGGCGGCTCCATCCGCGACGACGGCCCGCTGCCTCCGGTCTACGGCGACGTCTATGCGGCGCAGAACGCCATGCGCGACCAGATCCGCGGCGCAACGACCGTCATCAGCATGGCAACGATGCTCCACACCATCGCCACGGGCAACATGACGCCCTCGTTCCGCGTTCTGCCGGACGGCACGGTGCGGCAGGTGTATTTCTACTGCGTCGACGTGTCGGAATTCGTGGTGAACAAGCTGGCCGACCGCGGCAGCCTGTCCGCCCGCGGCATCGTGACGAATGTGCAGGACTTCGTTGTGAATTTACAAAAGGGCCTCAACCTCTAAAAACCAGAAAAAACGTGGGCGGCATCTGCCGCCCACAATATTATCCGAAGACTATCAAATTTGTCATTGCGAGGCCCCGTAAGGGGCCGTGGCAATCTCGGGAAGGCACCGGCAACTTTGCGCTGGCAGCAGAATATTCGGTCAGGGCGGGAATTCGCGTTCCTGCGCTGCTGCTTTATTTTTTCTTCTTCCCGGCCTTTGCCGGAAGCGGTTCTTCGGCCTTGGCCGCCTTCTTTTCCGCGGCGGCTTGGCGGACCTTTTCGGCCAGCGGGGCAAGCTGCGCCAGCAGCGATTTTTCTTCCTTTGCGGGCTGCTCGAGCGTCAGCACCTGCACCTCCTGCCCGCACACGGCCAGGAAGGCGACCGGCGTCTTTGCCAGTCTTGCGCCGCTGCCTGCCGCGGCGGCGTCATTGCGCGTGCGTGCGGGCAGATCACTCCCGCCGCCTGCAAAGCCGCAGGAGATGCTGCTGACGGGAATGAGCGTGACGTCGCCGACGTGCAGCGGTTCGCCCGCAACGGACTGCGAATCCGCAAGGGCCTGCGTGCGGTCGGCGGTGAATTCCAATACTTTCAGAAGCTCTTTCATGACGCTCCTCCTTATTTATAAGGTATTGCGGACATTCTCCGCCAGCAGATGGAAGAAGGCCCGCACGATGAGAATAGCGCGAAGCGAGAATTTTGCGGAAAATTCGACGTTCGTCTGCGGCTCCTCCGTGCAGGTCACGGCGACGTCCGGCCTGCGGAAACGGATAGCGGACTGCAGCAGCCCGAGCACGGGATACAGCGCCGCGCACACCATGCCGTAGTCCAGCGCCGCATCGGCGGGATCGTCCGCGCCGACGGCGATGTGCAGGGAAAAGCGGCGGAACGTGCCGCGGTGCAGCAGCCAGAACACGCGCCCGAGCAGGGTGCGCAGCACAGCGCCGAGCTCACACAGCGTGGCGGCAACACCCTTGGCCGAGACGGCGCTGCGCGCGTTGGCCGTGCTGCTGACATCACGCAGACCGAGCAGCGTGAAGACCTGCTCCATGAGCTTTTCGTTCGGCTCGCCGTCCGGGCGGATGGTCAGGAACGTATAGCGGGCGTAAAACGAAAACCCCGCCTCCGGCGTAAAGGCAAGATAGATATGCAGCGGAAGCAGCAGGAGCAGCGCGAGGAACGCGCACAGCCCCAGCAGGATCCAGAGTGCCAGCATGGCGCGCCTCCTGTCTGTCGATGCTTTTTATCAGATCCTCAGATCTGGTTTTATTATAATGCAGCCGCCCGGTTTTTACAAGCGGGAATCGAAAACGGCTGCGCGGGAAAGGAGAAAAATCGGATGGAGCAGTGCTTTTCCGGCTACTGCCGCGCGCTCGATGCGTCGCGCGTTGTGATGGCCGACACGGACGACGGTGCTGCGGACTGCGATTTTCCGGCGTGCCTCCATGCGCCGGTGTGCAAAATTGCCGCGGAATTGCGCGAGTTTTTGGGCGAAATGGTGGAAGAGCCCGCGGAACAGACGGAAGAAAAGTGAATTTTCTCCGGACTTCAGAAAAAAATCCGGCAAAACGTGCAAAAAAGATTGACTATTTCGCTTCATTCTGCTATAATTCATGATTGCGTGAGCATGCAAACCGAGCAATCCGGAGGTGTAAAACGGTGCTCGAAGAACTCAACTATGCAGCGCGGATCGTCGGAGTCAAGCAGCTCCGCCGGGCACTTGCCGACGGCAGAGTGCGCAAGGTCTTCCTTGCGGACGATGCGGATCCCGCGCTGACTGACCCCATCCGCGAGGCATGCACGCTCGCCGGTATCCCGGTCGAGACGGCTGCGTCCGCCCGTCAGCTCGGGCAGGCCTGCGGCATTTCCGTGGCGGCTACCGCTGCCGGGGTCATCTGATCTCGTTATCTGCGGAATATTTCCAGATATTCCGGGATAAGATAAACGCTGCAAAGCAGCAGATTTTTGCAAGAAAGGAGAACATCATGCCTACTTTTAATCAGCTGGTCAGAAAGGGCAGAGAGCAGGCGACCTACAAGTCCACCGCACCTGCACTGCAGAAGGGCCTCAACACCCTGAAGAACCGTGCCACCGACCTGTCTTCTCCCCAGAAGAGAGGCGTCTGCACCGCAGTCAGAACCACCACCCCGAAGAAGCCGAACTCCGCTCTGCGTAAGATCGCGCGTGTCCGCCTGACGAACGGCTACGAAGTGTCCGCTTATATCCCCGGCGTCGGCCACAACCTGCAGGAGCACTCCGTCGTTCTGATCCGCGGCGGCCGTGTCAGGGACCTCCCCGGCGTGCGTTACCACATCATCCGCGGTACGCTCGATACCCAGGGTGTGAATGGCCGTATGCAGGCCCGTTCCAAGTACGGTCAGAAGCGTCCGAAGGCCAAGAAGAAGTAATTCCCCGTGCCGCAAGGCATCCTGCCTTGCCATGATGTTCTTGAAAATACGTTTTTGGGAATCTCTGGCACGGCACCAACAGTAGCAAGGGCTATTGAAGTACCTATGAAATCATTTTTTTATGAAGGAGGGAAGCGAAGTGCCCAGAAGAGGTAATGTTCCCAAGAGAGAGGTCCTTCCGGATCCTGTCTATAATTCCACTCTGGTGACTAAGCTCGTCAACAGCGTCATGCTCGACGGCAAGAAGGGCGTTGCCCAGCGCGTCGTCTATGACGCATTCCAGATCGTCGAGACCAAGACCGGCAAGAACGGTCTGGACGCTTTCCAGCAGGCAATGGAAAACATCATGCCTTCCCTGGAAATCAAGTCCCGCCGCGTGGGCGGCGCAACCTATCAGGTTCCTCTGGAGGTTCGCCCGGAGCGCCGTCAGACGCTCGGCCTGCGCTGGCTGACTGCTTATTCCCGCAAGCGCAGCGAGAAGACCATGAAAGAGCGCCTCGCCGGCGAGATCATGGACGCCTGCAACAACACCGGCGCCTCTGTGAAGAAGCGCGAAGATACCCACAAGATGGCAGAAGCGAACAAGGCATTCTCCCATTTCCGCTGGTAAACAAATCAAAGGAGTTACCCAATGCCGAGAAAATACTCGCTTGAGAATACAAGAAATATTGGTATCATGGCGCACATCGACGCCGGCAAAACCACCACGACCGAGCGTATCCTGTTCTACACCGGCCGCACCTACAAGATCGGTGAGACCCACGAGGGCACGGCTACCATGGACTGGATGGAGCAGGAGCAGGAGCGCGGCATCACCATCACGTCCGCTGCAACGACCTGCTTCTGGCGTCACTGCCGCATCAACATCATCGACACCCCGGGCCACGTCGACTTCACGGTTGAGGTCGAGCGTTCCCTGCGTGTGCTCGACGGTGCTGTGACGGTCCTGTGCGCAAAGGGCGGCGTGGAGCCCCAGACGGAGACCGTCTGGCGTCAGGCCGACAAGTATCATGTCCCGCGCATGGTGTATATCAATAAGATGGACATCATGGGTGCGAATTTCTACAATGTTCTCAACATGATGCATGAACGGCTGAAGTGTAACGCCGTCCCCATTCAGCTCCCCATCGGTGCGGAGTCCGATTTCCGCGGCGTGGTCGACCTGATCCGCATGAAGGCCTATGTCTTCTACGATGAGCTGGGCAAGGATGTCCGCGAGGAGGAGATCCCCGAGGATCTGGCCGAGCTTGCACAGGAATACCACGAGAAGCTGCTCGATTCCGTCTCCGATCAGGACGACGCCATCATGGAGCTCTATCTCAGCGGTGAGGAAGTGCCCGAGGACATGATCCGCGCTGCCATCCGCAAGGCGACCATCGCCGTGCAGATGGTGCCCGTGACCTGCGGCACCTCCTATAAGAACAAGGGTGTTCAGGAGCTTCTCGACGCCATCGTCGACTTCATGCCGTCTCCCCTCGACAAGAAGGGCATCGCCGGTGTGAACCCGAAGACCGACGAAGAGGACTTCCGTCCGGCCGACGACAACGCACCGTTCTCCGCTCTGGCCTTCAAGATCGCGACCGACCCGTATGTCGGCAAGCTGTGCTTCTTCCGTGTTTATTCCGGCAGCCTCGACAAGGGCTCGACCGTTCTGAACTCCACGAAGGGCACCCGCGAGCGTCTGGGCCGCATCCTGCAGATGCACGCCAATCACCGCGAGGATATCGACACGGTCTATGCCGGCGATATCGCCGCCGCCGTCGGTGTGAAGAACACCACGACCGGCGACACGTTCTGCGATGAGAAGCATCCGATCATCCTCGAGTCCATGGAATTCCCCGAGCCCGTTATCCGCGTGGCCATCGAGCCGAAGACCAAGGCCGGTCAGGAGAAGATGGGCATCGCCCTGATGAAGCTGGCCGAGGAGGACCCGACGTTCAAGACCTACACCGACGAAGAGACGGGTCAGACCATCATCGCCGGTATGGGCGAGCTGCATCTGGAGATCATCGTCGATCGCCTGCTGCGCGAGTTCAAGGTCGAGGCCAATGTCGGCGCACCGCAGGTCGCTTACAAGGAGACCGTGAAGGGCAAGGCAGACGTCGATATGAAGTATGCCCGTCAGTCCGGCGGTAAGGGCCAGTACGGTCACGTCAAGATCAAGCTCGAGCCGAACGAGTCCGGCAAGGGCTATGAGTTCATCAATGCCATTGTCGGCGGCGCCATCCCGAAGGAATACATTCCCGCGGTCGACGCCGGTATCCAGGGCGCGATGCAGGCCGGTGTTCTGGCAGGCTATCCCGTCGTGGACGTCAAGGTCACGCTGTATGACGGCTCCTACCATGAGGTCGACTCCTCTGAGATGGCCTTTAAGATTGCCGGTTCCATGGCCTTCAAGGAGGCCTGCCGCAAGGCGCAGCCGGTCATCCTCGAACCGATCATGAAGGTCAGCGTTATCGTGCCGGAAGAGTATATGGGCGATGTTATCGGCGATATCTCTGCCCGCCGCGGCAACATCCTCGGCATGATCCCGAGAAACGGCTCCACGCAGGTGGATGCCAACGTGCCTCTGTCGCAGATGTTCGGCTATGCAACCGATCTCCGCAGCCGCACGCAGGGCCGTGGACAGTATTCCATGGAGCCGAGCCACTACGTTGAACTGCCGAAGTCCATTCAGCAGGAAATCGTAGAAAAACGCAGCTCCAAGTAAAAAATGCTTGCTATTGCACACCTTTTGGTGTATAGTGTAAGTAAGCGAATATAAAGTTTTTACCATTTACGAATCAAACAGGAGGATTTTTCAATGGCAAAGCAGAAATTTGAAAGAACTAAGCCTCATGTTAACATCGGCACCATCGGCCATGTTGACCACGGCAAGACCACGCTGACCGCCGCCATCACCAAGTGGCTGTCCCTCCAGGGCAAGGCTCAGTTCGAGGCCTATGATTCCATCGATAAGGCTCCGGAAGAGAAGGCTCGTGGTATCACAATCAACACCGCTCACGTTGAGTACGAGACCGAGAAGCGTCACTATGCTCACGTCGACTGCCCGGGCCACGCCGACTATATCAAGAACATGATCACCGGCGCTGCTCAGATGGACGGCGCTATCCTGGTTATCGCTGCTTCCGACGGCCCCATGGCCCAGACGAAGGAGCACCTGCTGCTGGCCCGTCAGGTCGGCGTTCCCGCTATCGTTGTTTACCTGAACAAGTGCGATCAGGTCGATGACGAGGAGCTGCTCGAGCTCGTCGAGATGGAAGTCCGCGAGACCCTGTCTTACTACGAGTTCCCGGGCGACGAAGTGCCCATCATCAAGGGCTCCGCTCTGCAGGCTCTGACCTGCGAGAGCAACGACCCCAACGACCCCGCCTATGCCTCCATTAAGGAGCTCATGGACGCAGTTGACGACTATATCCCGACCCCGGACCGCAAGGCTGACATGCCCTTCCTGATGCCGGTCGAGGACGTCTTCACCATCTCCGGCCGCGGCACCGTTGCCACCGGTCGTGTCGAGCGTGGTATCGTCAAGAAGAACGAGCCGGTCGAGATCGTTGGCCTGATGGAAGAGAAGAAGTCCACCGTCGTCACCGATATCGAAATGTTCCACAAGCTGCTGGACTACGCAGAAGCCGGCGACAACATCGGCGCTCTGCTCCGCGGCGTTGACAAGAAGAGCATCGAGCGTGGCCAGGTCCTCTGCAAGCCGGGCTCCATCCATCCGCACACCAAGTTCCGTGGCCAGGTCTACGTCCTGTCCAAGGAAGAAGGCGGCCGTCATACCCCGTTCTTCAACAACTATCGTCCGCAGTTCTATTTCCGTACCACCGACGTCACCGGCATCATCAGCCTCCCCGAGGGTGTTGAGATGTGCATGCCTGGCGACAACATCGACATGGATGTCGAGCTGATCACCCCGATCGCTATCGAGAAGGGCCTCCGCTTCGCTATCCGTGAAGGCGGTCGTACCGTCGGTTCCGGCGTCGTCATCGAGACTGCTGAGAACTAATTCCTGCATATCGCATCTTGAGCCGCTGAGGGAAACCTCAGCGGCTCTTTTCGCATGCACGCAATTCCGCCCTCACTGCATACAATGAAACGGGAGGTGGAATATGGAAAATCCGATTATTTGTGCACTGATCGCGACGCTTGGAACGTGGGCCATGACGGCCGCCGGCGCGGCGACGGTGTTCCTGTTCCGCAGGCCGTCGCCGGAGGCAATGAACCGTATGCTGGGCTTCTCGGCCGGAGTCATGATCGCGGCGAGCTTCTGGTCCCTGCTGCAGCCCGCCATTGCCCGCGCGGCAGAGCAGGACGGCCTGCCGCCGTGGCTCGTTGCCACACTGGGCTTTTTACTCGGTGCCGTCTTCCTCTGGGCCTCTGACCGCGTGGTCACAAGGGCCAGCAGCAGACCGGGGCGGGGAAGCGGGACGAATCATGTCGTTCTCCTTATCCTCGCGATCACGCTGCACAATATCCCGGAGGGGCTGGCTGTCGGCGTGGCCTTTGGGGCACTGCAGCGCGGCGCAGCGCCGGAGGCAGTCATGGGCGCGATCAGCATCGCGTTCGGCATCGGCCTGCAGAATTTTCCGGAGGGCGCTGCGGTCTCTGTGCCGCTTCGGCGCGAGGGCGCGGGGCGGCTGCGCAGCTTCCTGCTCGGGCAGGCCTCGGGGCTGGTTGAACCGGTCGCGGGTGTGCTGGGCGCATTGCTCGTCGGCTCCGTTGAGGCGATCCTGCCCTATGCGCTTGCCTTTGCGGCGGGCGCGATGATCCTCGTCGCGGTCCATGAACTGATCCCGGAATGTCAGCGCAACCGCGAGGCGCGCCCCTACACCGCCACGATGGGCATTGTGGCCGGATTTGCGATCATGATGCTGCTGGATGTCGCCTTGGGGTGATTTGCAAGCTTTTCCGGGGAAATAGCGGCGCGTTCCGTCATCCTCCCCGGAAAACCGCGATTTCCGTTGACTTCCGCCGCGTGGGGAAGTATAATAAACGCGTATAACTTCCGATTGGAGACATTGCGTATGAAGAAAGCCCTGATCCTGCTGGTTGTGCTCGTGCTGCTGGCCGGACTTCTCTTTGGATTGTATCATTTCCTTTGGACGGCGGATAATTTTGCGGCGCTCGGAGAGAAGGCCATGAAGAGCGGCAACTATGCCCGCGCGGTTGACCGCTATACGACGGCCGTCTCGCTTGCGCCGGACAATGTGGACTATGTGCTGGCGCTTGCGGATGCCTGCCTGGCTGACGGCAGCTACACGCGCGCGGAGCGCACGCTTGTGGAAGCCATCCGCACGGCCCCCTCGGAGCAGCTCTACCGCCGCCTGAGCGCGACCTATGTGGCGCAGGACAAGCTGCTTGATGCCCAGCAGATGCTCGACAGCATCACGGACCCGGCCATTCGCGCCTCGTTGGAGGCGGCCCGCCCGGCAGCCCCAGCACTGACGCCGGACGGCGGCGAATTCTCGGATTATATCACGGTCTCGGTCTCTGCACCGACCGGCACCGTCTATGTCTCCGTGACGGAGCAGTACCCCTCGACGGCGGACGCGCCCTATGCTGAGCCGATCGCCCTCCCCGCAGGCTCCACGCATGTTTCCGCCATTGCCGTCAGCGACGACGGGCTTGTCAGCCCGCTGACGGAGGCCGACTATCTGATCGTCGGCGTCGTGGAGGAGGTCACGTTCACGGACAGCGCCTTTGAGCAGTATGTGCGAGACCTTATTCTCAAGCCGTCGCCGTCCGTCATCTACACGAGCGACCTGTGGGCCGTGACGGAGTTCGTCATGCCGGAGGAGGTCACGGATTTCTCGGACCTGCATTACTTCACGGGCCTGCACAGCCTGACGATCCACAACGGTATGTTTGACGACTATACCTTCCTGATGGTGATGCCGTATCTCGAGAAGCTGGACCTCTCCGGCTCCCTTGTCTCGGCACAGACGCTCGAATATATCGGCACGCTGACCGACCTGTCCGATCTGAACCTCAGCGGCTGCGGCCTTTCGAACATCGTGGCGCTCTCCGGCGCGAAGGCAATGGAGCACCTCGACCTGTCCGATAACAGCATCTCCAACATCGGCGCGCTCTCCAACTACAGCGGCCTGAAGACGGCGGACCTGTCCCGCAATGCCATCACGGCGATCGATGCGCTGGACGGCCTGACGAAGCTCACGGCGCTCGACCTTTCAGAGAATGACATCACGAGCGTGTCTGCCTTGGCCAAGTGTACGGAGATGACGGAACTGGAACTTGCCAGCAACCGCATCACGAGCGTCGCGCCGCTGTCAGGCATGCGCGCCCTGACGAAGCTGGATCTTTCGAAAAACGCCCTGACGGACGTCTCCGGCCTCGGCTCGTGCCTGCAGCTTACAGAGCTGCGCCTCTCGGACAACCAGCTCGAGAATGTCGACAGTGCGGCCTCGCTCGTGAACCTGACATACCTTGACATGAGCCACAATCTCGTCAAGGAGCTGCCGCCGTTTACGGAGACGTGCCGGCTGCAGCAGTTCTACGGTTCCTATAACCAGCTTTCCGATATCAGCGGCCTTGCCGGCCTGCCGGAGCTGAATTATGTGGATGTGGATTACAACACCGACATCACGGACATCGAGTGCCTGAAGGCCTGCCAGAACCTCGTGCAGGTCAACGCATTCGGCACGAAGATCACGCATGTGACGGAGCTGTCCGACATGGGTGTTGTGGTCTATTGGGACCCGACCTCCACGATTGCCGGATAAGAACAAATGCCTCGCTGCATTCGCAGCGAGGCATTTGTTTTTCAGACAGTTGCCGGTTTCGCCGGGTTCCGGAATACTTTGCGGTACAGGTAGAAAAAGTAGACCATTTCGGCCCCGGCTGTCAGCGTCCAAGACACCGGATAGAGCAGGTAGAGTGAGGCGATGGTCCCGACGGAGGCGAAGATCGTGTAGACCCAGATCACGCGGAACACGCATGAGCCAAGCACGACGATGATCGTCGGCACAACACAGCGGCCAAGGCCGCGGGAGGCCGCGATAGTGCAGTCCATAAAGGCCGAGATGGCATAGGAGAAGCCCATGATGCACAGGCGGTGCATACCGGCGGCTGCGACCTCAGCCGAGTCCGTGAAGAGGGCAAGGAAGCCGCGCCCGAAGAACACAAGGCTCAGGCCGAGCACGGCGCCCGCCGCGAACGAGTAGCTGAGGCTGATCCAATAGGTCCTGCGCACGCGGTCGCGGTTGCCCGCGCCGTAGTTCTGCCCGATGAAGCTGGCACAGGCTGTGTGGAAGGCAGCCATGACGTCGTAGATGAGGCCGTCCGCATTGGCGGCGGCGGAGTTGCCTTCGACCATCAGGGCGTCGAAGCGGTTGACGCCTGCCTGAATGAACAGGTTGGCAACGGCGAAGATGGCGTTCTGCAGACCCGCGGAGCAGCACAGTGTCAGCAGGGGGGCGAGCTTGTCGCGGTGAAGGCGGATGCATTTCGGCCGGACTCCGTAGGCATCCTTCGTCCGGACGAGAGCAATGAGGATCAGGACGGACGACAGGTACTGCGTCAGGATACTGGCCAGTGCGACGCCGTCGGCGCTCATGCCGCAGACGATGACGAAGAAGAGATTCAGAGCGACGTTCAGAATGCCCGCGATGAGCAGATAAAGCAGGGGGCGGCGGGTATCGCCCGCAGCGCTCAGAACGGCATTGCCAAAGTTATAGAGCGCCATGGCGGGCATGCCGAGGAAATAGATGCGCAGGTAGATCGTCGCGCCGTCGATCAGCTCTTCCTTTGTGCCGAGCAGCTTCAGCAGAGGAACGGCCGTCAGCTCGCCGAGCAGCAGGAGCACCGCGCCGAAGATGAGGCTCAGGGCAAGGGCCGTATGGACGGTGCGCTGCGTCTCCTCGCGGCTGCCTGCGCCGAGAAAGCGCGCAACAAGGGCATTGATACCGCTGCCAAGGCCAATGAGAAAACCCGTAAACAGGGTAACGAGCGTCGCCGTGGATCCGACTGCGCCGAGTGCGATCGGGCCGGAGAAACGGCCTACGACGGCGATGTCCGACATATTGAACAGGACCTGCAGAACATTCGACAGCATCAGCGGCAGGCTGAAGGCAAGGATCTGCTTCCCGAGCCGGCCATGCGTCAGGCTGCCGGCTGCTTTCGTTTCCATGGTATCTTCTCCAGTCGTCATAAAATGGGCTGCAGCAGATCGGATGACTGCTGCAGCGGTGTAGACACAATAAGTATATCACATACGCTCTGGGCGTGCAAGAGAGTTTCGAAAAAATGTTCCTGCTTGACGAGACTGGCCGGTTCCTGTATACTAAATACGGAAAATCAGAAGAAGGAGTGCAGACTTTGGGAGAAAAGATCATTCACGGGATCCATAGATTTCTGGAGATCCTCGAGATCGTGCTGGCTGCCATCATTGTGCTGGTGCTCGTTGCGCTGATGGGCATCGAGATCTGGGAGCTTGCGCGCGATCCGTCCGTTTTTCTGGCGGAGGGCTTTCTCGATTCGTTCCTGAGCAGCATCACGTCGCTTGTCGTGGCGGTGGAATTTGTAAAAATGCTGCTGCGGCCGACCGTCGGCAACACGCTGGAGCTGCTCATCATGGCGCTGTCGCGCTATGTGGTGCTGAACCATCATGAGCCCCTTTCCCTGGCCGTTGGCATTGCGGGCGTCGTGGCCCTGTTTGCCACGCGGCGCTTCCTGAGCGGCCGCCCGGAGGGCGGAAAGGACGATCGCATCAGCACAGAGATCGAGGAATAAACGCAGGAATCAAAACAAACGCGCAAAACGCCGCAGCACTTCGGTGCTGCGGCGTGAGCCTATCAGAAAAGCCAAAAGGGCTTTTCTGATAAGGGAATTTCAGTCCGCTGTGCGCACGAATCGTCCGCCGGAGCCGAACGATTCGCACACTGACGGACTGAGTGGTATTTTCTCCGACGTACACGCCGCCGGAGAAAATGATCTCAATTGATTCGCCGCCTGCGGGCGGCGAACTCTGCGAGGCTTATGGGAAACGCAAACGCCGCAGCACTTCGGTGCTGCGGCGTAAATTGCAGGATAGGGGATATCTTACTTGATCTCTGCGGTAGCGCCGGCTTCCTTGAGGTCGTTGACGATCTTCTCGGCATCTTCCTTGGAAACGGCTTCCTTCAGGGTCTTCGGGCAGTTGTCGACGATCTCCTTGGCTTCCTTCAGGCCCAGGCCGGTCAGAGCACGGACGACCTTGATGACGGCGATCTTGTTCGCGCCGCATTCCTTCAGGACGACGTCGAACTCGGTCTTCTCTTCAGCGGCCTCAGCAGCACCGGCAGCGGGAGCAGCAACAGCGGCAGCGGCAGCGGAGACACCGAAGGTCTCTTCGAGAGCATGGACAAGCTCGGACAGCTCGAGGACGGACAGACCCTTAACTTCTTCGATCAGGGCAGCGATTTTCTCAGACATTATAAAATCCTCCTAATTAGTGTAATAGATGAATGATGGATCAGGCTTCTGCGGGAGCTTCTTCCGCGGGAGCGGGGCCTTCCTTCTGCTGACGGATCTGGTCGAGGCAGAATGCCAGAGCGGAGATCGGGGCCAGGAAGGTGCCGAGAACCTGGGCGATGAGAGCGTCCTTGCTGGGAAGCTCGCCGAAGCCCTGAAGCTGCTCGACAGACAGGACGGAGCCTTCAACGAAGCCGCCCTTGATTTTCAGAACGTTCTTGTTCTTCTTGGCAAACTCGCAGACGATACGAGCCGGAGCAATGGGATCACCCGTGGTGGTGGCGAGGGAAGTGGTGCCGTTGAGCATCTCATCGAACTGGTTATAGCCGGCCTTGTTGGCGGCAAAACGGGTCAGAGTGTTCTTAACAACGGTGTATTCCACGCCGGCTTCACGGAACTTGTTGCGAAGCTCGGTATCCTGTGCGACAGTGATGCCCTTGTAGTCCACGAACACGGCAGCGGTGGAACCCTGCAGCTTCGTAGCCAGTGCATCGACGATTGCCTTCTTGCTTTCAAGTACCTTGGAATTGGGCAATGTGTGTCACCTCCGAAAAAATGTCCTCATGCCAAAAGACATGAGGACACAGAAATCACATGTATTTCGTGTAACCTCGGCAGGATGGGGATCGTTACGGCGTAAGCCTCCTGCTGTCTCTGGCAACGGAAAATATTCTATCAGAAAATGCCGGATTTGTCAAGCAATTTTCTGATTTCTGGGGAAATTCATGGAGCAGACAAACGCTTTGCTGCTCCATGATCAAACGCATTAGAACTTGGCAGTATTGACCTTCACGCCGGGGCCCATGGTGGAGGCAACGACGCAGGAGCGGATATACTGGCCCTTTGCTGCGGCCGGCTTCGCCTTGACGACGGCGCCAAGCAGCGTGTTCAGGTTCTCGGTCAGCTTCTCAGCGCCGAAGGAGACCTTGCCGATCGGGCAGTGGATGATGTTGGTCTTGTCGAGACGATACTCGATCTTACCGGCTTTGATCTCCTTGACGGCAGCGGCGACGTTCGGGGTGACGGTGCCGGCCTTCGGGGAGGGCATGAGGCCCTTCGGGCCGAGGACCTTACCAAGACGGCCGACGATACCCATCATATCCGGGGAAGCGACGACGACGTCGAAGTCGAACCAGTTTTCCTTCGTGATCTTCTCCACGAGCTCCATGCCGCCGACATAGTCAGCGCCGGCTGCCTTGGCCTCGTCGACCTTGGCGTCCTTGGCGAAGACAAGGACCTTGCGGGTCTTGCCGGTGCCGTTGGGCAGGACGATGGCGCCGCGGACCTGCTGGTCAGCGTGGCGGGAGTCGACGCCGAGCTTGATGTGGATCTCGACGGTCTCGTCGAACTTGGCGGGGGCGGTCTTCACGACGAGCGCAAGGGCGTCGGAGACTTCATACTGCACGGAGCGGTCGATCTGCTTCGCGCTGTCCTTATATTTCTTACCTCTAAACAATGTTATATCCTCCTTAAAGTGGTGATGCGGAATAATCCTCCCACATAGATGAGGTCAGGCGACCTCGGCAGACTCAGCGATCAGTCGACAACGACGATGCCCATGCTGCGGCAGGTGCCTGCAACCTGGCTCATCGCGGCCTCGATGGTGGCGGCGGTGAGGTCGGGCATTTTGCGCTCTGCGATCTCGCGCACCTGCGCCTTGGTGATGGTTCCGACCTTGTTCTTGTTGGGAACGCCGGAGCCCTTTTCCTGACCGATGGCCTTCAGAATGAGGGTCGGGGTCGGGGGCGTCTTGGTGACGAAGGAGAAGCTGCGGTCCGCATAGACCGTGATCACGACGGGGATCTTAAAACCGGCCTGATCCTTGGTACGGTCGTTGAACTCGCGGATAAACTGTGCGATATTAACGCCATGCTGGCCGAGAGCCGGGCCGACAGGGGGCGAAGCGGTCGCCTTGGCGGCCGGAATCTGAAGTTTGATATAACCAGTAACTTTCTGTGCCATGATAAGCACCTCCAAATAGAATGTGGTAATACGCTGACGCGTATTTCTGGCGGGGAGAACCCCTCCCACGTTTTGCCCGGATCAGTCGGTGGAGAGCTCCACCTGATCGAGCTCCAGATCGACCGGCGTTTCGCGGCCGAACATGGAAACGGTGACGCGCACCCGGTTCTTTTCGACGTCCAGCTCCTCGACGATGCCGCTGAAGCTCGTCAGCGGGCCGTCCATGATGCGGACCGTGTCGCCGACCTTGTAGCCAACGACGATCTCGCGCTTTTCGACGCCGAGCTGAATGACCTCATCCTCCGTCAGGGGGGTGGGCTTGGTGCTGCCGGATGTGACAAACCCGGTGACGCCGCGGACGTTCTTGATGATATACCAGGCGTCGTCCGTCATGACCATCTTCACCAGCACATAGCCGGGGAAGACCTTGCGGTCATAGGTCTTCGGACCCTTTTCCGTGACTTCGGTCACGGTTTCCATGGGGATGGAGACCTGCTGGATGATGTCCTGCAGCTGACGGGTCTCGACCGTTTTTTCAATGGTCGCCATAACGGTATTTTCATAACCGGAATAGGTATGCACAACATACCATTTTGCTGTTTCTGCCATACCGCTTGTCCTGACTTAGAACAGCTTGCGCAGCAGGCCGATCAGCTCGCCTGCGCCGAGATCGAACAGGCAGACGATGATACCGACGATCAGAACGGCGACGAGAACGACGACGGTGTTGTTCACCAGCTGCTTGCCGGAGGGCCAAACGACCTTCTTCAGCTCGCTCTTCATTTCGCGGAACCAGCGGGAAAGGCCTGTGCCCATGCGGACAAAGATATTCGGCTTCTTGTTGACTTCTGCCATTGCTTTCACCCTTTCCCTTACTTCGTCTCGGTATGAACCGTGTGCTTTCTGCAGAACCTGCAATACTTCTTCATTTCAAGACGGTCGGGGTCGTTCTTCTTGTTTTTCATCGTGTTGTAGTTTCTTTGCTTGCATTCGTTGCATCTGAGCGTGATCTTGACTCGCATTGTTCGGCACCTCCTTAAAATTTTGCCTCCCTGCATGACCTGCGGCTAGAAAAATTTAGGGGACGCCGAAACTACGCGGGCGCCGTCCGCAGGCAAAAAGGGCATAACAAAAAAGCCCTTTTTCACAGGTAGAGTTATTCTATCATACGAAACGTCGGGGGTCAATCCTTTTTTTCGGGAAATCCCGGATTTTTCCCCCGCTTTTTGGACAAAAATTGCCGGAGCGGCGTATCTGCCGCTCCGGAAAGCCTTTCAGAGTGTTTCATCCTCCACGCGCGGCAGGTTCCAGCGGAAATGCGCCGAAAGCAGGCGGATGAGCAGGACGGTCGTCATACCGGCCAGCATGGCCACATACTGCGGCACGAGCCGCCACAGCACGGCGCACAGCACCGCGCCCGCCAGCGAGGCGCAGGCGTAGACGTGCTTGACGAGGATATAGGGCGTGTTCCCGGCCAGCACATCGCGCATGACGCCGCCGCCGACGCCCGTCAGCAGGCCGACGAACACGAGAAGATAGGTGCTGCGGTCCGGCGAGAAGTTCATGGCGTTCCAGATGCCCATGACGGTGAATACGCCGAGGCCGACGGAGTCCATGAGCAGCAGAGAGACGTCGAACAGACGGTGGTTGTGCATGAGGCTGTGGCGGATCCACGGGATGCACAGCAGGAGCGACACGCCGACGGCCACGAGCGTGCACGTCGGGTCGCGGAAGGCGAGGGGAGGCGTGATGCCGAGAATGACGTCGCGCAGGATGCCGCCGCCGACGGAGGTGATGACGCCGAGCACGATGACGCCGAGCAGATCCATATGGCGTCGCATGGCGGTCAGCGAGCCGGAGGCCGCAAAGGCCACCGTGCCGATGAGCTCGAGAAGAAATACGAATTTATCCATAGGTATAGCGAAAAGGTCCTTTTCAAATCATAAAAATGCTCCGCCGCGGGAAATGCCGCGGCGGAGCAGAAAATACGCTGGAATACGCTTCAGACTGCTGCGGGGACGGCCGTTCCATCCGGAACGCTGACACGGCGGATCTCCGCGCCGATCGCGGTGAGCTTGCCGATGAGGTTTTCGTAGCCGCGCTCAATGTATTCAATGTCCTCGATCGTTGTCGTGCGGTCGGCGGCAAGCCCGGCGATGACCATGGCAGCACCCGCGCGCAGGTCACAGGCGCGCACGGTGCAGCCGTGCAGCTTTTCCACGCCCGTGATGATGGCGACCTTTGTGTCGACCTTGATGGACGCGCCCATGCGGTTGAGCTCGGCGCAATAGCCGAAGCGCGTGTCATAGATGCTCTCCGTAATGACGCTCACACCGGAGGCAAGCGACATGCACACGGCGATCTGCGGCTGCATGTCCGTCGGGAAGCCGGGATACGGCATCGTCTTGACATTGGCCCGGCGCATGACGCCCGTGCGCTGCACGCGGATGGCGTCGTCGTATTCGGCAATCTTCACGCCCATCTCACGCAGTTTGGCGGAGATGCAGTCCATATGTTTGGGGATGACGTTCTGGATGAGCACGTCGCCGCCCGTGGCCGCGACGGCCGCCATATAGGTGCCCGTCTCGATTTGGTCCGGAATGATGGAGTAGCTGCCGCCGTGCAGGCTGCGGACACCGCGAATTTTGATGACGTCGGTACCCGCGCCGGAGACCTTCGCGCCCATGGCGTTCAGAAAGTTCGCCAGATCGACGATGTGCGGCTCCTTTGCGGCATTTTCGATAACGGTCGTGCCGTTCGCCAGGACCGCGCCGATCATGATGTTCATGGTCGCGCCGACGGAGACGACGTCGAGATTGACACGGCCGCCCGTCAGGCCGTCTGCCGGGGCGGCGGCGCAGACAAAGCCGTCCTTCAGGTCAACGGCGGCGCCGATGGCCTCGAAGCCCTTGATGTGCTGGTCGATGGGACGCGCGCCGAAGTTGCAGCCGCCGGGCAATGCCACGCGGGCATGGCCGAAGCGGCCGAGCTGCGCGCCGATGAAGTAGTAGGAGGCGCGGATGCGGCGCACCAGTGCGTCAGAGGCCTCGGAATCGCGCACATTCGTGCAGCAGAGCTCCAGCGTATTCGGACTCAGGCGGCGGATCTTTGCGCCCATGCTGTCCAGAATCTCCAACAGGAGCCGGACATCGGAGATATCCGGCACATTTTCGATGCGGCAGGTGCCGTTCACGAGCAGCGCGGCCGGAAGGATCGCCACGGCGGCGTTTTTTGCGCCGCTGACGGTCACGACGCCGGACAGCGGATGGCCGCCCTGGATAATGTATTTATTCATGTCATACCCTCTCACAATCGGAGTATATGCAATATGTCGCAAAACAACAGCGCCAATTTCAGGCAGAGGATCCTTCCCGCCGAGACGTTCAGCTGGAAAGCTCTTTCGACAGTCTAGTATAGCATAGTTTGAACATTCTGTAAAGGGAAAACCGGAAATCGGGCGGAGAAAACGCCAATGATGCCGTTAGCGCAGACGGCGCAGGCCCTTTGGATACTGATTCTTTAGAACGCCGTCCGCGCCGCGCACCCAGCCGAGTGAAAGCCCGCCGGCCGTCAGCAGCGTCCAGCCGCGCTGCGTGCCGTGCAGCGTCTCGCCGCGCAGATAGGCGGCAATCTCCGGGCCGCCGGCCGGGAAATCCGCCGTCTGCGGGTAGGTGTGCAGCCAGAGCGCCAGCGCGTGGGCGGGGGAGAAGCGGTCACGGCGCAGCTCGCCCAGCTCCAGACCGGCGCGCAGCACGCGCAGGCCGGAAAGGGCGGGCGTCTCCGCCGGGGCCAGATAGCACACGGAGCCGAAGCAGACGGGCACACCGTTCGGCATGGGCTGCGTGCAGCTGCGCAGGAAGTCTGCGGCCGCTGCCGGGAGCTGAGCGGCGCGTTCCGTGGGAACATCCTGCCGTGCGCCGTCTGCATGGCTGCGCAGGACGGCGGCAAAGTGGCCCTCACCGCGCAGGCAATGCGGCCAGAGGCGGAAGGCATGCTCCAGACCGGGCGCGGGATCGTCGATCCAGTCCGGCCGCGCCGGAGAGAACCAGGGAGCCTCGACCGGCTCGACGGAAAACGCCGGATGCGCGTGCAGAAAGGCGGAGATGACGCCCTCGTTTTCCTCGGGCGAGAACGTGCAGGTGGAATAGACGAGCCGTCCGCCGGGGGCCAGCATTTCGGCTGCGGAGGCAAGAATCTCCTGCTGCCGCGCGGCGCACATGGCCACGGTCGCCTCGCTCCAGTCCGTTACGGCGGCCTCCTCCTTCCGGAACATGCCCTCGCCGGAGCAGGGGGCGTCGACAAGGATGCGGTCAAAATAGCCGGGGAAGCGCTGGGCCAGCTTTGCAGGATGCTCGCTGAGCACAAGGGCGTTCGGAATGCCAAGCCGCTCGATGTTTGAGGCGAGCACCTGCGCGCGGCGCGGATGGATCTCGTTGCACACGAGCAGGCCGCTGCCCTGCATGGCGGCGGCCAGCTGCGTTGTCTTGCCGCCGGGCGCGGCGCAGAGGTCGAGCACCCGCTCACCGGGCTGCGCGTCCAGCAGGCGCGCCGGGGCCATGGCGCTCGGCTCCTGCAGATAGTATGCGCCTGCATCATGCCACGGGTGCAGGCCGGGGCGGCTGCCCTCGCAGACGTAATAGCCGTTCGGCTCCCACGGGACCTGCGCCTCGCAGAACGGGAGAGAAGCGCCATCCGGCAGGGGCTTGCGCGGATTCAGACGCAGCCCGGCGCTCCGCGGGCGCTCATAGGAGGCGAGAAATTCGGCGAATTCCGCTTCGCCGAGCAGGTGCAGCATTCGTTCCGGGAAGCCCTGCGGCAGCATGACAGACCAACTCCTTGCACGGTTTCAGATCGGGGGTATCATAGCATGGATCGGGCCAAAACGCAAGCGCCGGGAGGACCTGCGGCGGCCAGACGGAAAAATAAATCGAAATATCTCAAAAAAGTGGTTGACAAAACGGCGCGAACTCGCTATAATAACCATGCTTGTTTGAGACGCCGGTATAGCTCAGCCGGTAGAGCAGCTGATTTGTAATCAGCAGGTCGGGGGTTCGAATCCGTCTACCGGCTCCACAGTGTTTTCAAACGGACAAGTTCATATTTGGGGGAATTCCCGAGTGGCCAAAGGGGGCAGACTGTAAATCTGTTAGCAGTGCTTTCGGTGGTTCGAATCCACCTTCCCCCACCAAAGCAGAGCCAGACGAACCGAGAGGTCGCCTGGCTCTGCTCCTATCTCTGCAATCTATATGGTCGGCGGAGTCTTCGTTTTGGTCTGTCCGCTCGACGCGGAAGAATAAAAAAGAGGCTACTGCACAGGATTGTTCCTGCGCGGTAGCCTCTTTGTGTTTTTTCATAGCCATAACGGATTTCGTTATAATCTACCAAAATCCAGCGAGATTCTAAAATCGTTGTTAGAATCTACCGTAAAGGAGCATGGCTATGATTAGGATTTTACTGTCCACCCGGCTTGGCGAGCGGAGGTGGTCACAAGCTGACCTTGCAAGGGCAACAGGCATTCGACCTTCGACGATCAATGACCTGTACCATGAGATCGCAGAAAGGGTAAACCTGGAGCATCTGGATCTTATTTGTGAGGCGCTGGGGTGCGAGCTGTCAGACCTGATGATCCGAGAGGAAAACAAGGAGACCAGAGTCAAGACGCGCACCGGCGCGGATATACATAGCAAGCGTTAAGCCTGCTCCGAGGCCTCGGGCGTTCATTCGCCCGGGGCCTTTTCTTATATCTCCTCGCCGTCCTGTGTGACAAAACGGATTTCGACTGTGCAGCCGAGCGCAGCCGCCAACTCCGTGATGTCTTTTTCTGTAAAGTTCCCGCGCGTCATTTTGTTGGACAGGTTTTGCCGCGTCTGCCCTGACGCCTCAGCCAGATCGCCCATCGTTATTTTCTGCCTTTTCATGATCAGGCGAATCTTTTCAGCAACAGAGAGTCCCATGCTCTCACCTCCTCACTCGTACTATACACTAAAATGTGTCGCTTGTCAAAAACTTTTTTACGATTTCCACGAAAAAATGTAAAATAACCGTTGACAAGTGACACGAATTAGTGTAATATAGTTCTTGTAAGGGAGAGGAACAAACCTCTCCGGAAAGGAGGACAGGCCGATGGACAAGGCAAAAAAAGAAGCCCTGCAAGAGCTTCTGAGGTTGCTGGCTGATAACCCCGATTTAGCCGACCGGATTACAATCACCATCAAACCTAACAGCAAGCCCCAGCAGGGCGAACGCCAAGAGACCTAACCCCGGCGCGAGGGGGAGCGGGAAAGCTCCCCTCCCCCTCAGTATAAAGCGCAAGGCATAGAAATACAAGGAGAATTTGAAATGAGATTTATCGACCGCAGAAATTGCAAGAGTGCATTTGAAAAGGGCGAGAGCCGCGAAATCAAGAGCATGGGCGCTCTCACGCAAGAGGCCGTCAAAATCGCCGAGCAGAATGGCCTCGGCGTCATGCAAAACAGAAGTGGTGCTTTTCGCGTTATTCGCGCCTGCGGCCTTGGCGCCTACGAGAACTTCTTCTCCAGCCTTGAAGAAGTCGATGCCTTTATCAAAAACCTGAAAAAGTGAGGAGGAACGCAAAATGATGATGTCCGAGTTTATCGACCGCACCGGCTTCGAGCCGACCGCCAAAGAGTACGCCAAGATCGAAGAAGCCTATTACGACTTCGATGGTGACAAGGACGCCTTTTGTAAGGCTTTCGTCAAGGACGGCGGGGCGCGGAAGCTCTGTAAGGCCAGAGCCGCCGAGATCGACCGACTGAACAGCCTGCTGCTGGAGAGCGAGCGGCAGTACAAGAAGGATATGGCCGACCGTGAAAAGCGGATCGACGAGCTGACCGCCGAGCTGGACCGTGAGCTTGAATGGAAGCCCAGCGATGGTGCCGGCACGAACATGGAGCAGAAGCGTTACGAAGAGCTTGCCAAATACGGCAAGGCGATGACCGACGAGGAGGCCAAGGCGTTTATCGCTGACGAGTGCGGCTTCGATCCCGAGAAGATCCGCATTCTGCACGAGGTCAACACCTACGAGGTCAACAAGCACCGCCGCCTTCGCAAGTCTGGCACCTTCGACCGCGCGCCCGTGTACGAGTCCACCGATTGGAACTACGTCCGCTTTGACTGCGCTTGCTTCATGTATGAGCTGGTCAACGGCGAACTCCGCTTCTACTGCTGCTAAATCACCGCCCGCCCCGGAGGTCACGAGGGCAGAAAGGAATACGAAATGTACGGAACGATCATCATCAAAACCGCTTCGGCGCAGGCGCAGTTTAAGACATGGGCGCATGATAGCATATACGCGTTCCTGACCGACCACGGGTACAGCCACGACACGGCTGCGGATGTTGCGGGATGGGCGGACCTCGCCTCGGTTGGTGAGGAATACGAGCTTGACGGCGCCGAAATCATAATCGTCGATTAACGAAGTGCCTGACCTATCGGGCCTACGGGGAGAAAGGACACGACCATGAATAAAATCCGCAGAAAGAACCTGCAGAGCATCATCGACCAGCTGGAGGAGCTGAAAGGCAGCCTCGAAGACCTCCAGGCCGAGGAGGAAGAGTACCGCGACAATATCCCTGAGAATATGCAGGAGAGCGAACGCTATGAAAAGGCAGACGAAGCCTGCGACAACCTCTCCGAAGCCGTAGATAACCTGGAGGAAGTCATCAGCAGCATCGAAGCTGCCATTGAGTGAAAGGAGCGAGCATGGACGATAAAATCATCATCGACCGCATGGAAGCGGAAGAATTTCTCTCGATGCTCATGGACGCTGCCAAGCAGGACAACCCGACACGTTACTACAGCACTGCGCAGGTCATCGAAAATATCGCCAACGACTTCAAAGACCTCTGCAAACTGTAAATCCAAGGCTGACCTATCGGCACGACGGGGAGAAAGGAGCAGCTATGACCTATCTCGAAATCCTCGGCTGGGCCCGCAAGGGCGTCATCGCCGAAAAGGAAAACTATCGCCAGATGCAGGAGAAGGCTTTGGAGGGGCAGGCGCACGACATAGCCGGTCATTGTCAGAAGATGATCGACGAGTTAGATGTCCGGCTCGCTACCCTCGACGAGATCGAGGAACTGCACAACAGAAAGTGAGGTACACCATGGAGAACAGGTTTTGGACGGTCACCTATCGCAATCGTGACAACGGCCAGCGGATCACCGCCGCCGTATTCGCAGCAGATCAGCAGCAGGCGCAGGAAAAGGCTCGAGCCGATGGTCGGATCGACGGCCGCGATGTATGGGAAATCGAGAGCATCGAGCCACATGAGGAAACGCTGGCGCGAGTTCTCATTGCTGAGTTCAGCAAGAAGCAGCAGGGCGGGCATTTTGCCTGCCCCCGCTGCGGGAAGATGACGATGGACTCGGAGAGCGTCACGCACAACGCCCTGAGCCGCCGCGCCACCGTCTATATCTGCGATGCCTGTGGGATGCAGGAAGCGCTGGAGGACATGATGGACAGCCGCACCCCGCTGACCGCATGGGCTATCGTCGCCGCGCCGGGAAACTGGCGCATGGTGGAAGGAGGCAGTGAGTGTGAAGCGTGACGACGAGCTGATGTTCTACACAGAGTGCTGGCGTGAGCTGCGAAGCTTTCTATCAGAGGTCGTGCGGGATAACACAGGCGAATATCCTTTCGCGCAGGATGTCTTGAATCTGATGCGCAGTATCGAACGGAAATATGAGAGGTGCTGATATGAGCAAATCTTGGACGCCCGAGGAGCTGGCTGCTGCCAGTGCCGCGATGAAAGCGGAGGGCCACATGAGCTACGAGGAGTTCTGCGCCGCGCCAGTGTTGCGGCTGGAACACAGAGGCCGCGACAGCTGGGATCGCCCCGTCTACGAGTGCGATGGTCGGCTCTATGTCGATGTCGACCCGCGCCGGAGCAGACCTGCAGACATCTGCACGAAGCAGGGCAACGCCTTTGACGGCGAGCCCTGCGACCCTGTTCCAGAGGGAACGATCATTGAGTTCGTTCCGGAGCGGGATACATGGGATTTTTGAAAGGAAAGCGCAGCGGCCACGCGCAAGCACCTCTCTCGCCGCCGTAGGCGAGTTGCAACACGCTCTTTGCATCGTGGGAGGGTAGACGCACACCAAAGCCGCAAAAAGCGCCACAGCGCCCCGTAAACGCGAAAGCGCCGGAAAATAGAAAAAGCCCCCTCGACAGGACGGTAAAATCCTGCGAGGGGGCTTTCATTGTGTGGGCGGCATTCAGATGGCGGGGCTGTCGATGCTGCCGTCGTCCTCCGTGTCGGTCCGGAAGTTGTTTGCCTTGGCCGCCTCAAAGGTGATCCCGCCACGCTTGTGGTCGGACTTCGCAAGCGAGAGGTAGCCGTTTGCTCCGGCGATGATGATCGCCTCACCAACGCCGGTGGCGGCGGTAAGCCATGCAGCGGCGGCGGTGTAGCCGCTTTTGATGCACAGATACATGAGGAACAGGCATTCTTGAACGATCAGCAGACCGGCCAGCATCGCCAGCAGGCACACGACCTTGCTCCATTCGGCCTTGCGCTTCTTCGCGGCTCTGCGCTTGCGCCTTGCCATCAGCTCAGCCCAAACTTCTGGGCGAAGCGGTAGAGGACGGTCACCAGCTGCTCGCGGGTCATCATGTCCTCCCACATTCCGTTGAACTCATCGGAGTTGCCGCCGCGAATGATGCCGTTATCCACGGCCCATTTGCGCGCTTCCTCCGAGTAGGCGGAAGCATCGTTGTCCTGAAGCTCCTTGCGCATCTCCCGCCAAAGCTCCTTGAATTTGTTGATATCCATATCGTCATCCTCCTCGTCCATGCCTGCGGAAAGCTGGGCTGTCACCTTTTCGGCGAGGTCGCCCATGCGGGCGTACATCCAGTTCCCGGGGCAGCTTTTGTTGGCAAACCAGCGGTGTACGGTCAGCACCATCTCGTCCGGTGCAGGGGTGTAGGCAAGCGTCTTGTCCTTATCCTCCAGCCAGAGCAGCTTGGTCTTGCCGTTGCGCTTGCAGATGTCGACGCAAAGCGTAATGAGGGACTGATAGACCACATCGCGGAATGCGTACGGCTCTGCACCATCGGACGCACATTCGATAGTCACCGCCCGCTGGTCGTTTGCATTGCTGGAGGAACACCAGGATCGGTTTTTCTCCTCGACATACATACCGACGCGGCCGTCTGCGCCGATTCCGTAATTGCAGCTCGCCTCTCTGGAGGCAGGGAGGAAGATATCTCCCAACTGCTCCACGCTGCACTGGCCCACTACGCAGTGTGGCGTGATGCGGTCGATCTTACGGGTCCTCTGCCCGGAGTGATTCGGGCTGAGCTTTGTGTAGCTGACAAGAGGGCTATTCATAGGTCATTCCTCCTCGGGGGCGGTATGGTCTTCCTTGCCCTCACCGGAAGGTAGCGCAGTAGGCGCCGCGTCCGCCCCGGGTGTCGCGGTAGAGAGCATATCTTTCAGCTTTTTCAGTACATCAACGGCATAGGCGGTAAAGGCTGCCAGCATAGCCAGCGATACCGCTGTCATCAGGTTTACGGTCTGCCCATCAACCTCCACTACCATCAGATCGGGGTTGAGGTACCCGGCGAAGTAGACCGCGACCAGCGCCGCTGCCACAACTGCACTCTTGATGCAGCCGTTGCGGAACTTCGTCTGATCCCATTCCCCATCAATGATGGCATTGATGGAACCGAGGGCAATGTTCGCGGCGATCAGCAGCACAAGCCCTGCGGCCAGGCGGATGATCGTCATATCCAGCACGTTCATTGTGCGTCCTCCTTACTGCAAAAAGTCGTTGCTGTCCAAGCACCGGCGATATATCATCTTGATCCGGTCACTGGTCAGCTCTGTTACATTGTTTTCAAACTCCGGGTGATCCTCGCAGTATCGTTCATAGGCAGCGATGTCCCGGAGCGTTTGGTCGAAATGATCTTTGGTGTGGCGCTCGCCGTGGAGACATTCATCGCCAAAGCGTAGAATGCGCGCCCGGCAGTTGACGGCCTTTTCCTCGGCCATGCCAGACCGAACGCACTGCAGCTCGCTTTCGAGCTTTCCGACCTTCTCCAAGACCTCGCTGTTGATAGCGCGCCCGAAAGCCTTTGCTATTGCAGACCACGGATTGATTTTGATGGGGGCGAGCTGGAGCAGCGTCAGTAGCACAAACAGCGCACTTCCCCCACCAAACAAAATCTCCTTGAGCGTCATCTCTCAATCCTCCTCTGCGCGTGATAAGAAGGGCAGCCCCCGCAAAGGAGCTGCCCTCCGTATCAATGCCGTGGTCAGACGGTGACTTCGAGATCTGCCAGGATCTCCTCGACCTGCTTCCGAATCAGGCTCGGAACCTGGTCGATGGTCTTCTTGCCCTTGACGATCAGGGTCGCGTAGACAATTGCCATAACTGCTACCTCCTTTCCCATCAGAATGTATAAAAGAAGGAGCCGAAGGCTTTTCATAAGCCCTCAGCTCCATTCTTGCTATTTTCGAGGATTTCCCGGACGGCTGCTCGCAGCTGGTCGGGAACTTCCTCAATCGTCTTTTTCCCTTTGCGGATCAGGTCTGCGTAGACCTTCACCATGTAATTGCTCGCCATCGGTTACTCGCCTCCTGTTGTAGATGTCACGGCGACGATCTGTTCGTAGACATCGCATAGCGCCATCTGCGTATCGGTGACCTGCCCCTCAAGGCTCGTCACCTTTTCCGTCAATGCCGCCTTGTCGGTCTCCAGGTCGGCTACCTGCTGCTGCAGGGAGGGGATCGTCTTGCCCTCCGCCTCATGCAGCTTGGCTTGCGCCAGATAACCGGCATAGTTGCCGAGGATGTCTTCACTCAGGCCGTCGTACATATTCAGCTCCAGGTGATATTCGTCGTACACCCACCCGCTGATGGTCAGCTCGTCCCGCTTTTCCTCAAACGGCTCGGCGTTCTCGTAGAAGCGCACCAGGGCTACCCCCGGCTTATTAGGCTGCTCCTCCAGCGAGAAAGCGTTGCTGGGCGCGTTGTCGCCTCTTACTCTCATTTCGCACGACCTCCTTCAGATGTTTTACTCCAATCGGGTCAATGTACTTCACCCGAATTGTATGGCTATTGCAGTGCTTCAGTTGCCCGGCGCGGCTCAGTAGCCCGGAGGCCTGGGCGAACATGATAGGCTTTCCGGCGTCAAGCCGCTTTTTGACGCGGCGGCATTGCCGGGTGAAGCGCAGGAAATTCCGCTTGCGCAGAATGACATGAGTGCGGGAAAAGCGGTAGCCGACCGCGCTCACCATGCGCTTTGCCGTGGGATAGATCTGCCAGTTCGCTTTCATGGACAGGCCGAGCCGCTGCTGCATGAACGCGGCGATCAACTTCCGCGCCTTGTGCAGCTGCTTCTTATTCGGCCCGAGCAAGGTGATGTTGTCCATGTAGCGGGTCATATACTTCACGCCCGGCAGCGTCATGATGTACCTGTCCAGCGGCTCCAGATAAAAGTTCGCCAGCCATTGGCAGATGTAATACCCGATAGCCAGCCCGCCGCCGCAGGATTCGATGATGGAATAGACCGTCCGCAGAAAGCGTTTGTCCTTGATCTTCCGCGCCAGCGCCCAGATCAGCCGCTTGCCGGAGATGCTGGGGTAATACTGTGCGACGTCAAGCTCCGCGGCGTACTTCGTCCCCTTCGGGTCGTTGCGGAGCGCGCCGCGGATCTTCTTGTGGATTCGCTTTCCACCGCGTCCGGGAATCGACGCGCAGGACCACGGGTGCATCCCGCGCATAAGCACCGGTTTCATGGCCGTCACCAGCATCCACTGGATCACGCCGTCCGGCCAGAATGGGACCATCTTGATCTTTCGGAACTTCTCGCTGCTCTCGTCATAGATCTCGCGGATCTTCGGCTCGGACGGTACAAATCTCTCGGTTGCGACCAGCTCATAGGTCTTTTCGACGTATCCGTCAAGGTCCGCCAGTACGTGGGCGATGTCTCGCCTGTTCCGACGTCCCTTAGCCGCCTCCTGTATGACGCTGCGGATAAAGTCCCGGTCAACCATCTTGTCGTAGAGATAGCCGACTCGTTTCGGCATAGGATTTTCCCTCCGTCCTTGTTTGCCTGCGAGATTGTTCGAGCCGAAGCCTACTAAACCCCGTCCTATGCGGCAATATTTTCACCAAGCGGTGAGGGAAAGCCTGCGCCAGTCAAAAAGAAAAACAAGTAGTCGCGCGCCGACGTTGGAGTTCGTGTCGGAAGACGAGTTGTTCGCGTTGAAGTAGAAAAGGCCGGCATTGCCGCCGTTGTTCCAGTTGCCACCGACGTGGAGGACACGCCAGCCAGAGTTGTAGTTGGCGTAGAAATCAAGCCCTCGGCGCATGGCGCAGACAGTCCCGGAGATAATTATACCTCCGGCCCGCCGCGCATACGGAAAAACGGGAGAAAATAACAGAATACGTTATTTTCAAAAATCGTGTCGACGGGGCTTCGCCCCGTACCCCATTCAGCTTTTAGGCTTGCTCTCATGCCGCCAGCTGGTGCAGATGGGAAAGCTCCGGGGGCTGCGGCCCCCGGTCCCCCATTAGGGGTGGAAAAGGAGTCGCGCGCCGACGTTGGAGTACGTGTCGGAAGACGAGTTGCTCGCGTAGAAGCAGAAAAGGCCGGCATAGCCGCCGTAGTCCCAGTAGCCACCGACGAGGAGGACACGCCAGCCAGAGCTGCAGTAGGCGTAGTCCGGAATATAGGTCGTCTCGCTGCCGCCGACCGCCGTGGGATAGAACGCCCAGGGCATGGCAGCCGCTACGCCGATGGCCGTGATGTACCCATCATTCTGTATCTTGGAGCCGATGTTCGTATAGTTGGTCGCGGTGTCATCTGCATAGCTCGCAGGGTTCAGGCAGACATATACCGTTTCGTCGGAGAAGTTGATCCCGTCGATAAACTCGAAAATATTGCCGTACGGATTCTCGATGTGCCGGTACTGCACGGCGGTTTTTCCATCCGTCCCAGCTGCGCGTCCGGTGTGGTAGGTCATACTGTCCGTACCGCCGGAGTTGATCGCGGAGCTGTTGCCGTCGACATAGCCGCGCCCGATTTTGCTCTGGCTGTCCCAGTCGGAAAACTCCACCAAATAGAGCAGCCAGACCGCGCACCAAGACGCGAAGTCATACTCGCTCCACTTACTACCCTTTCCTCTGGCACCGGAACGAGCCGATGCGCGGGTCAGGTTGACCAGCGGCGCAGCGCCGGTCTTGGAATAATGGCCGGAGATCGTGTTGTAGCGGCCGACATACTTGCCGGAGCCGGGGTGCTTGGTGAAGCCGCTCTTGGCCTTATCCGCGATGTAGAAGTACCGTTTCTTGTTGGCGGCATCGTCGATAATACGGAAGTAATACTCGGGGATAAAGACAACGGTATCGTAGCTGCTTCGAGAGAAGCCGCTCTGCCCCTTCTTGTAGCTTACAGCATTGTTGACGATGTTGTACTCGTCCATGCCGCTCCACGGGAGATAGCTGTCGAAGGGAGAGCTGCCGGCGCCGGTACCGACCGCAGGCGCGGGATTCGTGGTGATGTCGACATTGACCAGTCCGTTCGGATCGGTGACCTTCTTCAGCCGCGTCAGAGCCGTCGACTGCGCATTGTAATTCCAGCAAACGCCGAAGACCTTGACATAGGACAGCTCCAGCGTATAGCCGGTGTAGGAGCTGCAAGCTACGCTGCCGGTGGCCGTCTCGCCGTTCTTGGTGGCGGTGACGCTCCACGTGCCGGTGTTCGGCAGGTAGAACTTTGCCGTTCCGCTGCTGGTGGCCGTGAGTGTGGTGGAGCCGTTGACCGCCTTGACCGTAGAGCCGCTGTCGATGGTGACGGTGAGGGTGCAGAACTTCACCGTTGCGGTGTAACTGCCGCCGGAGGTCGACACCGACGCGGACGCCGTGGACGAGGATACCCCGCTCTTGGTGGCCGTCACGGAATAGGTGCCGGCATAGTTGACGGTCAGCGCACACTTGCCGTTGCTGCCGCAGGTGCCGGTATACTGCTTCGTGCCAAGCGCGGCGGTCACGACTGCGCCGGATTCCGCCGTTACGGTCAGCGTAGCCGCGAAGTAACTCAGCGTCACCGCGTACTGCTTGACCTGATCCACGACCACAGTCTCGGTGGCGGTGGTCTGCCCGTTCAGCGTGGCATACAGCGACCATGTACCGTAGCCAGGGAGATCAAAAACGCATTTACCGCCGACGCTGGTGCCAGTCAGCGTAGCCTCGCCGTTCGTACAGGTGATAGCCGATCCGGTGGCAACAGAGACCTCCAGCTGTGGAGCCACGCCGCCACCCTTGGGCTTTTCCCATGTATATACGCCGGTCTGATCGTTGGCTGCCGTGCAGTAGAAGGTCTGCATGGTGTCTGTGTTCAGATACGACTGGCCGACCGAGCCCTTCGTGCTGGAGGTCGGATCGGTCTTGCCGGTGAGTGGCTTACTTCCGTCCAGCCCCTTGGAGAGCGTGTCGAGGTCGACGGAAACGCCATCAAGGAAGGTGTCGAGCGATTCACCGTTATAGGTCAGATCGGCCGCGTCGCTGGCGCCGGACAGCTTCCACTGATACTTGCCGCTGCTGTCCTTGCCGTTGCAGACGTATTCCTTGCCCGTAGCGCTGTCATAGTAGTGCTGCCCTGCGGTACCCTCGGTCGTGTCTGTCGGCGCTCCTGAGCCTGTTGCAAGTGGATAACCGTAGTCCTTTCCGGCGACTGCCGCAGAGATATTCCCGTTCCCGTCGCCCAGCAGCAGACCCTTGACCATGATCTTGTCCTGCTTGGTCTTTACCGCCTCAGCGATGGCGGCGGACATATCGCTCTGCGTGACGCAGGCGCTGGTGTCGACCGTCACCGTCCATGTGCCGGTATTCGAGCAGGAGATCAGCGCGTAAAAGGTGTAGACGAAATCCGGCGATTCTGTCTTGCTGGGAATGGGAACGCCCTGCTCCAGCTGGAACAAGGCGATCATGGCGGACGCTCCTCCGTCCACGCTGGCAGATACGCGGAACTGATTCAGCGTATAGGCCGTATTCGGCGCAGCGATGCGGAGCTTCAGGCGAATGCCGGAAGATACCCTCTCGCCGCCCAGCAGGCTCGCGGTCTGCTTTTCATTGACGAGGGCGGTCTGTGCCATCATTGCCGCCGCCGCGACGGTGCCCTGCCCCGCAGCTGCGCTGTCGAAGTTCAGGGCCTTTTCATTCACCCACTCATTGAGCAGGCTGTTGCCGGCGTTGGTGATGACGCCGTTCCATGTTGCCATAGTAAAACACCTCCGTGTCAGTATCGAATGGCGGCCGCGCTGTCGACCATCTCGCAGCCGATACAGGCCGCGCCGAAATACTCTGTTGCCAGTCCTCCGGCGTCGTAGTATTCTACCTCGTCCAGCACCGAGCGCAGATTCTTGTAAAAGTCAACGCGGTCGATCACGCGCTGATGTCTGGCGGGGTCGACATCCTCATAGGTGGCGTCGATCAGCAGCTTGAAGTGGTACGGCTTGCCGCCGTATTCCCACCATTCGCTGACCTGCGTATCGGGGTAGATGGCGGAGATCGCCAGCACGACCGCCGCCTTGGTGCCGAGCCTGCGGTGAACATTCCATGAGTCTTTCAGCGTCCGGCGCTTTTCCTCCAGGGTGTAGTTGGCGTCCCACCAGTCAACCTTGAAGTCGTTCGCCAGAATGTCCAGCAGCTCGTTCGGGAGCCGGTCGATCTGTGAGTAGATCGACACGCGCTCGATCTCGCCTACGCGGGCAGCCAGCACCTCGGCAACGGCAGAGGCAAGCGCTGCCATATTGTCGTCATTGGCAAGGACTGCCGGCAAGGAGGCCAGCAGGTTTTCCTTCGTGATGCCGTGCGCCTTATTCATCCTCGTAGCCCCCATTCGTGGCCGTGATGGTCCCGACCGACGCAACCTGCGGCGTCGTGTCGTCGGAGCCATCCCGCAGCGTGGTAAAGACCGGGCTGGTCAGCGCCACGCGCTTGATGCCGGTCTGCATGAGCTTTCCAATCAGCACGGAGGGGTTGATGTCGCGCCCCAGCTTCCCGCACTGCCACGCGACGAACTCAGCCACGGCCTTGTCGACCGCAGCCTTGATCTCTGTGGAGCTGAGGGAGCTGTCCTTCGGCACATAGTAGGTGAAGGTGATATTGTAGCTCACCTTCTGCGGGTCCTTGACAGAGACCTTGTCTGTCAGCGGCCGCACCGTGTCATCGTTGCAGGCAGCGAGGACAGCATTCTTGAGCTCCGTGGTAGCGATGGTGCCGTCGTCCATGAGGACATAGAGGTCCACCGCTCCGTCGCTGGGGCTGTTCGCCACCACATCGGCGATCTTGGTGCTGACCTGCTTGGCAAAGTAGATATACCCACCCTTGGCTCCGGCGCAGCTGTAAGCGTCCTGACTGGCGCGCATCAGCTCATAGAACTCGTCGTCAGTGGCCTGGTCTGCGCCGTCATCGCTGGCGGTGAGGTTTTCGCAGCGCTCACAGTAGTCGAACAGGTCAACGAAGGTGTTGATCTGTCCCACTGCGTAGCCGTTGCCGATCGCACCAACAGTCTGGCAGCGGATCTGCACATCGGCATAGGTTTCGCCGATGGATACATAGGCATCCGCGACCGTCTCCCATGTCAGCGTACCGCTGGCGTCAGTGACGCGCGTACCGGCAGGAATGAGGATTGCCGTGGTCTGTGCCTCGGAGATATGGAAGCGCTCGGTGCAGACCGCAGCCTGCGCCGCCGGGCGCTGCGTGACATAGAACAGCTCAGCCAGCGCGTCCAGGTTTTCCCCTTCCGCGCGGCTTGGGATATTCTGATTGCCTGTGTAATTGTTCAGCCCGCGCTCCTGGATCACCACGGCGGCCACGAATTGGATAAACAGCTTTTCGGGGCTGGCGGGCTTCACGCTGACGCCGGTGATTTTTTCGTAAATGGAGATCAGCAGCGATTCCACCGCTTCGGTGTCGGTAGAAACAAACTGATATCCCGTATTTCTCTCACTCATTGATGATGTTCACCTCCACGGTAGGGATCAGCCTGCCCGGGGCGTTTCTGTCGGCCGCAAAGGTCACATTCACCACCTCGGCGCGGGGCTCATATTCTTCCACTGCCTCTTTGACCTCGGAATACATCATAGGCATAGCTACCGGCAGAGGCTTATCCACGAACTTCTGAGGAAGACCGAAGCCGCGATACAACGGACAGGTCCCCTGCCGCGTGGAAAGGATAATGGCGATATTCTGCAAGACGGATCGGACGGTGTCAGTCTCGTTGAGCTGCACCGCGCCGATGTCAGATGCGGTCACCTTGTAGCTCATGGCAGCTTTACCCCCTCAGATACTCTTGCAGGCTGACGGACACGGTGGCGCTGGTGACGTTGCCGCGTCCGTCATAGGTTTTCATCTTCATCTTGTGATCAAGCACGGACCAGCGATATTTCCCGTAGCCCTTGTTGCCGATCACCAGCGGGACGGCGATGCCGCCGCGCTCATAGTTCCACAGCTTCACGACCTCGGCGATAGGATCAACGCCGAGGTAAGCGGAGAGAACGATGTCGAAGGTCATCTTGTCGGGGTCAAGGCCGGTGAACTCCGTAAGGGCGTGTGTGCCGTGCCGCTGATGGGTCGCGTACCGGGCAGACCCAGACCAGGTGACATTATTGATCGTTTCGATCGTGCGGTCAGACACCGTAAAAACGATGTCGCCCAGACAGCCGACCATTCCCATGCTCAAAAACCTCCTAACACAAAACCGTCCCCGTTGAATACCGGAAGGTATAGGCAGAGGACGCGGTCATTCACCTTCGGCATCCAGTAGGTCAGATGCGAGCCGGGCAGGTGGTCGTGGTCGGGGAATTCGCTGGCTGTGCCGCCGCCGGTGAAGGTGTCCGTGATCTCATGCGTGTGCTTTGCGTCCGGCTTTATGTAGAAATTCGCTCCGTAGTGCTGGAGCACATAGAGCCAGTCCGAAATGATGCCTGTGTCCTTAAACTTGACACGAGCCCTGCGCTTTGCGCTGTCGACGGCCGTTACCGTGCCGGTCTGAACGAGCCTCGAAAGGATATTCTGCAGTTCGTCCATCAATATCCCTCCAATGTCTTGCGCAGCTTGACCTGCGTGGTATAGCCGGACGAGCCGACCGAGTGCGCAGCCTGCTCCACAATGTATTTCCCGTCCCACGCACCCCAGCCGGTGAGCTTGGCTGTGACGCCGGCCACGATATCCGGATTGCCGGGCAGCGTAAAGGTCGCGGTCTTTGCGTACTTGTTGTGCAGCCGGAGATATTTTTCAGCCTTGGTCTTGGCCTCGGCCACGCTTGCCACCTTTGCGGTGATCTCCAGCTGCTGGTTGTTCTTGGCCTTGTCGTTGTAGTCCTCTACCTTGACGGTGGCCTCGATGCACTTTCCTGTGCCGGGGTCTGTGTAGCTGACGCGGCAGGAAGCGTACTGCGTTCCGGCCGTTCCTGCGTTCAGCTTGTGCTTGGTGTAGCTGCCGCTGCCGCGGACGATGGTCAGCACGGGGGATTTCTTCTCGTAATCCTCCTGGTCGAAAAGTACGATCAGGTTATTGGTGGCTTTCAAAGAGATGCCCGCCTCGTGGCACAGCTTGGAGAGAAAGGCGATGTCGCTCTGCTTGTACTGCTCCACGCGGCCATAGGACGGGTCGCTGTTGGCGAGGAACATACAAGTCATTCCGTTGGCAGCGGCCATCTCGTTTGCGATGCCGGAAAGCGTGTAGGCCTCCCATGCCTTGGATTTCTCCGTCTGGCGGATCTGTGCGCTGTACGGAAGAGCCGTCGCCTTGATGGTGATGGTGTTCGGCGGGCCGGAGGCATCAACGCTGTCCAGCTCAAACTGTCCGCAGTCCAGCACCTTATCCCTGCCGCCGCCCGTCCAGTTCTCCCGAACGAACACGGCGCTGATCTTGAAGCCGGCGCCGGAAGCAGAGGCAGGATCGGCGGCAGAAGCATCGCCGCCCCCGCCGCCGGATTCCTTGATGTACGATGCGCTGACATAGGCGGTTTTGCCGTTATAGCTGACCTTCGCCCAGCCGTTTTCGATGCCCTCGACCTGCAGCTCCGCGCCGCAGACCAGAGCACCGTATTTACCGTAGCTGGTGCTGGGGCCAGAGCGGACATTCAAGCCGCTTTTGGCGGTGACCTTGTAGGACTTTGCCGCACTATCGGTCTTGGCCTTGGAGGACGCGGACAGGCTCCCTGCGGAGGCTGCTGCGTCGATGGCATCGGCCAGCCACTTTTTGAGCCATATATCATCGCGGTCCTGAAGCTTCAGCTGCAGATCGTCGGTGCCGTCCGCCTCCTTGTCGGTGTAGGTGGCCGACAGGAAATAGGGGCGCATACTGCCGGTGATGTCCGCGCCCTGGAAAAATATCTGCGCCGTGACGCGGCGCGCCTGATTCGGGCTGCTCATCCGACCACCTGCTTCCACGGGGGCAGGGCGTCGCCGACATCCTCAGCAGGGTCGGGCAGCTTCAGCACGATCCCGGCCGGAAAGGTGTAGTACCCGAGATACTGCGGATTGAGATTCATCAGCCGGTCGGTGTACGCTTCGCTCCCCAGCTGGGAGAAGGCGATGCTGTCCCACATATCGCCCTGAATGGTGGTGTAGGTCTTACTCATTTGTAGGCCCTCCTTGCGGTGTCGATGCCGGCCTCCTCCATGACTTCAAGGACGCGCTCGGCGAACTCGTCTCCGTACTCACGCAGAGCTTCCACCGTCTCGGGCGATGCGCCGCCGTTGATCTGAAACACGATCTGCAGCTCCACCGATCCGGCGCCGGAGCCTGCGCCCGGCTCTGCCGAAAGCGCGCCGTCGCCATGGATGGCGTGCAGTGCCTCCAGCAGCTGCGGGGCGAAGGTGACGGCCTGGATCTCCATGCTCTCGCGCATAGCGGCGGTCTCCTCGGCGGTCATGACCTGCTCGCCGCCGTTGAAGTAGACCAGCTCCGGGCCGTTTTCGCCGACGAGGGCAAAGCCGGGTGCGGCGGACTGCGTACCAACTGCGTAGCCGGGAATGCTGCCGGCCGTTCCGGTACCGGACGCGGACAGTGCGGCTCTGGCTGCGGCGGCGACGCGATTGTAGGCAGCGGTCACCTGGGGCAGCATACCGACAGCTCCGTCGATAAATCCCTGAATGGTGGCCTGCGCGCTTGCCTTGGCCTCGTCGCCAAGGTCCATCGCTTCAATGTCCTCAGCAAGCGCCGTCTGCAGCTCGTCCATGGTGGCCGTGAAGTCGGTCTTGAGGTCGGCTACGCTCCCCGCTGCGTTCTGCTGCTCCTGCTGCAGAGTCTTCCAGTTGGCTACCATCGTGGCCAGCTGCTCGTCGGTGGCGCCTGCCATGCCGGCGATCGCGTTCACGCTGTCGGAGCTACCGTCAGCAAAGGAGGCGATCATGTCGCTCAGCCCCTCGATGTCGGCGCTGCGGTCAGTTAGGGATTGCAGGTTGGCGTTGTAGTCCTGCCAGTAGGTGATCTGGCTCTCCAGTGCAGAATTGATGCTGCCTGCGCTGGTTGCAACGACCTTTGCGGCCTCGTCCCAAAGCTGATACTGTCCGGATATGCTTTCGTATGCCGCGCTGTACGCCTCGTTGTAGGACTCCACAAGGGCGTTGATCTTTTCCTGTACGCCGGAGATGGCAGCCTGGAACTCGCTGACCTGTGCAGCAGCCTCCTCGGACGCGCCAGTGCCTTCGTTCATGGAAGCGGTCAGATTCTTGACCGCCTCTTCCGCGAGGGCGATCTCCGCCTCAGCATCGGAAACGGCGTCTGCGTCCTCCTCCATCGCCTTGTTGTAATTTTTGATGGACTTCTCAGCCGCCCATATCTCGTTGTTGGTGTCGTAGATGGAGTTTTGCAGGTCGTAGTATTCCTGCGAGAGAAAAGCGGTCGCATCGGTGTAATAGCCGTACTGGTCGTAATAGGCATCCGCCTGCTTCTGCGCGTCTGCCCATAGCGCATCCATCTGCGCGTAGGTATCAGACAGCTTCTGCTGGGCGGCCTCCAGACTGTACTGCGCCTTGGTGAGTCCAATGCTGTTTTCTTCTGCCTCGATCAGCACGGCGGAATACTGGGAGTACAGCTCGGTGAGCTGATCCTGATAGGCCTGCTGCATGGCATTCTGCTTCCACGCCTCGGTGTTAGCGCGGAGCGCTTCGGTGCCGCCATTGATGGTGTCGGTTTCGAGGTCGATATAATCGGCCAGCTCCGGTACCACCTGGCAGAGCAGAGCCAGGGTGTTGTGGTACTGCCTGTGCTGCTCGTCGGTATTGAGCCCTGCCGCCTCCATCTCCTCCAGCTTGCCGATGTAGGTGTCTGCGACGCCTGCAGCGGCCATGGTGGAGGTAACGGTATCATCATAGGTGGCCTTGGCCTCGTCCATCGCCTCCCGCATTCCGCGGGCGGCTTCGGTCAGCTCCTTCACACTGGGTACGGCGTCATTCGCCGCAGCGGTGGCCAGAGCAACGATGCCAGCCGTGATTGCGGCCACGGCAGCGGTAACGCCCATGATGACATTGACGCCGGGGATCGCCGCAGTGAGAATTGCACTGGCGGCTGCGGCTATCTTTGCAGCGACCGCATAGGCAGCCAGCGCGGCGACGACCGCGCCGATCACGCCTGCAAAGGCGGTGATGGCATTGACCAACGCCGGGTTCTTCTGAATGAACGCCGTAATGCTGTTGAGGACCTTCGTGCCGACGCCGTAAGCCTCGCTGAGCGCGGGAGTATAGGCGTCGCCGATGGCTACCTTGAGGTTGTTGTAGGCGTTCTGCATCATGGTCAACCGGCTCTGCGCGGTGGCGTAGCGCTTGTTGGCCTCGTTGGTGAGGGCGGTATTCTGCTGCCAGGCGGTATTTGCAGTGTTTACCGCGCCGGTCATCTGGTCTGCAGCAAGACCCAGGGCTTTGAGCATATTGCTCTGCCGGATGCCGGTCAGACCCAGGTCTTCCAGTACGAGGACGGTGCTCTCGCCCTGCTCGTCCAGCTTGCCGAGCCCGCCGATGAAGGAAGTCAGGGCGCTCATGGCGTCGTTCTTCCACGCAGAAGAAAATTCTTCGGAGGACATACCCGCGATACGGGCGAACTCCGAGAGGTCGTCCCCGCCCTTTGCAACGGCCTTTTCAATGGCGTTGAGCGTCTGGGTCATGGCGGTACCGCCCGCCTCGGCTTCGATGCCGACAGAGGACATCGCCGCCGCCAGAGCCATGATCTCCGGCTCGGTCAGTCCGGCCAGCTTACCCGCCGACGCCAGGCGCGTACCCATCGCCACGATCTCGGATTCCGTCGTGGCGAAGTTGTTGCCAAGGTCAACGATGACAGAGCCGAGCCGTCCGTAATTGTCCGTTGCCATGCCGGTAATGTTGGCGAAGCGCGCAAGGGAGGTTGCTGCCTCGTCAGCTGTCATGTTGGTGGCGGTGCCGAGCATGGTCATGATCTCGGTGAAGTCCAGCAGGGCGTCCTTTTGGATGCCGAGCTGTCCCGCGGCTTCGGTTACCGCCGCGATCTCCTCTGTGGTGGCGGGGATCTCCGTGGACAGCGCCTTGATGGAATCCGACATTGCCGCCAGTTCCTCGTCTGTGAGGTCTGTGGTCTTGGCGACGCCGGTAATGGCGCTCTCAAAGTCCATCGACGCCTGCGCGCAGCTGGCGAAGTATTCGTAGATCTCTTTCAGGGCGACGGCGATGCCTGCGGCCACGATGGCCTCGTGTACCTGATTAAAGGCCTGCCCCGCCTTATCGCCGAAGGTCATAGCTTTATCGGCGGCCTCGCCCTGCTTCTTTTTCAGCGTGTCGATCTTGCCGGCAAGCTGCTCGGAGCTATGGGAGAGGTCGTCGGTATTGACGCCCGCCTCTTCCAAAGCCCCGCTCAGCTCGTTCAGCTTTGCCGTCTGCTTCTCCAGCGAGGCGGAGGTCTTGTCGATCTGAAGCTGCTTTGCCAGCAGCTTGTTCTTCATGTCGGCGGACTCGTTGCCGGTCTCCTCCATCTCCCGCTGGATATTGTCATATTGCTGCCGCAGCATTTCCAGCCGCTTCCGTGTCGCTTCCACGGCTGCCTGCTGCTTTTGGAATGCGGAAATATCCGCCTGTGTCTTGGAGATGGCCTGGATTTCCTTCTGCATGGACACAATTTCCTGCTGAGCGGCCTTGAAGGTCTTGCTGTAACTGCCTCCAAGCTGCGCGTTCAGCTGGAATAGCATCTCATACTCTTTGCGGCCTGCCATAGACGGCCCTCCTTTCAGATTTATTTATTCTTGCGTCGCTCCCGCGCCTCCTTCACAAGCTGGTTGCTGACTTTGATCCACTTGCACAGGGACGGCAGGGGCAGCGATAGCCAGTAGGAAACGGGAGTCTGATTGGTTTTAGCCATCGTAAGACATTGCCTGCGGAGCCAGACGCCGCCGTCGCCGGTTACAGCTCCGATGCCAGCAAAAAAGAGCGAGCCTTGCCTCTGACGCGGTTGAACTCGAAGATGGGCAGGGCGCGCAGGGCGTCGTCGCCGATACGGCGGGGACGGCCGCTGGCGTCAATGATGGTGTTGGTGCAGGCTCGCGCCGCCATGCGCACCAGGAACTGGCCGGAGAAGGTAGGCGAGATGGTGGGCTTGCCGATGGCCTGAAGCTCGTCCTCGATGGCAAGAGCGTCATCGCCGGTCAGCCCCTCAAAGTCGAAGTTCAGCTCGTCAAAGGTCTGCCCCTCGTAGGTGAAGGGCCTTTTCAGCTTGAGGGTGAAGTTGCCTACGCTCTCCTTGGCCTGCGCCTCGGCGGCGGCGTACTCGTCGTGATCGACGGTGGAGAAAGCGTCGGCGGGAACAACGGTCTTGTTGATATCAGCCATGGTGATAACTCCTTTCAAATCTCAAAAAGATGCCCGGAGCGGATGTTCCGCCCCGGGCTTTTGTCAGGTCTCTTACATGCCGAGCGCCTTGCGGACGTCGGCCAGGTAGTCGGTGCCGTTGACATAGCAGATGAAGTTGAGCTGGTCGACCTCACGCACCTTCTTGCCGTCAATGTAGGTCGCCCAGTAGCGGACGGCGTACTCGCCGGAGCCGTTGGAGGGCGCGGCGGGGGCGACGGAGCCGCCCTTGTCACTCTTGGGAATGACCACAAGAATGTGCTTGACGGCGCGGACGACCACCTTGCCTGCCACGACATCTTCGTCCTGCTGCGCAACGCGCAGGTCGATGGTGTGACGGCGAGGCTCGGAGAGCTTCACGCTCTGATCGGTGACGGTGCGGAAGTTGAGGCCCAGCGTCATCGCGTCGAAGTGGCCGAGAATGACAGACTCCACATTGCCTGCGATGCCGGCGCCAGAGATGGACTGCGTCAGCGCGGTCAGGTCAGGCAGGGTTGCCTGTGCCATACCGACATATTCAACAGAGTCCTCGTAGACCTTGAAGTTGATAATGCTCTGATCCATGATTCAAACCTCCTTTTAGCCCTGCAGGGCGCTGGTGACATAGCTGGCGTCATACTCCAGCACGAAGTCGATCTCCTGAGCGGGAGAGGGCGGCGTCATGTAGACATGGAGCTTGATGATGCCGGCCATGAGGTTGGTCAGCGGGTTTTCGTTCTCCAGCATCTCCACGCGAGCGCCCAGAAGGTAGCCCATACCCACCAGACCGTTGAGCCAGATGTTGGCGGAATCGAGAACGGTGTCGATCAGGCGGCGGGTCATAGGCTTGTCCAGCTTGCTCCAGAAGGTCTTGACGAGGGAGTTGCCGACCCAGCCGAACATACGGCTGACCGGGATAAAGTAATCCTTGACATCGGTGTTGGAGGGATAGCAGGCGGTGTAGTTGCCCCACGCCACCCAGCCGCTCATGAAGTTCAGCGCAGTATCCACGCCGATGCCGTTGAGGTAGTTGGCCTGCGCAAGCGTCAGGTTGACCTCGGTGCCGTCCTCCAGGCAGAGGCCGTCACACTGCAGCCCCTTATTGGAGGGAGACTCATAGGGGCAGCCGCCGTTGCCGGTGTCGATCTGCGCCATCAGCCCTGCCATCTGGGTAGACAGGTGGAACTTATAATCGCCCAGCTTCGCCATCGGCCAGAAGGCGATCTCGTCCTCGTCGGCGATGTTGGCGGCGTTCTTCTTGGTGAGAACATCGGAATAGGCACGCGCGCCGGAAGCACCGCAGTCGATGTCGATCAGCGCCTTGGCACGGAACAGGCCGTTGATGTTGCCTGCCTTGGCGGTCATTGCAGCGGCCACGGTAGACTGCTGAGAATAGCCGGGGGCGCACAGCAGATCGGGGACGATGCCCAGCAGGGTCAGGCACAGCTCCACATTCTCCATCGCGGAGGCGATGTCAGATGCGGTGACGGTGGATGCCTTGACCTTGTTGTAGGCGATGTTTACCTGCTCGGCGTCATAGGCGCTGCCGGTAGACAGCAGCTCCACCACCAGATGCTCGCCGCTGTAATAGGCGTTATAGTCGGTGCCGGACACATAGGCAGAGCCGGTACCGCCGGCAGGCTTGATGACCAGAGTGGAATCGTTGATGGCCGCGATGGGAAGCTTCACCTTGTGCTCCGTCACCGCAACATCAGCCGCGGCAGACGCCTCCTTTGCGGTGGCGATATCCAGAACATTGCAGAAAATGACAGGCTGGCAGGCGAACAGCTTGAAGTGCGAATACATGAATTCGCAGAGCGTGTAGGTTGCCCAGTCGTCGGAGTAGCCCAGCTTCTCCACCGCCTCAGACCAGCTGGTGCAGAGAACAGGGGTGCCGGGGGCAGCAGGCTTATCCGCCGCCTGAACAGGAGCCAGACCGACCACGAAGGGGACGCCGGACTCCGCCACGACAGGGGTGCTGACGCTGGTAGCCCGCTGAGAGACATATACGCCGTGGTTCATTGAAATTTCCTCCTTACTTCATGCCCTTGGCCAGCTTGTGATAATTCACATACAGCAGGTTCCCAGGCGTTTTGACTTTGATGCGGTCGGCGGGGAGCGTTTCGTCGCTCACCACCAGCGACGCGATCAGCGGGTGCTGCTCGATCACCGGGGCAAGGGAGTCAAGGACTTCCTTCCGGCCGCCGCGATAGATGGTGCCGCGCTGGATCACGCCCATCATGGTCGGACCGAGATAGACGCAGAAGCCGCCGGTGTCGGCGACCTTCTTCGGCGCGGCAGGCTTTTTCTTTGCCGTCTTTGGTGCGGCGGTCTGATCCGCCGTGTCGATGATTTTTTCGCTCATAGGTTAACCTCTCTTTCCACGGGGGGAAGCATCCATGTGGAGATCATTTCCCCCACGAAATAGGGGGCGGTGTCATCGGGATAGACTATCGTTTCAAGCCCCGCCTCCAGGTCAAGGGTAAACTGCCCTCCGATTACGACCTGCCTGAGCATCGCAATGCGCAGCCGTTCCATGAGATTCAGCAGCATCAGCCCGCCCTCCTGCTCGTCATCGTTATAGACACAGCAGATAGACCGGACCTTGGCGCTGGAGGTCACACGCTGTCCTTGCGGCTGTTGATCCATGCCGGTAATGACCTGGTGCAGCACATAGGGAGCCTTCTTGGTGGCAGAAGTGCCTTCCGGCAGGCGCGTCAGGTAGACCTTTGCAGGGCGGAAGCTCTGCTCCGTGTCGCCCTTCTGCAAACGGGTCGGCATGATCAGGTCGGCGGTGACCTCCTCGGTAAAGGCCCGCAGGCGTTCCAGCAGAATGATCCTTGTCATAAATCAGCCTCCCCATCCGTTCAGCACGCGTAGGATTTCATGCTCAACGCGCTTTTCGTAGGTGTCGCGGATCGTTTCGTCCATCTTCTCGATGACTTCTTCGTTCCGCATCATGTGTCCGGTAGACGGACCAAACTTCTGCTCCACAGGAAAGCGCGGAGAGCCGACGCGCTCGAAAACGGCAGTCGGGCCGAAAATGCGGGCCACGAATGCGTGTTGAAGCGTCGCAGCTCCGCCGTTGCGCATTACCTGTGTCTGCACGGTACCGTCCCGGCTGTATGTGGTGTTGAAAGTCAGCAGCGGGAGCACGGTTCCGGAGAAACTGATGCTCATACCCATCACGCCTCCCGCACCGCCTGTGATGTGGGTCTTGGAGTGAACTCTCCGCATGAATTCGCCCTTGTTGATGGTGTACTCGGCGGCGGCGAACTGTCCGGCGCGGGTCTTGGCTGTATCTCCGGCGCGCCTCAACGCGGAGAACGCCGCTTTGTAAACGCCGCCGGGGATATTGTGCAGCAGCTTGTTCACGCGCTCCAGGTTGTCGCCGCCGACCTCGTTGACGCGGATAAAACTCATTCGTCCACCGCCTCCAATTCCACGCGCAGCATACCCATCTCACAGACTGAGGACGCGACATAGAACTCCCGGAAGAAGCCTCCGCCGCCCTCCTGGTCGTTGATCCTGATACGCTGCCCCCGCTCCGGCTGCACCCCGCCGAGATCGGACAGGGCGCAGTGGAGAACGGAGGAAACGATGTAAAGCCCCTGGGCATGGTCGCTCATCAGCTGGCGGCGGTCCTTCTCCTTCAGGCCGGAGAGGACGATGGGAATATCCTCGTAGGTCGCCCCGTCGTACTTGACGGTGCGCTTTTCCGCGAACTCGTCGCAGTTGAGGAACACGCCGAAGTTGTCGCGGGCGACCATATCCTTGAAGCCGCTCATACCACAGGCGCCTCCGGCGTCAGCACAGGGGGCGCTTCGCCGTCGTCCACGCCGTCGTCGTCCTCGGCGATCGCGTCCTCCAGCGGAACATCCGTAATGGCGGCGATCAGCTGCGCCTTGGTCTTGAGCTTAGCGGTGTCGATACCCAACTCCTTGGCCAGCTCCGTGAGCTTGGCGTTGGTCAGCGTTTTGAGCTGCTCGGGGTCAAGATGGGCGCTTTCCTCGCCCTCTGCGCCCTCGCCGCTGTTAGATGGGTCAGCGCCAGCCCCGCTACCGTCCTCGCCCGCAGGGGGCGTTGCAACAGCGGGAGAGGGCGTTTCTTCGGCGGGGCGGGCGACACGCAGGGCAAAAAGGCGCTGAGCCTCCTCTTCGGAGACCTCGCAGATACCGCCGCGGTCGATGGGAATGGGGTGCTTCGAGCCATCCGGCCTGTAGCCGTATGTGCCGCAGATGATCTCAATTTTCGTCATAGCAGTCTCCTTTCCGCGCCGGGTCAGGACACAACTTCGGCCGCGTAGATGTACGGGCAGTAGTTGTGAGGAGCAGCCAGCGGACGCGCGCCCAGACGCAGCTTGCGGATGTCCGCCTCCTGGTTCAGAGAGAACTTCGGAACGCGGGCCGCGGCATGACTGGCAAAGGCGGTGGAGCCGTAGTCGATCTGGGTGATCTGGCCGTACATCAGATGGCCGCAGCCAGGGGCGGTGACCATCGCAGAGGTGGCGGGGAAATACTTCTGCTCGGTACCGTTGTTGTCGATGTAGGTTTCGTCTACGGAGATCAGGTTCAGCTTGAAGCCGCCGAAATTAAGCGTACCCATATAGACCACGCCATCGTAGCGGCTGAGCTCCTGGTCGATGGTACCGATGATAATGCCGCTGTTGCGGTCGAGCAGCTTCTGCACCTTCTCCATGTCGAGGATCGCGTCGGCTACGTCAGAGCCGAGCACCAGGTCGGCCGCGCGCAGGCCGCGCTTGGAGAGCTTGCGGCACATGGCCTTCACATCGCCGAAGAAGTCGCCGCCCGTGGCGTTCCACTTGGTGGCCACGGTATAGGTGTGGTCACTGGCGTCATCGAAGAACTTGACATACAGCTTCTCACCCTCGGTCTTGTCGTCGATGTAGGTCTGCATGGTGCAGGCGTTGTTGATCATGGTCTGCGCGCACATCCACTCCTCGCGGCGCACGATGCGGCGGTCCATGTCGGTCAGATCGTCCAGCTGCAGACGCGCCGCGCGCTGGGCGGGGGTGCTGTTGGCGTAGATCGCCTCGCCGAAGCCGCGCTTGGTCAGGTCATCCAGCGTCAGCAGACGGGACGGCGCGATGAAAGCGGGCTGGTACTCATGGATGGCATAGCCGATGCGGTCCATGGGGATGTCACCGGCGCGGGCGGAGACGAACGCCGCCATCTTGCGGTCGCCCTTGCGGTACTCGGTCAGCACCTTGTCGCAGGCGAAGATGTCGCGCTCCCCGGTGGGAAAGTAGCGGTCGCGGAAAAAGGTCTGCTGAGGAACGATCTCCTCGGCGATCGCCATCAGCACATAGGTATCGAAGAAATTCAGTTCAGCCATTGTTGATTCCCTCCTTAGTTGGCAGCGGCGGCAGCCTTGAAGACGATGCCGCGCATACGCAGGTTGTCCTTATCGCTCTCGGTGATGGTGTAGCTGGCCGAGACCGTCACCTTGCCGATGTCGAAGCAGCCGGCGGTGTAGACTGCCACCTTCTCGTCGGCGGCGGTGCCGACGTCGATGTCGTCGCACAGGATGCAGTCGGGGGTCAGGGTCTCGTTTTCCTTGGCCGTGCTGCCGAGAACGACCAGCTTGCCGTCGCCGGCCGTGCCGGAGGACTTGGCAAGAATGGTGCCGCGCTTGAGCGTGGCCGCAGCGGACAGCTTGCGGATAACGCCGCCGCGCACTTCGGGCGCGGGCTTGATGTCGGTGATCAGACCGTCAAAGGTCATCTCGCCGAGCTTTTCACTCAGATTGATCATGTTCTTAGCCCTCCTTCTTCTTGCCCAGCAGGTCAGCGACCATGCTCCGGGCGTTGGTCATGCGCGCCTCGGGGGTGTCGTTCTTCTCGCCGTCTTCGCCCTCGGGCGTTTCGACTGCGGGGGCAGGAGCGGCAGGAACGCCCTCGGCGCCGGATTCCTCGCTGTCGTCCTTCAGATCGGTCAGAAACTTCTTGCCCTGCTTGGCGGCGTTCTTGGCCGCTGCCATCAGCAGGTCGGCAGCAGAGCAGGGCTTGTCGCCGTACTTGGCCTGCTGCACGTCCGTCGCGTCGAGCAGACCGGAAATCTCGTCGATCTCCTGCATACGCGCACGCTCGGCCTTGATCGCGGTGTTGACCGCCTCAGTGTGATCGACGGAAGCACGGGCGTCGGCCTCCACCTGGGCGATCTCGTCCGGGTACTTCGCCCGGAGCTCTTCCTTAGTCATGGAAATTCCTCCTTCATCGCCGGTGACTTCCGGCTTGTTTTTATCTGTCTCAACCGGGGCGGAGGCCTCGGGTGTGACCGTGGGAATGTTGTCCGGCGCAAACATGCCGGGGGCAAGGTGCATCTGCCTCCCGTTCACGAACAGGCTGCGCCCGTCCGCGCTGGCGGCGATGCTGGTCGGCTCCGCGTCCTCGATCAATTCGTCCGCAAAGCCCTTGTCGATGGCCTCGCGGCCTGTCATATAGGTCGTGTCCGCCATCATGTGGGAGATCACCGTGGCTGACAGCCCGGTCTTGCGCGTGTAGACCTCCATCTGCATCTTGTCCCACGCCTCCTGCTGGGTAGCCTGTTCCCGTAGCTCGTCGGCGTTGTAGCCGCCCCACAGGAAGGTCCAGCATTTGTGGATCATGACGAGGCTGGAGGGATTGACCCTGACCGTATCGCAGGCGCACATAATAAGACTGCCGCCGCTCATGGCCACGCCGTCCACAATGCAGGTAAGCTTCGTGCCGTTCCGCGCCAGCTCCCGCAGGCGGTTGTGGATCATGTTGGATGCTCCGGCGTCGCCGCCGTAGCTGTTCATGCGGATAGTGATGGACGTGCAGCCGGAGATCTGCTTGAGGTCCTCCAAAAACTCGGAGAGCAGGATGTACTGCCCCTCGACGGGCTCGCCCCACCAGTTCGTGGGCTGCTCCTCGTAGATGTCTCCGTACATGGTGATCTCGGCATCACTGCCGTCCACCGTGGCCATCGTATAGACCTTTTTCGAGATGCTGACGGCGGGAGACTTTCGCCCAGCTCTCTTTGCCGGAATACTCATGCGCATTACCTCTTTTCTTTCCAGATATCGCTTGACGGAATGTAGGGACTGTTCAGCCACTCGCGGATTCCCGCGCGGCAGTTCTCGTTGCAGCGGCGCTCCATGTTCTTCGGGCAATAGGCGCAGTAGTCGCTTGCATAGTTCCAGATGGCGAGCGCCATGCTTCGCACATTCAGGCTCTGCAGATGTTCGAAGTTAGTCTTCATCGCCGTCACCTTCTTTCGGCGATGCCGATACAACGGTGACCTTGTTGCCTCCTGCCTGTGTCAGCAGCTCGTTTTCACGCTGCAGCTGCTCCACGTTCTCCTCCCAGTCGCCGCCGCTCATTTCGCGGCTGACCTGCTCGTGGGTCTTGATGGCGTTGTCGATCAGCATGAGGGCGGCTTCTGCCTCCTTCTTGGGGTCAAGGCTGCCCTGCACGGGGCCGATCCAGCGCGCGCCGCACCATGCCTCTCGCACAAGGGGGTCCGTGAAGAAGCCGGGGGCGTTGATGCGCCCCAGAGCGACCGCTTCGGCCAGGAACATCTCATAGACCGGCTGGCAGAAGTCGTCCACAAACCACTTCCGGCGCATTTTGAATGCTTCCCACGCCTCCAGCAGCGCGCCTCGGCTTGCGGAATAGGAGCTGTTGAATTCCTTGATCAGCACATCGTAGGGGAGCTCCAAAGCAGAACCGATCAGCTTGCACAGCGTCTTGACAAAGGTCTCAAAGCCAGCGGTGGGGATGTTCGGATTGCCGAAGTTGACCTTTTCCCCGGGGGCGAGGTGCGTCACCGTACCCGGTCCCATCTCGTACTCGTTGTCATCATCGGAGATGTTGTTCGCCACCGGTCCGCCGTCCGCGTTGACCTCGGCGGGGACGCCGGCAATATCTCCTGCGCCGACCTCGTTGAAGGGTGTATCGGAGGGGTCGGTCTCCGTTTCGATCCATGCAGTGAAGAAGCTCTGCACCAGCGCCGCCATCAGCTCGGACTCCGTATAGCGCCGAAGCTGGAGCAGCGGCTCGATGACCTGCGCCAGATAGGGAACGCCGCGGTACTGGTCCGGGCGCTCACTGTCCATGATGTGGAGAATGTTCGGCAGGCCGGTCTTGGCGCCGTAGGCCTCAACGCGCTGCCACTTCTGCGGCTCGCTGGTGATCTGGTGCGGGTAGGTGTTGCTGATGTGATAGGCGACCACGCGGCCGTTGCCATCCACCTCCACGCCGTCGTAGACCTTGTGGCCTGCGCCGGGCTTTCCCTCGGGGATCTTGCCCTCCACGAAGCCGCCGATGGTGACACCGCCGCCATATTCGCTTGGCGTGCAGGCGCGGTCCGCCTCCACGATGTGCAGCCGCAGGGTATAGGGGTTTAGCGGTGTTGCCGGGTATCGCTTGACCAGCGCGAACACGTCGCCGCTGAGCAGCCACGACTTCAAGGCGAGCTGCTGCAAACTCTCAAAGTTGTTCAGGCCCAGCGCGTCGCAGTTCTGCTTTTTCCCTGCCCACAGCCGGAATTCCATCTCCGCCGCGTGCTGCCACTTCTTCGCCGCCTCCGGGGAGATGCCCAGCACCTCGCGGTCCACGGACGCTTTGAGCGTCAGCCCCGTCCCGATGACCTTGGTGCGGTTGGTATTAATCGCCGCCGTAGCCACCGGCGCGGCCATGTAGAGCATTCGCGCCCTCTGCCGCAGGGTGGCGTTGTTGCGGTTGATGTCCTCATTGGGAGCGCCGCTGTCCGGAACAAATCCCTTGAGCGCCCGCCGCGTCAAGCTGGCCCCGGCTTCGCTGTACCCCTTCGCCTGCGGCGCGGCTGCGCGGCGGCGGTCTTTCTTGTTGCTCAATGCTTATCGCCTCCCGTTTTCGGAATAAAAAACAGGCCGCCCGGCGGCGAAAGGAGCAAACTCCGCCAGGCTGCCTGTGCAAAAAGCCCTTTCGGGCGCTTTGCCGGTATCATTTTCGTGACCTCACGAAAAAGGTCACCAGTCGCGTGGAACGATGCCGAAAGCCTTTCTCGGCTTGCGGCCGTTCAGCTCCGCTAAAAGCTCATCGACCTTCTTCTCCGCGTCTTCAATCTCGTCCTTCAGGTCGGGCAGGTCGAAGCGCGTCAGCTCGCGGTCGTCGATGACATAGCTTTTTACGCCGCCATCCACAAGGGCCAGATATGCGGCGCGCAGCTTGGAAAGGGCGCTCTGCCAGAAGTCCAGCCGCGCCCGCAGTTCAACTTTATCCATATCGGACACCTCACCAATCGTCGTAGTATTTCTTTCCGCTTCTGCGCTTCGGCCTCTGCTTGGCGGCAGGAGGCGGCATGACAGGCGTTGCAACAGGGGCAGGAGCGCGTTCGCCGCCCGCCTCCTTTAGCCGCCTGTCTATCTCGTCCAGGTTCTTAGGAAGCGCCTTGAACGCCGCCAGCGCGTAGTTGCGGCAGTCCAGCGCCTCGTTGCGCTCGTGGCCGGGGATCTTCTTCCACTGCCACGGCTGCTTTTTGTTGGGGTCGTAGACCTTGACCTCGGAGAGCAGCCCTGTGAAGTAGCCGGAGCCGTAGTCATCCCGCTTGGGGAAGTGACAATATTTCGCGCCCGGCGTCTGTACGCGCAGGTTGTCCATGATGACCTCCTTGCCGGAGTCAACGCCAATCTGGTACTGCCAGCAGGTGCCGACCGCCGTCTGCTTGATGATGATCTTCTGCTTTTTCGGCGGCGCGGTGTAGGGCTTATCGCTGCCGGGCATACCCTTGATGCAGAACACCTTTTTGCCCAGCCGCGCCCGGCACTGCATACGGACCTCCTGCGTGAAGTGTCCGCCCTCGTCCACAAAGGACATTGACATTTTCAGCCCCACGCCGTTCTCAAAGCGCAGAACACGGTCAAATACCAGCTCGTCCAGCTGCGCCCATACGGCATCGTCGTCGGGCCGTCCCATGACGATGCCCTTCTCAATGCCCCAGGTCTCACCAAAGTGGCCGTGGCCGACGATCTCGTATTCCATGCGGTCGTCCTGTGTATCGACGCCGGCCGTCAGAACAAGCACGCCCTCCGGCAACTCGGCGGGGTATTCCTCCCGGCGCGCCATCAGACTGTCCTCGTCCTCCAGGTCGCCGCGATCCTCCCACAGCTCGCCGAAGCAGGTGTTGTAGACGACCTGCATCTTGCGGGTACTGCCGATGGCGTTCAGATATTTCAGAATAATGGATTCCCAGCTCGCCCACTGGCTGACAAAGGCGTTCAGCCAGAACGAGCGCGTGCCCTGCTCATAGGCGGCGGGGTTGTCCGCCTCCCATCTTGCCGGGGCGCGCTTCATTTCCGCCTCGGTGGAGATGCAGCCGCAGCCGGGGCAGGCATAGTAGACGCTGCGGACCTTGTAGGTCTTTTTCCCCGCGACGATGATCTCGTCGTGCTCAAAGCGGATGTCCGCCCATTGGATCTCGTGATACTCGCCGCAATGAGGGCAGCGGGATTTCCACCGTTCCATCGTGCCTGTCGCGTAGGCGGCTTCAATGGCGCTGGCGTTTTTGACGGTGGGCGTGGACACCTCAGCGCTTTTCGCGTTGTAGAATGTCGTCTGCCGCGCCATCGCCAGATCCCACGGGTCGCCCTCGTTACCGGCGGACAGCGCCCAGCGGTCGCGCTCGTCACCCAGCACATAGCGGATAGGCTTTGACGCCAGAGCGTGGGCCTCGGTGGAGCCGCACATCGTGAGGATGCCTCCGGGGTAGGTCTTTTGCAGGATGGTATTGCCGCTGTCACGGCTCTTGGGGTCACTGACCTTTTTTCGCAGCGTGGGGCAGTCGCGGATCATCGGCGCGATGCGGAGCTTGGAATACTCCTTTGCGTCAATGGTGGTAGGGTGGACAAACAGGATCGAGCCAGGGTCCTGGTCGATCACATAGCCGATGCAGTTATTGAGAAATTCAGACTTGCCGACCTGGGACGCGGCCACCATGACGATGTACCGTATCTTTGGGTCGGTCCATGCATTCATCGGCTCGCGGAGATAGGGGGTGCGCTCGGTGCGCCACGGTCCGGGCTCTGCGGCGCTCTCGGCAGACAGGCGGCGATTCTGCTCCGCCCATTCGGTCACGGTCAGGTCGTCCGGCGGCTTCATGCCGGCCAAGACTTTCCCGATGACGGCATTCAGCCTCTTTACCCGCTCGCGGGCCTCTTTCTCCTCTATGAGCCGGCGCGTTTCCTTATCCGTCATCGGCATCACGCCCGCTGTCAGCTTCCCAGGCCCTCCGCTCCCGGACGCGCTCCTCGTATTTCTTTGGGTCATAGCGGTAATTGGAGAGCTCCCGCATGGCCTTGTTGACCTCGCGGCGGATAATCTCGGCGGCCTCCGCTGGGGAGTTCGCCGAGGCCACGTCCACGGCCAGTCGGCCGGGCAGGGCCATCATCGCCCCGCGAATGGCATAGATCAAGTCGGTAGTCATCGCGGCCACGTCCTCGCTCCGGTGCATGGTACCTTTCAGCTCCTCGGCCTCCAGCTTGGCGATGGTGGCCTTGGACGCTTTCATCGTCGTTTCCGCCACGCGGCGGGTCTTCTCCAGCTTCTTGTCCTCCTCGTCCATCGGACCGTCAGACAGGAACTTGATATATCGCTGGACGGAATCAGCCAGCCGGAAGAAACCCTTGCGGCAGGTCGGCACGGTGCCGTCCTGCGCCATCTGCTGCACGCGCCGGGCAGACACGCCCAGCACCGTCGCCAGCTCTGTTGTGCTGACCTCAGTCTCGTCGGTAATCTTCTCGCTTTGTCCAGCCATATAGCAAACTCCTTTCCGTGGCGATGGAGCGGGACTCACCAGAATTGCACTGGAGCACCGCCCAGAGGCGGCGAGACCATTATCCCGCGCTGTGGTCTTATCTTCATAGGAGGCCTTTATCGAAACTCTCCCCACATTCTCGCGGAGAAGAGCGGATAAAGCAGAGGGAATTACGGCAGATACCGCCGCAGGTGCCTCGATTGGCACCAAAAGCATCGGCTGGTGCGTAACGAAATGCCTGATTTTTGCCTTGGTAACTACGCTTTTTTCGGGGTCGGCGAGCCCGCGGCGTGTGGGGCGGGGGTCGTCACAGTACCTTTTGCCGTCGTCGCCTGTTGCAACGCATTTCCCCGCCCTCAGCGCGACGATGCCGAGAGGGGGAGGGCGCAACACAGCCAGACGCAGATACGCCGCTCTCGTGCGATGTATGCGCCTGGCTGTGGTATTGTGTTATAACTTCGTCAGCAATTCCGCATGGCTATACCCCTTAACGCCCTTGGTCATCATGCCGAGGAAGTCATCACGCGAGAAATCAGAGAGCCGGAATACTTCTTCGGGTTTCATTCCGAGCTGTTTGCCGATCTCCTGAACGGACTTGCCCTCGTCCAGCAGCCGCTTTACGATGGCTTTCATCGGCTCAAGCAGATGTGTACCACGAGCGCGATTGTGTGTGACGGTGCCGTAAATATCCTCGGTCGCATCATCATGCCGCACGATTACCACCGGCACCTTGCCTTTGAGCATGGTGTGCAGCGGCTCCTCTCCGGCCACGGTCCAGCGGTGAAAGCCGTCGATGATGGTGTAGTCGGGACGCACGACGATGGGAAGCGTCCAGCCATTGGTCATGATCGATTGCACCAGCAGTTTCAGATTCTCACGGTTGACCTTGTTGGGGTTGTAGTCATTGGGCTTGAGCTGCTCCCGGTCTACCCATTGCAGAGAGGATAACGGGGCGAACAGATCCGCGTCAGCCATTTGCCTCACCTCCCTTCCGGAAGCGCTTGGCGTAATCGGCATAGGCGCAGGATATGTCCTGATAGATGGCGCGCAGGGTGCGGAGCTTGGGATCACCAGCAGTCAGACCGCCGTACATTTTCTTGTAGTCGCGCGGCCGCGCCATTCCGTCCATCTGAATGAACATCTTGCGGTACTGCTTGGCGATCTTGCGCTTATGCTCCGTGTTGAAGAAGTCTCCCGGACGGACGAATAGCATCTCCTTCAGGAGCGCACGGTAGTCCTTGGTGTCCTCGCCCTCCAGCTCCCGGCGCTTCCTTGTGGTGCGGTGGAACATTTCGCTGTCCCAGTACAGCATGGCAAGGTAGGCATTCGGCTCGCGCCGAAGGACGCGCTCCATGAGAGAGGGGTCATATTCGCCCAGGTGTACCAGCACGGGTACGGTATCAACAGAGAAGAACTGCGACACGCGCAGCTGATTCCGATTGACGCCGACCTGATACATCTGCAGGTAGACCTCGGGGACTTCGATGCGCTGGTCTCGCAGGTACAGCCAGACGTCCGCCGTCTTCCAGTCGTAGATGGGATAGATGGTGTTCGTGCCGGTGATGCCCTTTGCGCCCATATTTAGTGCCGCCATGTATTGGAGCCGCTGAATGGACTCTGCCGCGCGGACGCCGGTGATCATGATGCCGTCCATCGTCACGCGGGGCAGGAAGGATTGATAGTTGTCGATCCTTGGCCGGAGCTGCGGGTGATTGCGGATGGCAAAGGGCGGCGGCTGCCGCACCCAGACATCGCGCTTGCGCCGATCCCAGCAGACGAAGGTTTCATCGCTGGACAGCTCATTGAGACAGCTGAAATGCTTGACCTCGATGCACCACCATTGAAACTTGGCGCCGGCAAGCAGGAACTTCTTCCGCCACGCCCTGGTCGTTGCTTCAATGGAATCGAAGATTGCCTCCTCGTCCACGAAAAGGACGGTCAACTGCGAGGGATTGATCTCTCCAGCCTGGATCAGCTTATAGGTCAGGTCGGCAAGAACGATGCTGTCCTTGCCGCCGGAAAACGAGAGGTATACGGGAACGCCGTTGGAAAATACGTTCTTGATCCGCTGGCGCGCCGCAGTCACAACGTCGATGTCTGAGCTGATGCGCTTTACAGCCATATCCGCTCACCACATTTCGGGCAGAGGATAAACCTCTTAGCGGGCTCGGCGGAAGACGCCGTGCCGCTCTGTGCGGGTGCGACTTCCTCAGCCTGCGCCGCAGCAGCTTCTTCCCGGGCAGCGTATTTCTCGCGCGTCTCGGTGATGGCCGCAGCCTGCTCCGGCTCAATGGTGCCGTACTCAAGCAGGGCGTCGCTGGCTTCGTCAGCCTCCATCACCATCGCACGGAGAAGATCCTCTTCGTAGCCGGGAATGTCCAGGTCGTCTTTCAGGTCGAGGATAAAAGCGTCCAGCGCGGCCAAATCGTCAACGCCCAGGTCAAAGACGCGGTTATCGGCCAGCATGAGCTTTTTCTTCTCCGCCTCAGTCAGCCCGGACACAACATAGCAGTCCGCTTCTGTGCGGCCGAGGGAGAGCAGCGTTTCGTATAAGCCGTTGCCGGCGAGAATAACGCCGTCCTCATCGACCACGATGGGGCGGATCTGACCGAACATTTCGACAGAGCGGCGGAACTCCTTCAGCTGCTTGTCGGTGTGCATTCGGACGTTCCGATCCGGTCGCCGCAGCTCGGTCAGAGGCTTCTTTATGACCTTCATGCCTGCACCCCCTTCAAGAAGGCGCGAGCACTGTCGATCTTTTCAGCTGCCGCAAGGACGATGCCGGGGTCGATATCGTAGACCTCACGCCAGCCGTTCTCGATGCTGCCCGTCCATTGGCGGGCGGGCCACGGGTGAGTGCCGCACAGATATCCGTTCTTCCAGCCGTAGATCGGCGGAAGCGGGAGCTGATGGTAGTGAATATAGGCAAGGATGTGCTCATGCTTCCACGCAGCGAGCGGGCTGAATCGCGTAACACCTTTGCCATCGGTATAGATATTGCTGTTGCGACCGACATAATTGCCGTCCGCACGGCGGCGGCCGAGAATGATGACGTCCAGCTCGTGCGCCTTGAAGTATTCACGCTGCGCTCGGTGCTGCACGATAGAAAACCATCGTCCGGCCGCGGCGGAGTCCTTGGGGAAAAGCATCTCTTGATGCTTCGCCAGCCAGTCGATATCTTGATGCGTGTTGATGACTTCGCAGCCTGCCGGCTTATGCTCCTCGATCCACGCGGCAAAGGCGGGGTATTCCAGGTCGCACACGCCGATCATGCAGTCAGTGACGCCAGCCGCTTCGCACAGTTTGCCAAGGACAATACTGTCCTTACCTGCGCTCCACGCATAGGCCGCAGACTTACCCTCTGTATGGGCTTTGATGTCAGCAACAGCCGCGGCGGTCAAAGCGTCCAGCTCCTCACGGGAAACGGCGTCCTCGATTGTTGCAACGGCTTCCAGCCATGCGCTGTTGTCGATGCTCTGCTTCCTCCCGAGGCTCATGCCTTCACCGCCTTTCTCGAGGCGATAACGGCGACAAGGCCGCTGGATAGGACGGTCGTCAGACTGCCTGCCGCTTTCACAGCCGGAATGCCGGCGAGATTGCCGTAGGCGAAGATCGGAAGCCCGACACACAGCGCGGTCAGCACACCAGCAAAAACGCCCTTGCCCGTCAGCTTCTTACCGAGCAGCGTCATGACCGTCGGCAGCAGCGTCGAAGCGCGGAGCGTTCCGTAGAACAGGAACAGGTATGTCACCGTCAGGCCGGGAATGTTGGCGATGGCGATAGCCACGATCAGCAGGCAAAGCATGGTGCGGCGCGAAGTCTGCACCGTGTCCTTCCCAATGCCGAGCCAGTCTGTCGTGAGCGACGCTGCCGCGCAAAGGTTGCTATCCACTGTGGAGAGCAGGCCGGAGATAATCATAAACAGGAACGGGACCAGCACCCATGTCGGAAGCAGCGAGGAAACGAATTCAAAGTTGACCATGCCGGTGTCGCTGGCCACAAAGCCGGATCCAGCGGCGAGGAAGCCCACCGTTCCCATGCAGATTGGAACGAGCGCAAACAAAAGCGCACCGGCAAAAAACGATCTGCCGATGCGGTCGCGCCTGATTGCGAAAGCTCGCTGCCAGAAGCACTGATCCCCGAATGGGCCGGAGATCAGACCGACAGCCATCGGCAGACCGTAGCCCAGCAAGACTTCAATGCCCGTGGAGGAGGTGAGCGAGGTATATTCTCCGGAGACAGCACCGAGCCCTGCCTGTACCGTGTCAAAGCCGCCGGTCATGCGAAGGCTCAGAACGACCAGTAGAGCGCCACCCATGAGAATAATGCCCAGCTGGACAACATCGGTGATGATGGAGGCTTTCAGCCCGGAGAAGCGGGAGTAGGAATATGCGATAGCTGCCAGGGCGAGCGTCATGCTCCAGAATGGCAGCCCCGTAATGAGGGCCAGCGTCTTTCCCCCGGCGAGCAGCTGCACTGCCGTTGAAAGAACGGCCAGCGCGCCGAGCTGGAAGGAGTAGACGCCCTTGACCTTGCCGGAGTGATAGCGCTCCGCCATGTAGCCGGTCAAGGTGATGCCCTCCGGGTACTGCGCCCGGATCCTTTTTGCAAAGGGGATAAACAGGATCAGGCACAGCACATTCGGTACCGTAAACCAGAACATCCCCGGGATGCCGCGCGTATAGGCCATCTCCGAGGAAGTGAACAGTGAGGGAGCCCAAATCCAAGTGGCGGCGATGCTCATGGCGGCAATCGCCGAGCCGATGCGCCGGTCCGCCACATGGAAGCCCTCTGCGTCGGTCGTCTTTCGGGTGAACATCAGCGTGACGCCGATCATCAGCACCGCATAGACGGCCAGAATGACAATTCCGAACATTTTGGAAATCTCCTTTTATGATGTCACCGCTGCCCTCTGCTGGCGAACATCGGACCCGGTGCATGACCGGCGCGCAAGGAGTAACGCGCAGGCCTCAACCTCCTTCCCATACGAATGACGGCCACCCCGCGAGGGATGGCCGCCTGGCTTATGTAGGATTTTACGAGTCTAATCCTAATACATGGTGCGGGGAATATCAAGAAACGAGTTGCAACAGCGAAGAACAGCTTTTAACTACCGAGGTAGCGGTAACACACCATCTTTACCGAATCCTCCGAATTGCGGCCTCCTATGACCGCTGCGACCTCTTTCCATGCGAGCCCTCTCAGGAAGCGCAGCCGGAAGATCAGGCGCGTCTGGTCATCGTCGATGCCTTGAATGAACGGCATGATCTGTCCCTCGCTGGCCTTGACCTCTTCCTCCAGAAAGCCGACACGCGCATCCATATCCACAATCTCAGCTGCGAGGTCGCCGACCTTATCCTTTATGCCGGGAGTATGCGGCATACCTGTGAGGGCAGCCGCGCCGGGGCAAGCCGCGTCACGCAAGGACTGTAGCATCTCCCTTGCCCTTGCCAGTTTCTCTATCAGCTCAAAATGCTGATTCAATTCCGAAAGCGTCGTAATAGCTCACCCCAATCTGTTCTTACTTCCTCTTGCCACCCTGCTGGCTGACAGTCTCTCCAATCTGCATTTGCCGGTATGTTGGCTGCACTACCTCTACCGACACCACACGGGTATCTCCGTATCGCTCCAAATCCTGAGCAATCTGCTCCTTTATGCCAATGGCCTGTCCTGCCGGAGCATTGACGTGAACGGTGATAATGAGCATCACCGCACCGTCTGATAGGCGCGAGCTTTCTTGTTATAGGCCAGATCGACCGGCGCGCCGCAGGAAAGGCAGCTGTAGGTGAAGACGTCCTCCTCGAAATTCGTCCGGTATTTGAAGTGCTTTCCGCACTTGCAGCGGATGTGCGCCGACGTGAGATCGTGCAGCGGCGTCTCTCCGTTGCAGGTTGCGCACCGATAGGACGAGATAGGCTGTTTTGCACAAAAGCCGCGCAGCTCGCCGCATTGTGCGCACCGAATAAGCAGAAATCCCTTGTATGTCTTCGGCGTGGTCTCCTCGGCTTCCGCTCTATCAGGGATAGCCCAGGCCTCTTTCGGCCCGAACATAGTCTCCGCACGGCTGGGCTTTGCACGAAGCAAAGTCGGCTCTGCCTTGTGTATCTCCGGCAGGGAGGCCTTCGTTGCAGCGCCGCGCCACACAGGGCGGCAGTCTATGCCGTTTCCGAGACGGCAATGCCATCTGTTCGCGCCGCTGAACTCCTCTTTCTCTCCGTGCTCACAATATTCGCAGTTGCCGTTCAGCCACAGCAGGGCGGCAATATCGGTCGCGGCGGCGTTGATTGCCTCCTCCGCTCCTGCGAACTCCTGCACCAAGTCAAAAAGGCGGCTGTAATCGTCATACTGAATACGCCCGTTCTCATTCAGCTCATTGATAAAATCGAGCAGGTTTTCAAATCGTTCCATAGAAGCTCCTTTTCATTCCATCACCACGCAACCACAGACTGTACATTGACCGTGAAAGTGTCCGTTGCTGCGCGCCCTTGCCCCGACCATCGTGCTCTTTCCTCCGCAGGAGGGGCAGTCCATGCGAACTTCCTCCGGCGGCTTGCTCCATTCCTCCGTAAGCGCGTCGGGCAGAAACCTTTGACCGCAGAAGACACACCGCTCCAAGCTGTACGGCATATTCCCGCAGGAGGGGCATTCGGGATATCTGCCGCTCCAATAATCCTCAGCCCAGCGAATATGTACCGGCTCAGCCTTGCCGTTTTCCTTATCATCGGCGGCGGGCTGGTGTTCGCAGGTATCGCAGTAAAACTCCTTCTTGCAGACCAAGCCCTTATCCCAATGGCAGTACATAGTGAGATCTCCGGTATCAATCATTTCTGTCGTCCTCCTTCGGCGGCGCAGGCAGCGGCATCCAATAGACAACTGCAACATCGCTTCTATCTCCGATACCGACATGGACGCTCCATTCCGCCCTTTCGGGAGCGCACCAGCCCATATAGACGCCCCATCTTTCGTGCCAATACGCGACAACGAGGACATTGCTACGATCTTCCGGTAACCTCTCTTTTACAGATACCCATTTTGGCATCCGTTTTGTCGCAGCATTCAGCTTCAATTCGAGCCGGCCGGAATAGCGCTTGCTATCCTCGAACATCATCCCCATCTTTACGATTTCGTCCGGCATCAACTCTGTTGCTTCGTAGGAGGCAAGCCGCGCCAGTGCAACCTCGTACCCACGGCGGCAGTAAAGCCGCCCATCCTCGTCATACCATGTCAGCTTATCCATTGTGTTCCTCCCTCGACTTGAAGCTGCCTGCCGCCCGGCAGCCCCCCCAGTGGGGAGCGAAGCCGGTGCCGGTGGCCTTGTGCGGATCTTCGGTATACTCACAGGAGATAACCTCGCCGTTCGGCGTCACGATCTTTTTACTGCCGGAACGGGGCTTTTCGATGTAATAGCGCGGGGTGGCGTCACACGGCATAGACTTCCCGCCGGGTGTTCTGATCCAGACGATAGCCGCGCCGCAGCCTTTGCAGGTAGACGCTCTCATTCGTCGGTCACCTCCCCGAAAAGCTCATGTGTTCCGTCCTGGAGAGCCTTTTCATCGTCGGACATCTCGTAGCCCAGCTTGACGAGCAACGCATAGATGCGGTCCAGCTTCTCGTTTTCCTCATGCTTCATGGTGTAGCTGTTCCAGTAGCTGCGGAAATAGCCCTCGGACTTTCCGTCACCCAGGCGCGCATAGATCATTCGCAGGAGCGCCTTTTCGGGCGTCTTGCCGATCGCGTCGGTCACGGCCTGGAGCGTAAATGCGGCATCGTCCTCGCCGTCCTCGTCATCTTCGGCAAGGGTCTCGGCGCCAGTAGCCTGCGCGATCTCCTCTTCGGTGAGCCAACCGGTATCATCCCAGTATTCGGCGTAGGCCCACAGCGCCACGATGTCCGCAAGGCGCTTTTTGATGGCGGCTGTGGAAACGGTAGCCACGAAGTCGGCGCGAAGCTCGTAGGCGCGGGCGGTTGCTTCGGACAGCGCCTTTTCTGCGGCGTCCTTTCGCTCCTGCTTCAGCTGCTCCTCGCGCTCTTTCGCTTCTTCCTCCGGGGTAAGGGCGGTAGGCTCATCCTTGACCATCAGCACAATATAACCCCATGTTTCGACGAAGAAGAAATACTCAATGGTATCGGCATCCTCCGGGCGATCCACTTTGACTTCGCCGTTAGTATAGAAGCTATTGACTCTCTTATATCCGGTCTTGTCGGTGATCTGCGTCGCAAAGGTACTCAGCTGCTCTACCCATAGGGCTTTACGCGCTTCTGCGGCTTCATCATTGATGGCCTGTTTCAGCTTGTACTTGAAGTTCTCGGTGCCGATGTAATCAAGCATTTTGTTCTTGCGCTCCGGGCTTTTCAGCTTGTCCAGCTCCATGTACTCGAACAGGCTGACGCCGCGCTCCTCGGACTTCTTGAATTTGTCCTTATCCAGCTCCAGGAGCTTCACACGGCGCCGGACAGTGGTGGCGGAAAAGCCGGACTTTTCCGCGATGTCCTCGACGGTATCGCCCATGTCAAGCATCATCTGGAAGCCCTGCGCCTGCTCATAGACCGTCAGATCGGACCGCTGCATATTCTCCGTGAGCATCGTACTCAGCTGCTCCCGCTCCGACATCTCGACCACGACGCAGGGAAGCTCCTCCAGACCGGCCAGCTTTGCGGCCGCAAGACGGCGGTGGCCGATGATAACGCGGTAGCTTTCTCCGTCCCACTTCTTTGTGATTTCCCCGATCAGCGGAACAACGGTGAGGTTTTGGAGTACGCCGTTGACCTTGATGCTCTCAGCCAGCTCGGTCACATCGCCCAGGTCCTTACGGGGGTTATCGGGATGCCTCCACAGTTTACTGACCGGAATGTACTTGATTTCTGCCATAAAACGCTCCTTTCTTACGCCGAGCTTTGCCCCTCGGCTGGGACAGTTTATTATTTTCGGCTCATGCCGTTCACGCGGCACCAGTGCCGCTAGGCCTGCTTCTTCCTCGCGGTGCGGCAGGCCGCGCAGAAGCGGTTTTCCTTGCGCTCGTAGAAGGTACCGCCGCACCGTGCGCAATACTGAGGCTGAATACGCCGGAATGCTGTGCAGCTGTCGCAATCCGTACACCCTGCGGAGCATCCGCCAATGTCGTCCCAATTCATGCACATAAACCTCTGCCAGTAAGGATCGTAGCCGAGATCGTTCATGCGCTTACGAAGGACCGTTGCCAGCGCGGACAGGTCGCGCCTGACCTGATGGCGGGTGCGGGAGATATAGAAGCCATGACGGACGTCCATTTCCGGCGCACCGTGCCCCCACGCGCCATCACCGAGCATTTCCCGCACCTTGTCGGCGTTCTCGGTCAGATAATCGTTGTAGACCTTGGATCGGACGCACTTTTCGGAACGGCCGACCGCCTTGCCTATGGCAGCGTAGCTGTCGCCGTGGCGGATGCCGTCTGCCAGTATTTCAAAATCCTCGCTGGTCCATGTGCCACGCTTGCCAGTCAGTTCCATCGCAACGGGGCGATCCTTGATGCCGAGGTCGCGGCAGCGGCGCGCAATCGCACCGTGAGAACGATGCATCATCTCGGAAATTTCCGCCCATGAGTACCTGTGCTTGCTGAGCAGCATCTTCAGCCGAGAGTCCTCGTCCTCGCCCCATGGGTCTTTCCTCTGAATGGCGTATGCCTCGAAGTCTTTCTTGCGCTGCTCGACTACCCACTCAGGCTCCTCACCAAGCGCCAACGGCTCCATCTTGGAAAAGTCGATGAAGCTGCGGTATCGCTCGGCCCATTCCCAGAATTCATCAATGTAGACCACCCGAAAGCTGCAGCGGTCAACCTTCTTCGTATGGACGGGTAGGCCCCTGTTTTCCACCCAGCTTTTCATCTTGTAGCCGTAGGAGCTGCTTCCTCCCGTCACTGCCAGCAGGAGTTGATTTAGAGTGACATACTCACCGGCCATCAGCACCGCGCCCAGGCCAAGACGCTGCGCTCTGACCTTGACGGCATTTGTTGTACGGTTGAGCTTCTTTGCGATGGCCGGGACAGAAATCTGCCCCCACTTTTCCATCAAATAATCTTCTTCCTCGGGCTTCCATGTCCGACTCCCGAGCGGCGGCGGCTGCCGCATTCCGTTTCCTCCCATCAAAATAGAGTGAGCTGGCCGGTTTTCGTTTCCGCCAGCGGTTGAGATTGTTCCGGCGGCGCGGCAGGCGCCGGCGGCTCTGCCGGTACCTGCTCTGCCGCGTTCCGAAACAGGAGATCCATTTGCGCCCCGATGCGGCGGTAGTGCCAGACATCGCGGAAATACATCGGCGTGTACCAGACCTGCGGGCCGTCCTTTGGCAGCAGACCGCGGGCGTCGTAGCTGACGGACGGGCGCAGGAGGGAGTCGTCAATGACAACATAGCCGGGGCAGCCGAGCAAGCTCAGTTGGATGTAGCACATACACCCGGCGAGGAAATCTATGTCCTGCGCCACGAACAGCACCGAGGTCTGATAGTTGATATGCTGTCTCCGGCACTCATTGGCGAATGCGAGCAGCAGCGCACCGGCTCCGCAGGCGGGGTCGTTCACGGACACCCAGCCCTGCTTTTCTATCTGCGCCGTCATATCAGGCGCATAGGTCATCGCGGACATCGCCCTGCAGACACTGTACGGAGTGAAGAACTGTCCTTTCCATTCGTTTCCGAGGCCGAGTGCCATAAAAAGCTCACCGAGGAAGTCCTGCTCGGGATCGCGCTCCAATTCGGCTACGACCTCAAGCAACATATCCGCAAAGACTTCCAGCTCCTTAGCGGAATACTTCTCTGCGCGGCTACGGTACATTTCCTCCCTGGCCTTGACCTGCGGACCACCCATCGTGTTGGCGATTGCAATGGCCGACATGATGATGAAGTCCTGCCAGATGTCCCAGCGGGAATACTTCCCGCTCAGCCCTTCTATGAGGCGGACGATATTCTTCTGACTTTCCCCTCTGACGTGCCGCAGGGCGTTCCCCATAACTTAGCCCTCCTTGTTCGCCGCTTTCAGCTCTGCGGCTTCGCGCAGCTGCGGAGCGGCCGACTTGACGGCGGCTTGGTATCCGGCGTCATACCCACGCTTCCACACGCGGCTGAGGTAAGCCGCAAGCGCCACCTTGTCCATGTGCTTGATGGTCTTGTAGTCCTCACGGCGCATCTGACCGGCAAGCTGCAGGTCATGCGCGGTATGTTTGTTGGCGTTCCCGGTCGGCATCATTCCTCACCGCCTTCTTCATCATCAGGCTCGTCGGTGGGGAGCACTTCGCGGGACTCCGCTCCGACGTACGGGCCGACGACGCCCAATTCTTCCAGCGCGTCAAGCAGGCGCGCGGCCTTGGCGTAGCCGACGCTCATACGGCGTTGCAACAGCCCCACAGTCGCTTTGTTCTCTGCCCGGACAATGGTAATGGCCTGCTGAATATCGGGGTCGTCCAGGTCAACCTCGGGGCCGTCCTCGTCCTGCATATCCTCATCGTCCTCCGGCTCTTCGCAGGTATCGTCCGCCTCGTCCTCGTCGATGACCGGCATGAGGCCGCTACGCAGCGCACCCTTTTCGAGCACATCGCGGAAGAAATACTGCTGCCAGTAGGTGATCATCTTCACCAGAATGGACTCAATCTTGGTGCGGAGCGTCTTGCTGATGGTAAAGGTGCCGCCCGTTACTTTCGTGTCCAGACCGCCGTCCTCGAAGATCCAGGACATGGAGGCGTCGGGGCTGCGGTAGCCGACCTCTTCGACGTTCTCCAGCATGGAGATCTGTCCGTCCATGCCCTGTACGGGCTTGATGGTAAAGATGATGGGGTATCTGTCTTTTTCAAAGCGATAGACGAGATCGTGCTCATCGCACAGGCCCTGCATCTTCTTCTTTTGGGCTTCATACATGGAAATTTCGCTCATGGTGGTAACTCCTTTCAATTCAGTTGAGCAGAAGCAGCGTGCCATTCCACGCCGTCTGCACTTGATATTTCTCCAAGTCGGCCTCCGTCACATACTTGCGGCCGAAGTGGTCTTTCATGGTCTTCCAGATGTCCCAGGGGACGCAATAGACCATGCCGGAGCTGAAACCGGCGATGACAAAGCAGCGAGCGCCGAGCGCCTGATGCCTGTCCATATAGTCCTGCTGGCTCTGGAGGACGCGGCTCTGCTCCATTCGGTCGGCGGCGGTGAATTTCGCCTCGAACATGACCGTCCTGCCGCCCTTGATGGTGCCTTTATAGTCCGGCTGTGCCTGCTTTTCGTAGTAGGCGATGAACTTGCCATTGCCGAGATTTTTCGTGGGGTGCATCGGCTCCGGCGTCTTTTCGATGATCGCAAAGCCTTTCTGTGCGTAGTAGGCAAAGGAATCGTCGATGCGGCTCTCAAACTGCTTACCGCGGGCTTTTGCGATCTTGCCGAGCAGCTGGCGCTTCGGGTCTTTCTTCACAGTCATGAGAGATACCCTCCCAGCCATAGCCCGCCGGCGAGCATTCCCAGCCCGATGCAACCTTGCCGGAGTATCTGGCTCATGGGGATAAGGTCGCAATCGCTGGCACCGGCAGTTCCGAGGACCAGGAGGAAGCCGAGCGCGGCGATGATGCCGCAGGCTTGCCGAAATCTCTTTCGCGTCATGCTCGTTACCTCCAGATGTATTCGCGGCAGAAGATGTGATCTCCGATCTGCCCCCATACGCGGTCATTCTCTCCATTGCGGGAGAAGAAAACCACGTCGGCGTCAAGGATCGTGTCTCCATACAGAGCGCCGTTGATGGCGTCATACTGCGCTTGCGTCGGCGTCGCGGTGCTGACCGCGTAGATGGTGGAGAACTGGGGAACATCGCCGTTCTCTCCTTGGTGCAGCACATCGTGTACTGTGTCCGGGAAAGCGGAGTGCAGCACGCGGTTGAAAACGACTTCGACAACGGCCTGCTGCCCCTCGGCGCTCTGATTGCCGGCTTCGAGGAATACGACCGCAGCCAGCTCTGCCAGCTCCTCGTCAGTCATTTCGATGTTGACATACCGAGCTGCACGGGCGGGACGATCTTCGGCCCAGGTAACTTGCTCAGCCTCGGTCTTTTCTACCTCTAAAAGCCTGACAGGTGCTGTCGTTGCTGGGTTTTCTAACTTGCCGGTCATTTGTGCTGACGCTGCGGTTTCCTCGCTGACACTAATGCGGAGAGCTACGATGCAGGCTAAAACTGCGAGCAGGCAGATAAGCGGCGCCGGCGAAGCCCTCCTTTTTCTTCTTCGTTTCATGTTTTCCCTCCTATCTGCTTCATGCCCGGCCCGACCGCTTTGCGCGGCCCGCTGTTGAGCGCGCTTGTCTGCCGGATGATCGTTTCATATGCGGACTTGAAACCGTCGTAGTTGTAATATTCGTATGTCTTTACGGTGCCGTCGCCAAAGGTGCGCTCTCCTGTTGCAATCAACCGAGAGGGGCCACCCATAGCCTCAATGACGCGCCTGATATCCGTTCCCTCCGGCAATCTTGCCACAGCCTCCTCCGGCGTTTTCCCAAGGCCCATATCGAGCTTGAGGTAATTCCACGCCTGGTCAATCCGCGCCCTCACTTCGGCCTGCACCTTTTCGGCTTTTTCCTTGAATTCTGCGATAGTCGGCGGGAATTTACACTCGCGCACCAACTTTACAACAGCCTGCTGCCCCGTCCAGAAGTCGATCTCCGGCAAGCAGGTCACCCACAGATTGATGGTAGGGCCGAGCTTTGCGATGCCGCCCTTGAAAACCTCTGCATTCGGATAGGCAAGGAGCATCACGGCGAATATCTCGCTCATTTCCTTGTGCGTCATAGGCTTTCCTCGCTGGCGTACATCTGGTGGAGCTGCTGCAGGTCGTCCATCGCCGATTCACTGGCGCTCGGCCTGCCGCCGTTGCCGTTGCTCCGGATGCCCCAGCGCTCTCGGCTACACCTGCGGACCATGAGATTCCAGTCCTTCCACTTGTTTTTGTTTCCATTGGACTGGGCCGATTCGTCCAGATAGGTGACGCAGCGCAAGAACTCTTCTTCGCCCAGATCGTCCAGCAGTCGGGAGTACTCATCATCGGAGAGTCTTACCCATCCGTATGCACCGTACTTGTGTCGCTGGATTTCAGGCTTTCCGTCTGCGGACGGGTCGTAGGGGGTAGCGACATTCTCACGCTCGTTGTAACGCGCTGCCAGATACTCACGAAAGCGATCGCACTTGACCTTGCGGATTTCATTCAGCAGCGGCCTATTCAGCTTATCTGAGACCGTCCAGTTGTAGCGCCACCAATTCAGGATCAGCAGCTCTTTCGTTCCGGCATCATAGCGGAGCACATCATGCGAGTTGTCCAGCCGCCGCAGCAGATGCTGCACAGAATCCGTGTTGTAGCCCGTTTCATTGGCCATCTGCTTGACACTGATCTCGTAGCAGCCGCACAGATTGGTATGAGGATTGGTCATGCAGTAGAGATACATGTACCTGTCCTCCGGCGTGAAATCGTCTACAACCTTGCTGTCCTGCCAGAAGTCCATGCTGATATTCCGATAATTTGCCATTGTGTTTCACCTCCTCGTGGGGCTGCCCGGATAGCCGGGCGGTCACACATCAGAACGGAAGCTCTCCGTCGTCCTCATCCACGGGTGAAAAGCCGCCGCCATAATCGGAAGCAGGATAGCCGCCAGCGGGCGCGCCGTAACTGCTGGCCGGAGCGGTACCGTAGCCCTGCGGCTGATAGCCGCCCTGATATCCGCCGCCGTCACCATCGCGCTTGCTGTCACCGAAATAGACATTGTCGGCTACGATTTCTGCGCTGCGGCGCTTGTTGCCGTTGTTGTCCTGCCAGTCACGGATCTGAAGTCGGCCTTCCACCACAGCCATGCGACCCTTGCTGAAATATTTGCAGACGAATTCAGCGGTAGTTCGCCAGGCAACGATGTCGATGAAATCCGTTTCCTTTTCCCCGGACTGGCTTTTGAAATCGCGGTCGCAGGCGACGGAGAAGCTGGTCACAGAAAGGCCGGACTGTGTACGGCGCAGTTCCGGGTCACGGGTCAGTCGGCCCATGACAACAATCTTATTCAGCATCGCTTCCCGCCTCCGGTGCTCCCTCGGCATTGAGGGCAGCCGCCGACACTTTCAGCCATGCCGCTTTTCTTGCCTTCTGAATGGCGGCAAGAACTCTGTCGACATTGTAGCTGTTCTCTCCCTTGATGGTCGCTTCCAGCACATCACGCTCCGTTTCGGCGCGGATCAGCTCCTCGTAGCGATCCTGCGGAACGAGGACAAAGCCGGGGTCAAGCATCAGGTCAGCGACCAGCTCAGCGGGGGTCTTTTTGGTATCTTCCATAACGGTCTCCTTTCGTTTCTTTCTCAATGATTTCTCAATGATTTCGATGGCCTTGCGGCACTGGCCGACATCAAACATTCCGATGTGGGTCTTCTCCACGGGCAAGCCCATCTTCTGGGCAAGCCACGCATAGGCCGCATTGCGATGGCCGCGAAAGCGGCCATACTTCCACAGAGGGTCAAATACGGCGTGTGCAGCCTTTTTCCAGTTCCGCAGTTCTGCATTGGCAAGGCGGCCGAGGGGCTTGTCCGTCCCCTTATGCACACCGACGTATGCCATGCAGTTCCGACAGAGATAGATTTTGCCGTAGCTCTTGCCGTAGATGACCTTGCTGTCGACATACTCAGTCTCTCGACCGCAGTAGTCACAATAAACTTTCCTCACGGATGCCATTCCTCCTTGTATCTGGCAATCTGCTCGGGAGTGTCGGTTTCGATGCCGACCTCCTGGCACTCGGAAATGATGCCGTCCAGAAAGACACTCATTTCTTTCGTGGAATATTCGCTGGTGCCTTTGATCGCCCGGTAATGAATGAACTTCTTCCCCTCGACATAACCGACGCCGGTTTCGGCGTAGTGCCGCCCCACCAGCGCGGGTGGGACGCCCTCCCGCAGGGAGAACAGCACCTTGCACTCGTTTCCGGCCTCGTCGGTGTATGTCTCGCCAGTGCCGTAGCGCCGGAGCATTTCCTCGTAAACGGAGTCCTTGTCCGACTTCACCGCGACGGCCAGTTTCTCAATCAGCGACCATGCGTAGTTGTTCGCGTTGAGGCTTCGGGGGATGACGCGCCTTTTGATGGAGAATGTGATCTCCTGATCGCCGAGCGCATCCCACAGCTTCTTGCAGCTCTCGCGGGTTGTGATAGTCAGGACGCTTTCGCCGGTGCGAGAGAACGACCAGTCTTTCAGCCTGCCGTTCATAATGCAGCCCACTTCTCCTGATAGACCTGCATCAGATCCACCGCCCGGAGCCAGTCGAAGAAGTCGGAAATGACAGGGAAGATGCTGGGAGCGTCCTCACGGAAGTATGTTTCCGGCCATACATCGCGCCCGTTGCTGGCGATGTAGGTAAACTGCCGCGCTTCAGGGATCAACTCAAAGTAGGTGGGGTGCTGGGTACTGCCGAAATATTTTCCAGCGTCATAGCTCTTGGTGAACTTGACGTCGATGATTTCCCCGGCTTTCAAGCAGTCCAGACGGCCGTACAGCAGCAGGCTCACGCCGCCGACTTCGACAACCTTCTTGGCCTTGTACTGGAGGATGCCCCCGGCGCACCGTCGAGCGACCTTTTCGGCAGCGGCATACCACTGATTGTTCGGATCGCCGCGGCCGTTGATAATGCTCGTCACCAAATCTTCAAAGTCGATGCCGTTCTGCATGGCCTCGGTGGTAGGCGTCGGCTCCCGGCGCAGCGTCAGCATAAACTCCGCCATCGGGTCGCGCTCCGTTGTCATATCCTCATAGGGGTTGCCTTTCATGGTGTAGAGCCAGGACGACAGCAGCGAATGGGTCATCAGGTAGCGTCCCATTTACTCAGCTCCCTTCTCCTCTCCGGGCGCTGCCGGCGCGGGCGTGTACTTTTTCAGCACCTTATCGTAGAACAGGCCGCACTCCTTAACCTTCTTGTTCCAGAGGACGCCCAGCTCCTTGTTGGAGGTCAGCGCGTGCTTAATGGCCTGATATTTCGGCATGGCGGCGTTGGCGGTGTCGGCATCGACAATGCCGGCGATGATGGACGTGCCCTCAACCATCGCGGCCTCGTATGCCGCCTGATCAACAGCATTCTGCTCGACCTCGGCAGTGGCCTTGGCGTTGTACTCGGCGAACAGCTTCGTCAGGAAGTCGTTAGGGCTGGTCGGGCCGAGTGCGGGGATCTTGCGAATGCCGGAGATGCCGCGCGTCCCCTTGGCGAAATACCTCTCGCAGTTGGAGAAGCCGATGGTGCGGTCATTGCCGTAAATCTCCACGAAGCCGCCCAAGTCCATAGGCTCCCAGACATTGTTCTTGGTCTGCCCCTCAACCTTGATGCGGAGACGGGTGTTGTCGCCGTCCTTTTCCTCAGTGGCGTGGAACACGATGACGATGTTCTTCTGCAGCTCATAGAAGCAGTAGTCCATCAGCCGGACGAATTCCTTGCCGACAAAGCCGTAGCCTTTGAGGGAGAGGCTGCCGTCGCGCTGGCCATACTTCGGGTCTTTCTTGATGGCCCACAGGGACATGAGAGAAATGAGCTTGCCGCCGGTGTCGAAGACGAGGGTATCAAAGTCCTGAAGATTGATGGGGGTGAGATCGCTGAGGATCTCGTCGTAGCTCTGGGGCTGGATGTATGGCTTGCGGTAGCGCGGCTCGATGCGGTCGATGCCAAAATCGACGTCAATGTGCAGGGGATTGGGGGCGGACAGCGCCAGAGTGGATTTTCCGATGCCGGGATAACCGGCGATCAGCATGCGGATTTTCTTTGCGCCCTCCTGGATGTCGTTCGGGTTTCTAATCATGGTGATAGCTCCTTTCAGTTGGTAGCGGCTTCGCGCCGCAGAGTGATGATTTCGTGGCACCGGAAACCGAAATTGCTTTCCCGGTACATTCCGGTCAGCTTGAACTTCTCCTCGTCATAGATGCTGGAGCAATTCACTAAGCCCTCGGTCTTATCGGGGTGATAGGCGCGGAACGCGGCACAGGCCGCGTGAGCGTCCGGGGCTTCGACCTCAGTCCAGCCGCCGAAAAACGGCTGACCGTCCGTGCCGTAGGTAAAATAGAACTTTGCCATTATCGCGCCTCGCTTTCCCACTTGATGCCGCCGCCGCTCAGACTGACGGCCATTGCGCCGAGGAATTTGACGTCGTCCTCGTCCAGCCCGATAAAGTCTCTCTCGCCAGGCGTGGTGAAGCCTTCTTTGAGAATCGCGACGTTTCCGACAATGGGATTTCCGTGGCGCACGGTATCGTAGAGAATGCAGCCGAACAAATTGAGCGGCAGACCGTGCAGCAGTCCTTCCTCGTTGACGACCATGCAGAACGGATCGGGTAGGCCCTTCGGGTGTACGACCTCGATCCATCCGCCGACAGCCTTTCCGATGGTCTCATAGGCAGGCTCGCCGAACTCCCTGACCTGCATCTTGTTTTCGGTAGTGATAACCAGTCCTTTCATCAATGCTCCTTTCCGGGGAAGCACTCCGGCTCCTCCCATGCGTCGGACTGCTTGATGCAGATATCGCAGCCGACGATATTCAAATCTTTGTCTCTGAAAATTTCCTCGCACTCTTCACCACAGACGGGGCAAATCGGGAAGGTCGGCTCCTTGCCGTCCGGGTAGCCGGTGCGCTCCATGTTTTGGATAACGGGGTGGTCTGGCAGATCGTAGTTCATTCGGTTTCACCTGCCTCTGCGATGTAGCGGCGGACGGTGGCGGTCAGCCAGTCCTGTGTGGTGGCGTAGCCCTCAGCCTCTATCAGCCGTTGCAACGCCTCGTAGTCGGCGGTTTCGAGCCTTGCCGAGATACGACAGGTCAGCCGGTTCGCGTCCTTTTTGACCGCTTTGCGGCCCTCTGCCAGCTCCGGCGCGAAGTGCGCGTAGAGCGCCGCCATCGCGTCTGGCCGCAGGCTCACGCCGTAGGCGTCTCCGTTCTCGCACTTGCTTTGAACGGTCTTGTCGTACTTGGGGTAGATGGCTTGTACCACCGCGACCATATCCTTGGCCGGTATCTGCTTGGAAAGCCGGAGCTCTCTCAACTCTTCTGCCACGGTAGCACCTCCTCACCTCTTGACTTCGCACAGATCGGTTGGTAAACTGACTGTGGGTAAGCATTTGCCCGAGGTCGTTCCCGATGCAGCGGGGCGACCTCTTTTTTTGTTTCGCGGCAATCACAGGCTTCGCCCGGGTCATTATTGCTCCCGCAAAGCGGGCAAGTCCGGTAATATGCCATCTTCATCACTCCTTTCACTTAGCGGCATTGGCCGCTTTTCTGGCGGCAATACGGGCATCTAACCACTCAGCGTTTCCCGGTATCGCCACAAATGCATTGAACCTTTCGAGGGTCAGCGCGCAGAGCCGATGTCGTACGCTTTCGGGAATTGCTGATGTGTCAATGTGAATATCGTCCGTCAGTTCACCTTCGAGTGATATTGGGCGGGCAGTCATTGTGTATCAGCCCCTTTGCCGAAGATTTCTTTGTCGGCCCACTTTTGAAAATCAGCGGCGTCGCGCTTGTTGGCGAACAGCGAAAATCTGAGCAGTCCGCGCCGGTTGATGCACACGGCAAGCGTGTTTTTTAACCCGATATCTAACTTGCGCTTTTCCTCTGGATCGACTTTTTTGCTTTCGTGATTGGGGTTTTTGTAGCCAAGTGCCTTGCAAATATCAGCGAAAACAATCCACCTGTCACCTTCGGCATCGAGGCTTCTAATTGAATTCCTGCCGTAGCTACAACTGTGAACGCGAGAGGCGATCTGCAACAAATCGTCGGTCGAGATATTCCTTCGCGCCCTTGCTGCGTAGTCCATGTTTTCCCTCCTTCCAGCGAGATTGTTTTACTCGATGTGTCCAAACCTTTAGACATCATCTGCAAAAAAAAGTTCTCCGACGGTCGTATCCAGCGCGGAAGCGATCCTTTTCAGGATCTTCGTTGATGTGTTGCGTTCGGAATTGTTCTCCAAGCTTGAGATTGTAGCGCGACTAACTGCGCTTTTTTCAGCAAGCTCTTCCTGGGACATCTTCAGGAACTCCCGACGCTCTTTAATCTTGCACCCCATTCAATTCACCTCCTCTGTTGTTTACCGTCTAAAACTTTAGACAAGCAGATAATACACTATGCCATCCGGCGTGTCAAGTGGTTTTGACGAAAAATGAAAAAAATTTTAGACATCAAGATTGACATTCCTCGTACTATATTGTAAAATCTATTAGACAAAACGAGGGAGGTCTAAAGCAATGACACTATCGGAATTGATCATCGAATATCGGAATGAGCATGGGATTTCCCAGCGGCAAATGGCCTCTCAGTGCAAGCTTTCCACCGGATACATTTCTTTGATAGAAAAGGAAACTAATCCGCAGACAGGAAAGCCGATGGTCCCATCACTTGCCGTCTTAAATAAACTCGCAAAGGGCATGGGGATAACTTTAGACAAGCTTCTTTCTGTGTGCGATGATATGCCGGTAGATATCAGCGCAACAGAAAAGACCGTCCTTGATGAGAAGGACGGCCTTGACATTGAAATCGCAGAAATTATTCTATCTCTTTCGGAAAGCAAGAAACAGGAGGCGTTACGGTATCTCCGGTATCTCGCAGCGCAAGAAGAAAACTAAGAAGAGTCTCTTTCTCCTCAATCGACATAGCGCCAAGAATACGCAATAAGGCCAGCAGCTCTTTTGTCGTAGCCATACACGACACTCCTTTGTTTAGATTTACTGTCGGCAGTGAAGCTATTATATCAGACCGTACGGCAATTTTGTGAGAAAAGATAGATTATCACTTCCAGCAAGCTTCGACAGCCGATATGCTATATACGGGCGAAGTTGGATGACAGGGAGGTTCATTATGGCAATCCTGGCAATTTTCTTTATCGGCGTAACATTAACCATCGCAATTGTTGGCACGATGTTGCACCGCGCCGCAAAAGAAGAAAAGGAGCGTCAGCAGGAAACTATACAAGCGAAAACTGCGATTTATCGCAAGTTCGCGGAGGACTTTGCAAAAGTCGGATGGCCTGCGTGGGGATATGTAACTCACCTTCCTCCCGAGCAGCGGAGCCGGATGGAAAAAGGCATATATTCCAAGCGCATGAAACTTCTGAACTACGACCCGGAAATGCATACAGCCTGCGTCCTTGGAGAGCACGGTGAGACGTATGACATCGACGTATCCGGGTGTTCATGCCCTGATTTCAGAAAAAGGGGCCTCCCTTGTAAGCATATGTACTTCGCGGTTATAGAGATTTCCGATAAGATTTAACCCTATCGATACAGGTATATATGGTATCGCACGCAAACTTTTTGTGAAAATCATCATGGTATACCGTAGTGATACCTCGCGTGCGCGCGTGCGTGTGCGCGCGATCGTGCGCGCACTGTCTCTGTACCTGTATCTGAGACTGTATCTGTAATCTGTTTCTGAATATCTACTACTGCAAATCTATCGTTAGAAGGGGGTGGCGCTGTTGCCGAGAAAACCTGCAAAGCACCCGGCGAAGCCGAAGCGGGGCAAGAAGCTGGAAATCGAAGAGCCGGGCGTTCTCTACGGTCGGTACAGTAGCCACAACCAGAAAGACATCAGCATTGAACAGCAGTTTGAGAAATGCTATGAGCTGGCGGCGGAGTATGGCATCAGGATCATCGACACCTATGCCGACCGTGCCGTTTCCGGTCGCACAGACAAGCGGGTGGATTTTCAGCGTATGATGGCCGATGCCGCAAAAGGGAAGTTCCGCTATGTGCTTGCGTGGAAGTCCAACCGTATAGGCCGCAATATGCTGGAGGCTCTTGTCAACGAAGCACGGTTTCAGGAGTTGGGTGTCCGTGTCCTCTATGTGGAGGAGGATTTCGACGATACCGCAGCTGGGCGCTTCGCCGCCCGCTCGATGATGAATGTCAACCAGTTCTACTCCGAGAATATGGCCGAGGACATCAAGCGCGGTCTGTACGACAACGCCGCAAATTGCATGGTGACGAACGGCCATCTGCCCTACGGCTATAAAGCAGACGAAACGCTGCACTATGCCATCGACGAGCCAAGGGCGGCAGTTATCCGGGAGATCTTCACGCGAGTTTCCTGCGGCGAGGCGTTCGTGGATATTATGAGCAGCCTAAATGCCAGAGGCATTACAACCTCGTACGGTCGCCCGTGGGGGCGGTCGAGCTTTCAGAAGATCCTTTCCAACGAGAGATACCGCGGCATTTATATCTACGGCGATGTCCGCATTGAGGGCGGCATCCCGAGGATCGTCAGCGATGAACTCTACTTCAAGGTCCAGGAGGCGATTACCACGAAGAAAAATCCACAAGGGCGTCACCGCGTCAATGGTGACTATCTTCTCACCGGCAAGCTGTTCTGCGGGCATTGCAAAAGTCCCATGACCGGCATCTCCGGCACAGGCCGGGCAGGGAAGCTGCACTTCTACTATGTCTGCCAAAAGAGGCGGACCGAGAAAACCTGCCACAAGAAGAATGTTCGCCGCGATGTGATCGAGCTGAAAATCGCAAAGGCAATCAGGGACTACGCACTTAAAGATGACATAATCGAATGGATCGCGGATAGTTGCGTAGAAGATCATGATCGTAGAGTGTCAGAAAGTCACCTTAGCGTGTTTGAGGATCAACTCGCAGAAGTTAACCGTAGCATAAAGAATGTCATGTCGGCAATTGAGAAGGGTATTATCACGGAGACTACGAAAGGCCGTTTAATGGAGTTGGAAGCAGAGCGCACCGCCATAGAAGGGAAGATATGCGCTGCAAAAGCGGCTATTGTGCCTACCAATCGGGAAAGACTCGTCGAATGGCTCCGTAGCTTGCGCGAGGGAGATATGCATGACAAGAAGTATCAAGCTGGACTGTTTGACACATTCCTTGTTGCGGCCTATCTATACGACGATAACCGCGTGAAAATTGTGTTCAGCTTTGCCGGTGATAAGAATACGATTGAGATCCCGCTGGAAGATGTCATAGACAGCATAGATGACGAGGCGTCATGTGTTCGTCTTAGCTCCACTTTGAGCCACCATCAAGAGGGTACGAAAAAGATGTACCCCGCAAAAAGCCCGATTTTATCGGGCTTTTTTGCTGCCCAAAAGCCGTTTTTCGGAGCTTCAAAATCGTAGATGTAAAATCGGTTTTTTCCCTTTGAGGATAGATACGAACTCAAGTAACAACAGAATACAGAACAAGAACGGCAGATAGTCACAAGCACTATCTGCCGATTTTTGTTATCCTCGGAGCCAATCGTTTTGAAAAGAAACGGTTGGCTTTTTTTATTTCACAGAAAAGGAGCAAGACAATGATCTTTTCAGATTCACCCCAGCAAAAAGCGTTGGAACGGATGATGACAGCCGTCCCAAGATTCCTCCCCCAAGGAGGCGGTATAATGGTGCGTCACCATTTTGCGTACACAGCAGAAATGTGCGACTGCAGGTACTGCCTGTATTACTGCAGAAAATGCACAGCTGATAGCTGCCCCTGCATCGAGGAACGAATCCTTGCCGGAGCAGCAAACCGATCCGAGGTAATGAGCGAAACCATGAAGGACATCCACAACGCCGCCTTTCACAGACGGCTCAATCAATTCATCAGAGAAAACGAGGAACTACCTATGAACTTCAAAAACAAAAAACACAGTCAGGTATTCGACGAGGCCGTACGCAAACGCAACAAGAAAAACTTCGCGTTAATGGCGGCGATCTATCTGCTGACCGCCGAGCACAAGTTGTGGATGCAAATCAAACGCTTCGTCGAGAGAAACGAGATTAAGTTCGACGGCTTCAAGCCGAAGGACAGCACCGAGAACGGGTATACCCTCCTCTGCTGTGCCAAGGATCTCTACCTCGGGACAAAGCACATCACGATCAGCGACCTTGCCGATACAGAGCTGGTCGCACCCAGGATGTTCGCACTCATTTGCAACGCAATGGCAATTCGAAGATTCGGTTTGGGGGCCATTTAGTATAAGTATAAGGAAAGGAATGCACAGAAATGATCAAAATCAGAATCAGAAACGCCGGTCACGAGATCGACGTCCGCTTCCCAATCAGCGAGAGCGAGCTGTTCGCAAAACTCGCTGAAATCCACGCAGTTGAAGGCAGAAATACTGCGCAATCAGTCTATGTGTCGGAGGTTTACTGGCCGGAGGAATTCTCGGCTCTGAAAAACTGGTACGTCAATCTGGATGAGCTGAACTATCTCGCCAGAAGAATGGAGAGCTTTGATACCCTCGAATACGACCAATTCCTCATTGGCATTACCAAGCTGGACAGCAAGGAAGTGAAGGACCTTATCAATCTGACCTTTAATCTGAACCGCTTCACCCTTTGCCAAGATGTCAGCAGCTACGGAAAGATCGGCAGAGCGTATGTGTTAAACACGGAAGGCTCCGTTCCCGCCTATGATGAAGATGATCCGAAATACGCCGCAATCGGCAAAGAACTCATCGACCGAGGTCTGGCGCAGATCACTGCAAAAGGGCTGCTCATCTACAATCCCTTTGAGAAATTGACCGAGGTGTACGACGGACAGACCTTTCCCGAATACTACTACGAAAGCACCCTCGCCAGCGCTGAGGTCGGCTACAACGACCGTACCGAACTGATCCTGCTTCCCGGCGAAGAACTTGCAATCAAAAAGGCGCTTGCAAGACTTGGTGCTCCGTCTGACCAAGATTGTGAAATCAAATTCTCGCTCCAAAACGGAGATGGTAACGCATGGGAGGAACGTATCGAAGGAATCATTCGCAGTGAAGGACTGTATGCGGCAAACAAGATGCTTCACTCGCTGGATACCGGCGATATGGATTGGGATAAGCTGACCGCCGCTGTTGAGCTTGCCGATGTAAAGAGTGCCGCCAATATTGCTGCCGTCGCAGAAGATCTCGAAGAGTTCGGATTTCTCTCCGATGCAAAGGATGAGTCCGACATCGGGCACTTTCTCGTGGACAACGTGGATGAGTACGGGATGAACATCGAGATGGAGGACTACTTCGACTTCTCAGGTTTCGGTGAGCACTTTGCCGAAGAACACGACGGTCAGTTCGTGAACGGCGGCTTCGTCTATTTCGACAGCGACAGAACCTTAGATGAATTCCTCGAAGAATTGGAATCTGAGGACGAGGGTATGGACATGGGAGGAATGTGATATATGGCTGTGCTCTTTTCCGCGGTAACGCTTAGCGCAGACAATAATCAGGTGGAATTTCTCACCGCCGGTATTCCGAGGGATGCAGATGATCTTGAAGGCTGGGCTGCCTTTGAAGACTTCATGGATGAGTTGGCTTCTGAGCAGGAAGTCGGCGTCCATGTGGAGGCTTATCTCTACGGCGAGGGCGAAACCGTCAAAGCAACGCCCGAGGAAGTTGCGTACTTCACCATGAGAGCGGATGCAGACGAAGAATTCCTGCATGATCACTGCGACAACATCGAGGACGCAGACTTCACCATCCAATGGTCGCCTGACGAGCTGTACGGAGTGGAGCTGGAGCTATGACGGCAGAAAAGAAAGACCGCAAGCCGCTCCGGATCAAGAACCTTGCAGACCTCAAGCGGCATATCAAGCTCGGAACCGAGCTGGTGGCGACGGCGCACCAATACCACCCCGATATCGTCGGCCTCACCCGTGTGGTGACGAAGGTGCAGACCAACGGCTTCTATTCCAAGATCAAGGATCAGCCGGATCATAAATGGTCGACCTGCAATCAGGGAATGGGCTTTTGGTCGCCCTTCAATAAGGCCGGAGCTTACCACTTCACGGATTCTACCGTCCAAGTGCTCAATACGAGGAAGAACGATGGCAGCGTCCTCTATGAAATGGAACTCTACGACGGCGAACAAAGCATGTCAGAACAGAACAAGGAGGTAACCGACATGAATGAATGGGATCGCCTGCACAGACAGGCACAGCGATACAAGGAAGCCTATCCCCCCGGAACGAGGATTATGCTTCTCGGCATGGGAAACGACCCGAACCCCGTGGAGAGCAGCACGAGAGGAACTGTCAGAGTAGTGGATGACATCGGCACTCTGCACTGCGACTTTGACAATGGCAGAAGCCTCGGCGTCGTCCCCGGCGAGGACTCTTTCCGCATGCTGACGGACGAAGAACTTGCCGAGGAACAGAATGCGGACATGGACGAGGACGAGAGCGGCCCCGTCATGGGAATGTGAGGCGCCTATGGGAGAAAGACTCGAAATCGAAATCCCGCCCCAGCTTACCGAACCGCTTCTGCAGTATGCCTCTGAAACGGAGCTTCCCGTGGAGGACATCGTAGAAACCGCTCTCAGAAACTATTTGGAAAGGAGCCAGGACAATGCCTAACGGCGAAAAGAAAGGGATCACCGTGCGGATCGACGCCGACCTCCATGCAGAGGTCAGTCAGTACTTGCGGGATCACAGCATGACTATGGCAGAGTTCGTCAGTCTGGCACTGGATGACGAGCTCCACCCGAAAAATCAGATGAAGGAAGGAAGTACAATGGCAAACACAAGAACCATTGCCGTGCAGGTGCCGGAGGATCTGTTTCAGCGGATCAAGGACTACCTGCAGCGCAACAACATGACTCAGCGGCAGTTCCTCATCGGACTCATTGAGGACGAGCTGGAACGGGATCAGACCGAGCGTGAGAGCCAGAACGAGGCTGTGAGCTACGATCCCAACCAAGACGAAGATGATCCCGAGCAGAACGAAGACGCCGCCCTTGACGATTCTGAAGCCGATTCCGACGAGGACGAAGATGAGTCCGAGGATGAAGCCCAGGGATTCACTATGGGAATGTGAGGTGACCAAATAGCATAAGGAACAGGTCGGATGCCCTATGGCAATCCGATTTTTTGATATGTTCGCCGGTATCGGCGGCTTCCGGTCTGGTCTGGAGGCTGTCGGCGGGTTTGAATGCATTGGTCACTGCGAGATCGACAAACACGCAAATATGGCGTATTGCGCCATCTATGACACGGAAGGAGAATATTACTGTGACGATGCAAGAAAAATCAACCCCGACGAAATGCCCGACTTCGACCTGCTCTGTGCCGGATTTCCTTGCCAAAGCTTCTCGGTTGCGGGAAAACGGCTTGGATTCGAAGACACAAGAGGAACTCTGTTCTTTGAAGTTGCCCGACTCCTTGCAGCCAAACGGCCTGCTTTTTTTCTTCTGGAAAACGTCCCGGGGCTGCTATCGCATGACGGGGGCAAGACGCTTGAAACCATCTACGCCGCGCTTATTGAAATGGGGTATCATTTTGAATGGTGTGTGCATAACAGCAGATATTTCGGAGTCCCCCAGCAGCGACGGCGCCTGTATATTGTCGGATATCTTGATCCCCGATGTGCCGGACAAATATTTCCTCTCAGCGGCGGCAATGCGGCGCATCTCCGGCAACTTATCGGCGGCGCCCAGGGGCAAAGGGTTTACGATCCCAACGGAGTAGCCTGCACCCAAGCGGCGACCAGCGGAGGCTGGGGCGGCAAGACAGGTCTGTATTTCATTGACATGAATGCCGATCCCGTCGTTACCGACGTTGCCCGATGCATCACCGCCCGTCAGGATTCCGGCGTCAGCAAGCACCGAGGCGAGCACTCCGCCGTGCTGATCGAGGATGCGCCGAGAGCGATTCTTACGCCCGACAGAGAAAAGGTGCGTCAGCAAGGCAGACGAATCAAGGAGCCGGACGAACCGATGTTTACGATCACCGCTCAAGACAGGCACGGAATCCTGCATAAAGGCAGAATCCGAAAACTCATGCCCATTGAGTGCTGGCGTCTGCAGGGATACTCCGACGAGCAATTCAATAAGGCGGCCGCCCTCGGGCTGAAGGACGGACACCTGTACAAGATGGCCGGCAACAGCGTATCTGTGCCGGTCATTTCTGCTATCGGACAGAAAATCAAAGCAGTAAATGAAAAGTATGAAATAGTGAGGTAATTGCCTATGAGAGACAAAATCAGAATCGAGCTCTCGTCGGAGAGCAGACTCGGCTGGGAACCCTTCTACGCTGTGCTGGATCTTCCCGCCACAGCCCAGCAGATCAGAGACGCCATGCAGAAAGCGAGGATCACCGGCAGAGAGGAAATGACCTATCAAGAGATCAGCTTTCTCGGCTTCGATCCGCTTCCCGATCTCGAGCACCTCCGGCTCGACACCACTACCGTGGAGGAACTGAACTACCTTGCCCAGCGCCTGGATGCTCTCTCCGACGAGCAGTTCATCATCTATCAGGCGCTCTTCGATCAGCGGTTCGGCGACGTGGACTCCGACGAGCTTTTGTCGGTCAAGGATCTCATCAACATGACCTACGGGCTCGACAGCGTGATGGTCGCTTCGAACATCCATAACGACGAGCAGCTCGGCCAGTTCGTGATTGAGAACGACCTCCATCCCGACGTCGCTGCCATCCCCGATAACTCCCTTTACCTGCTGGACAAGCGCAGGATCGGAGAGCTTCAGCGAAAGAATGAAGGCGGCGTACTGTGGGGCGGCTTCTATGTGGTCGCCGGCGATTATGAAATCCCCGAGGTCTACGACGGACAGAATATCCCTGCCGCGGCTGATGACGGCGTGTTCAGGCTGAAGGTCGGCCTTGCTGATCTCAACGATCCCGAAGCAGCGGAAGCCGGTGCCTTGTGGCTCTCACTTCCGATTCCGAGAGAGGAAGCGGATGCCATCGTCAAGGACGCCTTTGGCGTAGAATCCATTGAGGACTGCTCCTGCTTTGACTTCGAATCCGGCATTCCGCAGATCACTGCCGCTGCCGTCGAGGATTTGGCTTCCTTTGACGCGCTCAACGCTGTCGCAGACCGGTACCTCACAATGGGAACCGATGCACAGCTCCGCTTCAAGGCGATTCTCGAAGCAGAGAACATTCATGACGCAGACGGCGCATTGGAAGCCGCAGACAGGCTGAACGAATATGAGCTGTCATATTTCGACAGCGACGCCGCCTCCTTCTTCAAAACCCACGTGTGCCACAACCTCGACGTCCGTTTTGACGATCACTGGCTGGATACGCTCTTGACGCAGAACGAAGGCAAGCGGCTGGTTGAGCGGCTCGGAGCAAGCATTACCGACTATGGTATTCTCTCTACCCGTGGCGGTCACCTGTTCGAGCCTGTTCCCGTAGAGGCGCCGGAAGCAAAAGAGCTGAAGACGCAGGCCATGACCGACGAGAAGCTCGAGGTCGTCGAGGTGCTTGGGCAGACGGCTCTTTTCACCAACGGTCGTGTTACGCAGAAGGAACTGCCGGACGGTCTTTACAAGTACGATCTGCGCGAGGGCGAATCCATCGCCTTTGCCATCGTCGAGCCGAGTGTTGCCGTCAATCACGCGGGAACGATCATCACCAAAGAGCCGATCATCTTCGGGGAGGAAGGATATATCGAATTTGGCGATAATTCCTCTCCCAACTTCCTCGGCGATGAGATGTCCATCGAGGAATTCCTCAATACGGACTTCGACCAGGACGAAGATGAATCTCAGACGATGGGAGGCATGCAGTTATGAGCGTGAAAACCATATCCAAAGATGAGCTTCGCCGGATGGAAGGCTCCGAAGGCTTGATCCTTCAGGGCTGCGGCGGCAGCCTCGACGAATGGGTTGACGGCATCAATGATATGCTCACGGAGGACGGCATTCTGCTGAACGGCACAAGGTTCCACGACTGCTCCACCTTTGAGCATGACGGTTCGACCTGCCTGCTCTTTCCCTTCAAGGATGACGTCGAACTCGACGTGGGAAAGCTCGCCATGTGACGGCTCCAGACGCACGGAAACTTCGGCGGCACCTGGCTTTCGGATTACGTTCCGAACAAGCTCGGCGGCTTCATCTCCAAGGAGCAGACCGCAGAGGCAGTACAAAAGCCCGACTATCCGCTGATCGGTCAGGACGGAAACATCTTCAATCTGATGGGCATAGCGTCCCGCACTCTGAAGCAGAACGGTCTTGCAGACCAGGCGAAGAAGATGTGCGACCGCATCCGTGAGTCCGGCGACTATTACAAGGCGCTCGGCGTCATCGGAGAGTACGTCAACATCACTTCGGTGGATGACGCCCCGGATGAAGGAGAAGACTTCGAGGAAGGAATGGGAATGCAGCTATGAAGTACGATGAATTCCAAAAGGCGGTTGACCGCATCATCGAGGACGGCGATACGCTGATGATCCACGTATCCCCGGACTTTCAGTGCGATCAGACGCTCGGGTTCCCGACCTCGCTCTGCGTCTGCTGGGAGCAAGGAAAAGCATGGCTTGCCCCCAACGACTTCATGATGTCCGATCTGCCCGACGATCAGGCCAAAGACATTCTGGACGCCTGTGCCGAGTACGGCATCCGCAGATGTGAGGATGCGGAGGACTTCAATAATCTTCTCCGCGGACTCGGTCAGGATGCGATGGACAACGCATGGCTCCCCGACGATGAGGAAGGAATGGTGCTGTCATGACCGAGTTTCTTTGGTTCCTCGTTGGGCTCTTCATTGGCGGCATCGTGACAACCCTGGTGTTGTGCTGCCTGCAGATCAACCGCATCAATGAATACGAAGCCGAGCTTCGAAAGCTCCGCTCACAACTGAATAACAAGTAATTCCGAAGACGGTATCAATCGCCCCATAACGATTGGTACCGTCTTTTTTCGTTTATGGTGCGGTTGGTACCTCGTGAAAAGCGAGGTGATCAACATTAAAACCCCTGTATCCCGTGTAGGAAACAAGACTGCGATCCTGCACATTCTCTACGCTCTGTTCCCGCTGCACTACGGACGCTTTATCGACGTGTTCGGCGGCAGCGGCAGCGTCCTTCTCGGCAAACCGACCATTGACGCTTTCGAGGTCTACAACGATTTTGACCGAAACCTGGTCAACCTGTTCCGATGTATGAAGGAACGGACGATGGCGACGATCCGAGAGCTCGGCTTCTGCAATCTCAACTCCAGAGAGGATTTCATTGCGATCCGCAAGTTCTTTGATCACGAGACATTCGATGACAGGTTCTTGACGGAGGAACTGATGCTCACGGAGATCATGCTTCCCCCTCCCGAGGCCGCGGAGCTAAAAGAAATCCGTAAGCGGATTACCGAAGATCACGACGTGCGCAGAGCGGCCATGTTCCTAAAGCTTCTCCGCAACAGCTACTCCAGCAGCGGAAAATCCTTTGCCTCCCAGCCCTTTGACATCCGAAAGCTGTTCGGACTGATTCAGGAGCTGGAAGACCGCATGGCAAACGTGGTCATCGAGAACCAGGACTTCGAGACGCTGATCCGCCACTATGACCGTCCTGACGCTTTCTTCTATGCCGATCCGCCTTACTTTTCAACGGAAGATATGTACGAGGTGGGCTTCGGCTGGGATGACCACGTCAGGCTCAGAGAAACCCTCGGCAGGATCAAAGGCAAGTTCCTTCTGTCCTACAACGACTGTCCCGAGATCCGTGAACTGTACGACGGATTCAGCCTCTTTGACTTCTCCCGCACCCATTCGATGGCACAGCGGTATGAAGCCGGAAAGGAATTCAAGGAGCTTCTCATTGCCAACTACGATTACTACGAGCGCGAAAACGCAAAGCCCAAGCAGCTCACGCTGTTTGACATCTACGGCGACGAGAACTACGACTACGAAAAAATATTAAAGGAGAGCATTATATCATGCAAAATCAGATGAAAAACCAGCCCCTCTTTGCGCTGGTTCCCGTGCCGTATGAGGCGCTTGTGGACGCAGGCATTGAGATCGGCGATCCCCTGCAGTTCACGGTCGAAGAAGGAAAGATCACGATGGAGCGGCTCGTTCCCGAGGAAATCGAGATCGTCTGCAGCGGCAACTGCCAGGACTGCCCGATGCTCCTGCTCGACTGCATTGGCGGCTGCGAAGCCTGTCCCTGTAAGAATAATTGTGAAAGAAGCGAGGTGCGATAACTATGATCCAGATGTTCCGAATCCTTGGTAAGCGTGGACGCATTACCATCCCCTTTGAGATCCGCCAGCGCGTCGGATTCTCCTACAACGACATTCTCTCCTTCACGGAAGCGCCGGACGGCAGAACCGTGATCGTCAAGCGTGAGAAGATCTGCGACAACTGCGCAGCGGAAAAGCCGCAGAAAAAGGGGACCGAAGACACCATCACGCTCTTTGACTTCCTCAACGGCCTGTCCGACGAGCAGCAGAAGGCGGCCTTCGCCCAGCTCAAGCTGAAATGGGATCGTGTGCAAGGAAGTGGTCTCTATGGCAGATCATAAGCCCCTTTACCGCTGGTCGCTGCAGGACGCCATCGCCCACAACGAGGTACAAGATTGGCGTGACAGCTACAAAGAAAACTGCGACTGTGCCAGGGCCATTGAGCGAGCCATCGCTGACCATTATCACGACAATGTCCTCGAGGACGGCACCAAGGACGTGCTCGACCGTTATGGGTTTGACCGTGTGAATTGGGTGCTGGCAAATACCCTGCAGGAGAAGGCTCACGACGGCCGCTTCTCCCAGGAGAACAAGAAATGGGCAAAGGGCTTCTTCATCCCGAGCGATGACGTGCGCTGGCACTTCTGCGTGGAGTCTCACCCCGGACTGACTGATCTCTTTATCGATCAGGCTCGGGAGGCGTGGCAGAAGCTCGGCCTGTTTGATCATTCCCACTGCTCCGAAGACTCCGACTATGCCGGAAAGCTGCTGATCCTCAAGCCCTCCGTTCTGAAGGACGAATTCAAGACGTCAGATTACCAGCTTTTCTACGCTGAGAGCGGCTTCGGCTGCAGTCCGACAGCCTCCGGCAGAAAGGTCTTCGGCAAGTTCCTCAAGGACGGAGAGAACACAAACTTCAACCGCAGCGACTTCCTCGGCGTGATCAAGGATGAATGCATCCCCGAATGGGCTGCGGAGAAGCTCGCTGAACTCGAACCTCCCGACGAGGATGAGTCCGAAGGAATCACGATGGGAGGTATGTAGGATGAGAACGAAGATCTATCAGATCAACTCCAAGCGGGACGTCAACCGTGTCAAGTTCGAAGGTCTCGATCTGCTGGAACGCTATCAAGGCTCATCCGCCGTTGATCCCTCCATTTACGACGAGGTGTTTAGCGCCGAAATTGACGAGACAGACCTGGAACAGATCTACCAAAGATTCAATACGGTAGGACATCCCCTGTACCATGGTCACTCGCTGTCCGTCTCTGACGTGGTGGTGAATGACAACGGTGCATTTTTCTGCGACAGCATCGGGTTTCAGCCCATTGCGTTTGACGAGTCGCAGACACAAAAGCCGGACAACCTCATGCGCGTTGTCTATGTCGAACCGCATAAGGCACCATATATCGCCGAGATTGCCCATACGCTCGAAGCAGAGCAAAGGGCTGTCGGAGATGGTTTGATTGAGCCGATTGACAACGGTGACGGAACCTGTCTTGCAGGCAACGAGGAATCCAAGCTCCGAGGCATGGACGGAAATCGCAGGATCGGCGACGGTTCAACCATCATGGCCGGCCCCTTCTTCGTATGCGGCGATGCGGGCGAGGCATTCAGAAGTCTCACGGACGAGGAGGTGACGAAATATATGGCTCGGTTCGCTGAACCCGAAGACATCAGTCCGGAGGAAGTGGAGGCCGATTCCGGCTTCACCTTCTATCCTATGTAGTTCCAAAATTTTTTCCGATTCTCGCTGGACATTTTGCGGACGATTCGTATTCTTGTAGTTAAGAGGTGATCCTACTATGAAAGCAAAACATCTAGCCGCAATGATCGTCTGCGCACTCCTGATTTCATTCACGGGATGCACCGCAGACAAGATCGCACCGACGCCCACTCATAACGTGGACGGCACAATGGATACGAAAGTCACAACAGAACCTAAAGTAGAAGCCGAAACCGCAACTCTGACTGCGGAAGCAGCAGAAAAAGAAATGCCTGCACAGCCCGCTTCAACGGAAACACCGCAGCCGAACGAAACAGCGAAACCTGCCCAAGTAAAAGAATCGGAAGCTCCGAAGCAGACTGAGCCTTCCGCTCCGTCAGCTCCGACCGAACCGACACCAACAGAACCTCCGGCACCTACGGAGCCAACTGCGATAACCGAACCACCGATCCCTTCTGAGACAGAACCACCGGTGGAGACACAGCCAAAGACCGCATACGATTATGAGTTTGATATCAATGCGATCCGTTCTGACTGCATTGCTATCGGTCAGGGTATGGGCTACACGCTGAATACCTCGCTGTCTCCGCAGAATGCGACATGGTGGAACCCGATAACAGCATCGGAGTCCAATCAAGGAAGCGGACTGCGGTCCAGGCTGGAACAGTATATTCGCTTCCACACCGTAGAAAACCTCAGTGCCTATGGTCTCGATGAGATCACGGAGTTCAACATCTGCTGCGAATCAATCGGCGGCGGCTCTTACGTCATCTACTTTGTATTCGCATAACATCAAAACACAACAACAAGGACGAAGTCCTCTGCTGAAATAGCGGAGGGCTTTTTCTTTATCAAAAAAATGAAAGGATGAAAAGTCGATATGAATGGTATTACCAAATCCAAGAGCACGAAGCTGCTCTCGGCACTTCTCGCTGTCCTCATGATCGTCGCAATGCTTCCTACAACGGCGTTTGCATGGTCTGTCGAGGAAGGCACGAAGTGTACCTCCACGTATGGAGATCATTATGTCGGTTCTGATGGAGAAATGTTCTACAGCAAGCCGACCACCACGGCCATCTTCTATAACGATGACGGCAGTTTCTATGTGAAGACCTACAGCTCCGGCAATGCCAAGTACAAATATATGATGATCGACGGCAACGGCAATCAGCATCATGTGTACTGCATTGAGGGCGGTGTGTCCTTCGACTACAGCGACACCTACAATTCCACCAGCGGCAAGAACAGCAAGTATTTTCAGAATCTGCCTATTACCGCGCAGTACGGAATCATGATGGCGCTGATGTACGGCTATCATGAGGGCATGACCACCCCCGTTGCCGGAACGAACAATGATGACTTCGCCTATGCGACGCAGTGCATCATCTGGGAGTACCAGCAGCAGCTCCGCACGAGCCCTACCTCCATTGCCTCCAACAACGGCATTGATGCGGATATGTACAACCACACCATCAAGGGCAGACCCGCAGAGCAGTGCTACAACTGGATTCTGGAGCAGATGTCCAAGCACTACGTTGTGCCGAGCTTCTCCTCTCGCAATCAGAGCAACGCACAGACCTACACCATGAAATACGATCAGGCGAATGACAACTACAGCATCACCCTGACCGACACCAACAACACCCTGGCCGATATCAACTTCTCTGCCAGCGGCATTACCGTGACTCGCAGCGAAAACCAGTACACCTTCACCAGCAAGAACATGATTTCCAATGCTGTGATGATCTCGGCGCAGAAGAAGAGCAATCTCGGCATGGGCAAAATGCTCATTTGGGGCTGCCCCGGCAAGCAGACAATGGCCTCCGGCGCAGAAGACCCTGTGTTCTTCTACCTCAAACTGAACACAGAGACCTATGGCGTTGGCCACATCGTAAAAACCAGCGAAGACGGCAAAGTCGAGGGTATCAAGTTCAATATCTCCGGCAATGGCGTCAATGAGACGGTTACGACCGGTAAGAACGGTACAGTCGATCTGGATCTGCTTCACGGCACCTATACCGTTACTGAGCAGACCGATGATAAGTATGAAACGCAGTCCGCGCAGACTGTCACTATCGTCAGTGGCAAGACCTCTACCGTCACGTTCAATAACACTCTGCGCCGTGGAGATTTGAAGGTCACGAAGACTTCTGAGGATGGTCTTGTCGAGGGCATGAAGTTCCATCTGTACGGCACCTCCTATTGCGGACTGCCTGTGGATGAGTATTCCGTAACTGATGCCAGCGGTATGGCGGTATTTGACGATGTGCTGATCGGAACCAGCTATACCCTGGAGGAAGTCGGTACTCCCGACCGCTATATTGTCCCCGACGATCAGACGGCGGCAATCGAGTGGAACAAGGTCACCAATAAGAGCTTCGACAACGACCTGAAGCGCGGCGACCTCAAGGTCACTAAGACTGCGGAGGATGGGCTCAACGAAGGTCTGAAGTTCCACCTGTATGGCACCTCTTACAGTGGCATTCCCGTTGATGAGTATGCTGTAACTGACGCCAGCGGCGTTGTGACCTTCAGCAGCATTCTGATTGGCACCGGCTATACCCTGGAGGAAGTTGAGACCCCGATCCGCTATGTCGTCCCCGACAATCAGACGGCGGCGATTGAATGGAACAAGGTGACCAACAAGAGTTTCGATAACGTGCTCAAGAAATGGAACCTTACTGTTACCAAGCAGGACGTCGAAACGGGCTCCGCTCAGGGCGATGCGAATCTGGCTGGTGCCAAGTACGGCATCTACAAGGGCGACGAGCTGATCGACGCCTATGTCACCGACGCGGATGGCAAGTTCACCACCAAATACTATGTCTGCGGCACAGACTGGTCGATCAAGGAGTTGGACAGCAGCGAGGGCTATCTCGTCACCCCCGGCAACGAGCAGATCGGCGTCGATCCCAAGAACTATACTGCTGAGTATAACAGCGAAGCCATGAAGCAGTACGAACAGGTCAAGAAAGGCAATATCGCCATCATCAAGCACACCGATGACGGCCAGACGCAGATTGAGACCCCCGAGGAAGGCGCAGAGTTTGCCGTCTATCTCAAGAGCGCGGGCTCCTATGACAACGCCAAGGACTCCGAGCGCGATTATCTGATCTGCGATGAGAACGGCTTTGCTCAGACGAAGGATCTGCCCTACGGCAGATACACCGTCCAGCAGATTAAGGGCTGGGAAGGCCGCGAGCTTCTGAAACCCTTTGACGTGTTTGTCAGCGAGAACGGAGAAACCTACCGCTATCTGATCAACAACGCCAACTTCTACTCCTATGTGAAGGTGGTCAAGATCGACAGCACCACTGGTAAGACCATTCCGGCTTCCGGCATCGGCTTCCACATCTACGATCCTTCCGGCAATCAGATTCAGATGACCTTCACCTATCCGACTGTCACTACCATCGACACCTTCTACACGGACGGCGACGGTATGCTGATTACGCCCGAAAAGCTGGAGTACGGAAAGGGCTATTCGCTGGTCGAGGTATCGGCTCCCTATGGATATGTGCTCAACAGCGATCCTGTGTATTTCGACATCACCGAAGATAACTCCACCGAGGAAAACGCTGTAACTGTTGCGATTGTCGAGAAAGAAAACGCGCCCCAGATGGGCGTCATCAATGTAGAGAAGACCGGCGAGTATCTTGCTTCCGTCGTGGACACCAAGGACAGCAAGCGTTTGGTTTATGCTGTCGGCGGTCTGGCAGGTAGCGAGTACACCGTGACCGCAGCGGAGGATATCTACACGCCGGACGGTACTCTCAGATACAGCAGGGAAGAGGTCGTGGCAACACTTGTTACCAAGGAAGACGGCAAGGCCGTAACCGAACCTCTCTTCCTGGGCAGATACCATGTTGTTGAGACGAAAGCCCCCTATGGTATGATTCTCAATCCCACCGTTCAGACTGTGGAACTGACCTACGCAGGCCAGGAGGTAGAGATTACCGAAACCTCCACCGGTTTCTACAACGAGCGCCAGAAGGTCGAGATTGATCTGAATAAGGTCATGGAGCAGAACGAGGCCTTCGGCGTTGGCAGCAACGGAGAAATCACCTCTGTCAACTTCGGCCTGTTCGCCGCAGAGGAAATCGTTGCGGCAGATGGCAGCAGTATCCCCGCCGACTGGGTGCTTGAGGTCGTTGAGTGCGACGAGAACGGCTATGCAGCCTTCAGCACCGACCTTCCCGTTGGTGCAAAAACCTATGTCAAGGAAATCAGCACCGATAAGCACTACGTCCTGTCCGATAAGGAGTACCCCGTGGTATTCGAGTACGCAGGCCAGGAAGTTGCTACTGTTCACATCGCCGTGAACGACGGCAATGAAATCCCCAACGAGCTGATCTACGGCGCAATCAAGGGCTATAAGGTCAACCGTGAAACCGGCGAGGCGATCTCTGGTGCTCTGTTCGGCCTCTTCCGTGTGGACGAAATCAGCTTTGCCGAGCAGAATGCTCTGCTGACCACCGAATCTGACGAGGACGGCATCTTCACCTTTGAAAAAGTTCCTTACGGCAGCTACGTCGTGCGTGAGCTGCATCCTGCGGCAGGCTATCTTGAAAATGAAACGGTTTATTCCGTAACCGTCGATGAGGACGGCGATGTGGTTGAGATTTCTGTTGTAAACGATCTGATCCCCGAAATCGGCACGACTGCTTCCATCGACGGTGAGAAAGAAGTCTGCGCCACCGAGGTGTTCACGCTGACCGATACGGTCGAATACAAGCACCTTGTTCCCGGCAAGGAGTACACCGTCAAGGGCATCCTCATGGATAGGGCGACCGGCGAGCCGTTCCTCCAGAACGGAGAGCAGATCACTTCCGAGGTGACCTTCGTCCCCAAAGCTCCCTCCGGCAGCGTGGAGGTGCTATTCACCTTCGATGCGAAGCTCATTAAGACGGACACGAATATTGTTGTGTTCGAGAGCCTCTACAGCGACAGCAAAGAGCTGACTGTTCATGCGGACATTGAGGACGAGGATCAGACCGTGACCGTCTATGTCCCCAAGATTAAAACCACGGCTTCTATCGACGGCAAGAGGGAGATCACGACTGCCGGTAAGGTAACGATTGAGGACGTGGTATCCTACACCAACCTCATCCCCGGCACCGAGTACACCATCCGTGGTACTCTCATGAACAAGGTAACCGGCGAGGTCTTTACCGTAAACGGCGAGACAATTACCGCAGAGGTCAAGTTTACGCCCGAAAACAGGAACGGCGAAGTCAATGTGACGTTTACCTTTGACGCCCACGATTTGACCGCCGGCACCAAGCTGGTTGTCTTTGAGAGCCTGTACCGTGAGAATGTTGAGATCGCCACACACAAGGATATTGAGGACAAGGATCAGACGGTGACGATCACGCCTCTGCCCGATGTGCCGCAGACCGGCGACAACAGCAAGCTCGGTGTCTGGATCGGGCTTGGCGGTATTGCCCTCGGCGGCGCGGTTGCCTGTATCGTGCTGTATTTCAAGAAAAAGAAAGAAGACGGCGAGAAGTAAGGAGAAATCCAATGATGAAAAAGAAGGTGTATATCTGCGCACCGCTCGGCGGGGATGTCCAAGGTGATCTCGAAAAAGCGAAGAGATTCGCCAAATATGCGCTGGAATGCGGCACTGCTCCGGTCGTGCCGCATTTCTATGCGCTCTGCCTCAATGACGATACTCCAAGCGAGCGTGAAATCGGGCTTTCCGCAGGGATGAGCCTATTATGGTTCTGCGATGAGCTGTGGATTTTTGGAGATGAAATCACCGCCGGGATGCAGCGTGAAATCGACTTCTGCAAAAATCTTAACATCAAAACCCGCACTGTGAAAGACAGCGAGATCAAAAAAGTATTAGGAGGATAATGCACATGAAAAAGAAATCTCTTCGGATCATTCTTTCCCTTACGCTGTGCGTACTGCTCGTGACAATGTTCAGTGCGACTGCGTTTGCGGCCGGTGATGTTTCCGGTGCCATCGAGGGCACTTGGAATGCGGCCAAATCACAGGTACAGACCGTGGTCAACAATGTGATTTTCCCTGTGATCGACATGATCCTCGCCATCCTGTTCTTTGTCAAGGTCGGTACCTCGTATTTCGAGTACAGAAAACACGGCCAGTTCGAGTTCGCTGCGCCCTGCATACTGTTTGCCTGCCTCATCTTTACTCTGACTGCGCCCCTGTATATCTGGTCGATCTTGTGAGTTGGAGCAGCGTTATAACCCCTCCGGAAAGGACGGTGAAAACCTATGTTTGACTGGCTTGGAGATATCTTCTCCGGCATCGGCAACGCCATCGGAGATACCATTGAGTATCTCGGTACGCAGGTTGCCAACACCATTTTTGATGCCATCCTCCAATGGCTCTATGAAAGCATCTACGGAGCTGTTGCTGACTTTTTTACCATGATGGGCAACATGGGTGCCGAAATCTTCGACTTGTCCTGGGTGCAGGCAACGATCAAACTTTTTACGCTTTTCGGCTGGTCGCTGTTTGTTGCAGGCACAGTTGTCGCCATATTCGATGTGGCGATAGAATACCAAAATGGCCGCGCCAATCTCAAAACTACAAGCATCAATATTCTGAAGGGCTTCTTTGCATGCAGCTTGGTTGGCGTGGTTCCGGTGGAACTGTACAAATTCTGCATCAGTCTGCAAAACACCTTTGCACATGATCTGTCTGCCATTTTCGCCGGTGGTCGAAGCATTGACCTTGCCGGAGAAAGCACCAGCGTGCTGGTCGGCAGCTTTTCTGTAGCAAACAATATCAGCTTCAACCTGTTCAACATTCTTGCGCTGATCGCTTTTTCCTACTGCGTGATTAAGATTTTTTTCCAGAACATCAAGCGCGGCGGCATTCTGCTTGTGCAGATGGCGGTTGGAAGTTTGTATATGTTCAGCGTTCCCCGAGGGTATTCCGACGGCTTTAACCAATGGTGCAAACAGGTAGCGGCGATCTGCCTGACTGCATTTATGCAGACAACGCTTCTGTTTCTCGGTTTGCTCACTTTCCCGGATCACATGCTTCTTGGCCTCGGCATCATGCTCGCAGCCAACGAGGTGCCTCGTATCGCCCAGCAGTTCGGGCTCGACAGCTCCGTCAAGGTGAACATGATGAGCGTTGTCCATGCAACCACCACCGCCGTCAATCTGACGCGCAGTGTTGCCAGGGCGACCGGAAAGTGATGCAAAGAGCAAATTTTCTATGAAGTTTTGCGTAGCCCCTTGATTTTATTTCGGTATGCCGATATAATATAGATAAAGGAGGCGAACACGATGATCATAGAAGACTTGCTTTCAAGGCGAGAAATGACAAAATATCGGCTTGCCGTAGAGTCCGGCGTTCCTCACGCTACACTCAACGATATTTGCAGCGGAAAGACAAAGCTGGAGAAGTGTTCCGCCGAAACCGTGTATAAGCTGGCAAAAGCACTCGGTGTATCTATGGAGCTGCTGACCGAGGGCGGCATTCGCCAGGCAGAACGGGAACAAGCCTTTGAATACGGCCTGCCCGACTATCTCCAGCATGATCTGGACGCCTATAAAGACGGGCTGAAATCGCACAGCGGACTGATGGACTGCTTGTGGGGCGAACTCTATGGCAGCATCAACATGGCCGAAATCAGTGATGGTATCATTACCCCCGAACACGCAGACTATCTGCGCAAAAAATATCTATATGGAGCGAGAGTATGATTGATTTTACGAATTGCAGGGTGATTCCCGGCAGGGCATATAACGGAGCGAACGGAAGCAAGATCGCTGTGGAATACAATGGCGAAGCATATATGCTGAAGTTCCCTCCCTCTGCCGAAGGAAAACCGACCGACCTGTCCTATACGAATAGCTGTATCAGTGAACACATTGCCAGCAGTATCTTCAATATGCTCGGTATAAGAGCACAGGAGACAATGCTTGGCACTTACACGGTCAAGGGAAAAGAAAAACTCGTCTGCGCCTGTAAGGACTTTACAGCAGGCGGCAAGCGGCTCCTCGACTTCTGCTCCATCAAGAACACGGTTCTTGACTCTGACAGCAACGGAAGCGGAACGGAGCTTTCTGACGTAATGGACGCCATTGATAAGCAGCAGTATGTCTCCCCAACGGTGCTGCGTGAGCACTTCTGGAATATGTTCATTGCAGATGCGCTGCTTGGAAACTTTGACCGACACAACGGCAATTGGGGCTTCCTCTATGATGACGGCAAAGGGGAAGCGGAAATTGCTCCCGTCTTTGACTGTGGAAGCTGCTTGCTTCCGCAGGCTGATGACAAGGTGATGAAAAAGGTGCTCTCCAATGAAGCCGAGCTTCACGCAAGGGTCTTCCAATTCCCCACCTCTGCAATCAAGCAGAACGGGCGAAAGATCAATTACTACGACTTTTTGAATCACTCCGAAAATGAAGACGCCAATGAAGCCTTAAAGCGAATGGCACCAAAAATCAATATGGGAGAGATTGAGCGTTTCATCGATCAAGTCCCCGGCATTTCCGACCTGCAAAAGGAGTTCTACAAGGCATATGTGAACGCAAGGTATGATCTGATCATTCGTCCCGCATTTGAACTTGTTACCGCAGAGGAACAGGAGGAAGCCGGACCGACATTGACAATGTAAAACTGGATATCCCCGCTTCGGGCATCGCACAAGCAGCGATGCCCTATTTTTTTGCCCAAAGGAGCGTGAGAATTTGAAGGAAAACAACGAACTGACACGGGACGGTATCGCCATCGACCATGCCATGGAAGTCGACTGCGACGAAGGCCGCGAAATCGCCGTGTATATCGAAACGTGGTTCGATGTGGACAAGAAGTTCCACATCGATACCGCTTCGGATGATGACACCTGGCTGAACATGTACGGCCGCTACAATCCCTTCGATGACTCTCTGCGGATCGAGTGCGAGATCAGCCGACAGGACGGCTCCTCGTATTTTGACTACGAGCCGACCAAGGACGAAGCCCAGCTCATCAAAGATATGATCGCAGAGAAGATTCAGGAGGACTACCATCAAACCCCGCAGGAATTTTGCGAGGAATCCTGCGGCGAAGATCAGACGATTGGAGGAATCAAATGACGCACTATATCTATCCGCAGAACCTCAAGGCTACAGCAAATATGTGGCTTTGGAGTCTGCGGGATTTTGCAATTATGGGCGTTGCCGCCCTGATTTCCATAGTGATTCTGGTGGAGCTGCACCTGATGCTTCCCGCAGCCACTACGCTTTGCTATGGGTTTCTGACGATTCGCATGGATGATACGACGATTCTCGATTTCATCCGGTATGCGGGTCGTTATTTTATTACCATGCAGCAGTACTACGAATGGAGGTGAGCACCATGCCCAAGAAGGAAAAACAGCCAAAGCAGGAGAGGAGGAGGGCACGGCGCTGCCGGAGGGTTCTGTGGCGGACTATTTCTGCCGGTCCGTGCGCCGTCAGGCAGAGGCAGGACTTCCCGTCATCCTCTACAGCCATCCGCAGCACTTCGGCCTGCTGGCCAAGGAGACATTCCCGCGTCTGGCCGAGGCCGTCCGTGCTCTGCCGCTCTGGCATGCTACGATGGGCGAGCTGGACGCATGGTGGCAGAAGCGCGACGGTGCGGACTACGCTGCCTTCTGGGAGGACAGCCTCACCGTGACCGGAGACCTGCCGGAGGACGTCAGCATCCGTGTGATCGAGCCGAAAGGAGAATAATCATGTTTGTTGTCCCCTGCAAATGGCGGGAGCTGCTCGCGCCGGAGGCACAGGAGCGCTTTGACGACGTCAACGAGCAGCGCGTCCTCGGCGCAAGCAGCCATATCCGCATCATCGGAGACATTTTCCTCAGCATTGCCGAAAATGGCGCGGACGATCCCCTCCCCCTGCTCCGCGGCATCGCTGACCACTTTATCGCAACGCGCGGCGAGTCCAGTCAGGCCATCACGAATGCCATTGGCCTCATGCTGCGCAATGTGCACGGCAGCAGCCGTGCAGGGCTTGCACAGAGCATCCGGGAGGGCGTAGAGCGCTACCGAGCGGAGGCAGCAAAGGATCTGGAAAAGATCCGTTCCCTGCTCTGGACCGTTCTGGAAGGCAAAAGGACGCTGCTGCTCTATGACTATTCCAGTACCGTGGCGGCAATTTCCGCTCTGGGGCAGGAGCATGGCGTTTCGTTCCGCTGCATCGTGCCCGAGAGCCGCGCGCTCGACGGCGGCAGGCCCTATGTCGCACCGCTGCTCCGCGCTGGGCACAGCGTCCATGTCATTCCGGACTGCGCGCTGTATCAATATATTCCGGCGTGCGATGCCGCCTTCATCGGCTCCGAGACGTACTATCCGGACGGAACATGCTTTAACACGGTCGGCTCGGAGCTGACGGCCCTGCTGTGCAGCCGGTTCCATGTGCCGTTCTATGTGCCGACGCCCCTGCTGAAGCTCGACCTGCGCGCGTTGGACGGCTATCGAAAAAAGCCGATCCTCGACGATCACCGCTGGCGCATCGGCGGCAGCTGGACGGCCGACGAAACGGCAGGCGTGGACTTCGTCTGCCCGGAGCTTGTGGCCATTGCACCGGAGTTCATCACCGCTTATATCACAGAGGCAGGCATTCTTCCGCCGACGGCCATGTATACCGCCGGGCTGAACTATGCTGCAAAACTGGGAGGTGCGAACGCATGAAGGGTAGAGTCATCGGCATGGTGCAGACCCGTCCCCTGCCCGGCAGCTACCGTAACCGGGGCGAACGCATCAGCTTCATCACGGAGCAGGCGCTGGAGGAAACGCGCATTCTGGCCGAATGCGGCGTGCAGAGCGTGATTTTACAAAATATGGGCGACATGCCCATCCGGCAGCAGTCCGCGCCGGAGGCCATCGCCTATCTCAGCGTTGTGGCGCAAGCCATCCGACAGAGCTTCCCCGCGCTGTGCCTTGGCGTGCTCGTCAACTGGGACGGCGTGGCGGCACTGGCTGTGGCGGATGCCGCCGGAGCGGACTTTGTGCGCGTGGAGCATCTGTACACCGGTGCAGAGGTCACAAGCGCCGGACTGCTGCAGGGCCAGTGCTGCGAGATCACCGCACTGAAACGGAAGCTGGGGACGGACATTCCCGTCTATGCTGACGTCTGGGAGCGCCACGGCATCCCGCTGTGCCCCCAGCCGCTGGACGAAGCGGCCTGGCAGTGCGTCCACGAGGCGTTTGCCGACGGTCTGTTCCTCTGCGGGAAGAACGCGCAGGAGAGTCTGTCCATGGCCCGGCAGGTACGGCAGCGCGTTCCCGGCGTCCCGCTGTTCCTCGGCGGAGGCGCAACGGGAGACAACGTTCGCGAGCTGCTGCAGGAATATGACGCCGTCTGCGTAGCGACCTGGATCAAAAACGGCGACATGCGCAATCCGGTCGACCCGGATCGCACACGTTATTTTATGGAGCAGGCCGCTCTGGCAGAGGTAGGCACATGAAGATCATCGCGGTTCCGAATTATGAGGCTCTGAGCTGCTGTGCCGCGGACATCGTTGAGGCGCAGATCAGACAAAAGCCGGACACCTGCCTCGGCACCGTGACCGGCAGCTCGCCGGAGGGCATGTATCAGGAGCTGGTCCGCCGCCACCGGGAGGAGGGGCTGGAGCTTTCCCGCATCCGCACGGTCAACACGGATGAATATGCCGGTCTCTCCGGCACGCATCCGCAGTCCTATCGTTACTATCTGGAGGAGCATTTCTTCCGCCCCTGCGGCATCCCGTCGGAGCACACGGCGGTCCCGCAGGGCGATGCAGCCGACCCGGAGGCCGAGTGCCGCCGCTATGAAGCACTCTGCCGCTCCCACCCGGCCGATCTGCAGATCCTCGGTGTCGGCCACACCGGCCACATCGGCTTCAACGAGCCTGCCGATGATTTTCCGGAGCTCACGCACCTTGTGGACCTTGCACCGCAGACGCTTGCCGCGAATGCTCACTACTTTGACGAGCCGGACACCATGCCGCGGCAGGCCATTACGGTCGGTCTCGGTGTGCTGATGCGGGCGAAGCGCATCCTGCTGCTCCTCAGCGGCAGCGGAAAGGCGGAGATCACAGAGCGCCTGCTGTGCGGCAGGATCGTGCCGCAGGTCCCGGCGACTATTCTGCGGCTGCATCCCGATGTGACGGCCGTCATCGATGAGGATGCCCTGCTGCTCGTGCGCGCGCACGCGCCGAACCTGATTCCATAACGAAGCGGCCCGGACATTTGTCCGGGCCGCAGCAGACTGTCAAAGAACCTGCCCAGCTGAAAGTTTCGGAGGGAAGAAAAGTGTGAAAGGAAACCGTCAGGGTGTCCTTTCGCGTTCAATAACCCGCCGCAGCGGCAGAATTGCAAAATAAAAATACAAAAACTTATTTTGCAATTCTGGAAGCAGCTTGGCGAAAAAGGCCCGAAGAGACTTTTTTGACAAGCTGAGCGGCCCGGACAAATGTCCGGGCCGCAGGTTTTATTCTTCTGTCAGCGGAAGCTCCACGGAGGCCTTGAACAGGTCCCCCTCAATGGCGATCGTGAATGTGCCGCCCTGCAGCTCCGTCAGGCTGCGCGCAATGGAGAGGCCGAGACCGCTGCCCTCCGTGCTGCGGGAGGCATCACCGCGGACGAAGCGCTCCATCAGCTCCTCGGCGGGAATATTCAGGGCGTCGCGGGAGATATTCAGGAACGTGATGCGCAGCAGTTCGCCGCGCTCCTCCGTGCGGAGATAGGCCCTCGAGCCGGGCAGGCCGTACTTGCAGATATTGCTCAGCAGATTGTCGAACACCCGCCAGAGGAGCCTCCCGTCCGCCTGCACACAAAACCGCTGGGCGCGCAGATCAAAAACAGGCTCGATCTTCGCATTCTGCAGCCGGTCGGCATACTCCGCCTCCGCCTGACCGAGCAGGACGTGGGCATCAACTGCCTCCGGATGGACCGTCAGATTGCCGGTCGCCGCCTTGGAGGCCTCGATGAGGTCCTCCGTCAGCTTTTTCAGCCGCGTGCTCTGACGCACGAGCACCTCGAGGTACTCCGGCGCGTCCGGCGAGGAAAGGCCATCGCGCTGCAGCAGGCCGGCGTAGTTCACGATGGACGTCAGCGGCGTTTTGATATCGTGTGAGACGTTCGTGATGAGCTCCGTTTTCATCCGCTCGCTCTGCATTCTCTCCTCTACGGCATTGCGCATCCCGTCGCGGATGCCGTTGAGATAGTTGGCCTGTCTGCGCAGCGGAGAGAACATATGGTCCGTCGCGACCGAATGATCCAGATCACCCTCGGCAAGCCGCTTGCTCCCGTCCAGCAGGCGGCGCAGGTCCAGCAGGAACAGCACAACCAGCGGCGTGAACACGACCTTTTCCACGATCCAGAGAACAGCATAGGCCCCGGCCATCAGGAAGCCGAGCTCCAGCAGGCTGAGGGCCAGCCAGCACACGAGAGCCGTCCAGACGAGCGGGAGCTTCGGCATCACGCGCCGGATCACCGCCGCAAGCCGCCGCAGCACGCCGGGGATGCAGTCCAGCAGACGGCGCAGCAGCGTATTGCGCCACATGGTGTGCGCCTTGCAGCGTGCGGCGATCGTCATGGGGAGGGTCTGAAGCAGAAAGCAGAGGAGGACAGCGGCCGGTGCGATCGACCACAGCTCCCCCTTTGCACTGGCAAGAAAGACGATGATGAGCACAACTGCGGCGAGGGCCAGCAGATAAGCCTCAAACGGCATCCGATCGAGCCAGCGGAGTGTGATGCCCGCGGTTCCGCGCTTATGGCCCGCCGTGCGCAGGCGGAAGGCAAAGCTGGCCACGCAGCAGGCCGCGGAAAGCACAAGGATGAGGATGAGCCACACGCGCATGGCGATCAGCAGATCGATCCAGCGCGCCGTGACGGCGACCGAATCGTTCCCGATTGGGGCTGCAGCCAGCGTCACGCCGACCTCTACCTCGGTCAGGCTCCCCTCGGGATAATACCAGATCTTCAGCATCGGGTAATAGGACTCTAAGCCGGATAGGGTTTCGTCGAGCGCGTCGCCGAGGCTTTCGTCGATCGGCGAATAGGACGTGCTGTATTCAAATGGCGACGCCTCGATCTCATAGTCCTCGATCTGGTATGGGAAACGTTCCAGCGCGCGCTGGGCCTTTTCCGCATCCGAGAACGTATTCTTCCAGAGCTTCGTTTCTCCGGTCGTGAACGTATAGCTGAAGGGGCCCTCAAGGAGGCTCGTCTCCCCTTCCTTTGCATTGGAAAACACGGTTGTTCCGTCCGTCGTCTTCACATCGACATGGACATTCAAGCTGTTCAGGTAATTCTGATAGCTCTGCGGCTCATGGACAAGTCCTTCCAGCACCGGTTCGACATGGTCGTAGTATTCCTGGACTCCTGCCGCATGCAGATAGGATGTACGCAGCTGCGCGCCGCCGTCGTTATAGGCCTGATAGGAAGCCAGCAGCACGATGCCCGCCGTGCTGAGCAGCGTGAGCAGGAAGCTCACGGTCAGTATGACGGATGCGGCGATCCGCGCCGCGAGGTTATCTTGCAGCTTTTTCATTTCGTCGTTCCTCCATTTTGTATCCCTTGCCCCACACGACCTTGAGATAGCGCGGTTCGGTGGGATCAATCTCGATCTTCGAGCGCAGATGCCGGATGTGCACCGCCACGGCGTTCTCCACGCCGACGGGCGAATCGCCCCAGACACGGCGATAAATTTCGCGCGGAGAGAAGACTGTGCCCGCATGCTGCATGAGCAGACGCAGGATGTCGAACTCCGTCGGCGTCAGCGCGACCGGCTCACCGTCGACCGTGACGGTCCGTCCGGCATCGTCGAGCATGATGCCGCCGATGGTCACCTGCGTCGGCAGCACCTGCCCGCCGCCAAGCTGCAGATAACGCCGGAGCTGCGAGCGGACGCGCGCCATGACCTCAATGGGATTGAACGGCTTTGTCACATAATCGTCTGCGCCGAGATTCAGGCCGAGGACCTTATCCGTGTCCTCCGACTTGGCTGTCAGCAGGATGACCGGCACATTCGAGGTCTTGCGCAGCTCCGCCATGGCGCTCAGCCCGTCCATGCCCGGCATCATCACGTCGAGCAGGATGAGATGCACCTCCTGCGTGGCGGCAAGCCGCAGCATCTCGCTGCCGTTGTAGGCCTCGAGCACCTCATAGCCCTCCGCCGTAAGATAGATCCGCATTGCGGACACGATGTCCCGCTCGTCATCACAAACCAGAATCCGATACATGCCGTTCTCCCCCATTTTCTCTCTGCGCAGCCGCCTGCGTTCTCGCTTCTGCCCCTACAGTTTACCGAAAAACGGCAGCAGAAACAAGCAGGCAAAACCGAAAGATATTCTTAAGATCGTTATAATTCACTCCAATATAGTATATTGTATCATCCGCTCCGCTGCAAGCACCGCAGAAAAAGACGAGGCGGATTGCGGGGATTTTTCAGGAAATCCCATCGAATTTTTTCTCAAAAAATAGAAATTTAGGCTTGTACGAAGACATACCGTTTGGTATAATATTCAGACACGACTATTTTCTTCAAGGGGATGAGCTTCATCGAAAGCAAGAAGAAACGCCCTGGGTCATTCCGCCACATATGGCCGAATCTGGGGCGCTACCGCATCTGGACCCTGGCCGCCGCGATCTTCGGCGGGCTGGAGGTCATGCTCGAGGTCCTGATCCCGATGCTGATGTCCGTCATCGTGGACGGCGGCCTCTACCGGGAGCAGGATTTCATGCTGCGCGAGCTGTTTCCGGAGGCACTTATCGCAAACCGCGACCGCTTCGTTCTGACAGTCGGCATCATCATGGTCATCGTTGCCTGCTGCTCCATGGCCTGCGGTATTCTGAGCGCACGCTGCTCCGCCGTGGCCAGTCAGGGCTTTGCCAAAAATCTCCGTGCGAACCTGCTCGGAAAAATTCAGGACTTCTCGTTCGCGAACACGGATCATTTTACAACGTCCAGCCTGATCACCCGCGCCACGACGGACGTCAACACCGTGCGCAACACCATGCAGCAGTTCCTGCGCACGCTAATCCGCTCGCCATTCATGGTGCTGATGGCCACGGTCATGGCCTTTACGATCTCGCCGCATCTGGCGGTGATCTTTCTGATCTCCATTCCGTTCCTGGCCGGTGTTCTGGCCATCCTCATGAAGATCGGCCAGCCGCGCTTTCGCAAAATGCTGCAGAAGATGGACAGCATGAACCGCGCCGTGCAGGAAAACCTCATCAGCAGCCGCGTCGTCAAGGCCTATGTCCGCGGCGATTATGAATCCGAGCGCTTCCGCGGCACGGCGGAGGATCTGCGGCAGGCAACGCTGTCATCCTCCCGCCTGTTCACGCTGACCGGTCCCATCCAGATGTCCATCCTATGGGGCTGCACGATCGTGCTGCTGCTCCTCGGCGGCCGCGAGATCATTTTCAGCACAACGGGCCTGCTTACAGGTGAGCTTGTCAGTCTGGTGTCCTACACGACGCAGGCCGTCAACGCTCTGACGATGCTCACGTGGCTCATTATGGCTCTGTCCCGCGCACATGCCTCCCTCGTCCGCATCAACGAGGTGCTCGACGAGACCGTTGACATCACGGACGGGCCGAGTGACGCCGTCGTGGCCGACGGGAGTGTGGACTTCGAAGATGTCTGCTTCAGCTATTCCGGCGACCCGGACAAGCTTGCACTGCGCCACATCACCGTACATATCAACAGCGGTGAGACCATCGGCATCATCGGCGGCACCGGCGAGGGCAAATCCACGCTTGTGAATCTCATCCCGCGCTTTTATGACACGCTGTCCGGCACCGTGCGCGTCGGCGGCCGCGATGTGCGCGATTACACGCTCGAGCACCTGCGCGACGGCGTTTCCATGGTGCTGCAGAACGGCGCGCTGTTCTCCGGCACGATCGCGCAGAATCTCCGCTGGGGCAATGCCAACGCCACGCAGGAGCAGCTGCGCGAGGCCTGCGCCATCGCCTGCGCGGACGAATTCATCGACCGCTTCCCGGACGGCTATGAGACCGTTCTGGAGCAGAACGCCGCGAACCTCTCCGGCGGCCAGAAGCAGCGCCTGCGCATTGCGCGCGCCATTGTGAAGCAGCCGAAGATCCTGATCCTCGACGACTCCACGAGCGCCGTGGATATGGCGACGGATGAGCACATCCGCCGCGCGCTGAAAACGGCCATGCCCGGCAGCACAAAGATCATCATCGCGCAGCGCATCGCCTCGATCCTCTCGTGCGACCGGATCATCGTACTGCACGAGGGCGAGCTCTCCGACGTCGGCACGCATGCGGAGCTGATGGAGCGCAGCCAGATTTATCGCGACGTCTATGACAGCCAGATGCGGGAGGAGGGTGAGCAGCATGGCCAGAGTTGAGCTTCGGAATTACCGCCGCGCGCAGTCTCCCCTGCACACGCTGTTCCGCCTGTTCCGCTATTTCCGTCACTGCCGCGTGCTGCTCATCTGCGCCGTGGCATCCATTCTGGCCTATGTGGCCTGCACGATCGGCGCGTCCTACTGCATGCGCCCGCTGACCAATCTTCTGAAGGAAAGCGGCATCACGCCGAATGAGACCTACGCAAAATATCTGAGCCTGCTGGCCGGTCTCGGCACGCTGTATTTCCTCAGCGCCGTGACGAACTACCTGCTCAACCGCCTTATGCTCGAGACGAGCACCGTCATCATGCGTGAGCTGCGCGCGGAGCTGTTTGCCCGTATGCAGAAGCTGCCCATCAGCTATTTTGACGCCAATACGAACGGCAGCCTCATGAGCTATTACACGAACGACATCGAGGCGACGAACGAGCTGCTGCAGCACAGCATCACGCAGATGCTGATCTCCGTCACCTCGCTCACGGGCACCATCGCCATGATGCTCGTGCTGTCCATGCGGCTGTTTGCCATCATGGTCGTGCTGGGCGCCATCGTGCTGCTCGTTGTGCGCATCACGACAAAGATCAGCAGCCGCAGCTACCGCGCACAGCAGAAGAACGCCGCGGCCGTAAACGGCTACATTGAGGAAATGATCGCAGGACAGCGCGATATCAAGGTCTTCACACACGAAAAGCAGGTCATGGCCGATTTTGAGCCGATCAACGAGGCGCTGTACAGCGCCTCGACCATGGCAACGACGGCCACGTCCGTCGTCGGCCCGATCCTGAACAACCTGTCGCACATGTTCTATGCCATCACCTGCGCCGTCGGCACACTGTGGCTGACTGGCGAGGGCACCGGCGGTATCCTTATCACGTTCCTGCAGTACATCCGCACATTCGCCGACCGAGTCAGCCAGATCGCAGACCAGTTCAACTCCATCATGCTGGCGCTGGCCGGTGCGGAGCGCATTTTCGACGTGCTGGACACCCCGGCCGAGATCGACGAGGGCTCCGTCACGCTGGCGCGCGAGGGCCGCGACTTCTACTGGGTCAAGCCGGACGGCACACATGTGCCGCTGAAGGGCGACGTCCGCTTCTACAACGTCGACTTCTCCTATGATCCGGACAAGCCGGTGCTGAAAAACCTCTCGCTCTATGCCAAGCCCGGCCAGAAGATCGCCTTCGTCGGCTCGACCGGTGCGGGCAAGACGACGATCACGAACCTCATCAACCGCTTCTATGACATTCAGGGCGGCCACATCACCTATGACGGCATCGACGTGCGCGATATCAAGAAGGATGACCTCCGCCGGTCCCTCGGCATCGTTCTGCAGGATACCCACCTGTTCACTGGCTCCGTGATGGAGAATATCCGCTACGGCAGGCTGGACGCGACGGATGAGGACTGCATCCGTGCA